>Ga0326727_10022222_pt1 | contig 12291 bp, 29 predicted proteins | sample MB2enrmetagenome_FD_207643 | JGI IMG/M metagenome (GOLD analysis project Ga0326727, IMG submission 207643) | Lab enriched peat soil microbial communities from McLean, Ithaca, NY, United States - MB29MY | ecosystem: Environmental > Terrestrial > Soil > Wetlands > Peat | place: USA: New York... | reverse complement strand
TCTGCGCAGCGACACGGCCACCCTGGGTTTCCAGACTTGCACGATCCAATTCTGGGCCAAGCGGCCGATACTGGCAATCCGCGAGATCATCGCTAGCGGCCGTGACCCATGCAGCTATCACCACGAAACGGTCAACTGACCGACGAATCTTCTTCTGTCTGATTTGACTTTCGACCATTTTGTGCTATTATTGAATAGTGACGTGAGCAAGCACCATGAGCGACCCCAACAAGCTGAGACTGAGCCTTTGCAGCACCTACCTCCTCTTCCAACAAGCGGCGGAGGAGTGCCCCGTTGGGCCGATTGCAGCCGCGTGTGAAAACCTTGCCGACGCGCTGCGCAGCTACGGGTATCTGCCCAGCGAAGCGTCAAGGGTAGTTGCGGAAGCAGGACAGTAACAGGGAGCAACCACCGTGACGACCGCCTTGAAACTTGACGACTTCACCCTGGCCTACATCGAATGTGCCCTTTGGGCGAGCAACGACGATGCTACGCCGCAAGGGGGTGAACCCCTCGATGGTAACTACGGGATCGACGATATTGACCCCGACACCCTTGCGAAGATGGTGGACGATTGCCGCCGCTTCCAAGAAGAAAACGCGGCCGACCTTGCCCTCTACAACCACCCGCGGTGGACCGCCCCGGAACTTGGCGGGCATGACTTCTGGCTGACCCGGAACGGGCACGGGTGCGGCTTCTGGGACCGCCACGATTGCCTGCCAGAAGACGCCGGGGAGCGCCTGACCGCCGCCGCGGAGAAGGCCCGCGAATACTACATCTACCTGGGCGACGATGGGGTTATCTACGGGAGCCCCGGCTAACATCGAATACTAGGGAGCAACTGCCGTGAGCGAAACGAAGCAAGACGCCGGGATGGAAGTCGCCTTCCGCAAGGGCTTCCACCGCATGGTTGCCAATGACATGGCCCGCGAGTGCCGCGCCATGCTGGACGCCTGCCCCACTTGCGAATTCGCGGGCTTGGAAGCAGGCAAGACCTACGCTTTCAAGCCGTCCTATGGCACGCCCCAGCTTGTGACCGTGGGGCAGACCACGCCGAAGCGCCGGCAGGCCGTCGCCAGTGTCAACCAAGGCGAGCCGCGGCGTATCTACAAGGGCGATTACTACGGCAGCTTTATCGAGCTTGACGCCGATCTGCGCGCCTTGACCGGGATTACGCACGAAAAGATTGTTGCCGCCGCCGTGGCCGCCGGCATGGAAGTGCCGCCGGAAGTGCGCCGGCAGTACCCCGGCCTGTTTACCGAAATCCCCGAGCGGTTTGCCAACGGCCGCCATGCGGCCGTGGAGCGGGTAACGCAATCCTTGACGCCGCCCATGTTCGCCCCCGGCCCCGTGAGCGTTGCCAACATCGACGCTTGGATTGCCACCGCGCACGAGAGCATCGCATCGCTACGTTGCGAGCGGACCCGGCGCGTCGCCTTGAACCCTGCCACCGCCGGGGACTACGACCAGTACCTTGACGGCTACCGCGACGATATTGACTTCTACCGCTGGCTTCGCGCATTGGTTGACGTGGGCGGGGTATTCCACGTTCCCGCGCCGGCCGCGAGCCACGCCGCCTGACACCGGAGCAAGAGCCATGCAAGAGAAAGGCGCGATCGTACAACAGGGCATGGGCGGACTCCTTTGCCCGCCCGGCCATCCGATGCTGACCCAGAGCGTCGAAACCGACCTGCGGCGCAAGCCGGAGAACCGGGGCCGTATGTCCCTGGAGTACGCCCTGGAATCGCCGGGGCTTGACGCCGCCACGCGGGCCGTGGTGCGCACGATCTTGGCGACGTGGGAACGGCTGAAGCCGCCGCTGGATTCGCCGGAAGTGCGCGAATGGATTCTCCAGGTGTTGGGCTACTTCCGCGGTTGTTTCAACTTCCATCCCGAAAACGAAGCGGGTTGGCACGCCGCGAACCTGACCATCGAATCCGATGCCGACCCCTTGGAGAAGGCCGACTTCCACGCCGGGGTCCACTTGATCCGCCAGTATTACCCCGACTACCAGCCGACCGCCGCGGACTTCGCCGCGGCCTACTGGGGAAAGAAGCCCGCATGAGCAACAATGTTGACCACTACCGCGAACTTCGCCGGGAAGCGGCGGACAAGTTTGCCCGCCACAATGACCGGGCAGCGCGGATTGCCGTCAAACGGGCCCGGCAATGCTGGGCCACCCTGACCCCGGCCGAGCGCCGGTTAATCGCGCAAGGCGACAATGCTTTGCGGGGCTACACCCTTGACGACTTCCGCAACGCCCCCGGCGGCATCGGGCCGCTTGCTGCCGAGTGGCGAGACAAGCCCCACCGGCTTGTGTATGACCTATGCCACCGCTTGGAAATGGCCACGCTCGATACGCCGGAGAAATCCTTGCCGGCCGTTTGACTTTCGCCAGTGTTGTGCTATGGTTGTCATGTGAAGGGACACAACCGGGAGCACGCCATGATTACCGTACCGCGATTGGGCAAGGGCAAAGGCTTCAAGGGGCCGGAGTTCTACGGTTGCTACAACACCGGAGTAGCGCCGTCGATCTTCCACAGCCGGACGGGCAAGTACGTTGTGGGGCCGGAACTCCGCTGCCGTGACGCCATGCGGGCCGCTTTGACCCTGACAAGCCACCGGGTTATCGGCAAGGGCCGTGACCGGGTGTGGATGTTCAAGAGCCGCAAGCCGGCCGTCGCCAAGTTTACGGCCCTGTGTGAACCCGTGATTCGGGAGAATGCCGACGTGGCCCGCCAGCACGCCGCCACGCGGGCCGCCGCCGGCCGCGGCGACCTGGCCGCCGTCCTTGCCCTGGGGGACTTCTAACGTCGCCTTGCGACACCGCCGCCACGGGAGCGCATCATGCCAGCCATCGAACTCGTCGAAACCCGCCAAGGTTGCCAGCTTCTTGAAAGCCATCCGCGTTACATCGTCATGTTCCGCGGCAAACCCTACGGGGAACTCTATTTCAACATGCGGGGCTACACGGGTTGCTACCTGCCCGCCCCTGGATCGACCCAGGGCAAAGTCGCCTGCCGTGACATTGGCGAGCGCGGCATCGGGGCCGTCCGCAAGGAGGTTGCCAAGCTGAACCGGGAATGGGCCGCCGCCAGCACCACGGGAGTAAGCCAGCCATGATTAGGCGCTACTGCGGAGAGTTGGAGATTGGCCTACACTGCCACGGGCGGACCCCCGACGATCGCGCCAACTACCTGGGCTACATCAAACTGCCGGATGGGCGCAAGTGGCGTTTTGCCGATCTGGCGAGCGGGGTGGGCACCCCGGGCAACCGGCCGGAGGATTTTGACAACATGGCCCGTAGCGCCGTGTGCTTTGCGGCCTATTGGACCAGCCACAACCGCGGCGACGAAACGCCCAAGTGGGCACCGGCCGCCGATCTTGCCGACGCCATGAGTGACGCCGCCGAAATCGGGGAAGACGATTACACCGTCACCCGCAAACCGGCCGCGAAGAGCCTGACGCCGGCCGTGTGACCCGCATTCATATCGGGCCGTGCCCGTGTAGATTCACAACGTAGCAGGAGCAACCACCGTGAGCACGCACATTGTTGACCGGATTGAAGCCATCCGCTTCCCGAAAGAAGCCATCGGCCATTATGAGGACGTGTACCTTGTCCTGGAATTGGGCGGGGACAACAACGTCCGGGACCAGCGCAACCGCCGGGCACGAAGCTGGGGCGCAACGTGCATCGGCCCCGAGTGGGGCGTGATCGGCGAATGCTGCCGGTTTGCGGCCGGGTGTTCCGGCGGCATGACGAAGCTGCACGGCCGCCGGACCACGCCGGAAAGCTACATCCGCGCCTACCGCAAGGCCCTGGCAAACGCCGCCGATGGGCTGAAGGGGGCCGCGGAGCGCCGCTTACACGTCACCGGCCGGATTCGATTCGACCGGGCCGACCGGAATGCCGTCTACCACTTGGAAGAGGCGGTCAAGGGCGGCAAGACGCCGCGCGATGAAACCCGCTACGGGGAAGCGCGGGCCGTGGTGGACTTTGACCTTCACAACCCGGCCGACCTGGCGCTTTGGTTCAAGTGCCATCATGGGGTCGGTTGGAACAATGCGGAAGTGAGCGGCCCCGACGAAATCTAACCCCGGCCGTTTGACTTTCTCTGATTTTGTGCTATGGTTGTTATAGTGAAGGGAGCAACAGCCATGAGCCGCAAGACGATCAAGATTACCGCCCTCGTTACCCTCGTCAATGAGCGCAACCGGGTATCGACCTGCCAGCCGGACATCCGCCACGGCTGGAATGCGATCTTGGAAGAAGTCTTGCACAAGGCCGACGCCTACGCCGGCTACGGTTACTTGACCGCCAGCGAAGTGCCCGCCGGCCAAAAGGCGGGCGTGACCGGAGAAGTGGGCCGGTTCACCTTTCCCGACGAAAGCCGCCGCCGCTACTACCTGAAGACTGGAAAGTGAAGGGAGCAACCACCGTGAGCCGACCGACCGCGAAACAGATTGCCGAATTGGCGAAGGCCGCCGAGCAATTGCTGCTGAATACCGAGAAGACCCCCTTCCTGGCGCAGAGCCTTGACCGGGTTCGGGCCGCCCTGGAACCTTTCAAGCCGGCCGCCGTCACCATCGACGCCGCCCAGCGGTTATACGTCATTCCGTGCGGCGACGGCTATACCTGCCTGGGCTTTGACGTGCTACTGGCCCGTCACAAGGCCGTGACCGCATGGTTGCGGAGTGAAGGGCTGGAGGCCGACGATCTTCCGCCGGAAGCGCGGGGCAGCATAAGGGCCTACACCGGCTACCGCGGGCTGATGGATCGGGCCGCCGCCTACTGCCAGCGGGCCCACAAGCGTTGCCCGGCCGAATTGACGCCGCAACTGCTGGGCTTGGAAGGCAAGCGGGTGGAAGTGGTGGACACCTACGGCCATCGCCGCCGCTTCCGGGTCGGCAAGTCAACGGGATGGATGCCCTGCCACCTGGAGATTACGCGCCGCAACATCGGCGGCCCTGCCATCATGGGCGCGCCGTTCCAATCGGTCCGGGAACTGGTCTAGGGAGCAACAATGGCCCTGAAGAAGACAACCGTAACCGTTTTGTGCGAGGAGAGTGAGCAAAAGGCGGGCATCGTCGGGAGACAACGCGACATAGCGGGTTTTGCGAACCCGGCCGTACCCGGCCTAGCAATCCACCCGTCCGTTGTGAAGGGAGCAGGCTGGGCAATCACGCATGTTGCATCGGGGCTAGTGGTCGCCAGTGTGGGGTCGAAAGCCAAGGCCGCCCGCGCCCTGCCCGCCCTGGGCAAGCTGTTGGATTGGAACCGCCCGGCCCATGAGATTGTCCCCGCGGAGCCCGGGGAGTGGCGTTACCTGAAGCAACGTATTCACCTGATTGCCGGGACACCGGAACAATCCCGCCCGGCCGCCTGCCTTTCGTCGATTGTGCGCGATGCCGGTTAGGTTCACAACGCAACAGGGAGCAACAGCCGTGAGCACCGAAACAACCAACTATCTGCGGGAAGCCAGCGACGATGCTGGGGAAACCGTCCGCAACTTCACCGACGAAATCCTGGAGATGCTCCTGGACAAGGGGGAGGCCAGCGACGGCCTTCTGAATGACTACCCCAACGGCGATGCTTGGCACCACGAGAGCCACGTCGATAAGTGGTACAACCTCAGCGATGCCGCCGCCGTCCTGGACCAGCTTGACGAATTCGAGGAAACCGACAGCGGCTTGTGGGAAGGGCTAGGAATGAAGGAGGCCCTCTCCGCCTGCGCTGCCTACACCTACGGCCACGCCGTCTACAACGAATGGCGCGAGAAGATCCAACAGATCAACCAAGAGGCCAGTATCATCATCGACGATTTTGACTTGCGAATCGCCGACTTGGAAGACGACGATGCAAGCGAAGAAGACGATCCGCCGGCCGGACGCGCGGCTGACAAAGCAACCTTGGAAGAGGAGAAGAAAGAAGCGCTTCGCAAGATGATCGAAGACGTTGCCGACACCCCTTGACCCGTTGTTCCCGCCGGGCGGCCCGTTGTCCCCATCGGGCCGCCCGGCCCTCCCGAACACCCGTTGTGTTGCTCCCGCCGGGCGGCCCGTGCTCCCGGGCCGCCCGGCCCTGAAAAGGAACCGACCCATGACCGCCAAGAGCCGCCCATTCCGAAAAGACGACCGCGTTGTTTTCACTGTCCAGCGCGGCGAGCACAACATGCTTGCCGGCCGCCCCGGCATCGTGGAAGGCCACCGCGGGCCGCACATCCTCGTCCGTTGCACGGAAGAGGGCACGATCTTTAACGGGGAAGTCTATCAGACCCCGCGGAAGAATGTGCGGCACGCGCCTTGACTTTCGCCGGTTTTGTGCTATGCTTGAATAGGTTCAAGCAACAGGGAGCAACAACGATGTTTCTGAACGTGACATCCCGAGAGTTCGCAACCATCCTGGCCGCCCTGCGCTACTGGCAGGCGAGTGACCGCAACACGGCCACCGACGCGCCGGAATATGACATTGCCAGCGACAGCGGCGAAGTCGAGCCGTTGGGCAACGTCGAAATCGACGCCCTTTGCGAGCGACTCAACGTGCGGGCCTGAAGACCGACTTACGCGACAGGGAGCAACAACCATGAGCCGCAACAACCAGCTTTGGGTGCGCGTCGGCGATGCCGGAGAGTATGAATCGTTCGGCGACGATCTTGACGCCGTTCTCGATTGGCTTAACGAATTGCGAGCCGGAGAAGTGACCGGCTGGGTTCTAGGCGGCATCGGCGTAGGACTGGAAACCGTCAACTACTGGGGTTATGACTTCGTTTCCCTTTTCTGGGGTGACGCCGACGCCAACCTGGTCCGGGAACTGGACAGCGAAGAGCGGGCCGCCGTGGAAGCCGGCCTAGAGGAGGCTTTCATCTAATGGCGAACGTCACGAAACACGAATTGGCCCAGCGGGCATGGTTCAAGGCCGAAATCGGCCGCCGCTTGGAAGCCCTGGGAGCGGAGAAGCGGGGCGAAGAGAAGTGCTATCCGTACCTTCTCCAAACCCGGATCGGCCCCATCGAAATCGCCCCGGAAGATACCTGGGTGGCTTGCGTGTGGGGCGACCTTGACCGCGCGAAAGAGGCCATCCCCAACGGCCGCCTGAACCGCTGTTGTGGCAAGTGGAATCACCTGTACGCCGACGTGATGTTTCGGAGCCGGCAACAGGCCCAGGCCGCGGTTGACGACTTCTTTTGCGAGTTGTCCCTCTTCCTCCCGGAGCAACATCCATGAGGACCCGCTGGATTCACGGCCGCAACCGTTGCCAAGAGTATTATCACCCCGCCGGCAGTCACAAGATTCAGGTAGTGCGGAACCTTACCGAGCGCCACTGGGTCATTTACGATCTGCGCGGCGGGAGTCCCCGCATGGTTCCCAACCCCTATCCGGCACACGCCCAGCTACGGTTCCGGGAAATCACCGCGCTGCCGGCTTGTGGCGAGCGCTTCGGAAGCCGCCCGGAACACGATTGCATCGGGCCGCCAAGCCCCAACTTCGCATGGGACACCGCGCAGACCGCCAAGCGGCGTGTGGATGAAACCCTTCTGAACTTGCCGCCGGCCGCGTGACCCCCGCCCGTGTTGGGCTATGCGTGAATGAGGCAACAGGGAGCAACAGCCGTGAACAAAGCCGACTACGCCGAATATGAAACCGCCGTTGCCGACTTCATGGCACGGGAAGGCATTGCCAACTTGTCCAGCGGGCACTACCAGTGTCCCGAGTGCAAGGTCGAATTCGACGATGCCGGAACCTGCCCCAAGTGCGGAGCCGACCGCGAGTGCTTGAATGAGCCGTTCTTCTCTTGGCAGCCTTGCGATTGCTGCGGTTCGCACCTGGGCGGGGACCGGGAATTCGCCACCGGATGGAACCCGACCACGCGCGAAGTGCAAGAGTACAACATTTGCGTCGATTGCGTCTACTATGCCGAGTACGGCCGCCTAGACGATACCACCATGATGGAAGTGGAGCAAAGCGCATGATCGACAAGCAACAGCTTGACGCCGAACTGACCGCCATCCTGCCCTACCTGCCCGGTTGGCAGCTTGACCCGAAATACGCCCGGCATACGTGGTGCGCCGTGTTGCGTGACGGCACGGGCAAGGGAATCCACGTCAACGCCACGCAAACCAAGGGCCGCTTCCGTATCAGCGGCATGTGGCCTTTCGATGCCGCCCAGCAGCAAAGCATCCCCGACAAGCCGCTGCATATCAGCATCGCCCGCGACCGGCCGCCGGAGAAGATTGCCGCCGATCTGCAAAAGCGATTCCTGCCGTGGTACACGGCCGCCTACGCCGAACAAGTCGAGCGGGCCGCCCAGCAAGACGCCAGCCGGACCCGGCAGCGAGACGTGACGGTCGAATTGGCCGCGATCCTGGGGCAGGATGCCGCGCGGCCGTCGCCAAGCAACCCGAACACGATCTACGCCCACGGCCTGACGATCAAGGTACACAGGGCAGGGGACGGGGAAGCCGTTTGCATCGACTTGTCCTACGCGAGCGTCAAAGTCGCCAAGGCCGTCCTTCGCGCTTACGTGAAAGCGGGCGGTTTGATCGAATAGCCTTTGACTTTCGCCGATCTTGACGTATGCTTGAATAGTTAGAGCAAGCAACCGGAGCAACCACCGTGAGCAAGCCAACCGACCCCGTTGTGATCCGCGTTTGGAAGGGCGACGATAGCGACGTGTTCGCCCTCTTCCCCGTCCTGCCCGCCGACAACTACGGCGACCTTTGCACCAGCTATGCCCACCTGGGGCAGCACGGCGAGGCAGACTACCGGCTTTGCATGAGCAAGAGCCGGCCCGCCACGGCCGCGGAAGCCGCCGATCTGCTTGGCGAGTTGCGGGGCATCGGCTACCGCCCGCGGGTGTACCATCGCGCCACCCCGGCCATGCACAACACCCGCCGCGAATTGGCGAGAAGTGACACCTACTGCCACGCCTAACGGAGCAACCGACCATGATCGTACACGCCGGATACAACTACAAGCTGACGGCCGACGAACTGGCGGCCCTTGTGCCGGCCGCCGATGCCGAGCGCATCGTGGCCGCCGCCGCTAAGCGCAAGCCCGGCAAGTGGGCGCGGCGCATCGTGAGTGTGGCCTTGAACAAGGCCAAGACGGTTTGGGTGCAAAACGTCCAATTCTACGGCGGGGAGCATTTTGGGGAGCCCCACCACTTCCCCGCCGAAATCCGCTACGCCACAACCGAATCGGCCTTCCGCCGTTGCGTCAACCGCCTGGGCTTGCGGTTGCGTATGCCGTTCACCTATTGAGGCCCGCATGACAGGGGCACCGGAGCAACACGCCATGAGCAAACGCGGTTGTGAGTTTTGCAGCAAGCCGTTCAATCGGCCCGCGGGTGAAGCCTTCACCTGCCCGTACTGCGGCAAGGTGTGGAAGGCCAATGATCCGGCCCGCCGCTGCCCATACTACATCGTCGAAACCAGCAACAAGATTACCACGCCCGGCAACATCGCGGGCGGGGAAGACCAAGCCTTGAACCTACTCGGCTTCACGCGCCAGGTGTTCGGCCGCGGTGCGGACGGCGGCATGGAACTGATTGCCGCCTGCCCAACGCAAGAGGCCGCGGAACGGGTCAAGCGTGCCCTGGAAAATCTCCCGTCGGCCGTTTGACTTTCGCCGGTTTTGTGCTATGCTTGTGTAGTTGAGCAACACGGGAACACGCAACCATGAAAACCCTTGACGAGCAGCTTGACGCCATCGCCGACCAAGTGGAGGAACTCGTCCGCCGCGAGTTGAAGCCACCCGACGATTGTTACCACCGGGTCTACCTGAAGGCCCTCGTCCGCATCCTACGGAAACGGAGCACCAAGCGATGACGACCGCAACCGAAACCGACCGCCGGATCATCGACGCCTACGCCGTGGCGTTGGACGAAACCTTCTACATCGCGCCGGAAGACCGGCCCTACATCGCCCGCATCATGGGCACCTACGTTTTCGACCGCAACGAGCACACGCATTGCTGCGAATGGACCCCGAGCTACTACCTGATTTTCGTGTCCACCAGCATCGTCCTGACCGACGCCGGGGAGGCCCTTGGCGAATCGGCCCGCGAAGAGCTATACGAGCGTTACGAAACGGAGCCCTCCGAAGACGGCTACTTTCACTGCCATGAGATTGACCGGATCATCGACGCCGGCAAGCCGTTCACCGTGGACCACTACGGCGACGTGGCCCAGCATGACCTTGAGGATGGAATCGAGGACGCCGACGAAAGGCATCATGCCGAAATGGAAGCCATCCGCGAAGACCTGTCCTGCAATCACCCGTTCTAACCCGTCGCGTTGCTCCCGCCGGGCGGCCCGCCCTCACCGGGCCGCCCGGCCCTCCCATTTTCGTTTGACTTTCGGCCGTTTTGTGCTATGCTTGTGTAGGTTCACAACGCAACAGAGAGCAACAACATGCCCGACGTATTGACCGACAACTTTGGCAGCATCGTGGGGATTACCCCCATGACGCCGACCGCCCGCGAGTGGATCGGCGAGAATGTTGACGCCGAGCCGTGGCAATGGCTGGGCGGAACCCTGAACGTCGATCGGCGCTACGCCGACGATCTGGTCGAGGGCATGGTGGACGCCGGCCTGACCGTGGAGTAAGCGACCATGTTCAAGATCAAATGGCGCAACCGTCAAAGGTCTTTCATCGTCCGGGAGGGCTTGTCGCGCTACGCCGGTCGCGCCGCCGCGGAGGCGCAAGTCGCCAAGTGGCAGGAGATCTTCTCCGCGAACACGTACTACATCGAGCCCGCATGACAACCTACGCCCACTACGTTTGTTTCGCCTGCCGCAAGGCATGGGCCCCGGCCGCCATCCGGGTTCGCAAGATGCAACTCCACATGGGCGAGTGTACCCGCGAGAAGAGCCGGCCTTGCCCGGATTGCGGCAAGCCGCTGATCGGCCTGGGCTTGACGTTCAAGCCGCCGAAACAAAGCGACCGCCGCGCCTGGCGCAAGCTGGAGGCCGCCGCCCTCGCGGGTGAGCGTTTCCTGAAGCCATGAGCACTCACCTGAAGTTTTGCAGTTGCAAGACCTGCCGCGCCGGCCGCCACCGGCCCGGCGCGAAGACCACGATCAAGCGGGCGAGCCGTCGCTTGCGGCACGATGCCAAGGTTGCCCTGAAGAAAGGGAAGGAGCCGCTTGATAAGACCAGCGTAGGCTACACCGATTGAAACCACCGGACCCGGCCGATCGCGCCGGGTCTTTCCATGCGCAAGAGGGTCAAGGAGGAGGCCATAAGGTTCCCGGGAGGGCCCGAACAGGGGCCACAAGGCTTTTCACGATCCCTCCCGACGCTTCGCGCCTCGCGGCCCGCATCTTCCGATTCCTGCACGCGCCGCCCTCGGTCCGGGCCATCGGCCGCCGCTGCCAACCATCGGCCGGACCGCCGCCAGCTTCGCGCGTTTACACGCCGTTACCCGCCGGCATCCCGGAATCATGCCGTCTAAGCCGCATCCCGTCTTGACCGCCAAGGCCGCCCAGCGGCATCCCGGCAGCTTCCAACCAGGTGGACGCCCCACGGCCACCACGCCGCCGGCATCGCCACCGGCAAGACGCCAAGACGCCTGACGCCTGAAGGTGGAGCAACGGCCGCCGGCCGCCCTGACGGTCGCCACGCCGCCTACGGCCGCCTGGGCGATTGGTCTACAAGTCGCCTGAAGGTCGATCGCGCTGCCCGAGCGTGAGCACGGGAGGGGATGCAACCGGCCAGCGCGATCGGCTGGCAGTCAACGGCAGGATCGGAAGAGCGTTGACTTCACAACTGGCGAGCGGGCTTCAAGACTTCGACGTGCGGCGCGTTCGTCGGCCGGCTGAGTTTTCAGCTTCCGCGAAACGCCGGCGCACCGCGCATCGCCCTTCCCGCGAAACCGAATTCTCAATTTTCATAACCGTTTGCCAGTGCGGTTAGAGTGACTTCGCACGGCCCCGTTCCCGCCCGGTGCGCGCTTTGCAGAGGAGGGTTGTTTGTCGGCGCGCTTCATCGAAAATTCCGCGGTTTTCAGGGCAAAAGCGCGTGACTTCTTCGCCCCACATGGCAGAAGTATTGATGTGCCAAACTTCACTTTGCAACCCTTCCCGGAGTCACAACCATGAGTAGCGCAACCCTTGAATCCATCTTGACGCAACACGCAATCCCGCGGAATTGCTGGGGAGAATGGCGCGCCCTTGTATTCGACGGCGCGCGCCCCCGCAAGGAATTGCGCCGGCGCTTGCGCAACGTCGGCAACTATGCGGCCGCGCTGCAATCCATCCTGATTGAATTGTCGAAACAAGTCAAACACAGGT
>Ga0326727_10022221_pt1 | contig 12292 bp, 6 predicted proteins | sample MB2enrmetagenome_FD_207643 | JGI IMG/M metagenome (GOLD analysis project Ga0326727, IMG submission 207643) | Lab enriched peat soil microbial communities from McLean, Ithaca, NY, United States - MB29MY | ecosystem: Environmental > Terrestrial > Soil > Wetlands > Peat | place: USA: New York... | reverse complement strand
GCGGAAACTGGCTTACCAAGCCACTCGGACAACGGGATTCCGATTCTGGAATAACAGCAACGGACAAACGCTTGCTTTATCGCAGTTCGGTGCGAGACAGGCCCTATTACGATACTGCTGAGTACACCGCCAAACTGAGAAGCCTCACTGCCAGGGAGAAAGGGGCGGGCATCGTGCTCTCTCGCTACCCGATCGCCCTCGCTGTGACCGTGATGGCCCTCGGTATCGCCGGGCACCGACTGTTGTTCATCGCCCGGTTGGTGCGTTCGGGTAAGCCGGCCCCTGCCAGCTGGCGTCACCTCGGCCGTCGGGCCTGGGTCGAGGTGCGGGAGGTCATAGGCCAGCAGAGGCTGTTGGCGTGGACGGTCCCTGGCCTTGCTCACGCCTTCACGTTCTGGGGCTTCCTCGTCCTCGTCTTCACGATCATCGAGACCTACGGCGGACTTTTCGCTGAGCGCTTCGCCATCGCCGGCATCGGTCACGCGGCGGTGCTCGGCTTTTTCGAGGACAGCTTCTCTGTTTCGGTGCTGATCGCGATCTCGGTGTTCGTCGTCGTGCGCCTTAGAGAGAGCCCCCGGCGCCTCGAAAGGCGCTCGCGCTTTTACGGCAGCCACCTTTCGACGGCGTGGCTCGTGCTCGCCATGATCGTGGCGGTGGTTCTCACGCTGCTCATCTACCGTGGCGCGCAGACCAACACCGGAGCCTTCCCGTATGGGTGGTGGGCCTTTGCCTCCCATGGGATCGGCCGGGCGCTCGCACCGCTCGGTTACTCGGCGAACCGGACCATAGCGACGGTGTTCATCGACCTGAACGTCGTCGTCATCGCGGCCTTTCTCGCCCTTGTCGTGTACACAAAGCACCTCCACATCTTCCTTGCACCCTTGAACGTCGCTTTGTCTCGTCAGCCCGACGCCCTCGGGCCACTGGCCACGACGCCGAACATGGACCTCGACGAGGTGAGCGCCGACACCGTCTTCGGGGCGGGATCGATCGAGAACTTCACCTGGAAACAGCTGCTCGACTTCGCCACCTGCACCGAGTGCGGAAGGTGCCAGAGCCAGTGCCCGGCCTGGGCGACGGGAAAGCCCCTGTCACCCAAGCTCGTCGTCATGGCCCTTCGCGACGAGCTCTTCGCGCAAGGGCCCCGGCTTGTAGGCAAGAGTGCTGACGCCGCAACGACGGGCTCTCGCCCTTATCGGCTCGTCCCCGGCGTCATCGACCCGGACGTGTTGTGGTCCTGCACAACCTGCGGGGCCTGCGTCAGCGAGTGCCCGGTGGACATCGCCCACGTGGACGCGATCGTCGACATGCGGCGCTACCAGGTCCTCATGGACACGTCGTTTCCTCCCGAGGGGGCGACGATGCTCCGCAACATCGAGTCTCGGGGTGATCCCTTCGGACTTGGCGCCTCCCGCCGCCTCGAATGGACCGAGGGCCTCGGCTTTGAGGTCGAGGTCGTCACCGACGCCATAGATGACGACGTCGAGTACCTCTTGTGGACGGGCTGCGCGGGCGCTTTTGACGACCGCGCCCGCCGGAGCACTCAGGCGCTCGCGCGTTTGCTGCACGCCGCGGGTGTCCGCTTTGCCGTCCTCGGCCCGAAGGAGACCTGCACCGGCGACCCTGCCCGGCGCCTCGGCGACGAGTTCCTCTACCAGGCTCAGGCCGCACGCAACATCGAGACGTTGCAATCAGCGAGGGTGAGAAAGATCGTTACCTCCTGCCCGCACTGTCTGAACTCGATCGGGCGCGAGTACCGGGATCTCGGGGGAGACTTCGAGGTCGTCCACCACTCCCAGCTGTTGGCCGAGCTCCTTTCTTCACGAAGACTTGGTGCCGGCCGCCTCCAGGCCACGGTGACCCTGCACGACTCCTGCTATCTCGGGCGCCACAACGGCATCGTCAAGGAGCCGAGAGCCGTGCTCGGCGCCATCGAAGGGCTCTCACTGGTCGAGATGGAGCGCAACGCCGAGCGGGGGTTCTGCTGCGGAGCGGGCGGGGCCAGGATGTGGCTCGAGGAGTCCATCGGCACACAGATCAACCTTGAACGAGTGCGCGAGGCGATCGGGACCGGCGCGGAGGTCGTCTCGACCGCTTGTCCTTACTGCACGGTCATGCTCGACGACGGTGTCAAAGAGCAAGCCGGGTCGAACAACGTCGAGGTCGTCGAGCTCGCCGTGCTGTTGGACCGCGCGATGGGTCTTGAGGGCGCAGGACAAACGCCGTAGTTCGAAAAGGGACCGAGGTGAGGACGCTCCGAGGCCTGCCGCGCCGTGGTCGAGGCCGTGCCTCAAGAGCATGATCGAGTGAGTGGCCTCTTCAGGTGTTCTTGAGGCCCCGCTCCCGGATCGCCTTCACGAGGGCGGGGATGATCACGTTCAGGTCACCGATGACGGCGTGGTCGGCCCGCGAGATGATGGGCGCGTCAGCGTCGGTGTTGATGGCCACGACGTGCTTGGCGTTCTGGCAGCCCGCCAGGTGCTGGCTGGCGCCGCTTATGCCGCAGGCGAGGTAGAGCTCGGGAGAGATACGCGTCCCGGTTTGGCCGACCTGCTGGCTGTGCGGGCGCCAGCCCGCGCTCGTGACAGCCCGGGACACCCCGACGGCCGCGCCGAGCAGGCCGGCCAGTTCGTCGATGGGGCCGAAGCCCTCCGGGCTTGCGACCCCGCGTCCTCCGCCCACGACCACGCGGGCATCGGAAAGCGAGACCCCCGTGCTTGGTTGTACCCACTGGGCGACCTTGACGCTGAGGTCGGATCGGCCCAGTAGGGGGCGGTGAACGTGCAGTCTTGTCGCAGCCGGCACGCGGGCCGGCTCAGGGGCCGCGGCGTCCAAGGCGACGGTGAGCAGGACGGGCGAGGACTCGACGACCGCCTCCTCGACGAGGACACCGCCCCAGCGCTGTCGGCTCACCTGAACGGTCGTCTCGCCTGATCGCGAGGCTTTGAGGCAGTTGGCCACCATCGCCTTTTCACTGAGGGCTGCGACATGGGCCATCACCTCGTTGCCCCGGTCGGTGCCGGCGGCAACCACGACGGCGGCCGGCAGGTTCGATGCCAGCTCCACGATGACCCTGGCCCAGGCGAGGGGGGCATAGGAGTCGAGCTCGTCGGACTCGATGCCGTAGGCCTCGGACACGCCGAAGGCCGAGAGCACCTCGAGACCCGGGGCGGGGATCTGACCGAACAGGGCCGCCACGAGCGGGTCGTCCGGGGCCTCGCCGAGGGCCCTCGCCAAGCTCAACGCTCGTAACGAGGCGTCGCCCGGTTCGCCCGCTTCGTGCTCTAAAAGACAGAGAACCGTCATGAGAGCACTCCGAGCTCCTCGAGCAAGCCGAGCAGGGCCGGCACCGCCTCGACGCCCTCACCGAGGATCTCGGCGCGGCGGCGCTGTATGACCGGGTCCGAAAGCGCCTGCTTGCGCACAGGGTCCTCCTGCCAGGTAGGCGTCGTCTGTTCGATGACGGCCCTTTTTGCCCGCATGCGTCCCGGCAGGGAGGGGTAGCGGGGAAGGTTGATGCCTTCTTTGACCGAGACCACCGACGGCAGGAGAAGCTCGAAGCACTCCTCGCCGCCGCGGAACTCGCGTCTTGCCCTGAGGGTCGTGTCGGTGACATCGAGGTGCTTGACGCCGGTGACACACGGCCTTTTGAGTGCGTGGGCGACGCGAACCGCCACCTGGTAGTCACCGGTGTCGGCGGCCTCGTTGCCGAACAGGACGAGCTCATAGGGCCCGTTGGCCGTCTCGTCACGCCGGACGGCCTCCACGATGGCACCGGCGGTGGCCATCGGGCCCCACTCACGGCCGTCGGTCTCGAGCAGGACAAGCCTGCCTGCTCCGATCGCCGCCGCGTCACGGAGCTGTTCGGCCGCTTCCGGCGGCCCGAGCGTCAGCACCGACACGGTGCCACCTCGCAGCTCCACGATGCGCACGGCCTCTTCGACGGCGCACTCCTCATGGGGGCTCACCGTAAAGCCGAGCAGGTGGGTGTCGATCTCTTGAGCGTCCCGGGTCAGGGTGATCTTGGCGCCCACGTCCGGAACGCGCTTTATGCAGACGAGGAGGTTCATGCCGGTCAGCTCTTCACCTTTGTATTGTCGGGGTCGAACAGGGGAGTCGCACCGACGACGGCGACGGTCACGGGGTAGCACTCGTGCAGGTACTCCACCTGGAGGCGGGTGCCTTTGATCGCGTACGCGCTCGGCAGGTAGGCGAGCAGGATGTGCTTTGCCAATGAGGGTCCCGAACCGGCGCTGGTCACATAGGAGGGCCGGCCCTTTTCGTCGACGAGGCGCTCGCCCTCGACGGTGACGATCGGCTCGCCGCCGAGCATGTAGCGCAGCGTCCCGTCGCCCGAGCGGTGGTCGTCGACCGTGAGGGTGCAAAGACGGGCCACGGGCTCTTGGCTGCGCTGGCTCAAGTAGGGCTGCTTGCCGATGAACTCCTCGGTCTTCACCGAGGGCCGTGCCATACCGGCCTCCACGAGGTTGTAGTCGGGCGTGAGCTCGGCACCGAAGGACCGGTATGCCTTCTCGAGGCGTCCCGTCGTGGCGTAGACGCCGATGCCGACCGGGACCAGGCCGTGGCCCCGGCCCGCCTCAAAGACCGTGTCCCAGACTCGGGCACCTTCCTCGAAGGGCACGTAGATCTCCCAGCCGAGCTCGCCGACATAAGAGATGCGCGAGGCCAGTGCCCTCACGCCGCCGAGCTCGATCACACGACAGGTGGCGAAGGGGAAACCGGAGTTGGAGACGTCGTCGTCGCTGCAGGCCTGCAGCACGTCTCGAGCCCTCGGACCCCAAAGGCCGAAGGTGGTCCAGGCCGAGGTGAGGTCGGTTAGCTGGGCGGAGCCGTCCTTCGCCAGGTGGTCCGAGAACCACTTCTTGTCGGTCATGCCGCCGGCACCACCGGTCACGACCCGGAAGTGCTGAGAGCCCAGGCGCATGATCGTGAGGTCGGACTTGAAACCGCCGCGCTCGTCGAGCAAGGAGGTGTAGACGACCCGTCCGACGGGGACATCCATCTGGGCGACGGTGAGCCACTGCAGGGCCGACAAAGCTCGGGGGCCGGTGACGTCGAAGATGGCGAACGCCGACAGGTCGAAAAGACCGCAGCGTTCCCGCATGGCGAGGTGCTCGGCGTTGATGATCGGCGACCACCAGCGCGACTCCCACTCGGCTGAGCGCGGCATCACGCGCTCTTGGTACTGGGCGAGGAGCGCCTCGTTGCTCGCGTACCAAAACGGCCTTTCCCATCCCACCGTCTCGAAGAAGACGGCGCCGAGCTCGCGCTCTTGGTTATAGACAGGGCCAAGGCGCGTCGCCCTCTGCAGCTCCCACTGCTCAAAGGGGTGCACGATGCCGTACATCTTGTTGTAGCCCTCGCGAGCTCTCGCCGCGACGTGGGCTCGGGTCCTTTGGTGATCGTAGAAGCGGGCGATGTCGGCTTCGTGGATGTCGATCTCGGGGACATCGCCGTTCATCCACTCGGCCACGGCTCTTGCGATCCCGGGGCCTTCTTTGATCCAGCTCGCCGCCACCGACCAGAGGCCTTTGACCTCGGGGGTCTCGCCGAGCACCGGGAAGCCGTCGGGTGTCATGGAGATGAGCCCGTTGATGGCGTAGCGGATACCAACCTTCTCATCGCCCAGGATCTCGGGCATGAGCTCGAGGGCGTCTTCGAGCTGGGGATCGAAGTCGTCCTTGGTGAAGGGCATCTCGGTCGGCGAGAGCACCGCCTCTTCGTTGGAGGGGATCTCCTCGGGCAGAACGAGGATGGGGCGGTGCGCGTACGAGCCCACCTCCATGTCGCCGCCGTGCTGGCGCTCGTACATGTTCGGGTCCATGTCGCGCACGACCGGGTAGGTGATCTCCCCGACGGTGTCGGCGAACAGCGGCACCGGCCCGACACTGATCATCTGGTGCACGACCGGTGTGAGGGGGATGCGGGCCCCCGCCATCTCAGCCAGTCTCGAGCTCCACACACCGCCGCAGACAGCGCAGATGTCGGTCTCGATGTCCCCGGCGCTCGTGCGCACTGTGCGGACGCGTCCGTCGTCTTCCGACAGCTCGATGCCGAGCACCTCGGTGTTCGCCCGCACCTCCAGGGCGCCCATCTCCTGGGCCCGTTCACGCATGAGCGTTCCCGCTCTCAGGGAGTCCACCACTCCGACAGTGGGAAGGTAGAGGCCCTCCAATATCGCCTCGGTGTTGATGAACGGGACGAGTTTCGCGACTTCGGACGGGCTCAACAGCTCATAGGGGATGCCCCAGGCCTTGGCGGCTGAGGCCCGCCGGCGCAGCTCCTGACAACGTGCCTGCGTCCGGGCAATTTCGAGCCCGCCGCTTTCTGTGAAGACTCCGAGAGCCTTGAACTGCGCCGAGCTGTCGTCGGTCAGTTCCGCCATCATCTTGGAGTAGTCGATCGGGAAGATGAAGTTCGAAGCGTGGCCCGTGGAACCGCCGGGGTTCGGCATGGGACCCTTGTCGACGAGTACCAGATCACGCCAACCGAGCCGTGCCAGGTGCCAGGCGAGGCTGTTGCCAACGATGCCGGCACCGACGATGACGGCGCTGGCCCTTCTCGTGGATTCACTCATTCGGGTCTTCTCTCTTCTGTGACTGTCTAATCACCACACGGTGCTCTCAGAGGTTTCCGCCTGTCCTGGCGCCGTCGAGGTTGGGGCTCCGGGGGGAATGGCGCGGAGCGGGAAAGCGAATCGTCTTCGGTTCCGTGAAAGCTTCGAACAACGAGCGGCCTCCTACGCGGCCTCGCCCGCTGACGCTGCCCGAGCGGCCCCCGAAGGGAAGATGGGACTCCCAGACGTTGGTCGAGGCATTGATGTTGACCCAGCCCGCCCGAGCTGCCTCGGCAAAGGCGAGACCGCGCTCTAAGTCCTCGGTGAACACTGCAGCTGTGAGCCCAAAAGGTGAGCTGTTGGTGATCTCGAGCGCCTCATGGTAAGAGGAGATCTCGATCACCGGCACCACCGGGCCGAAGGTCTCGTCGCGGGCGGCCAACATGTCGCCGGTCACACCATCCAGCACCGTCGCTTCGACGAAGAGCTGAGTCGGGTGCCCGGCCGCCCGGGCGCCGCCGCAGCAGACGCGTGCCCCATGCTCGCGAGCATCCGCCACGTGCGCGTCGAACTTCAAGGCGTTCGATTCATTGTTGAGGGGGCCCATGGTCGTGAGGGGGTCAACTGGATCGCCGAGGCGGACTAGTTCAGCGGTAGCCGCAAGGACTCGCTCGACGTATTCGGCTCTCACAGAGGAGTGAACGAGGAAACGCTCGCCCGCGGTGCAGCTCTGACCAGCGCACAGATAGGCGGCTTCGAGGGTCGCGGTGGTCGCGAGCTCGAGGTCGGCGTCCTCCAGGACGACCATCGGACCGTTGCCGCCGAGCTCGAGGATCTGGGTCTTGCCGACCGCGCTTTCCGCCACCCGCCGGCCCGTGGCAACCGATCCGACGAAACCGACGGCATCGACGAGCGGGTGCCCGACCACGGCGTTGCCTACGACCGCCCCAGAGCCGGGAAGGAAGTTGAAGACGCCGGCCGGCAGTCCGCATTGTGCGATCACTTCGGCGAGCAGCGCCGAGCAGGCCGACGTCGACGAGCTCGGGTTCCACAGCACCGTGTTCCCAGCGGCAAGCGCAGGAGCGAACACCTCGGCTCCCATCGTGTAGGGCCAGTTCCACGGAGATACCACACCCACGACGCCGAGCGGGACCCTCAAGACGAGCACCCTGGCGTCAGCCGAAGTGGAAGGGGGGATCGACCCCTCGAGCCGTTTGGCGTCTTCACCGGCCATGTGGAAGTACTCGGCCAGTTCGTCGACTTCCGCGTAGGCCTCGGCGACGAGCGGCTTGCCCTGGTCTTCGGTGAGCACAAGCGCGAGCTCGTCGCGTTCGGCGCGAATGGCCGCCGCCACCGACGCGCAGTAAGCCGCCCGCTCGAAGGCGGAGCTCGCCGCCCAGCCCGCCGAGGCTCGGCGTGCCGCCTTTGCGGCACGATCGACGTCCGCGAGGTCGCTGACAGCAACGCTGGCGAAGATCTCGCCGGTCGAAGGGCTAGTTGCGGCCATGGTCCCGGCCCCTCCCGGGCACCAAGCCCCGTCCACATAAAGCAGGTACTCACGCATTTCTGCCCTCTTTCAATATGGCACGAGCCCGGTCTCGAGTCGCCCGGCCCTCGCAGCTCCGAAAGGAGGGTCATCCGGTCGGTAGCGTCTGGAGCTGGGTCCAGCTCTCTTCTCGAATGTTGCCAGACTCGACGCGTTGGCTGTCTGGTCCGGCTGTTCAAAGACGGCAGACGACTGAAGCCTGGATGAACAAGGTCGCGCTTGAATCGCTCTCGGCAAGCTCGTGCAGTTTCCTCGGCAAGAATGGGATGGGGCTGACATCAGGGCCAATCGATATCGGCTGGCCCTTCGCGGTGCGCGTCGAGTCCCGCGCGTTTGATGTAGCCGTCCGCCAGGGCGTTAGCAGCTTCGGCAATACGCAGACCCACGACGTCGAGGCGACGCACAAGCTCGCGCTGCTTGAGTACCGCGGAGTCGGCCGGATCGACGAAGACGCTTGCAAGGACGATCTCGTACTCCTTTCTAATGGTGTTGCTGGCCTTGCGGGCAGCGAGCGTCTGGAGGCTGATCTCGGGTGAAAGCCTCACAAGCGCGGCCGAGGCCGTCTGCAGGCACGTGAGAGCCTCGAGGATTGGGGGTAAGACCTGCCGGAAGGGCTGAAGGTCCACCGGTTCGAACAATTCAGCCTCGCGAAGGAAGTCCCGCAGGTTGTCCAGGACGTCGTCCACGGACCGGGACAGACGGAATATGTCCTCGCGGTCGATCGGTGTGGTGAGACAGCGGGAGAGCTCGTATATGAGCTGCGCACGTTTGCTGTCACCTAGGTGCTCGACGTGAGTCATCGCCACCCGGGCGTCCGGCACACGCAGGTGACCTTGCACGACATCGTCGACAAGGCGCCCCGCCTCGATGGTCGCGTCGAGCTGTTCAACGAGGAGCTCGGCGAAGACGTGCTGAGTGCGGCCGGACAGATCTTTCACGAGCTCCCGCACGAACCTCTTCATCGAAGGCCCCGCACGCTCACGGCGACCGTAGCTCCGACTAGCGCAGACAGAGGCAGCGTCGCGGCCCACGCTGTCAACAGGCGTGCCGCTTGCTCCCAGCGAACCCGCCGCAGCCCCGCCCTTGTTCTTGCCCCGGCAAGGCCCGCAGTCATCGTCATGGTCATGCTGACGGGTGCGCCGAACGCCCTGGCCGCGAACGCAGAGGCCGTAGATGCGAGTTCGGCGGCGATACCGTCAGCGGGACCGGTGAGGGCGAGAGAACGTGTCAGGCTCGGTCCGACCCGGCCGAGACCGAGCACAGCCCCGATGCAGAAGGCGACGGCCAGCACGGTGAGCTCCGGAAGGCGTGCTTCAACAGCGCTCGTGCCGCTAACCGCAACGGCGAACACGGCGAGCATGCTCTGGCCGTCGTTCGCGGAGTACGCGAGCGTCTGAAATCCGAAACTCAGGTAGTTGAGCCATTTCAGCCGGGACTGCATGCTTCGCCCCCTTGGCAGGCGCCCGAGTCCTGACAGCACGACCGACGCGACCAGGCCCGCGAGCAGTGGCGCGCCCAGGCCGACAACGACAACTGTCGCGACGGTTAACCACGCGACGGGCAGACCGCTGCCGGCACCGGCACCAGCCAGGCCCCCGACGAGCGCCATCGTCAGGCTGGTCGGCAACCCCCTCGTCGCGAGGAACGCTGTCACGGCCATGGCCACGCTTAAGCCGATCAGGAAGGAGAGCCGCCCGGACGCACCGTGCGCAGGCACGAGTCCGGCGGCATAGGTCGTCGCGACGCGCGTGCCCACGAGTAACGGACCAAAGACAAGGACACCCCCAAGAGTGAGCACTGCGGCCAGCGGCATGAACGAGATCCCTGCCGAGGTCACAGCGACGATGGAGGCACCGTCGTTCAAACCCTTGACCAGGGCGAACACGACCGCGACTACCAACAGGACCGCGGTCAGCGGGTTCGCCAAACTCATGACCGCTCAAAGGTCGTGTGCAAAGGTAGGTGGTTGTCAAGCTGAAAGGGCTTCACATCTGGCACACCCGGTCATCGTTGAATGTTCAGCTGTTGTTCATGATCCGTTCATCGCTAGTTCATCTTGTGTTCACCTTAGCTCAGACCGGCGGCTATCGAGCGGATCACCCGCGCCACATCGGCAGGCCGGCGGGGAGGGCATCCAGTATCGAGGGGCAGTTACACCGTGGAGAACCGGAGCGCGAGACGGAGTCCGTCCGGCGTACGGGCCCTTACCGAGCTTCAAAGACCTGAACGAAGCGCCGGGAAGAGTCGGCTGCCTTCCACTTTCGCCCCGAGGGCTCGGCGGAGGAAACCGCGGCCAAGGCCGACAACGACACGAACACCGGTAAGCCGTGCAGCGTGGACTCTTACCCACCGGAGTGGCCGCTCATTTCTCTCGTAACGGGCCGCCTAGCACTTCCGCTATCGACGGTTCCTCGCACGGTCATTTGTGGTGCCGCCTTCATGAGTTCCGATGGCAGTTTGAGTGTCAACGACAGAAGGCTGGCACATGTGGATATTCCCATTTGTCGGTGTCAACGGACCAGACCATGTAGGTGAACCCGTGGATGACCCGAGATCGAGAGGGAGGTCCAGACGGCCCCGTGCACGCTGATGCCGCACCGTATCGGCGAGAACCGTCTCCGCGCGGGGCCGACGCCTAGCCCAAGGGACGCAATGGGCCTGGGTGTACTGACAAGAGAGAACACGGCGAGGACCTCTAGCCACAACGATGGTGCGGAGCTTCAGAGTTGTCGCGCTTAGGTGAACAAGAACATCCGCTTTTCCTGTCGAGCAACAGGAAGAACAGCTAGCATCCTGCGATATTCGGATGCCACCGGAACGAAAGGTGGACACGGTGCGGGAACGCTACGACTTCATCATCATCGGAGGCGGCTCTGCGGGAAGTGTGCTCGCGAATCGGCTGACGGCCGATGGAGCCAATCAGGTTCTGGTCCTGGAGGCGGGTCGCTTCGACCACCGCTGGGACGTCCTGATCAACATGCCCGCCGCGCTGACGATGCCGATCGGGAACCGCTTTTACGACTGGAAGTACGAGTCCGAGCCGGAGCCTTGCATGGGTGGGCGGAGGATCTATCACTCTCGGGGGAAAATCCTCGGTGGCTCGAGCAGCATCAACGGCATGATCTTCCAGCGTGGCAACCCGCTTGATTATGAACGGTGGGCGGCCGATCCCGGTATGGGGGAGTGGGATTATGCGCATTGTCTTCCCTACTTCAAACGCATGGAGACCTGCCTCGCCGGTGGCGACGAGTACCGAGGAACCGACGGCCCGCTCGTACTCGAACGCGGGCCCGCCACGAGCCCCCTGTTCATGGCCTTCTTCGAGGCGGTACAACAAGCTGGCTACGAGCTCACTGACGACGTGAACGGGTACAGGCAAGAGGGTTTCAACGCTTTCGACCGCACGATTCACAGAGGGCGGCGACTGAGCGCGGCCCGCGCCTACCTGCATCCGGTGATGTCCCGGCCCAACCTCGATGTCGAGTGCGGGACGCTCGTGACAAAGATCCTGTTCGAGGGACGAAGGGCGGTCGGTGTCGAGGTGAAATCGCCGGGAGGCCAGCAGATCCGTGCAGGTGAGGTCATCCTCTGTGGCGGCGCTTTCAACTCGCCGCATCTTCTCCAACTGTCGGGGGTGGGATGCGCGGACGATCTCACGGCGCTCGGTGCCCACGTGGTGCAGGACCTTCCCGGGGTCGGAGAGAACCTCCAGGACCACCTTGAGGTCTACATCCAGCACTCGTGCACTCAGCCGGTCTCGGTCGCGCCGGCACTCAAGTGGCGCAACCGGCCCTGGGTGGCAGTGGAGTGGCTCCTGTTTCGCAAGGGGCCCGGAGCGACCAACCACTTCGAGGGAGGTGGTTTCGCGCGAAGCAATGAAGACGTCAGGTACCCCAACTTGATGTTCCACTTTCTTCCGATCGCGATCCGCTACGACGGCTCGGCGCCTCAAGGAGGCCACGGCTATCAGGTTCACATCGGCCCGATGTACTCCGACGCCAGGGGCTCGGTGAAGCTCAAGTCGTTGGATCCGAGGGTTCATCCGGTGTTGCGCTTCAACTACCTGTCCACCGACCAAGACCGCAGGGAGTGGGTGGAGGCCGTGCACGTCGCGCGGCGAATCCTGGGGCAGCCCGCCTTCGACGAGTTCGACGGCGGTGAGATCTCAC
>Ga0326727_10022220_pt1 | contig 12294 bp, 8 predicted proteins | sample MB2enrmetagenome_FD_207643 | JGI IMG/M metagenome (GOLD analysis project Ga0326727, IMG submission 207643) | Lab enriched peat soil microbial communities from McLean, Ithaca, NY, United States - MB29MY | ecosystem: Environmental > Terrestrial > Soil > Wetlands > Peat | place: USA: New York... | reverse complement strand
GGTCGAAACGCTAGCGGCACGACGCATCGCGGGTGCCGGTATCGATGTGACGGTGGAGGAACCGCTCGCCGCGACCTCACCGCTCTGGGCGATGGAGCATGTGTTGATCACGCCCCACACGGCCGGTGAGACGCGGCGCTATGAGGACAACGTCCTCGCCATCATGCAGGAAAATTTGGACCGGCTGTGGCGCGGCGAAGCGGCCCTGCGCAACCAGATCGTTTAGCGAATCCGCCCTGTCATTGCGAGAAGCAGGCGAAGCAATCTCCATCCAGTTGGGCACCTGGACCGAGAGCGCCACGCCTGATTCTCGCAATGACAGCAACATCCCCGCCCGCCGGTCGTAACGAGGACCCCACCCCACAACGCCCCTTGGGCGCGCCCGCCCCGCCGCGTCGCAAAATACCGCGCGCCTGCACTTCCCGTTTTGATCCCGCTGCCCCTAAGATGCACGCAGGGGGCGCCGATAAAATGTGCCGCGACATCGCGCTTGCGGGGCGGGCGCCGAGCGCGCGTCCAGCGGCAGACTGTTTCGTGACCGGAAGTATACGACCAGCGAAGGGGGACCTCAGCCATGACTGTCGACCACGAGCATCCATACCTGTCGCAGTTGCGCCAGCAGTTGCGCGACAACCGCATCGATCGCCGCGAGTTTCTGCGCACCGCGACGCTGCTCGGCATGGCGGCCGGCGCGGCCTATGCGGTGGCCGGCCTTCCCGCGCCGGCGCGGGCGCAGGAAGAGATGCCAAAGGGCGGCAAGATCCGAATCGGCATGCACGTCCAGGAGATCAAGGATCCGCAAACGCTGTCCTGGGTCGAGCCGACCAATGTGCTGCGCGGTTGCGTGCAGTACCTGACCGTCACCGACCAGGCCAACATCACGCGCGGCCAGTTGCTGGAGAAATGGGACCCGAGCGAGGACCTGAAGACCTGGACGCTGACGATTCGTCAGGAAGCCAAATGGCGATCCGGACGCCCCTTCACCGCGGACGACGCGATCTGGAACATCAAGCGGGTGCTGGATCCGAAGACCGGCTCTTCCGTGCTGGGCCTGATGAAGGGCTACATGCTGGAGGAATACGATACGGGCGCGCAAAAAGATGGCAAGCCGGTCAAGTCGACGCGGCTGTGGAGCGACAAGGCGATCGAGAAGATCGACGACAAGACGCTGCGGCTGAACTGCAAGGCGCCACAGCTCGCAGTGCCGGAGCACATGTTCCACTTTCCGTTCTTCATGCTCGATCCGGCGGAAAACGGCGCATTCAAGGTGGGCATGAACGGCACGGGGCCGTACGAGATCGTGGCCTATAACGTCGGGCAGAACGCCATCGTGCGGGCGAGCAAGACCTACTGGGGCAAGCCGGTCAACCTGGACGAGGTGGAGTTCGTCGACCTGGGCACCGACAGCGGCGCAACGATCGCCGCGCTGGCGTCCGGCCAGGTGGACGGGGTGTACGACGTCGACTTCTCCGAGCTCGACACCATCAAGGCACTGCCCGACATTAACATTCATTCGGTAACGACCGCACAGACCAGCGTGGTACGCGGCAAGTGCGACCAGAAGCCGTTCAACGACGCGCGGGTGCGCCAGGCGTTGAAGCTGGCGATCGACCAGCAGAAGGTGATCGACATTGTGTTCCGTGGCGCCGCGTCGGTCGGCGAGCACCATCACGTGGCGCCAGTGCATCCCGAATACGCCAAGCTGCCGATGATCCATCAGGACATACCAAAGGCGAAACAATTGCTCGCCGCGGCCGGCTATCCCGACGGCCTGAAGCTGGAGATCGCCTGCAAGCCCAGCCCGGCGTGGGAGCTCGCGTCGGTGACCGTGATGACGGAGATGTGGAAACAGGCCGGGATCGACGTGAAGATCAACGTCATGCCAGCGGCGAGTTTCTGGCAGGTGTGGGACAAGGTGCCGTTCGGCTACACCGCGTGGACCCACCGGCCGCTCGGCGTCATGGTGCTCGGGCTTGCCTACCGCTCCGGCGTGCCGTGGAACGAATCGAACTATTCCAATCCCGAATTCGACAGGCTTTTGGTGCAGGCGGAGGGGATCCTCGATCCGGACAAGCGCCGTGTGGTCATGGCGAAGCTGGAACAGATCATGCAGGAGGACGGGCCGGTCGTGCAGCCACTGTGGCGCGTGGTGCAGGCCGCCTACCACAAGAAGGTCAAGGGATTCCGCATGCATCCGACCGAATACATCTTCCTCGACGAGCTCGCGGTGGAGAAGGCCTGAACGTCCGGCACGCGGCGCGGTGACGCGGCGGATCCTACAACGGCTCGGCTGGATGCTGGTCACGATGCTGGCGGCATCGTTGCTGCTGTTCCTGCTGTTCGAGCTGATGCCGGGCGACGTCGCGGTGGCCGAACTCGGCCCCTATTCGACACCGGAACAGCGCGATCTCTGGATGGCAGCGAACGGCTACGACCAACCGGCAATGCTGCGCTACTTTGCCTGGCTCGGTCATTTCGCCATCGGCCAGTGGGGCGAATCGCGCATCTTCCTGGCCCCTGTCGCACGCATCGTCGGGACCCGGCTGGAGAACACCGCCATCCTGGGATTTTGGTTCTTTGCCGTTCTGATCCCGCTGTCGCTTGGCATGGGGGTGCTGGCGGGGATGCGCGAAGGATCGTGGCTGGATCGAGCGGTTTCGGCGATCTGCATCCTGACGACCTCGGTGCCGCCGTTTGCCAGCACGGTACTGGTCTCGGCGGTGTTCGTGTTCGACCTGCATTGGCTGCCGGGCACCAGCACGATGCTGGACGGGTTCTCCTATCGGCAGCTTGTCATGCCGGTGATGGTGCTGGTGCTGTATGATTTCGGCTACATCGCCCGCATCACCCGCGCAACGATGGCCGACGTCATGGCCACACCGTATATCCGCGCCGCCATTCTGCGCGGGCTGCCGTATCGCCGCGTCATCCTGCGCCACGCATTGCGCAATGCGCTGATCGCGCCGTTCACCCTGCTGATGCTGCACGTGAACTGGTTGATCGCGGGCGTCATCGTGGTCGAGTATTTCTTCGCATTCAAAGGCTTCGGCTCGCTGATACTGGAGGCGTCGCTGGGCAAGGATCTCTATCTGCTGGAGGCCTGCACCATGATCACCGTTGCGATGGCGACGTTGACTCAGACGATCTCCGACCTTGGCTATCTCGTGCTCAATCCGCGGATGCGTTCCGTGTGAGTGAGGCTGATGCAAAGTTCGCCGCCGCCCTGCCGCAACCGCCACAAGGCGCGCGCTTTGGCTGGGTGAGGCATATCGGGCGCAGCAGCGTTGCGCTGATCGGTCTGAGCATCCTCGGCTTCTGGATCGTCGTTGCCATCGCCGCACCTTGGCTCGCGCCGTTCCCGCCGAACCAGTCGATCCGGCCGATGGCGTTGCCCGGCGCCATGGGGCCGAATGGCACGACGTTCTGGTTCGGCACCGATTACCTCGGGCGGGACATTCTGTCGCGCGTCATCTGGGGCACCCGCACGGTGCTCACCTATGCCCCCGCGGCGACGGCGCTGGCATTCGCGGTCGGCATCAGCGGCGGGCTGTTGGCCGGCTACCGGCGCGGCTGGGCCGATGAGGTGTTGTCGCGCCTGACCGACCTGGTGTTGGCGTTCCCGGCGTTGGTGCTTTATATCATCATCGTTTCAAAGTTCGGCGCCTCGGGACTGAATATCGTTCTGGCCGTGACCTTGGCCTCCAGCCCGGCGATCATGCGGCTCACCCGTGGCCTGGTGCTCTCGTTGCGCACCCGCGCGTTCGTTGCCGCGGCGCAGCTTCGCGGTGAGCCAGCGTGGCGGATCATGTTCGTCGAGATCCTGCCGAACGCCTCGGGACCGCTGCTCGTCGATGCCTGCCTGCGCCTGGGCTATGTCGTGATCACCATTGGGACACTGGGGTTTCTCGGCCTTGGGCTGCCACCGCCGGATCCGGACTGGGGCAGCATGGTGAACGAGACGCGCAAGTTCGCGCTGGTGTTTCCGCACATGGTATTGTTCCCGTGCATCGCCGTGTCGTCGCTGGTGCTCGGGCTGAACCTGCTCGCTGACGGGCTGCGCGAACTGGTGGCGCAGGAGTGACGGCAACCCGCGAGACGCTGCTGGCGCTGGAGAACGTCTCGGTCGCGTATCGCACCCGGGCGGGCCTGCTGCCGGCGGTGCTGGACGTGTCGTTGCGCATCCAGGCGGGTGAGGCGGTGGGCCTGGTCGGCGAGTCCGGCTGCGGCAAGTCCACGCTGGCCATGGCCATCATGGGGCACCTTGGCAAGAACGGACGCCTGACCGGCGGCAGCGTTCGTTTCGCAGGCAACGACATTGGCGGCATGACGCGGGAGGCACTGCGGCGAATTCGCGGCCCCGGCATCGGCATGGTCTATCAGGACGCCATGTCGGCGCTCAACCCCAGCCTGCGAATCGGCACGCAACTCACCGAGGTGGTCCGCGTGCACCTCGGCGGCTCGCAGGCACAGGCGCGCGCGGCGACACATGCGATGCTGGTCGAGACGGGGCTGGCGGACCCGGAACGAATCATGGCGGCCTATCCGCATCAACTGTCCGGCGGCCAGCAGCAGCGCGTGGTGATCGCGATGGCATTGCTGCCGCAGCCACGATTGTTGCTGCTGGACGAGCCGACCACCTCGCTGGACGTGACCGTCGAGGCCGGCATCGTCGATCTGCTGGCGACGCTGCGCCGGACCCACAACATGGCGATGCTGTTCATTTCGCATAACCTCGGACTGGTCGGCCAGATCTGCGAGCGCGCCGCCGTGATGTACGCCGGTGAGGTCGTCGAAACCGGCGACGTCCAGCAGATCTTCACCCAACCGAGGCATCCTTACACGATGGGGCTGATACGCTGCATTCCCCGGCCGGACCTGCCGCGCAGCCTGCAACGTCTGATTCCAATTCCCGGTCAGGTGTGCGCCCCGGACGCCCGTCCCACCGGCTGCGGCTTTGGGCCGCGCTGCGATCATTTCGTATCCGGTACATGCGATCGGGCCGCTATCCCGCTGCTGCCCGCTGGCACGGCTTCGGTCCGGTGCGTGCGTGCCGCGGAGATCGGGGGGCGGGCGGTGACGGCGCCGACCGCGGTCGACGTCCAGCGCGGCGGCGACACGATCCTCGCGGTCAGCAATCTCGACAAGGTCTATCCGTTGCGTGGGCGGACGAAAGATGTGGTGCGCGCCAATCAGGGGCTGTCGTTCGACGCGGTGCGCGGCCAGACACTCGCAGTCGTCGGTGAATCCGGCTGCGGAAAATCGACGTTCGCCAACGTCCTGATGGGGCTGACAACGGCGAGCGGCGGCGAAATCATGTTCGAAACGATCGATCTCGCGCATCTGCCGGTGGCCCGCCGCCCGGCAGCGCTGCTGCGTGATCTGCAAATGGTGTTCCAGAACCCCGACGAGACGTTGAACCCCAGCTACGCGGTGGGGCGGCAGATCGCGCGCGCGGTGCGCAAGCTCGGGGTCGCCCGCGACAAAGCCGGTGTGCGGGCGCGGGTGCAAGCGTTGCTCGGCATGACGCGACTGCCCGAGGCCTACGCGCGCCGTCGGCCCAGCCAGTTGTCCGGCGGCCAGAAGCAACGCGTCGGCATTGCGCGCGCGTTTGCCGGCGAGCCGAAACTGGTGGTGGCGGACGAGCCAGTCTCCGCCTTGGACGTCTCGGTGCAGGCAGCGATCACCGAGTTGCTGTTGGACATCCAGCGCACCCAGCGCACCACGCTGATCATCATCAGCCACGACCTTGGCTTCGTGCGCTATATTGCCGACCGCGTCGTGGTCATGTACCTGGGCCAGGTCATGGAGGTCGGTGCCGCCGAGAGCGTGTTCGAACTGCCGTGCCATCCGTACACCGAGGCGCTGTTGTCCGCCGCGCCAACGCCTGACGCGGCGACACGACGGGACCGGATCATTCTGGCTGGCGAACCACCAAGCGCGGTGTCGCCGCCGACCGGGTGTCCGTTCCACACCCGCTGTCACCGGAAACTCGGCGCGGTTTGCGAGACCGAGCGGCCAGCGGGGCAGGCGTTGCCACCCGATCATCGGATCTTCTGTCATATCCCGGTGGCGGAGCTCACGCGCGTCCAGGCGGATGCCAGCCTTGCAGGTCGATCCAATCAGGCTCCAATCGATCGAAGCGTGACAGCGTCAGACTGCTGAGATCGGCAAAGCCGCACCTTCCGTCGATCACCAGGTCGCGCACCGCGTGGCCGGTCGCCGGTGACAGGCCGAAGCCGATGCTGGACAGCGTGGCGATCACCAGATTGTCGGGCGCGTTCATCCGCTCGATCACCGGGCGGCCGTCCGGCGTGTTCTCGATAATGCCGGCCCAACTGCGAATCACGCGGGCGTGCGCCGCGCGGGGGAACAACGCCGCCACGCGGGCGGCAATGTTGCGCATCAGCGGCGTGCTGGATCGATGCGGCACCGAGTTGTCCGTGATCTGCAACCATTCATGCGGCCCACCGCCATACGCCAGGTTGCCCCGCAGCGTCTGCCGCCCATACAACCCGTTGCCGTCGACACCGCCCAGCGGCATCAGCGGCAATGGTTCAGTAACGATCATTTCGGCGCGCGCCGCCACCATCGGCACACGCACGCCAAGCGAGGCTGCGAGGTGGTTGATCTGCGGCCCTGCCGCAAGCACCAGCACGTCGCAACCGATCGTGCCGCGATCGGTCCGAACCGCCGTGACCTTGCCCCCGGCAGTGGTGAACCCCTCGACCGCGGTGTGTTGCAGCAGCCGCCCGCCATGGTCCTGCATCGCCCACGCGTAGGCCTGCACCGTGCGCTGCGGATTTGCATGGCCACCGAAACGATGCAGGAAGCCGCCGGCAATATTGTCGCCAGCCAGTGGCACCAGCTCGCGCACCTGTTGCGCATCCAGCCGATCCGAAACGAAGCCCTGCCGCACCGCGTGTTGCCGCGCCTCGCCGTAGCGCCGCATCTGCGCTTCATCCATCGCGATGCGAATGCGTTGCGGCCGGAACTCGGTCGGATAGCCGAGCAATTCGTCCATCAGCGGCCAAAGCCGCTGTTCCTCCTTGAACAGCGGGCTGAACGGATGCGTGCAACCACCGCCGTTGCGCCCCGACGCCTCCCACGCGACCAGGCCCTTGTCGATCACCAGCACATCGACGCCCTCACGCGCGAGCCACCACGCGGCGGACAGTCCCGTTGCCCCGCCGCCAACGATGACCACGGACGCGCCGCGTGGATCGCTCATCTCATTTGCCGTCGATCCGGTCGTCGGACCCAGTGGCGCGTCCGGCGACAGTATAGAATCGTGGCGCCTCCCAATACGGCACGTATTGCGGCGGCATGCCGAACCAGACCTCCCAATGTTCGGTCATGGCGGCGGTTTCGTTCGTTTCGGCAGCGACAGACAGCGGCACCGGGCGCACCGGCGCGCGGTGGGACGCCAGCGCGATGTCGCGAAGCCGGCACCCGGCGCCCAGCGCCAGCAATGCCGCGACCTGCTCGCGGCAGCGGCGCCCCTGGCACACGCCCATGCCGGCCCGTGTCAGGCGTTTCACCTGGTCCGGATTCGGCGGACTTTCGCCAAGCAACTGGCGCAACGATCGCGTGTTCCGCTTGTCGTCCGGCCAGTCGAGGTAACGCGGCGGGCGCACTTCCAGGATGTCGCGCGCGGTGACTTCCTCGCATTGGCAAACATAGGGTTCGCCCTGCGTATCAATGACATTGGCGCGCACCCAATCCAAACGATACGTATTTAGATCGTAAGTGGGTGCATCGGGCGCCCCAGCCGCAGCCGACCGGACCGCCGCGAACCCTAGCGCGGCCGCAACATCCGCACCCGCGCTGCGTCCCTCCGCGCGCGCAATATCCGGGTCGAGCGTTTTGGCCGGCCAGATCCCGGCGCAATCGCCGACGGCATAGACCCCCGCCACCGAGGTGCGCTGCGCACCGTCCACCACCGGCACATGGCCACCACGTTCCGGCACCCAATCGATGCGGCATCCCAGCGCATCCAACAACTCAACGACCGGCACCGTGCCCACGCCGAGCAGGACCGCGTCGCAGCCGACACGCTGTTCCCTGCCGGATGCGGCACCAATCGGCGCAACAACGACGGCGCTAACACCATCGCGACCACCCTCCGCTCGTCGCACCGCATGGCCGCACAACAGCGGACCATGCGCCACCGCCTGAAGCCCGGCCGCATCAACGATCGGTGCCGGCGCACTCTCGATCACCGCCGCGATCTCGATGCCCGCTTCACGCAACGATCGGATCGCTGCCAGCGCCTGGGCCGACGTACCAAGCACGACCGCGCGCCGCACATCCAACGCACCGAAACGTTCCAGCAGGCGTTGCGCCGCGGTGATGCCCAGCACCCCCGGCAGGTCCCAGCCGGGAAACGCCAGGCCCATGTCGCGCCGGCCGGTCGCGACAATCACGTACTGGCACCCCAACATGAAACTGCGCGTGCCGTCGTTCAGCGCGGCGACCGGACCGGGCAGCCAACCGACACTCGGACCATTGCTGTAAATCCCCAGCACCGATGTGCCGAGCCGCACATCCACGCCCGCATCGAACAGCGCCGCAATCGCCGGATCGCCCGCAACGAACGCCTCCAGCATCGCGGTGCGATTGCGCGCGACGGGAGCGAAACGCTGGCCATAATGCAACGGAATATCGTCGGCCATGGTCGCAGCCGACACCGGGTCTTCATCCACCAGCACGACACTGACGCCAAGCCGCGCGGCCTCCAGCGCCGCCGCCGCACCAGCCGGACCAGCCCCGATGACAAGCAGCTGTGTCGTCGCCTCAACCGGCAGCGTCTTGCCGGCAATGGATTTCGGATCGTGCGCCATCGGAATGAATCGCCGGAACGTCGTTACGATGCCGCACCACCCATCGCCGCCAGCCGCGGACGCGCCGGCGCCCGCACCTCAGCAGCCGCGCGATCCAGGTAATCCCCCGCCTTCCCGCAGTACCAGTCGACGAACCGCATCACCAACTGTTCGGCCTCCTCGCTGTACGGACCAGGCACATAGCCCCGCGAGTTCACCCCACGCTGATTGTTCTCCACCAGGTCGAGATCCTGCAGATTGGTCTGCGTCCACAGCCGCGTCAGATCGTCAACGTTGTAGTCCACACCTTCAACCGCGTCCTTGTGCACCAACCACTTGGAGGTAACGACCGTCTCCTCCGGCCCCGTCGGCATCGCGCTGAACATGAACAGCGAGTCGCTGGTGGCGTGCGCGAAACTGTGCGGTTCCAGCGCCCATCGCATTGACCCGATATCGCCCTGCCCGGTCTCACACATCAGCTTCGCGCAGGCCGGAGCGCCGTCCATGGAGATGGTCGTGGTGCCGTCGTTCAACGGAAAGCGCATCGCCTGCCACCACGCGCCCTCCACCGGGCCGCACGGCAGGCCAATCCCGGTCATGCGTTTCTGGAAACGATCGAATCGCTGCACGTCGGCGAACTGCACCGGGCGGCGGCCCTTGACAGGGAAGGTGACTGCCAGCTCCGGGTGGCGCACCGCGCAGTGGTAGCACTCGCGCGCATTTTCCATCACCAGCTTCCAATTGGCCCGCTCCACCAGCGTGCTTTCGAACGCAAGCTTGGCGTTCGCCAGGTTGTGAGGTGCCAGCAGCGGCGCAAACTGGGAGCGGAACGAATCGAACGCTGGCGGATCGTCGGCCAGGCACAGATAGACCGATCCGGCAATGGTTTCGACGGCAACCGGCCGCAACCCGTGGTCCGCGCGGTCGAACGTCTCCGGCATCCGCGGCGCGTTGGCCAGGTTCCCCGCCAGGTCGTACGACCATTGATGATACGGGCAGATGATCCAGGAGCGTTCGCCGCGACCCGCCTCGCAGAGCTGGGCGCCGCGGTGCCGGCAGGCATTGTGGAAGCCGCGCAGCGTGCCCTCGCGGTCGCGCACGATCAGCACCGACGAACGCCCGATCGGCAACGACAGGTAGCTGCCCGGGTTGGGCAGCTCCACCTCAAATCCGACCAAAATCCAGCTCGTGGCATAGATCGCCGCCAGATCGAATTCGTAGACCTCGGGATCGGTGTAGAATGCCTGGGGCAGCGTGTGCTTCGGCTGGCGCGCATCCAGCAACGATCGCAGTTTCGCCAGATTGAGCATAGCAGGTTCCCACTTCATTGATCGGTCGCCCGCGCCGCACGCGCCACGGTCCAACCGCAACAGCCTAGCACCGAAACAGCGATGGCAGGCAACGCCCAAACACCATAGGCTGGGGGCGCGCGATAAGCTGGAAAGGGGCCAGAATGGATCTGCAAGGCCGAGTCGGCATTGTCACGGGACCGGCCAAGGGCATGGGGGCCGCGGTCTCCCACGCGTTGGCCGAGGCCGGCGCCGACCTGATCCTGGCCGCCCGCGACACCGCGGCGATCGAGCCGCTGGCGGCGGCGACGCGTGCGATGGGCCGCCGCGCCGTCACCGCGTCCTGCGACGTGACCAGCGAGCCCGATGTGACTGCACTGCTCGACCTTGCCCACGAGTCGTTCGCCGGACGCATCGACTTCCTGATCAACATCGCCGGCGGCTCCGGCACCCTGGGCAAGCCGTTCTGGGAAAACACGCGCGACGAATTCGAACAGATCATGACGCTCAATGTGACCGGCTGCTTCCTGACGATGCGCGCGGTGCTGCCGACGATGATCGCGCAACGTTACGGCAAGATCGTCAATGTCGGCGGCACATTCGGGCTGCGCGGCCGGGCGGGGCGCGCGGCCTATAGTGCCTCCAAATGGGCGCTGCGCGGCCTGACGAAATCGGCCGCGCTGGAAGCCGGCCCCTTCAACGTGAACATCAACTGTGTCTGCCCCGGCATGGTCGAAGGCGACCGTTTCGACCGGGTGCGTTCCGATATGGGGCGGCGCCTGAACATCGGCCCCGACGAGGCGCGCGAGCGCATGGCCGCGGAATACGCGCTGCGCCGGATCTCCACCGCCGAAGACATCGCCAACGCCGTGCTGTTCCTCGCCAGCGACCGCTCGCGCCAGGTCACCGGCCAGGACCTTGCGGTTGACGGCGGCTGGGTCATCTGAAACGCGTCGATCGCGCAGCACATTCCGCAGGAGAACCGAATGCCGGGCGAAGCCGACCTTGTCATCCACGGTGGCACCATCGTCAACGAGAACGCCGCGGTCCCGGGCAGCCTGGCGATCGTCGACGGCCGCATTGCCGCCATCGGCGCGCCGGAGCTGATGCCATCCGCCCATGTAACGATCGACGCCGCCGGACGGCATCTGCTGCCCGGCGTCATCGACCCGCATGTGCATTTCCGCGAGCCCGGCCTGGAATACAAGGAGGATTGGGGCACCGGCACCGCGGCCGCGGCGTGCGGCGGCGTGACCACCGTGTTCGACATGCCGAACACCGACCCGCCGACCGGCACGCGCGAGGCCCTGGCACTCAAGCAGGCGCGCGCCCGTGAAAAGGCAGTCGTGGACTACGGTATTTACGGCTTGCTCGACGAGCGCAATCTGGATCAACTGGAACTGCTTGCCGCGGACGGCGTCATCGGCTTCAAGCTGTTCGTTGGCAACACCACCGGCAACCTCCCGTGTCCGTCCGACGGTGCAATCCTGGAAGGATTCGAGATCATCGCGCGGCTCGGCCTGCGCTGCACCGTGCACGCCGAAAACTCGCCGATCCTGTTCTGGCGCGAACGCGCCATGCAGGCGGCCGGCCGCACCGACGTGTTGGCGCATCTCGCCGCGCGTCCCGACGTCTGCGCGCTGGAGGCATTGAACCGCATCGCCGTGTTCAGCGAATGGACCGGCGCGCGCGTCCATATCGCGCATGAGAGCACGCGGCTGAGCCTGCCGTATATCCGTGCGGCCAAGGCGCGCGGCATCGACCTTACGGTGGAGACCTGCCCGCAATATCTGTTGCTGACCACCAACGACATGCGCGGCGCCAACGGCTCGGTGCTGCGGGTCAATCCGCCGATCCGCGAGCCCGGGCATGGCGCGCCGCTGTTCGATGCGCTGCTGGACGGCACCATCGACATGCTGGCGACCGATCATGCACCGCACCTGCCGCAGGAGAAGACGCGGGCAAATATCTGGGACTGTGGCTGCGGTTTTCCGGGCGTCGAGACCTCGATGCCGTTGATGCTGACCGCGGTGAACCAGGGACGGATGACGCTGCAACAATACGTGCGCGCATCGTCCGCCGCGCCGGCCCGCGCCTTCGGCCTGTATCCGCGCAAGGGCGTGCTGGCCGTGGGCGCGGACGCCGACATCGCGGTGGTGGACCTGCAACGGCACGGCCTGATCACG
>Ga0326727_10022219_pt1 | contig 12294 bp, 12 predicted proteins | sample MB2enrmetagenome_FD_207643 | JGI IMG/M metagenome (GOLD analysis project Ga0326727, IMG submission 207643) | Lab enriched peat soil microbial communities from McLean, Ithaca, NY, United States - MB29MY | ecosystem: Environmental > Terrestrial > Soil > Wetlands > Peat | place: USA: New York... | reverse complement strand
CCTCGCCCCGCGCCCTAGCGTTATGGCAACTGTCCGGATCATGGCGGGCGCGGGACTCGGAATGACAATTTGTGGGAGGGCCAGGCTGTTGATGAATCCGATTCCTATTTTCGAGACTACTTCTGAGTGCTGACTGCTGCCATAAGACGCACATGCTCTACAATCAACTGGAACCCACTGCGGAGAGCGAACCTAAATGAGTACTGACCTCGAAATCGGCAGCCAGTTTTTAAACTATTGCGATGCGCGCCTGGAGGTACTTGCTTCGTGGGCGGACGATTGCCTGAGCCGGCTCACCCAGGAGCACCTTTGGTGGCGGCCAGCCGAGGAGCAGAATGCGGCCGGCAACCTGGTGCTGCATCTGTGCGGAAATCTTCACCAGCGCATTACTTGCGCTTTGAGCGATGGCGTTCCGGATACACGCAACCGGGATCGCGAATTCGACGCGCGTTCGACCGCGACGGCTCAAGAGCTGCGGCAATTGCTGAAGGCGACGGTGGCTGAGGCGCTCGTGGCCTTGCGGCAATTCCCGGCCGGCCGGCTGCTAGAGCGCGCCCGCATACCGCACTATGACCGTTCGGTGCTGGAGAGCGTATTTTCGGTGATCGAGCATTTTGCACAGCATACCGGGCAGATCATATTTATAACCAAGCAACTGACCAGCCAGGAGCTGGATTACTATCCGCATCTGAAGCGCAAGAAGACCGCAAGCTGAAGACCTTAGCCTTTGAGCAGCCAGCCGGCTACCGCCCCGATGGCGATCAGCCAAAACGAGCTCGCGCGGAAGCGCAACAGCAGGATGGCGCAGCCGATAGCCAGGATCGCCGTGGGCAAGTCGAAGACGGAGGCCCGGCCCAGGTGCCAGGTGACCACCGCCATCAGCGCCAGGGCCGCGACATTCACTCCATCCAGAAACGGGCCGGCAATTTTGGATTGCCGCAAGCGGGGAATGAGCGGCCCGCTGGCGGCTACCAGAATGAATCCCGGCAGGAATATTCCGAGGGTGGCCAGGGCCGCTCCCGGCAATCCTGCCAGCAGATAACCAATAAAGGTTGCGGTGGTGAACACGGGGCCGGGTGTTACCTGGCCCACCGCCACCGCATCCAGCAGTTGCGCGTCGGTAAGCCAATGCCGAGTATTCACCAGATCGGCCTTCAGGAAAGCCAGCAACACATAGCCGCTTCCGAAAACGACGGCTCCGATCTTGAGGAATACCAGGAACAGCGGGAGAAGAGAAACGGTAACCAGCGCAGCCGCAGGCACCACGCTGCCCGCAGCCAGGTAGACCGGAACAGCCATGAGCTGTTTCGGACTCCGCTTGCCCTTTAACACATGCAGAGCAAGCATCACGGCGCCGGCCAGGACCAGGATCGAGACGGTCCGACCGGTCAGCGTTGCGGCCAGAAGAGCAGCCAAGCCTACCGCCGCATGCATGCCGGTCTTTACCGCCGCGCGGCCCAGGCTCCACAAGGCCTGAACCACGATGGCAATCACCACCGGCTTTACGCCGTACAGAATGCCGTTGACCTGAGGCAGGTGCCCGAATCGCGTGTAAGACCAGGCCAAGGCGAGCGTGATCAGCGCCGCGGGCAGGATAAAGCAGGCGCCGCCCAGCACGATGCCTGCCCAGCCAGCCTTCGTGTAACCGATGTAGATGGCCATCTCAGTGGAACTGGGGCCGGGAATCAGATTGGCGGCGCCCAGCAGATCGAGAAACCGCTCCCGCGACATCCATTGCCGCCGGCGGACCACCTCCTCTTCCATCATGGCAATGTGCGCGGCCGGCCCGCCAAACGCGGTCACTCCGAGACGCAAGAACAGCAGCGTAACTTCTCGCAGTACGCGTAAGTGCGGGGCGGTCATGGGGTTTCGTCCTTTTCGTTCGCGGGCCTGGGCCCCACTGGTCTCTCCATTATCAACTTTTTCCTTCCAACCGCGGACTAGAGGCGTTTCCAGTTTCCTGTTTCCAGTTTCCAGCGGGTCACGCTAGAAGCCTGCCTCCTGCGAGCTCGAAACTGGAAATCGGAAACTGGAAACGTTGTATTCCTCTAGAATTGCCTGGTGCGGATCATTGCGGGCCAATATCGCAGCCGCCGCTTGCGCAGTTTGCGGGGCATGGACACGCGCCCAACCTCGGATCGCCTGCGCGAAACGTTGTTCAACGTTCTTACCGGCGGACGGCCGGAGGCGCTGGCGGGCACCATATGGCTCGATGTGTTTGCCGGCACCGGGGCGGTAGGTCTGGAAGCGCTCAGCCGGGGCGCCAGCCGGGTGTATTTCGTGGAATCGGCGCGCTCCGGTATTGCCGTTGTCCGCGAGAATCTGCGGTCTCTAGGGATTACGGACGGCTATGAGTTGATTGAGAAGCGTGCCGTACCGGCTCTGCGCCTGCTGGACTCCGCCGCCGTAGCCTGCGACGTTTGCTTTCTCGATCCCCCTTACCGGGACGCCGGCGCTTATCATGAGATTCTTGGCTTGCTGGCACAATCGCGGCTAGTGCGCCCGGCCGGAGTGGTTGTGGCCGAGCACGATAAACGCTTCGATCCCGGTTCACGCTTTGGCCCACTCGAACGCTACCGGATGTTAAGCCAAGGCGATTCGGGTCTCAGTTTTTACCGTAAAACAACGGAATAGATCTTTAAGTTGAGAGACTGACATGGCTAATCCTATGCGAACCCTGTTGTGGGTTCCCGGCGATGTTCCGGCGAAGATTTCGGAAGCCCTGGAGTGCAAGGCAGACTGCATTGTCCTGGATTTGGAGGACACCGTACCACTTACGGAAAAATCCCAGGCGCGGGAGATGGTCGTTCGTACCCTTGGCGGAGCCCGGCCGCAAGGGAAATTGATTGGAGTCAGGGTAAACTCCTGGCAATCGCCGTTTGGAGAAGAGGATTTGCGCGCCGTCGTCAGGGCCAGGCCGGATCTTGTCCGCCTCCCGAAGTGCAGTACCCCCGAAGAAATGCAAGCGGCGGACAAGCTGATAGGAGCAGTCGAGACCGAGTTCGGCATTCCCGAAGGCGCCACCAAAGTCATCGTGTCCATTGAGTCCGCGTTGGGAATCATGAACGCATTTCCGATCGCCAAATCCGCCAGACGCGTTATCGGGTTGGGCCTCGGCGTCGAAGACTACACCACCGATATGAAGACCGTCCGCAGCACCAGGGGGCTCGAGGTTGAGTTGCTGTATGCGCGCTCCCATCTTGTCACCGCGGCAAGAGCGGCGGGCATTAAGGCCATCGATGGGGCGTTTCTCGATTTGACCGACGAGGAAGGGTTGATGGCCGAAACCCAATTGATCAAGCAATTAGGCTTCGACGGTAAAGGCATCATGCATCCCGGGCAGGTAGCGGTTGTGCACCAGATCTTTGCGCCGTCCGATAAAGAAGTGGTTTTTGCCAGGAAGGTGGTCGAGGCGTTCCGCAAGGCCGAAAAGGACGGCTCGTTCTACGTCTTTGTAGATAACAAACTGGTGGACCCGCCGGTGTTTGCCAAGGCACAGAGGATTCTGGAATTGGCTGAGGCGTAGTGCTGCCGCCCCGTAAAATCCAACGCAGAAACGCAGAATCGCAGAAAGAAATCAAGTGCGGGGATGTCTCTCCCGTTGTATTCTGCGTTTCTGCGGTTCTGCGTTGGGTGTTTTTAAAAGGAGCTGCGATGCTCGTAGACATCTTTGCCGAATATGCGCGGCGTGAGGCTGCGCGTGAACTTCCGCAAGAGGTTATTCACCACGCCAAACGTGTTCTGTTGGACTGGTTTTCGGCGCTGCTTCCCGGAACCCGCACCTCCCCGGCGATCAATCTGGTTCGCACCTATGCCGCGGAATTGGGCCATGGCAAGTCCAGCCTGCCCGGTTTTGGCACCACGGCATTTCCCGGCACCGCCGCCTGGATCAATGGCAGCGCCTCGCACTCGGTGGAGTTTGACGACATCTACCGCGAAGCCATCTATCATCCCGGTTGCCCGACCATTGGGGCCGCTTTGGCAGTCGCCGAGGATCAAGGCAAATCGGGTCTGGAGCTGCTGAAGGCCATCACCATCGGTTACGAAATCTCTACCCGGATCGGCGCCGCCATTCAGCCCTCCCACTACAAGTTTTTCCATACCACGGGAACGGTGGGGTGTTTTGGCAGCGCGGCCGCCGTCGCGGCTTTGATGGCGGCGGGCGACGTGGAGGTTATGCGTCATGCCCTGGCCACCGCCACCACGTTTGCCTCCGGGCTGCAACAGGCCTTTCGCTCCGATTCCATGACCAAGCCGTTGCATGCCGGGCATGCCGCCTGGGTAGGCGTAGCGGCCGGCACGGGCGCAGCCAACGGCGTCCGTGGCGCGCTCGACATCTTGGAAGGCGAGGCGGGGTTCGGCGCCGCCATGTCGCAAGGGCCCCGGTGGGCAGAGATGACTGCGGGACTGGGCGAGCAATACAACATCACGAAAATTACCCAGAAAAATCATGGCTGCTGCGGACACACTTTCTCGTCCCTCGATTCCGCCCAGATGATTCTGGAGCAGCAACGGATCGAGCCATCGCAGATCGAATCGGCAACCGTACACACTTACAAGGTCGCCATCAATGTGACCGGGAACTTTACCCCGCAGGGCGCCGCCGCCTGCCGCTTCAGCCTCCCTTATGTGATGGCGCATGCGTTGCTTTACGGCCCGGTCCGGCTTAATGCCTTCAGCCCGGAGCGGCAAGCCGATCCCGCGATTCGCAATCTGATGAAGCGCATTACGGTGCGGGAAGATCCGGAGCTGACGGCGAAGTTTCCAGGCATGCGTTCGGCGCGCGTGACCATCAAGCTGAAGGACGGCCGGAGCTTTGAGCAGTTTGCGCCTAATCGCAAGGGCGATCCGGAATGGCCGCTGACCGATGCCGAGTTGAATGACAAATTCCTGGAGCTGACAATACCCGTCATCGGCGAAGCCACCGCCCGCGGATTAATGGAACAGCTGTGGAACACGGACAAACTGAAAGTCGCCGACTTGAAACTGGCGGCGTTAAAGAGCAATGCAGCCGCCGTTGGGATATAGCCCAGGCGTCCGACCCGGAGCTCAGGATTTTGCGGGTAGAATACAGGTATGCAGCGAAGAACATTATGTACGCTGCTGGGCGCGTCTCTCCTGCTGGCCGGAACCCTGCATGCGCAGCGCGGAGGCGGCGCGTTTCGGGGTGGCATGGTCCCAGGTGGTACGGGCTGGGGCGTTGGCGTGCCGGGGCACAGCCCGTTCTCAGGGCAGTTCCGGTTTCACCGGTTTCGCAATTTCAGTACGGCGGTTGTCCCATTCTGGTATGACGATCCCTACGGCTATCAACCGCCCGCTGAGTTTCTGGCGCCCACGTCTCCGCTGGTAATTGTGCAGCAGGATAAATCGCAGCAGGCGCGAAGCGCTCCTCCCGCCAAGCCGCAGGTGATTGAGATCCCTTCCCAGGCGAGCTCTGTGGCCGCAACGTCTGTGCCGGCCGCAATATTCATCCTCACCAGTGGTCAGCAGCTTGAGGCGCGGCGATATACGCTCACCGGAGATAGCTTGTACCTTACCGTTGACCGCCAGCAGCGCAGCGTGCCGATTTCGATGTTGGACGTTAATGCTACCGTCGCCGCCGATCGCGCGCGCGGCATCGATTTACGGATTCCCGCCGACCGGAATGAAGTTTTTGTTGGCTTCTGAGCCTATGCCTGCCCTATACATCATGCCGGCCTGAAACGAATTGGGCCATTCCTTCAGATTCCGATCCAGCGAATCCAGGGGACGCCAACCAGCAGGAAGACTCCCAGAAAGATGGCGCCGAAAATTGCCCCCAGCAGCCAGAACTCGCCCGGCTTCACATACTTCGTTCCATACCAGATAGGGCTCGGACCCGTACCGTAGGGAGTAATTATGCCCATGATGCCGAAGCTCAAACAGAGCAGCAGGGCGGTCAGGTGCGCATCCACTCCGGGAGTGGCTTTGGCGGTGATCAGGAAAGCGCCCAATAGCGCGGCGGCGTGCGCGGCGGAGCTGGCAAAGAAGTAGTGCGCCAGGTAAAAGAGCACCACCAGCCCGATGGTGACGGCGAGCGGGCTGAACCCGCGCAACAGGAAGACGCTGGTGCCGGCAAACCACTTGAGGAAACCTACATTGGCGAGGCCAGCGGCCAGCGCCATCAGGGGAGCGTACCAGGCGAGTACGTTCCAGGCCTGTTTGTACCCGAGAATGTCGTCCCAGGTTATGACCCCGCTCAGGGTCATCAGCACCAGGACCAGCAAAGCGGTGGTGGTGGCGTTGATGCCCGGAAAAGTTATGCCGAAACTGCTCTTCAACATTGCCGGCAGCATCTTGTCGCCAAACACCCAGAGCGCCAGGGCCAGCAGGGCCAACAGCGACATGGCCATTTCTTTGTGGGAAAACGGTCCCATCTTTTCCAGTTCGCCGGCGGCCCACTGCGGAATTTCCTCCGAATGTTTCAGCGTAGGTGGATAGATCAGGTAGGTCAGAAGCGGCACCGCCAGGAACAAAATAATTCCCGTAGGGGCAAAGGCTTTAAACCATTGCGCCCACTCCAGGATGAAGCCGTTCTGCTTGAGGATGCTTACGGCAAGCAGGTTGGTGGCGAGGCCGGTAAGAAAAAGCGAGGAGGTCACGCAGGTGCTGGCTAGCGCCACCCACACCAGATAGGCTCCCAGCTTGCGTGGTTGCTGCTCGGGAAGCGAGCCGTACATGAGCGGAATATTGCGAATGATGGGATAAATGGTGCCGCCGCTGCGGGCCGTGTTCGACAGGATGAAAGGCGCCAGGATCACGTCCGAGCAGGCCACGGCATAACCCAATCCCAATGTCCTGCGGCCGAGTAGCCTGACCATCTGCAGGGCGATACGCTTGCCCAGGCCGGTCTTCTCATACCCCATGGCGAACATGAAAGCGGCGAAGATGAGCCAGACCGTGTCATTGGAGAAGCCGGAAAGCGCCCAGCGGATCAGGTCGCCGCTGTCCAGAGCTTTACCCTGGACCACGGCGGGCCCTACCCCAAGCAGGCAGGCGACTACTACGCCGATCAGGCCGACAAGCGCCGCCGGGACCGGTTCTATGATGATGCCCACGATCACGGCCGTGAACAGGGAAAAATAAATCCAGGCCTGCGATGAAAGTCCCTGAGGAGCGGGCAGGAGATAAACGGCCAGGCCGACCAAAACGGGGATAATCCCTTTCACCCACCTACCTGTGGCGCTTGTACTTTCATTGTTCTGCTGAGCCACTCAAGGCCCCCCTTCAGTTACGCATGAGCTGCTGGATTGTAAGTCTAGCCACGGCAAGCCCCGATTTCCATCAGCGTGAAGGCCTAAAAAAACACCTCACCGCGGAGTACGCAGAGGACGCGGAGGAAATCTATATCCATGCTTTTCATTGTCCTCGTTCCTCTGTGTACCTCTGCGTCCTTTGCGTCCTCCGCGGTGAAAAGGATTTTTTCACGCCTTGCGGTTACCCAGGCGCAAGGCATAAAACAATCCCACCAGAGTTTTGGCGTCGCGAATTTCGCGGCGGGTAATCATCGCATCCACTTCCGCTAACCGGAAAGGCCGGATCTCTTCGATGATTTCGCCCACGTCGAGTTCCTGTTCGTGCTTCGCCAAGCCGCGGGCGAAGAAGACGTGCATGAGCTCATCGCTGTTGCCCGGCATGGCATAGCATTCGCATACCTTCTCGATTTCTGCCGCCTTATAGCCGGTTTCTTCCAGCAGCTCGCGGGCAGCACAGAATTCCGGCGACTCGGCCGGAAGCACCCGCCCGTTCTCCACCCGGCCGGCCAGGGTTCCGGCCGGCAACTCCCACAGGACGGTATCGGCGGCGTAGCGGTACTGGTGCTGCATGAGGATGCGTTCCTGATCGAGGAAGGGAACCATGACGCAGATGCCCGGGTGGCGGATGGTGCCACGCGTGACGGTCACGCCCGTGGCTGTATTCAGGATGGTCTCCTGATTCACGATCCAGCGCAGCTCCTCTCCGTGTTTTGCGGGCCGCGCTTCGCGATATTCGGTTTTCACTTTCTGCCAGACAAATTGGCGGCTCATTTTTCGTCCTTTGCCTAATCCTATTTGGGGTGCTCGCAAGTACACAATAACAGTGCGGCGGCGTGGTGGCATTCGCCCGTGGTAGGCTGTGACTTCAGGTTGGTCAGGGCTTCCGGCGTTGGGCGGAGAGGATTGTATGGGATTGGTGAATCTTCTTTTCGGGAGGCCGCTGGCTTCCAGCGAGGACCAGGGACAAAGAATCACGCCGACGCAAGGCGTCCCGACCTTCGGGCTGGACGCATTAAGCTCGGCCGCTTACGGCCCGGAAGCGGCCTTGACGATTCTCCTGTTCCTTGGCCTAGCAGGCGTCCGGTATGTGGTCCCATTGACGGGCGCAGTGATTATTCTGCTGCTGATCGTCTACTTCAGTTACCGCCAGACCATTGCCGCGTATCCCAGCGGCGGCGGCTCCTATACGGTGGCGAAGGAAAATCTGGGCCCCGGCGCCGGCCTGCTGGCGGCCGCGGCGCTGATGATCGACTATCTGCTGAATGTTGCCGTGGGAATTTCCGCAGGCATCGGCGCGCTGGTTTCGGCGGTGCCCTCGTTGCAGAAGCACACCCTCTTGCTGTGCCTGGTGGTTCTGGCGATCCTGAGCATTGTGAACTTGCGTGGGGTTCGGGAAGCCGGGTCCGCGTTTCTCGCGCCCACTTACTTGTTTGTCGGCACGCTGGGTGTGGTGATCCTGATCGGCCTTTTCCGGGTGATCATGACCGGAGGACATCCGCACGCACTAGTACCCCCTCCGCCGCCACCGGCCGCCACCGAAGCTGTAGGACTCTGGTTACTGCTGCGGGCCTTTGCCAGCGGCTGTACCGCACTAACTGGAGTGGAGGCGGTGAGTAATGGTGTGCAGGCGTTCCGTGAGCCGGTGATCCCTGCGGCACATAAGACCTTGTCCACCATCGTCCTGATTTTGACCGGCTTGCTGGCAGGGATCGCGGCCCTGGTCTACTACTACGGCATCGCGGCGACGGATCCGGGCCAGCCGGGCTACCAGAGCGTTTTGTCGATGGTAACCGCGGCGGTGGCGGGCAAAGGAGTCTTGTATGGGCTCACGATGTTTTCCGTCCTGTTGGTCCTTTGCCTGTCCGCGAATACTTCGTTTGCCGACTTTCCGCGCTTGTGCCGGGCGGTTGCAATTGACAATTACCTGCCGCATTCTCTGACCGCGCGCGGCCGCAGGCTAGTGTATTCCCAGGGCATCTGGGTATTGACGATATTGGCGGCAATCCTGCTCATTGTGTTCGGCGGCGTGACCGACCGTCTGATTCCGCTATTTGCCGTTGGGGCCTTTCTGGCATTTACTCTCTCGCAGGCAGGAATGGTGGCGCACTGGTGGCGCAATCACGGATCGGCGCACCACATCCTGATTAACGGGATCGGGGCGGTGGCCACCGGAATCACCGTGCTGGTGATAGCATCCGCCAAGTTCACGGAGGGAGCTTGGGTGGTGGTATTGCTGATACCCGCGGTGATCCTATTGATGACGCGGGTGCACCGCCACTATGAACTGGTCGCCCGGGAAATTGAGGCCAAGGGCCGGCCGATTCCCCGCAGCAACCTCCCGCCGATCGTGATTGTTCCCATCGAAAGCTGGAATGCCGTTACCGAGAAGACCCTGCGCTTTGCGATGACCCTGTCCGGGGAGGTGCAAGGCGTACATATAGCCTGCGATGAAGATGACAGCATTACCGCGGAGTGGCAGAGCGTGGTGGCCGGCCCGGCACAAGAAGCCGGATTTCCGGTTCCCCGTTTGATCACCCTGCACTCTCCTTACCGTATGGTGCTGCAACCGGTGGTGGACTATGTGTTAAAGGTTGAGAAGGAGAATCGCCATCGCGTCGTTGCCGTCGCGATTGCGACGATGATGGAGCGCCACTGGTACCACTATTTTCTGCACAACCAGCGGGGCGAGGCGCTGACCGCCATGCTGCTGCTGCGCGGCGACCGGCGTATCAACATTATTAATGTGCCCTGGTACCTGCTGGCGTGAGCCGACGGCAAGTTAGCCTGGCCTGACGGTGGTGTGAACACTTTGGTCCACAAAAAACCAGGAGACGCGCCGGTTTGGTAGCGCTGCCGTCCCTTCGGCGGCGTGAATCTGCTACATTTGTACTCGCCCGGAGACGGCTGCGGGACAACGTTAAGGGTTTTTGTCTGTTTTCGAGGACGAGAGCGTAAAAGAAAGAGGAGAGGCGACTCATGATCTATCGTCAGATTCCGCGCATGGGGATTTCGCTGTCCGCAATCGGCCTGGGTGGGCACGAATATTTGCCCGATGGCCAACTGCGGGGTTTCCAGGAAGACTTTGCCCGGGCCACTACGCCGGGGGAGATCTTCACCGGCTTTGGCGGAGAGAAGCGGCGCCGGGTGGTGAAGGCCGCCTACGACCACGGGATCAACTTCTTCGACGTGACGCAGGATTCCGAGAAGGAAGCTCTCGGCCGCAACTTGCGCGAGATGCCGCCGCCGTATGAGGTCTTCGTGCAAACCCGTCCCGAGCAGATGATGTATGACCGCGATCCCGGCAACCGCAAGATGGCCGATTATCCGCAACTCAAGGCCGAGGTCCAGCGCATCCTGAAACTCATGGGCCGCGAGCGGCTGGACTTCCTCAATCTTGGCATCACGCCCGACGCGTGGCGTTCCGATGCCGAGTACCTCCCCCGCCTCCGCGCCACCATCGAACGGCTCAAACAAGATGGCCTCATCCGATTCGCCAACGCCGATACCTTCCGGGGACAGGAGACTTATCTCCAGATGATCGCCTCCGGCGGATTCGACAGCCTCTTCATTAACCTGAACGTAGCCGACTGCGCAGGCCGAGAGCGCGTTTTTCCTACCGCACATAAGCAAGGTATGGCGGTCAATGGCCGCGAGGCGTTCATGAAAGGCGAGCTGTTCAAGATGGGAGCGGAGGCCGGTCTCACCGATCGAAGCCGGCTGGCCCAGGCCGCGCTCCGTTGGGTGCTGGCCGTGCCCGAGCTGACGTGCATGGTGATCGGGGCGGCCGAGCCGGAACATCTGGCACGGACCCTGGCCGTGTTGGAGGCTCCGGCCTTGACCGCGGAGGACAGTAGCATACTCGAGAAGCTACGGACCTCGCCTATGTACCAGGCATTCGCGGCCCAACGGCAGAGCGAGTTTCTCGCCGAAGCGGTGCCCACAAGAATCTGATTGAGCACTCAGCAATCGGCACTCAGCAGTCAGCCAAACAACACCCAGCGCAGAGACGCCGAGCCGCAGAGAAAATCAAAACCGGGTTTTTGCCCGGTTGCGCTCTGCGGCTCTGCGACTCTGCGCTGGGTCTTCTGGCTGACTGCTGAGTGCTAATCTTTGAACTCAATGTGGTTGTCGAACACAATCTGCCCGTTCACGTTCTTACCCGCGTTGTAGCCGTGCAATCCATCTCCATTTTTGTCGAAGTTGTAGGTGCCTTCGGCTCCGTGGTAGTTCTTGATAGCCAGAATTGCCTGCCGCACCTTTTGCGGATCGACGCTCTTGGCGTTATTCATGGCCAGCTCGACAGCAAACCGCGGATCACGGCAACTGGCAGGCTCACGGGAGGAAGTTGCGAGCGCCGCCCGGTTTTTCTTCGCCGGGATGACGAAGTTGTATAGCCGCTGTGATCCGCGGTTCGCTGTGGCCGTACCTTTCCGGACTACCCAAAGATGACGACAATCAAGGTGATTACAACTGCCAAAAAGACCAAGAATCCGAGCCCCCAGAGGATCGGATTCAAAGAGCGTGCCGGCGGTTTGGATACCTTCGACAACGCAGCATTATCGGGGCCCATTAGCTGTTCTCCTCCTTGTCCAACCAAAACCCTGCCTGCCTCAGGCACGTTCCCGATTAATCCGTCGTGTAGACGCCATGAGCGCCTAAAACCAGCAAAAGTCTTCCATGGATGGTCGATAGCGCCGGTCGTGTTCGTCCTCTGGCGAATCGCAGAACATTCCCCTCAGGAGATCCGTATTCGCTATTTGCAACGAGCGGTTGGACTCTTTGGCCGAAGCCCACAGATCAACCAGACTGTGCAGACCAGCACGGTCGATACTGCTGACATCGTGAAGATCCAACACAATTCGCTTCGTAGAATCCTTCAGTTTGCCGATGGCACCTAGTGTCCCGACTCTGAAGTCCGCGCACAAAATCGTGCCACGGAGGCCAGAATCTCGTCAGCGGTCTTGGTCCACACGAACGGTCGGGGCGACTGATTCGTGACTTCCAGGTAGGTCTTGATGCT
>Ga0326727_10022217_pt1 | contig 12296 bp, 6 predicted proteins | sample MB2enrmetagenome_FD_207643 | JGI IMG/M metagenome (GOLD analysis project Ga0326727, IMG submission 207643) | Lab enriched peat soil microbial communities from McLean, Ithaca, NY, United States - MB29MY | ecosystem: Environmental > Terrestrial > Soil > Wetlands > Peat | place: USA: New York... | reverse complement strand
GTAATCGCGGATGCAAGTCAATAATTTTTCGGCCACTTGCCGATTTCGGGAGCGCTTCACCAGGAGGTGCTCGGCGCCGAAGATCTCGGGCGTCTCGGCGAGAACGCAGGTGGCCCCGGCCGCCGCCAGCAGGTCGCAGCAGTAGCCCAGCGCGGGGTTGGACGCGATGCCCGAAAAGGAATCCGAGCCGCCGCAGTTGAGGCCCAGTACGATGCGGGAAGCCGGCGCCGGCACGCGGAGTTCGGCGGCAGCCTGGTCGAGGAAGCGGGCGATTTCGCGGCGGGCGGCTTCCAGGGTTCCGGGCGTTCCGCCGCTGGATTGCAGCGTCAGTCCCGCCAGCCGGGAAGCGGGGCGCGCGCCGGAATCCAGGTAGTGGGCGATCTGGTTGTCCTCGCAGCCCAGCCCCACGATCACCGCCGCCGAAACGTTGGGATGCGCCAGCACACCGCCCAGGGTGCGGCGGAGTTGCTCGATATCGGGACCGGCGGCGTGCCCGCAGCCGTCGCCATGGGGGAATGCCACCACGCCATCCACGTTGGGCGGCAGGGCGGCGCCAGCGTAGCTCGCGGCCACGCGTTCGACGGTGTGGGCGGCGCAATTGCTGGCAGCCACCACGGCGATATAGTTGCGCGTTCCCACGCGGCCGTCTTCGCGGACGTATCCGGAAAACGTGGGCGTGGCGCGGCGCTGGGGCACGGGAAGATCGGCGGCGGGAAACTCGTAGCGGCGGTCCAAATCCTCAAAGGCCAGGTTGTGAGTGTGGACATGGCTGCCCGGAGAGATCGGCTGGCACGCGCGTCCGATGGGCTGGCCGTAGCGAAGCACGATCTCGCCCGGTTGAATGGCTGCGAGCGAAACCTTGTGCCCGGCCGGAATGGTATCCCGCGCCACCACCCTCACACCATCCACCAGCAGCGCGGTTCCGGCGGGAATGGAGACGCGAGCCACGGCGACGTTGTCGGCGGGATGCAGATGGATGGCGGAATTTTCCGCCGTGGGAAGACTCACGATGTCTGACAGCACTGCACCTATAATATAGGAGAAATGCCGCGCAAAATCCCACTCCTGGTGTGGCTCGCCCTGCCGCTGGCGTACCTTTTGTACTTCTACCGGCTGGGTGCGACGGGAGTGTTGGGGCCGGACGAACCGCGGTACGCGTCCATCGGGCGGGAGATGGCGCGGTCGGGAGACTGGATCACGCCGCGCCTGTGGGGCGCGCCCTGGTTCGAAAAGCCGGCGCTGCTTTATTGGATGACGGGCGCGGCTTTCCGCGCGGGGATCGGCCCGGACATGGCGCCACGATTGCCTGTGGCCCTGCTGGCGGTGGGATTCCTGGCGTTCTTCTGGTGGATCCTGAACCGCGAGTACAATAGCCGCACGGCCTGGCTGGGAGTGCTGATTCTGGGCACCACGGTGGGATGGCAAGGCCTGGGCCAGGCGGGCGTGGCGGACCTGCCGCTGGCCGCGACATTCGGCGGCGCCATGCTGCTGGCCCTCCCATGGGTGGCGAGAGATGACATGCGATACCTGCCAGCCGCTGCCGCACTGATGGGACTGGCGGTGCTGGCGAAAGGGCCGCTTCCGATAGTCTTGGCGTTGCCGGTGGGGTTGCGCGGCCGGCGCCTGCGCGAGCTTGCCCGCATGCGCGTGATGGGGCCGTTCCTAGCCATTTCCGTGCCGTGGTATCTGCTGTGTTATTTGCGGAATGGCAATGTTTTCCTGAAGGTTTTTCTCATCCGCCACAACCTGCAGCGGTTCACGTCCAGCGAAACCATTTTGCACGGGCAGCCGTGGTGGTTTTACATCCCCGTGCTGCTTGCGGCACTGATTCCCTGGGCGCCCCTGCTAGCGCTCTCTGCCAGGCGCGCCACGGTTCGCGACCCGCGAAAGGCGTTCCTGCTGGCGTCGGTGGCCTGGGGAATGGTGTTTTTTTCGGTGGCGGCGAATAAACTTCCGGCGTACATCCTGCCGTTGCTGCCGGCCTGCGCGGCGCTGATGGCCGTGGGGCTGGACGAGTTGGCGGGCTCGCGGCCGTGGCTGGCCGCTTGCGCCCTGCTGCTGGTGGCGTTCCCCATGGGCGCTCCAATAGCTGCGAGCGCGCTGGAGTTGGGGCTGTCGCGGGCCATCCGGCCGGTATTCGGCATCGCCTGGCTGGCGCCGCTGGGAGTCGCCGCGGTGGTGTGGCGGCTGGAATCCCGCGGACGCCGGCTGGCGGCGGCGGCGTGCCTGGCGGCGGGGGTGGGAGCGGGCGCGGTGTACGTGAAGGAGTCGGCGGTTCCGGCGCTGGAGCGGATGCCGTCGCCGCGGGCACTGTGGCGGCAGGTGGCGCCGCATGCCCACGATGTGTGCATGGACCATGTGAACAGGAACTGGCAATACGGGCTGAACTACTATGCCGGAGAGGCACTGCCGGAGTGTTCCGAACGCGCGGAGCCCTGGCAGGTGCGGCAGGGTCCCGGCCAACTTCCCCGCTTGGCGGCGCCGGCGGCCCACGCCGCGACGGCGCCATCGGTCGCCGTCCCGCCGGATACGGTTGACCCCGCCATGTCTGGCATTGTACTCTCACGTATCCGGGAATAATCGTTATGATTCTGCCACAGACCTTCAATGCGGCTTTGTTTCTGTTGATCCTAGGCTTGGTTTGCCTGGGTTCATGGGCAAGCGCGTATAAGCTGGCCGGAAAACTCCGGTACGAACTATTCTATGTCGACTTTGCCCTGGGCGCGGCGGTGCTGGCGTTGATTTACGCACTCACGGTGGGCAGCCTCGGCGTCAACCTCGACGGGCTGTCCTTCGCGGACGACCTGAGCAACGCCGGGAAACGGCAGTGGTTGTACGGGTTCATTGCCGGGGTCATTTTCAACTTTGGCAACATGCTGTTGATGTCGTCGGTTTCGGTATCGGGGATGGCCGTGGCCTTCCCGACGGCGTTCTCGATGGCGCTGATCGTCTCGACCCTCGTCAACATGCTCGGCGGCGGGCCGGCCGGCAATACGACGCTGCTGCTGGCCGGTTGCGGGCTGCTGATTCCGGTCATCGTCGTGGGCGCCATGAGCGCCAACATGCTGGGCGTGCTGCGGCACGAGGCGATGGCCAAGGCTGGAACGGCCAAGAGCACGCGGCGCCCGTCGTCGATGAAGGGCGTGGTACTGGGGATTGTGGGCGGACTGCTGCTGGGCGGATACGCGCCGCTGCTCGACAAAGCGAGAGAGAGCGACATCGGAATGGGACCGTACGCGGCGATGGTGGTGTTCACGCTAGGGCTGTTCTTCTCGACACTGGTATTCAGCGTTTTCTTCTTCAACCTCCCGGTGGAAGGCGATCCGGTGGGAGTGGGCGACTATCTCAAGCTCCGTCCGCTGGTCCACGGCAAGGGATTGCTGGCGGGAGCCATCTGGTGCACCGGGGCGCTGGCGTTATGGGTGACGGCGCAAACGCCGAACCTGCTGCGGGACAGCCGGACGCTCACCTTTTCGCTGAGCCAGGGAGCGCCACTGCTGGCGGCCTTGTGGGGCCTGGTGGTTTGGAGGGAATTCCGCGGCGGCGACGTGCGGGTGAAGACCTTGTCGGTGCTGATGCTGGTGCTGTTGGCCTGCGCACTGGCGTTGCTGGCGATGGCCGCGGTACACGTGCCGAATCCGACGTAGGAAGAGGATCTGAAGGGCCGATTCCGCTATTTGCCGCAACCCGGAACGGGACAGCCAGGTTCCCGCAACCGCATTTCCGACCGTCCGGCTAGGGAAATCGCTTCATCTGGCCGATGAGATGGGCGGGTGAAGTTTCGCGACAATCCCGACGGAAAGGCCATCATGCCGATGCGGCTCCATCTCCTGGTGCTCCTCCTGGCGCCGGTCTGGGCGTTGGCACAAGGTACCGACCCGGGCGGTTTGCATCGGCCGATGCGATCCATACACGAGGTCCAAGGGCTGGACAACACCGCCGCGAAGCACGCCTATCCCGTACAACTTGAAGGGGTTGTCACGTACTCAGACCCCGCATGGGGACTCCTGTTCATGCAGGACGCAACCGGTGGAATTTACATCGATGTCCACGGACTGGGTGTCCATCTTCGCGCCGGTTCCCGAGTCCGCCTCGATGCCATAACCGGGCCGGGAGACATAGCGCCGCTGCTGCTACAGCCGAAGATCCGTACCCTGGGATGGGGACCTTTGCCACACCCCCGGATGCGCTCGTTGGCCGAACTCGACGCCGGAGCGGCCGACAGCCAGTGGGTGCTGACGCGGGGGGTGTTGCGGCCCGGGAATCAGAACTGGAATCGCGTCTGTTTCCGGATATTCGACGGGAAAGTCTGGGCGACAGTAGTCATACCGCAGCCAGACAGCCCGGAGGCGAAGCGGCTGGAGGGTGCTTTGGTTCGGGTGCGTGGCGTCTCCGGCGCCCGGCTCGACCCGAACCGCAAACGGCTGGGCGCGCAGATCTTCGCGAGCACTCTCGAAGACATCGAAGTCGAGCAAGCGGCCGCGGAAGATCCGTTCGCCTTGCCGCCGCGGTCCATTGCGGATCTGGCCAGCGATGCGGCAGACGCGCGCTTCACGCTCAGTTCGCACCTCCGCGGGAAAGTGACCTGGCTGATGCCCGGGCGGTTCTTCGTGGAGGACCGCACGGGTGCGATCCTCGTGGAGGGCGGCGCGCCCGCCGTCCATGTCGGGGACACTGTGGACGTGGTGGGGTATCCGGAGAGCCGAGAATATGGTCTCGCCGTTTGCGATGGCGGGGTGCGGACGGTGGCCGCCCCGCGGGATGCCGGGCGGGCGTTGCCGCCTCGGGTTACGCCCATCGAGGTGCTCAACCGCTCCCTTCACGGGAAGGTAGTGCGCCTCACGGGCCACCTGATCGCACAGACCACCAGCGCCAACGAATACGTTCTGCTGCTGGCGGACGGAGGGCAGCGTTTCAGCGCGGTTCTGCCAAAAACCAGTCTGGAGCAAGGGGTCGTAAGCCTTTCGCGCGATTCGAATCTGGAGTTGACCGGGGTGGTCATCCCGCGGAGGGGCGGCCTGCCGGCGACGGCGCTCGTCATTCTGGTCGGGTCGCCCGCCGACATCGTGGTGCTCAAAGGGACCGGCTGGCTGACCTTCAAGAAGGCTCTGGGCATCGCCGGCGGCATGGGCACCGTGGTGATTGTGGCGCTGGTCTGGGTCACGCTGCTCCGGCGAACCGTGCGAAGGCAGACCGCTACGATCCGCTCGAGACTGGAAAACGAACTGCGGCTGGAATCGGAGTACCGGCGGCTGTTCGAGCGTAATCTCGCCGGAGTGTTTCGCTGGCGGCCCGACGGAACGATCATCGACTGCAACGCGGCGTTCGCGAGCATGCTCCGATTCGGCTCCCCCGAAGAACTGGTTGGACGTTCCTATTGGGAGTTCGATTTACACTGCGCGGACCGGGAGCGGCTGCGGTCGATTCTCGCGACCGAGGCGCTGAGCAACCGCGACGCGCACCTCCGCCGCAACGACGGCGACACGGTGTTCCTGCTCGAGAACATCACTGCCGTGAACGCCCGCGAAGGTACGATCTACGAAACCACGGCCATCGACGTTACCGAGTTGCGGCGGCGCGAGGAAGAGTTGCGGCGAGCCATGGCCGCCGCGGAAGCCGCCAGCCGGTGCAAGAGCGAGTTTCTCGCCAACATGAGCCATGAAATTCGCACCCCCATGAACGGCATCATGGGCATGACCGACCTGACGCTCGGAACCGAATTGACGCCCGAGCAGCGCGACTACCAGCTCACCGCAAAGACGTCCGCCGATCAACTGCTCGCGCTGCTCAACGACATCCTGGACTTCTCCAAGATCGAAGCCGGGAAGCTGGATATTTCGCCGGTCGATTTCCCGCTGCGCGACTGCATCGCCGATTCGCTCCATACCCTGATGGCGCGGGCCGACGCCAAGGAGCTGGCCGTACTGTGCCGGGTGGCACCGGAGGTGCCCGACGAACTGGTGGGCGATCCCGGCCGGCTGCGCCAGATCCTCATCAACCTGGTCGGCAACGCCATCAAATTCACCCAGCGCGGCGAGGTGTTGGTCGAAGTTACGCTCGAGCCCGCGGCGGCCGAAGCCGTGACGCTGCACCTGCGGGTGGCCGACACCGGCATCGGAATCCCGCCGGAAAAGCAGAAGGCGGTATTCGAAGCCTTTGAGCAGGCCGATGCCTCGACCACGCGAAAGCACGGCGGCACCGGACTCGGTCTGGCCATCTCCCGCCGCCTGGTGGAACTCATGGGCGGACGCATCTGGGTGGAGAGCCCGCGCGCGGATCTCCCCGCCGACGCTCCCGGACCCGGCTGCGCCTTCCACTTCACGGTGACCATGGCCCTGGGCCAGGCCCCGACTCAACCGGCCGTGGCGCCGCTCGACGGCGTGCCGGTCCTGATCGTAGACGGGAATCCGGCCAGCCGCGCGGTTATGGTGGAGATGCTGGGCGCCAAAGGGATGCGGCCCTTGGCAGCGGACAGCGGCGATTCGGCCATCGCCATGCTCGATCGGGCGCGCGCCGCGGGCTGTCCGTTCCCGCTGGCGATTCTGGATTTCCAGATGCCCGGCATGGACGGGTTCACGCTGGCGGCGCGCATCCGCGCGCATCCCGATCTGCGGGACACGCGCCTGTTCATGCTGACCTCGGCGGGACAGCGGGGCGACGCCGCGCGCTGCCGGGAGATCGGCATCGAAGTCTATCTGTTGAAGCCGGTGAGACAGTCGGCCCTGCTGGAGGCCATCGCCCGCTCGCTGGGACGGCCGGTCGAGACGGGACTGGTGCCGCTCACCCGTCACTCGTTGAACGAGTCGCGCCCCAAGCTGCGCGTGCTGCTGGCCGAAGACAATGCCATCAACCGGAAACTGGCGATCCGGCTGCTGGAGAAGCAAGGGCACACGGTCACCGTGGCCAACGATGGCCGGGAGGCGGTCGAGGCGGTCGAGAACGGCGAGTTCGACGTGGTGCTGATGGACGTGCAGATGCCCAACATGAGCGGGTACGAAGCCGCCGCGGCCATACGGGCCCGGGAGCGCGGCACCGGCGAACACCTGCCCATCGTGGCCATGACGGCGCACGCCATGAAGGGCGACGAGGAGTGCTGCCTGGCGGCGGGAATGGACGGCTACGTTTCCAAACCGATCCAGCCGGGCCAAATGATGGACACGATCGCACGGGTCACTTCGCCGGCTGGCGAAACCGCGGAGCGAGTTCCAATCTCAAGCTGACCGAAGGCGGAACGTTGCGGCCGGACCTGTGGTTCGGAGCCGGCCCTCCGGCGCTCCGCATTTCGTTACCTTTACCTTCACTGCGGCCCCGGTCTCCGGTCAACCCGCGCTCAGCGGTAGCGGTACAGCGTGAAGCGATGGATGCCCATGCTCCGCAAGTCCAGATACTGTCCCTGCTCGGTGTCGTCTCCGGCGAGCCGGCGGCCGGGAACCCAGCGGCCGTTCACAAAAGCGCCCTCTTCCACGGTGGCCAGTCCAGCGAGCGGGGGCCCCGGAGTATTGGGAGAGAAGGTGACGGTTACGCCGCTGCCAACCGCGAAGTACTCGTCAGGCCCGGTCGCAATGAACATCGCCACCGCGGACGGGGCTGGCTGCGGCGCTTGCGCCGAAGGGGCACCGCGGCGTCTCGACGGCCCGGCCTCCAGCGTGTAATTCCCCACCTGGATCTTCTGCGGCGGGTCGTTGGGGCCCAGCAGGACGGCGGACATGGTGCCGTTACCCTGGTGTGCCAGAATCTGGGGCGCCAGTTGCGAGAGGAGATCGTAGCCGAACACATCGGTATCGTTACCCACCATGCCATCGATGCCAAAGGGCGAGAAGCCGATTGCGTCATGGCGTCCGAAGGCGTAGAGCCCGCGGGCTTTGAGATCCTGCCCCGCCCCGCCCGTCTCGGCTATGAACAGCGGATTTCCGGATTGGGCGTACCTGGCGCAAAACCCAGCGAAGTCGGGGCTGTAGATGTCGGCCGCGAACAGGTCGATTCGCGGCGCCCCGGCTCTCCATACGTCCATCGCGTCGGGCATCGGGCCGCCGCTCTGTCCGCCCCCGTGGAGCGGCGCAGGCGCTTTCCCAAACCCCTCCTGCGGGCAGTTCGTGACCATCGGTATCGGGTATTCCGCCTTGCCCGCTGCGACTACACGGTCGACGTAGCGCGCGAAGTACCAGGCCATGAAGATTTCGTCCGCCGGCCTGCCCTTGCCGAATACCTCTTCCCAGGTTCCCGACGTCTTGAAGCCGGCCGCCTCCCACACCTTGCGCAGTTCCGGAATCAAGGCATCCTTGTGCCGCTGAAGGTAGTCCATCAGTTCCTTCGGCACCGGGCCGTCGTAAGCCTTGTTGGCCATGGGCGAGCGGTCGCGGGTGTCGCCTTGCATTCCCACTTCATTCTCGACCTGGATCATGATGACGGTGCGATCGCGGCCGTCCACTTCCCTGATGTGCCGCATCATGGCCGCAAAGGCGCGCGCATCGGCGTCGCGGGTGGCATCGCCGAGTGGGCTGAGCAGTTCGATGCTCAAGTTCCCCGTGACTTTGCCGCGCGGCCCTCCGAACACGGGCCAGGGCGTGTTGTCCCCTACCATCTGCGCGCGCGGGAAACGGTCGAAGTCCTTCTTCACCCAATCGGGTGGGTAGCTGGACAGACCGTTCTTCCAGGTTCCGAACCATAGAAGCACGAGACGCAGGCTGTGACTCCGCGCGTCCCGGATCACGCCGTCCAATACGCTGAAGTCGAACTTGCCCTCCTCGGGTTCGATCTGAGCCCAGGAAACGCCCGCCAATACGGTGTTGAGCTTTGACGCGACGATCCTGGCCCACAGCGGCTTCATGTACTCGAGGCTGGTGGCGCTGTTGTTGTGCAGTTCCCCGGCCAGCGCCAGGAACGGCTTGCCGTCGACGATCAGTTGGGTGGCTGTCCCCTGCTTCCGCAAGTGAGGGATTTCGGAAGCGGAGGTGGACGAGACCGATCCGCCATGGCCCTGGCCGGAAACCAGGGCGAGAGGACATGCGAGAGCGGCGCAAAACAGAACTCGAAGTATCATGATGACCTCATTTGCACTTTCCGCAAGGCGCTCGTTCGTAAGCCAGCCAGCTCTTGCAGGCCGGGCTTCCGATCATGGACTCCCGTGCCCCGTTCAGTGTACACCAGCCGCCACCATCATGATCGCCGGAGTTGCGCGCGTGACCCGCCCAGCTCGCAACGGGCATCGCCGGGCGGGCGCTAACAACTGGAGACTCTTTCTCCCGCCGTTGCGATCAGTCCTTTGCGATCTGAGACAGGAATGACTTGGTTGTCGCGTGCCGCGGGTCGCCAAACACGGTCGACGGAGGCCCGCTCTCGACGTCGTAGCCATCCGCGAAAACATGAACCTGACTGGCGACATTGCGGGCAAATCCCATGGAATGGGTCACCACGATCATCGTCTGCCCGTCCTTGGCGAGATTCTCCATGAGGGAGAGGATTTCGCCCGCCATTACCGGGTCGAGTGCGCTGGTCGGTTCATCGAAGAGGATGGCTGCCGGTTCCATGACCAGTGCGCGAGCGATGGCGACACGCTGCTGCTGTCCGCCGGATAGGTCCCTCGGGTATGCGCGGTGCTTCGCTTCCAGCCCGACGCGCGCCAGCAGCCTCTCCGCGCGCCCGATCGCATCGCTGCGCTTCAGCTTCAGAACCTGTATGGGCGCCTCGATCACGTTTTCCAGCACGGTGAGATGCGGGAAAAGATTGAACTGTTGGAAGACGAATCCCACCTGGCGCCGCACGCCCTCGAGGAGCCGCGCGTCGCTCCGCGCGCCCGTCGCCGGAGTGAGCACGCGATCGCCAACGCGGATCTCGCCTCCCTGGAACGGTTCCAGGCCGTTGATGCAGCGCAGGAAAGTGCTCTTGCCTCCTCCTGACGGCCCAATGATGGAATGAACCTCTCCCTTCCGAACTTCAAACGAGATGCCCTTGAGAATCTCGGTCCGGCCGAAGCGCTTAACGAGGTTGGCGATGGTAATCATGCCTGCTGCTCCAGTCCCAGGCGCTTCTCGATGCGCCGCGAGGCGATCGACATCGGGTAACTCATCGCGAGGTAAAGCATGGCCGTCATTCCCATAAGTTCCACCGTCGCCTGTGTGCTCATCGAAAGGACCGAGAACCGCTTCGTTAGCTCCACGATGGTTACCACCGAGCAGACCGAGGTGTCCTTGAACAGGGCGATGAAGTCATTGACCACCGGCGGGATGACGATTCGTACCGCTTGCGGAACGATGATGCGGCGCAGAGCGAGAACGCGCGACATGCCGAGAGACAACGCCGCCTCCATCTGCCCCTTGGGGATTGCCTGGAGGCCAGCGCGGTAAATCTCCGATTCGTAGGCCGAGTAGTTGATGGCCAATCCCAGTATGGCAGTCCAGAACGCGGGGACCTTCACCCCAATCTCCGGCAGGAAGAAGAAGATGAAGTAGAGTTGCAGCATCACGGGTGTGCCGCGCAGGAACTCGACATAGGCGGTGAGTGGCAGCCGGAGCCAGGAACGTCCGTAGAGCCGGCCGATGGCGATCATCAGGCCCACTAAGATCGCAAGCGGGAATGAAATGCACGAAAGAACGACGGTCATGCCCGCCGACTGGATGAGTATCCCGCTGTAGTCTCTCACTATTTGCCAGCCGCGCTTGCGGGTGTCGACCCTGACGGACTCCTCCGTCGGCATTTGGTTTCTTTCGACCTTGACGTCGGTAGCCCTGAAATATCCGTAGAAGCGCCCCGAACCGGCGATGCCGGCAAGCTCCGCCTGTTGCTCGTCCCAGATGCCGTACCTGCGGTAGATGCGCTCCAGGTCTCCATTGCGTACCATCAGGACGATAGCTTCGTTCAGCGCCTGCAGAAGGGCCGTCTCTCCTTTCTTCACGTAGATGACGTAGTAGCCCCGCTGAACCGGCTTCTCGATCCGGCGCAAGGCCCCGAAACGGGGCGCGTAAAACGAGGCGATGGGAGTGTCTTCGATGGTGGCGTCGAGTTTGCCGGTCTCCACCTCTCGCATGGTGTCGGTGTTCCCATCGTAGGAGACCACGTCGCACAACCCGCCGCAGTAAGTCCGCGCGTAAGCCTCTGCCGCCGACCCGTTGAGGACGCCGATCTTGACCCTCGCCCAGCCAGCGCTCTTCCTGAGGCTGGCCCAGGAATCGATCCTGGGATTGTCCCGCCGCCCCATCAATTGCAGCGCGTAGACATAGTAAGGAATGGTAGCGTCCATGATCTCGGCGCGTTCGCGCGTTAACTCGTACCCATTGATAATGGCGTGAATCTTTTCAGTGCGCAGCATGTCGGGCATCTTGTCCCATTGGCCCTGAGTGAACTCCGCCTTCACCTTGAGGTACTCTCCGATTCGATTGGCGAAATCCACCTCGAACCCGGTCACCTGGGACGGGTTGCTCTCGATCGGGAAGACGTATGGACCGCCTCCCTCCTGATCCCCGCCCCACAGCATTTTGCCGGTTTTGCGAATATCCGCGAGTGCGTCAGCGGACGCGGTGCATGGCAAGACCAAGCCTGCCAGGATGCAGCCAGCCAGGGAACTGAAAAGCCGATGCCTCATCGAGTCTCCTTCGGTCAACTTCCTGCCGCGAGCTTCAACTGTCCGGACGGCCGTCCGCTCCGGGCTCGGCCGATCGAGATCTTCCTCCGGAAGCACCATTGTAGGTCTTGTACTGTGACGCCTCGGCGGGGTGCTTCGCCGGAACCGATTCCGAGCCATCGAGACCGGCGATGGCTCGGGTCACGTTATCGAGTCAAAACATGACGCCCGCTTCAATCGCGCCGCGGGGCTGGTTGCGGGCCGTGCCCTGCGGCCCGAAGGCGGCGCCCGCCGCATAGCGGGTCGCGGAGACCATGGAAAACTCGCCGCGGATGAAGAAGCCATGGTCTTGAATAGTTGGCGTCAATGTGAGTGACCAAGCCCCACTACCTGGGCCGTACAACAGGTTTACGGCTTGTTCCTTGGCGTTCCCCGTACTTGAGATATATTCCCCGCGGCCGGAGAGCGAGAAGTGGGGTTGGAACTTGTAAGTCAGCAGGAGAGCTCCGCTTCGCGTGGCCGCGCCTTTGACTACGCCAGCCTTCGGTTTGGTGGAGATATCCGTGCATTGAAAATAAGGCTGGACGATCCACGAACCCTTCGTGTGCCTATAGACGATGTCGTAGATGCCGCCGTTGTTCTGCACCGGAGTGGCCAGGTTGCGATAGGCCGTCTGCCCGAGGTTACCGCCCGCTTTGACGGCCAGCGTATTGGCTCCATCAAAGGCGTAAGACAGACT
>Ga0326727_10022216_pt1 | contig 12296 bp, 9 predicted proteins | sample MB2enrmetagenome_FD_207643 | JGI IMG/M metagenome (GOLD analysis project Ga0326727, IMG submission 207643) | Lab enriched peat soil microbial communities from McLean, Ithaca, NY, United States - MB29MY | ecosystem: Environmental > Terrestrial > Soil > Wetlands > Peat | place: USA: New York... | reverse complement strand
GATTTCCCCCTGGCATTTTTTGATTCATGAACCATGCCGACACTCTGATTGGATACAGGCGCGTACCTGCCCATGATATCCATCACTTTCCGAATCGGGAAGTAATTGCGATTCCGTAGTGTATCAAAAAAATGCAAATATCTTTTCGCGAATTCCTTTTCTTCGGGTTTTCCGATTAAGTATGACACCACGCCTTCGAACCAGCCCACAATAAAAGGATTCATTGAGTATTGTTCTTCGCCTGTTTTTGTTTCTTTTATTCCAACAAATGCCTTTTTTAGAAGGGATGAGAACAGGAGATTGAATTTTTCATTATTCATGCCGCTTAATGCGGCTAATTGTTCATAGGAGTAAGTAGCCGTGTCCATTTTCAAAAGCAGGTTGAGTTCTTCCGGTGTAATCATCAAATCAACGGTTTGGAGAATCGGCTCAAACGGCGGCATAAATCTTTTATTTTTCTTGTTCATCAATAAGACGAGTTTTCTGAGATCACTTTTTCTGTTATTAAGAGCCACTTTATTATTTCTTGTCATGTCCGCTCCTGTTGAAGATGATTTTGATGAAGCAAGTTATTTAACGATAGGGAATTTCCTTTTGCATGTCAATTACTACTTACATTTTCTAAAAAGGCTTGACATAATTCTTTTAAGAAGGCAGTAAAAAACAACTCCGATAATAACGGCATGACTTTTTAGACTTTTTCTATGCGGTCGTTATTGTCTAAATATCAATAATACATTACAAAGGAGATGTTTTCATGAGCAATACAGTGGTAAAAGACTTCAGAGACGGCGTATTATCATTAACGTTGAACCGTCCTGAAAAAAAGAATGCATTCAATACTGAACAATGGAAAGCTTTTTCCGCGGAGCTTGATGCTGCCCGCGGAAACGATGACGTAATCGTTGTTGTCATAACTGGCGCAGGCAAAGATTTTTCCGCCGGTCAGGATTTGAGCGATAGCGGCGCATTCGCTGAACTGCCGCCTTATCAAATCTGCGAACGTGCCATCATTGATTTTGATAAACCGCTGATCGGCGCGGCTAAAGGAGTTGCCGTCGGAGGCGGCGCGACTATGCTGTTTCATTGTGACATTTTGTATGTAGGTGAAAGTTTGCGTATGCGTATACCTTTCACCAGCCTGGGTATGGCGCCGGAATTTGCGAGCACTTATATGCTGCAGGCCAATATCGGTGTCCGTCGCGCAGCAGAGCTGATTCTTACCTCTGAATGGGTTACTGCCGACAGAGCCTTGGAAACAGGAATTGCGGCCCGCAAGTTCAATGATGACGAGCTTTTGCAAAACGCAATGGCCAGGGCCTCCGAAATTGCCCAGTTGCCGATGGCGTCTTTGCGCGAGGCCAAAAGGTGCCTCAAACTCGCGCATAAGGCCGGTATCGAGGCCGCTCTCAAGGCTGAGCATGAGAGTATGAAACGACAGGCTGGCGGCCCCGAAAATACCGAAGCAATGATGGCCTTCCTGGAAAAACGAAAACCGGATTTTCGCAATCTGAAGAAAACTTAAGTAACAGGGAAGAATAAATATATCTTTTTTGCAGTAGTAATATAAAACCTGCAAATGCTATTTAACTCTTTGCACCTTCCTCTTGTGACCTTCGGGTCACAAGAGGAAGGTGTTAAAATCTTTTTTTTGGCAAATACCGATGAATGTGGGACGGCAATCAGAATCATAGAAAACAAATCGAACTGTCTCAGATTTTTTCAAATATCATCAAAAAACTGTATGAAGTTTCGTAAATATGGTAAAATTACTCACTCATGCAATGAGTAATCCTTCAGACAAACCTAATAAACAGGGGATTTTATGTATTTAGGTGAAGAACGAAGGCAATATGCGCGTTATAATGCAACAAGCATAACTGCAAGCATTTCATTTCAAGATGAAACAAGCGGAGAAGTTTGCGTCGAAAGTGTGCAGCCCATTGATTTTAATTGTTTTGGTATGGCGATTGAGACGAATCTTGTTTTTGAAAAAGAAAACAAGATTTCTCTCGATATCTCTCATGACAGGAATCACGCCTCGGATATCCTATGCATAGTGCGTAATGTGCTAAATAAAGGCAGCAAAAACAGATACGGATTGCAATTCGACTTCGCCGCAAATGAGCATATGCGTTCAGAAGAAGTGGAAGAAATATTATCGAGTATTGAAAATAATCTTAAGAAAAATCAGAATCTGCCGTCTCGAAAAGCCTATCGCCGGAATAAGGCCATAGACAGGCGACGCCGGATTAAAATCATAGGCAGATAATGAATTTCATGAAATAGTTCCACATTATTTCATTCTTTTACTTACATCCCGTGCCCTATCATTGCGCCATCATAAATTGCTGTTTATTCCATCCAATGAACAAATTCAATAAGCGCTGCTCTGTCCCGCTCGAAATTGTTAAGAGGAAACGAAGGATCGGGATAACCCAGAGCAATGCCCACAACAATTTTTTTATCCTCAGGAATTGCAGCTATCTTTCTGATTTCAGAGGAGTAACGCGCGGCTGCGGCCAGCAGACAAGTGCCAAGACCTTTGTCGTACGCAGCCAGACAGATTGTTTGGGCGATCAGGCCAATATCCAGCATCTGGTATTCGACAAGATTATCCCGCGAAATACAGGCAAGAATAAGACAGGGGGCGTGAAAGACAGAAACCATATCCTGATAATATTTATCGCGTGCTTCCTTATCATCCCTTTTTATACCCTGCGCGGACAAAACAACTTTGCCCAACGCTCCATATCTTGCTTTCATGGCATCAGGCCAATTGGTCAGCATGGGCACATCGGATGCGGTTGCCGCTCCGGCCAGCGTTTGCTTGAGATTCATTTCTTTAAATTTTGCCAGTGTCTTACCCATCAGTACATATAAATCCCAGGGCTGGGTATTCCCCCACGATGGCGACCAGCGCGCTATCTCCAGGATCTCTGTAAGTATATTTTGGGGTACATCCTGCGATTTGAATTTACGAATACTCCTTCTTCCCCTGATTGCAGCAACTAATTCCATGATAACCTCCTTTGCGGAATCATTCCGCTTTTATTGACATTAAAATAAATGCAGCCATTCCCCGATCAGGATTCGTAACAGGCCAGTATCTCGCCAAAGTAAAGGGTGTGGTAATCCTTTTGCGGATAAAGAAACGTATCATAATTTTTGTCAAGATATGTCTCGTTCATGGCGGACTTGTAAACTATTTTACACTCGTAATGATACCCGGGGGTTTTGATAATTGGCGAATCAACCTTAAGGCCACTGATTATTTCCAGTTTGCACATTTTGATTTTGTTCACATCCCGGCCGGATTCGGAACCGCAAAAAGCAATTTCTTTACTCATCCCGCCTGCCGGCACAGTAACGGTAAAATCCTTCGCTTTCTCAATGATGCCAAAGGTGTGCCTAGTAGGTCGCACAGCCACCATCATGATCGGCTTTTGCCAGATAAATCCGAAAGTGGCCCAACCAATGGTCATGGTATTGAGCGCGTTTCCCGCTTTTACGGTTAAGAAAGCACCTTTTTTTATTTTCTTGATGGCATCCTCAGCAACATTCATGTAATTTAAATCTTTCATAGCAAACTCCTTATGTTATCCGGATAAATTCTCACAGACTTCTTATGGGTATCCGTCCCCCGTTATATCCAATTATCATTGTGCTTATTACTTCCCATCCTCATTTATTATTAAAGATTATAACAAAGTATCGCACGCTGGTATTTACACCCTTTCCTTCTCATGCTATGGCTTTGCGATCCTGAAGATTGGTACGTACAAATTTAATGTGCGTGCGCAATATGTAGAACTGATCGCCGTAAGAGGCAGGTACTTTCATTTTATTGACTTCAGATTCGATTTCATCGATCAGTCGTGTCAGCTCCTCGATTTTCTCAGGACCAGGTCGCATCATCGAATCTTGCTCAATCAACAGTAACAGCCGATACCACTTATTGATACGCAGTTTCATGCGCAACCGGAATAAAGCCGGAATGCTTTTTAACCCCGGAATCAATATAATTATTAACGGCACAAATACAACCAGAATCCGGTTGAGGAGACTGGCTAACCAGAAAGGCAGATAGCGGTAAAAAAAGCTTTTGCCGGATTTATAAAAACGTTTCGCGTCATCGCTGATGCGGTATTCGTTTTCCAGGAGCGCAGGAAATTCGTCGCGGTTCTGAAACAGAGCTGAACGCCCGTGTATTTTCATGGCTGCGGCCAAAATCAGATCGGACAACGCCGGATGCAAATTGTCCCGAGCGATCAGTTCCACCGTGGGGCTGACCAGAACAACATCGTGCGCCGGGATATTTTTACCAAAATCCATGGCGCCCTGAGGAATAGTTAGTTTTTTAAGATAACTGATGCGACGGATATAAGCGTCGGCCTGTTTGAAACTAACCAGTTTAATCGCTGGTGTCTGAAACAGCGCCCTCATGGTCTGCGTAGAGGCGGAATCAGCCGTCAGGAAAATAGCGTCCGTTTTTCCCGCCAGCAGGGCTGCGGCCGCATTTTCATCTTCCATATTCAGAAACGTCGTCGCGCCGCCAGGCTCAATACCGTTTATAGCAAGCAGCGCCAATGCCAATGAGTGCCCCCCACTTCCTTCCGGGCCGATGGCAATACGCTTTCCCCTGAGTTGTGAGAGAATTTCCACGGGCTGCGACAGACGATGAAAAATTAAAACAGGTTGATAGGAAACACTGCCGAGAGAAAACAGATGATTGATATTTTGCCCTTTAGAAAGTCCCGCCTGAACAAAGCCGATATCTACTTTAAAAGCCGGATCTGCAAGCCGTTTCAGGTTCTCCGCGGAACCGGCGGAGGTCAGGATTTTCACTTTCACTCCGTCGTGAGCCAAAATTTCGGCATACTTTTGCGCGACCTTATGGTAAGCGCTGCCTGTTTCGCCACTCGTGATTATTATTGTTTTCGGCGGCGCGGAATGAAAAAACCAGAAACAGGAAAAGAAAATAATCAGGCCGACAATGATCATGGTCACAATGGACGCCGTACGATTCATTCCGAAATTATCCATGAACATCGCCAAAATCTTATTGCTGTATCCGTTATCAAGCGGTTTGGAGGTATTTTTCATTTTTTATTATCTCTTGTAATTTATTGCAGCAGGTTAAAGCAATGGAATTTAAAAATCAATCATTAAAACCGGGGCGTTTTTTACCATCGGAAACGATTATAAGCCGACGATACACTTATTTTCCCAGAAGAGTCGGGAGTATTTTTACAAAACTATCGGGGTCGATGCAGAATTCGCCCACAAATGGATAATCGAGGGCAATAATTGTAAAAAGAGCCAAAGCAATCATTGCTGCCAGGGCCGAAGACATAATCAAATGTTCTGTGAAGTTTTCCGTGCCAAAAAGCATGGAAAAAGTTATAGTGATAACGCTTCCAATAAAGATAACAATATACAAAATCGGATGAATGCCGGTTCCGGCATAGAGAATACGATGCCTTCTTAGCTCACTGGCCTCATTCAATTTCTTGATGGATTCGGCTAAAAATATTTTTTGCGTTTCGTTTTTCGGTTGAAAACCGCTATATGAAAAAACTATTTTTTCCTGAAGTTCATCTACCCTCGAACTTCTTTGACCTTTTTCCATTGTCTTCCATTCATCATTTATAATCGCGTAAACATAATCCGTTAGTTCAGCTTTGAGCAGGGCACGAAATTCGATGGGAAATGGCATTGTGTTCTGATATAGAGAAGCTATGCAATTAGCTTCGCTATTGGTGATTTCATTGGCTTTGTCAAATTGTTCCCACGTGACGACAACTATAAAGGCAAGAGTAACGGCGTAAATGACACCAAGGGTGGCAAAAATAAAACCGGCTATATCATTATGATTTTTGCAGCGTTTATAAGAATAAAATTTCCTGATGATGAAAAGACCGATGATAGTTGAAAAAACATAGAAAAAAATAATTAAAAAACCAAGCAGAAAAGTCGGTACATGGATAAGCAGATACTGGATAAAGGGCATAACTCTCTCCTGATAAATTTACTCCGGCCGGTTATTGCGATCATAAAAAACTCACTATTTCTAGCAGTTTATTATACTTTATCGAACTTTGTTGAATTAAGTCTTGGATGAGGGGGATAGCATAGAACAGTTAAGTATTCTTAATCATTATATATCTTTTTAGTGCTATTTTCCGCATACCCCCAAATATACCCCCAAATTTTGTCTTTCAGTATTCAAAATATATCACAGCCAGAGTTTCTCTTCAACCAGGAAGAAGATATTCATTCACTGAATCAAAATAAAAATGTCTGTATTTTCCTTGGCCTAATAACCTGGGTGGGACAATAAGCATTAATTTGTAATAGCTGATTTCTGTGATTTTGCTGAATAGGTGTGTTGATGATGAGCGTAACGAATATGAGACACACTTTTTCAGCATCAAAAAATCACAGATATTGAAAGCAGCTATTACATATTAATAACCTCAAGCAGGGCGGGAATTATTTTCATTTTATTATAGACTATCTACGCATTGTCATATTGTATTGTCGCTATATTTTTATATGGGAGGATTCAATGAATATGGATAGCGATATTGTTAAGCTGACACGTGAGGAATTGTATCAAATGGTATGGTCAAAACCGGTGACAAAATGGTCCAAGGAATTTGGTCTGTCTGACGTCGGATTTGCTAAGATATGCAAGAAAATGAAAGTCCCATTACCTGGACGTGGTTATTGGGCCATGATTCAGAAGGGCATTAAGCTTACTCGGCCAATCCTTAAACCGATCCATGATTCAAAACAGTCAGTGGTCGAAATCCGAAAGAGAACATTAGACGTTGTGAAATCAAAAAGTGCAGATGAAGATGATCCTCTTGTGTTATTTGAAAAGTTGCCGGAAAATAAAATTGTCGTTCCGGAACGACTTCATTCTCCACACCCATTGGTAAAAACAACAGAATCATTTTTAAAAAGCAGAGATGTTGACAAGTATGGTCGCATAATGAATCACCGTTTATCATGCCTTAATGTTCGCGTGAGCAAAGCATTGTTGTCTCGTACAATGATAATTATGAATACGATCATTAAAGAATTAGAAAAAAGAGAAATGAAAATATTTATGAAGGAACGTGGATATCCGAATACAATGCTGTCTATTAAAGGCGAGGAATTGGAAATTTGCATTGAAGAGCCTTCGGGAAAAGTTGAACATCAAAAGACAAAATCAGAACTTGAAGATGCCAAACGTTACCCTTCTTTATATGCACACACAACTTATGATTATAAGCCATCAGGGAAGTTAAGATTATTCATAGACACTTATACACGGAGCGCCATGAGAAGATCCTGGCATGATTCCGAATCCAAGAAAATTGAAGACCGCTTGAATGAAATATTTATTGGTTTCATAAAAGTTGCAGACGAAATAAAACAAGACCGATTGACGAGGGAAAAAGAAGAAAAAGAAAGACTTGAGCGAAGGAGGTTATACGAAGAAATTCAACGTCAAAAAGCTGAAGAAGAAAAAAGAATTAATGTCCTCTTAAAACAAGTAAATTCATGGTCTCAAAGCGATGCAATTAAAAATTTCATTAATCATGTGAAGACTGCTGCTATCGAGAAATATGGGAAAATTGAAGAGGAGAGCGATCTAGGAAAGTGGCTGACATGGGCAAATCTTCAAGCCCAGCGGCTTGATCCAATTTCGAAACTCATATGTGCTAACAAATATTTGGATTGAAATAAGTCAATCATACTTGTCCCTGATTAAAGGTATTCTGAAACTGACGGACCACATCAATGATTTCATCAAAGCTTGGTACTTTCCCATAGAACATTTCCTGCTGCATGTTGGCATAATCCGACCTCCAGTCCTGTAGTTGGGCATCGGTCGGCACCAAACGCAATTTCCCGGCAACAAGGTTGTGTAGTCCACCCAGGTATAACGGAAAAATACTTTGCGATGTTCGGCAATGCGGAAAAATAGTTCACGGTCTGCTGCGGCTTCATCGGCAATTCCAGCCTGGATCAACCGGTAAAGATCATAATAGTGACGGGCCATATACTCTTTGCGGCGTTTCCCGTCAGGTGAACGAAAGGTTTCTTCATGCAGAAGCCTCCTTGCCGGCCAATTTGCGAAATATGTCCGCGATCCAAGCGGGGGCATGGCGAATGTCTTTCATCAGTTGGGCTTTGGCATTTGCGTCAAGACGGCGATTGAGTTGGGTAATAATCCGATCGTCAACGTTCTTCTGGCCTAGGTGTCGGAGGGCCTGGATCAAGAGTCCGCTGGTCTTGCCGGCAGTTGCCATATTTCGCGGTGTCGTCCGCTTCAGAGTAATCTCTCGGTTGCCGATCTGCACCTTGCGGGAGAGACCATCCGTCAAATAGACGACCTTCATCGGCACCTGGGTGGAGAGCCCAAGAAGGTTTGCGGCATAAGCACCTGTTGGCTGTATTCGCGTGGCATCCCGTACTGTCAAAGCTTTTGCGATGTCATCTATTGAGGGCTGCAAAAGTCCCAACTGAGGATCAACTTTGGGATAGTCATAAAGCCCACGAGCCAACTGGCGTATCAGCCCTGCATGCTTGTGCCGTTTCAGAGCAGACGCGATTGCATCACGGCTGCCAAGGTTCTTGAAATGGTCTGGAGTAAAAACCCAACCCCTACCATGGCCATAAATTCTACTAATTATTTGATTATACGTTGTTTTTATAATTTTTACCATACTTCACCTGACACAAATATACATATGTTTTTGTGTCAAGACTATATACTATTTAGAGAGCAATGACGACATTTTTTAATAACAAAAGAACTGTTAGCCTATGCTTCTATCACACTGCGGGGGAATTGGTATAAGTGTTCAGATTACCCAGACGGACATAGATATTCATTGATCCAACAATTCTTAAAGAAGATCGAATCAGAACTTAAGCAAGTTTGAATAAAAAATTGTAATTTTAAATATATTGGTAATATTGCTAAATTACCTTTTTGTGTTATAGTCTCCCATCTTTTTCAAATAATGTGCAGGTGATTAAGTGACCCCTACCTCTGACTATCTCAAAAAAATCGAAAAAGCTTACGCTGCCGGCAATGCCACCGAGCACACACACCGTCCCGCTCTGAAAGAATTGATTGAAAGCATGGCCGCCGGAATTACGGCAACCAATGAGCCGCGCCGGGTCAAGTGCGGCGCGCCGGACTTCATTGTCACAAAAAAACAAACCCCTCTGGGCTACATTGAATGCAAGGATATCGGCAAATCACTTACAGAGGCAGAACGCACCGATCAGATAAAACGTTACCGGGAATCTCTGGGCAATCTTATTTTGACCGACTACCTGGAATTCCGCTGGTATGTTGGCGGGCAATATCGCTTAACCATGCAACTGGCAACGGTTGCGAATGGCAAAATTAAACCTGTTAAAAATGCCGAGCAATCCTTGCAGGAATTGTTTTCCGCGTTTCTGACAACCAGCATTCCAACCGTTAATTCACCCAAAGAACTGGCCGTCCGCATGGCGGCTCTGGCGCGGCTTATTCGGGATATTATGCGAGAGGCCTTCAATGAAGAAGACTTAACCGGTGACGAACCCGATCCTCTGCATGAGCAACTCGATGGCTTTCGTAAAGTTTTGATTCATGATCTGTCGCCTGAACAGTTTGCAGATATGTACGCGCAAACCATCTGCTACGGCCTTTTTGCCGCCCGTTGCAACGCTGACAGCGCTGAACGTTTTACCCGCCAGAATGCCGGATTTGATTTGCCCAAGACCAACCCCTTTTTGCGTAAGATGTTTGACTACATCGCCGGAGTAAATCTTGATGAGCGGATTGTCTGGGCAGTCGATGATCTTGCCGAACTCTTGCATCATACGGATATGGAAGCCATCCTCAAAGACTTCGGCAAACACACACGGCAGGAAGACCCGGTCGTTCATTTCTATGAAACCTTTCTGGCCGCTTATGATCCTAAAATGCGCGAAGCACGCGGCGTTTATTACACGCCGGAGCCGGTTGTCTCTTACATTGTCCGCAGCATCGACCATATTTTGAAAACGGACTTTAAACTCCCTGACGGCCTGGCCGATGCGACAAAAATAAAGGTGGCCCAAACAACCGGCAAAAAGAAAATAGATGTGCACAAAGTCCAGATTCTTGATCCGGCCACCGGCACCGGAACATTTCTCTACGGCATTATTGACCACATCCACAATGACTTTAAAGACGACAAGGGCATGTGGTCAAGCTATGTGTCGCAACATCTTTTGCCGAGGCTCTTCGGCTTTGAACTGCTCATGGCCCCGTATGCGGTCGCGCATATGAAGCTGGGCTTGCAACTCAAAGATTCAGGCTATGATTTTAAATCAGCCGAGCGTTTGAGGATTTATCTGACAAACACTTTGGAAGAAGCCCATGCCATGTCCGGCCTGCCGCTATTTACGCAATGGATCGCCGAAGAAGCCAATGCCGCAAGCGACATCAAAAAAGACGCGCCGGTAATGGTCGTGCTGGGCAATCCGCCGTATTCCGTCAACTCAATGAATACTGGCTTTGTTGAACCTATACGATCAAATTACTATCCTAAAGATGACATAAAAGAAGCCAATCCCAAAGTGCTCCTTGATGATTACGTAAAATTTATCAGGTTTGCACAAGAGCGGATCGAAAAGACAGGATATGGAATATTGGCGTTTATAAGTAATCATGGTTATCTGGATAATCCAGTTTTCCGAAGAATGCGTCATAGCCTTATAGAAACTTTTGATGATATTTATATACTTGACCTGCATGGTGACAGTAAACGGAAAGAAAAATCGCCTGATGGATCAGAAGATAAAAATGTCTTTGACATTCAGCAGGGAGTGGCAATAGGCCTTTTTGTTAAAACGAACAAAAACACTAAGAAAGAATGCTACCATGCTGATCTTTATGGTTTAAGGCAATCAAAGTATAGTTGGCTTTCAGAGAATGATGTTAGCAGTACAACATGGAAAGTCTTGACACCCTCGAAACCGTTTTATCTTTTTGAGCAGCAAGACACAAAATTATTGCCAGAATATAACAGCGGTTATAAATTGAGCGACATCTTTATGTTAATGTCCACCGGAGTAAAAACTCACAGAGATCATTTTGTATTTGATTTTGAATATCTTCCTTTGCAAAAGCGAATCACGGATTTCCGTGACCCTTTACTTTCAGATAATGAAATAGTGGAACGCTATGATTTGGCAGATACAAGAGATTGGAAACTATCGGAAAGAAGAAAATCATTGATGTCCGATGAAAAATGGAAAGATAGTTTCACAAAATGTTTGTATCGGCCTTTTGATTTAAGAGAATACTATCATCATAAAGATGTTGTAGAGCTTCCACGACAAGAAGTAATGAAACATTTAATGGCCGGCAGGAATTTAGGATTACTTACAAATCGCCAGGTCCGAATTGACAAAATACAACATACTTTAGTCACCAACTGTTCTGCAGACTTTCATGTTTTGGAGACAGCTCATGCAAGTGTTTACCTATTTCCTCTATATATTTTCAGCAATGATAAAGAAAACTTATTTGATTCTTTTGTGCGTCCAAACCTTGACCAAAAGTTTATAACGGATTTAACAACTCGTTTAAAAATGAAATTCATTCCTGATGACAAAGGCGATAGAAAAAAGACCTTCGGGCCGGAAGACATCTTCAACTATATGTATGCAGTCTTTCATTCACCGACTTACCGCAGCCGCTACGCCGAATTCTTGAAAATGGATTTTCCCCGTCTGCCGCTTACCTCTAACCCGGAACTTTTCCGCAAGCTCTGCTTGTTTGGCGAAGAACTCGTTTCTTTACACCTGATGGAAAAACAGGGGAAGAAAATCACGGGATATCCTGTCACCGGTGACAGCGCTGTGGATGCCGTGCGCTACACCGAGCCGCAATGTGAAGCCAGAGGGCGCGTCTGGATTAACGCCACGCAGTATTTCGACGGCGTTCCCAAAGAAGTCTGGGAATTTCATGTCGGCGGCTATCAAGTCTGCGCCAAGTGGCTCAAAGACCGTAAAGGCCGCAAGCTCACCTATGATGATCTCACCCACTATCAGCAAATCGTCTCGGCACTTGCCGAAACCATCATGCTCATGGAAAACATTGACGCGGCCATCACCGCCGCCGGCTGCTGGCCGATTACATAGGTCATATTCAAAGAACGATGAAAAAAACACCATGCTGCCTTATTGTTGCGATTAGCTTATTCTCACGGACTTGAAACTCTTTTTGCTTTGCTTTGTTCGACAGTCTA
>Ga0326727_10022215_pt1 | contig 12296 bp, 8 predicted proteins | sample MB2enrmetagenome_FD_207643 | JGI IMG/M metagenome (GOLD analysis project Ga0326727, IMG submission 207643) | Lab enriched peat soil microbial communities from McLean, Ithaca, NY, United States - MB29MY | ecosystem: Environmental > Terrestrial > Soil > Wetlands > Peat | place: USA: New York... | reverse complement strand
GAGGCGACGAAGGCGGGCGAATCGGCGCTCCTTTGCAGGACCGCGACGAACTCGTGCGGCGCGGCCGGGCGCGTCGCTTCGCGCGCGACGACGCCGATCGCCAGCGCCGCCGCGATCCCCGTCGCGCCGATCGCCGCCGCGCGCCAGCGCGCGAGCCGCTTGTGCAGCGCCGCGACCCCGTCGGAGGCGGGCCGAGCGGCGGCGGCGCGGATGCGCGTCTCGATCGCCGGCAGAAAGTCCTGCGGCGGCGCGATCGGCGGCGTCGCTTCGGCGAGCGGCGAAAGGCGCGCCTCCCAGGCGCGGATCGCCGCGTCGAGCGCAGGCTCGCGCCGCCGCCGCGCCGCCAGCGTCGCCCGCTCGCCCGGCTCTAGCGTGCCGAGGGCGAACTCGGCGGCGGCGAAATCGTCGTCCGGCGAGAGGGTCATGACTCCAGACAATCCCGCAATTGCATCAGGCTGCGGCGCAGCCAGGTCTTGATCGTCGCGGTCGGCGCGCCGAAGCGCCGCGCCAGCGCGTCGCGGCTGAAGCCGCGATAATAGGCGAGCAGCACCGCTTCGCGCTTGTCGGCGTCGAGCGCGCCGAGGCAGGCGAGGAGCGCGGCGAGCCGCTCCGAGCGCGCCCGCGCCGCCAGCGGATCGACCGCCTCGGCGGCGGGCTCGAACCCTTCCGGCATCGCTTCGAGTGAAGCCGGGCGGACGCGCCGCACTTCGTCGAGCGCGCGGTTGCGGGCTATCGTCGCCATCCAGGCGAGCGGCGATCCCTTGGCGGGGTCGAATTCGCCGGCCTTTTCCCAGATCCGCACATAAGCCTCCTGCACCGCTTCGCCGCTGGCGTCGCCGCGCGTCAGGATGCGCGCGACGACGCCGTAGAGAAGCGCATGGGTCGAGCGGTAGAGCGTCGCGAAGGCCGCCGCGTCGCGCGCCGCGACGCGGCCGAGCAGCAGGGCGAGATCGTCGCTCGCCGCCGCGGAATCCGTCGCCTCGGGCGTCTCTTCTGCGGTGGACATCGCGCAAATCTATGACGCCGCCGCCTCGCGGCGCAACCGCCGAAAGCAAAACGGGCGTCCACTGGGACGCCCGCTCGCCGCTCGATCATGAGCCTGCGAACCCGCCTCAGCCCGGGATCAGCACCTTGTTGATGACGTGGATGACGCCGTTCGACTGCAGCACGTCGGGGATGGTGATGCGCGCGACGTCGCCCTTGGCGTCGGTGACCGTCAGCGCCGACTTGCCCCAGCGCTCGAACGCAAGCTCTTCGCCCTGCACGGTTTTGAGCGTCAGCTTGCCGCCCATTTCGTCGATCTTACCGGCGATGTCGGCGGCGGTCATGCGACCGGGCACGACGTGATAGGTGAGGATCGCGGTCAGCTTGTCCTTGTTCTCCGGCTTGAGCAGCGTCTCGACCGTGCCTTTGGGCAGCGCGGCGAACGCTTCGTTGGTCGGTGCGAAGACGGTGAACGGGCCGGGGCCTTCGAGCGTGTCGACGAGGCCGGCGGCCTTGACCGCGGCGACCAGGGTCGTGTGGTCCTTCGAGTTGACCGCGTTCTCGATGATGTTCTTGGTCGGAACCATCGGCGCGCCGCCGACCATCACCGTCATGTCGGCGTAGGAGGGGGCGATCGCCAGCGGCGCGGCGATGGCGAAGCCGAGCGCGAGCGCGATCGCGCTGAGCGAAATCTTGGAATGCATGTTGGTCTCCCGTGTCCTGGGCCCGAAGGCCTCCATTGGTCGTCCCTTCGAACGGAACGCAGGGGATACGGACCGCCCCCGTCGGGGTTTCGCCGCCGGCGAAAGAATCTTCGGCCGGCGCCGCGGCGCGAAACTTTCGCGCCGCCCCGCCGTAGTGATCGGGCGCGCTTCTCGCGCGTCGGGAGATTCGACATGACCGCAGCCTCGCGCGCCCTGAGCCCCGCGACGACGCGGGTTGTCCTGCGCCATTCCGCGCTGACGCGGATCTGCCACTGGATCAACGCGGTCTGCTTCTTCGCGCTGCTGATGAGCGGGCTGCAGATCTTCAACGCCCATCCGACGCTGAACTTCGGCCAGACGACCGATTTCGCGCGGCCGCTGCTGTCGCTCGAGCCGAGCGGCTTTCCGTCGTGGGCGACGCTGCCGGAGGCGCAGGACCTCGCGGTCGGGCGACGCTGGCACTTCTTCTTCGCCTGGGCGCTGGTCCTCAACGGCGCGGTCTATCTCGGCGATCTCGTCTTGCGCGGCGGCTTCCGCCGGCTGTGGCCGAGCCCGCGCGACCTCAGGGACATTCCGCGCGCGATCGTCGACCATGCGCAGTTGCGTTTTCCCAAGGGCGACGAGGCGCTCCGTTACAATGTGCTGCAGAAGCTCGCCTATCTCGCCGCGATCGCCGCTTTTCCCGTTCTCGTTCTCGCCGGCCTGACGATGTCGCCGGCGATCGACGCGGCCTTCCCGTGGCTTGTCGACCTGTTCGGCGGGCGGCAGTCGGCGCGCGCCGTCCATTTCCTGTTGGCGAGCTTTCTCGTCGCCTTCGTCGCCGTCCACCTGGCGATGGTCGCGCTGTCGGGGCTCGTCAACAACGTCGTCTCCATGATCACCGGCCGCTATCGCATCGAGGAGGACAACCATGTCGCGTGAGGCGAAGCTCACCCGCCGCGAAACGCTGTTGAAGCTGATCGCCGGCGGCGGCGCGTTGTCGCTTTCCGGCTGCGGTCTCGACGCGCGTTCTCCCGCGGCGCTCGCCGTGCTCGAGAAGGCCGAGACGCTGACGCGCCTTGCCCAGCGCGCGCTGCTCGCGCCGCGCCAGGCGCTGGCGCGCGAATACCGGCCCGAGGACATTTCTTCCTATTTCCGCCCCAACGGCTCGACCGCGCCCGACGACCCCGACTACCAAGGCGCGCTCGCCGCCGGCTTCGCCGATTGGCGGCTCGAGGTCGGCGGCCTGGTCGAGAATCCGCTAAAACTGTCGCTCGCCGATTTGCGCTCGCTGCCGTCGCGCACGCAGATCACCCGCCACGATTGCGTCGAGGGCTGGAGCTGCATCGCCGAGTGGAAGGGCGCACGGCTCGCCAGCGTGCTCGCCGCGGCGCGGCTGAAGCCGCAAGCGCGCTTCATCGCCTTCTTCTGCGCCGACACGCTCGAACAGTCGCTCGACGGTAACGGGCGCTACTACGAGACGATCGATCTCGTCGACGCCGCCCATCCGCAGACGATTCTCGCCTACGAGATGAACGGCGCGCCGCTGCCGGTCGAGCATGGCGCGCCGGTGAGGCTCCGAGTCGAGCGCCAGCTCGGCTACAAGATGGCCAAATACGTCATGCGCCTCGAAGCGATCGACGGCTTCGCCGCGCTCGGCCGCGGGCGGGGCGGATTCTGGGAGGATCGCGGCTACGAGTGGTACGCCGGAATCTAGCGCGTCGCCGCGGTTTGCTTGACGCTCCCGGACCCGCCTGCTAAGCATGCGGAAAGGCGCGCGAGCTAAAAATATGAAACATATCAACGCGTTGCAACTTAAGGCAACGAATCGGGCGGCGGAGCGCCGAGCGCCATGACGATCCGCCTCCATGCCGGCGACCTGCCGGCCGACCACAACCTCGGTCCCATCGTCGCCATCGACACCGAAACGCTCGGCCTCGAAGTCGGCCGCGACCGGCTGTGCGTCGTGCAATTGTCGCGCGGCGACGGCTCGGCCGACGTCGTCCAGGTGGCGCCCGGCCAGAAGCGCGCGCCCAATCTCGAAAAATTGCTCGCCGATCCGAAGGTTCTGAAGCTCTTCCATTTCGGCCGGTTCGACATCGCGATGCTCTGCCACGCCTTCGGCGTGATGGCTTCGCCGGTCTACTGCACCAAGATCGCCTCCAAGCTCGCGCGCACCTACACCGACCGCCACGGGTTGAAGGACCTGACGAAGGAACTGCTCGGGGTCGAGATCTCCAAGCAGCAGCAATCTTCCGACTGGGGCGCCGAGACGCTCACCGAAGCGCAGCTCGCCTACGCCGCCTCCGACGTGCTGCATCTCCATGCGCTGCGCGAAAAGCTCGACGCGATGCTCGCGCGCGAAGGGCGCGACCACCTGGCGCGCGCCGCCTTCGCCTATCTGCCGGAGCGGGCCCGGCTCGACCTCGCCGGCTTCGCCGCGATGGACATCTTCGCCCACGCTTCGCCGTAGGGCGGCGGCGCGACCCGTTTTTCTTTGCTCGCCCCGGAAGCGAACCCTCTGGCCTTGAAAGCGCGCGCGGCGAGCGTTGGATTTCGCGTTACAGCCGCGCATGGCTTCGCCTTGTCGCCGGACCGGATTTCGGGCAGGCTTTAGGCGCTCGCTGCTTCGACGGGGGACAACGGGCGACCATGGCGGCGATCTTCATTTCGCATTCCAGCGACGACGGCGCGCAGGCGCTGGCGCTGAAGGACATGCTGACGAAGATCGGCTTCGACAACGTCTTCCTCGATTTCGACAAGCACCGGGGCATCCCGCTCGGCTCGGACTGGGAGCGCAAGCTCTATTACGAGCTTGAGCATTGCCACGCCGTGCTGCTGGTGCTCACCAAGAACTGGCTCGCCTCGAGATGGTGCTTCGCCGAGTTCGCCCAGGCGCGCGCGCTGGGCAAGACGATCTACGTCGTTCTGGAGAACCCCGCCGGCGAACCGGAAGGGATCGCTAAGGACATTCAGGTCTGCGACCTGGTGACCAACCGCGAGATCGGGCTGAAGCGCCTGCACGACGAGTTGGAGAATGCGTTGCTGGTCGCTCAGGTCGGCTTCGCCTTCGACGAGCGGACTCGCGCGCCCTATCCCGGCCTCAACGCCTTCGACGAACAGGACGCGGCGGTGTTCTTCGGCCGCGACCCGGAAATCTCGGTGGTTCTCGAACAGCTGAAGTCGGAGCGCGGGCGGTCGAAGAAGGCGCTGGTCCTGCTCGGCGGCTCGGGGACCGGCAAGTCGTCGCTGCTCAAGGCCGGGGCGCTGCCGCGGCTCAGACGCGAGCGCGACGTCGACGGCAAGCCGACCCATCTCGTCGCCGTGATGCGCCCCGGCGAAGCGCCGCTGCGCGCAGCGCTGGAGGCGCTGCGCGCGCTCGACCCGACGCTGACGCTCGCCGACCTCGCCGCCGCTGAGCCGCGCGCCGCCTGGTCGCTGATCGACCGGCTGCGGATGAAGGCGGGCGCGCCGAGAGCGATCCTCGTCTTGGCGATCGACCAGGTCGAGGAGACGTTCGCCGCGCCGCCTGACGAGCGCAAGCCTTTCCTCGCCCTACTCACGGCGCTGGTCGCCGGGGACAATCCTGCCCGGCTGCTGTTGAGCATGCGCGCCGACCACGTCGAGAACGCGCAGCGCATCGCCGGCCTGGCCGACGCGCTCGACTTCTATGCGGTGAAGCCGATGCCGCTCGATCGTCTCGGCGAGATCGTCCGCGGCCCGGCCAAGCGGGTCGACATCGTCGTCGAGGACGAGCTGATCGAAGCGATCCGCGCCGACGCCGCGACCGAGGACGCGCTGCCACTGGTCGCCTTCGTGCTGCGCGAACTCTACGAACGCTACGGCCGCAAGTCGCGCCGGCTGGAGAAGGCGCACTACGAGGCGATGCGGCTCGGCGATCTGTCGCCCCTCGAATCGGCGGTGCGCCGTCGCGCCGAGGAAACCATCGGCGGCGCGAGCGAGGCGGAGCTCGAGGCGCTGCGCGGAGCGTTCGTTCCTGGTTTGGTGCGGCTCGACGAGGAGCGCGGCGCCTTCGCCCGCCGCGACGCGCGGCTCAACGATCTGCCGCAAGCGGCGCACGGCCTGATCGACAAGTTGATCGACGCGCGGCTGCTGGTCAAGCGCGCGGCCGAGGACGGCGCGCATGTCGAGGTCGCGCACGAGGCGCTGTTCCGCGTCTGGCCGCTGCTCGCGGAGTGGCTCGCCTGGGATCGCGACCTGCTCATTCGCCTTCAGGGCGTCCATCGCGCCGCCGCCGAATGGGCGGCGCACGACCGCCAGGACGCCTGGCTCGCCCACCGCGGTCTGCGGCTGGCCGAAGTGAAAGGCCTCCGCCGACGGCCCGGCGTCGCCGCCCGCCTCGACGACGTCGATCGCGCCTATATCGTCGAGTGCCGCAGGCGCGAGGACGCGGCGGCGGCGGCGGAAGAGCAGCGCCGGCGTGAGCGCGAAGAGGAACAGGCGCGGCGGCTGGCGGACGCGCAGGCGGTGGCCTCCGCCAACCGGCGCACCGCGCAGCGCACTCGCGTTGGATTGATTGCGGCGTTGATCTTGGCCGCTGTCGCGACGACGGTCGGCGGGGTCGCCCTCCACTTGCGCGGCGTCGCCGCGCAAAGCGCGAGAGAGGCGGAAGTCCAACGCGTCAACGCCGAGCAAGCCGCCGCGGAAGCGAGCCGCCAGAAAGACGCCGCGAACGCTGCGGCCGCCGAATCGAACAACCAGCGCCAAGTCGCCCAACAGCAAACGGCGGAGGCGCAGGCCGCCGAAAAGGCGACGGCGCAACGGTCGGCGGTTCTCGCCGCGGAGACGGCGAGGCAATTGACCGACGGCGGCGCGACCGACGAAGCGTTGCTGCTGATGCTCGACGGCGCGCGCTGGTTCGACGACGCCACGGCGCCCGAGCAAGTGCGGTTCGCGTTGTATCAATCCCTCGACCAGGCGACGCGCACGACGCGAATTCCGATGTTCCCGAAAATGCGCGCCTTCGAGACGACAACGGCGCTCATTCTGATCAACGACGACGTCAACGACATCCTCGCGATATCGGACGCATTGCCGGGCAGGACGCTCGTAGCCGGCGCGCCCGGCGACAGTCCGATCCTCACTGTCGGCGAAAACGAGGCCGAGGACAGTCTCGTCGTCGTGCGCAAGTCGCTCGAGGTCGAGTTGATCCGCCTCGCCGACGGCGCGCGCAAGAGCCTGGGAAAATTCCCAGTGCTGTCCGACGCGAACGAAACCAACTACGAACCGCCCGACTCCGTCATGATCTCCGCGGATCTCGCGATACGAAGGTTCTCGACCAGAGACGTCGCCAAGAAATCGGCCGACGTCGCACAAATCTTGGATCTGCGAACCGGCCAGTTCGTCGATGGGCCCATCGATTGGACCTACACACTGTTTCGCCGCGGCCCGAAGGGAGAAATCTACGCCTACGATCAGCGGGTCGGCGCGCTTCTCAGCCTCACGCCCCGCGGCACACGGTTCACGACCAAACCGGCGCCTCAGGGCGCGTTGGGTCCGTTCGAATTGCGCTACGGCAACTGCGCTTCGGGGAAGGCCAAGGCATGGCGCGACGTCGCGATGAAACAGCTGAGTCCCGTCGAAGGCTTTGATTCGTACGCTTGCCGCCAGTATGGCGACAGCCTGCTTCTCATCCGGGACTTCATGACCGCCGACGCCGGCGACTCCTATTCCTATGCGATCATCGATCAAGGGGCGTTCGCGACGACCGGGCCCGACATCCGAGACCCCGTGAAGGAGACGGTGGGCAGCCCAGACTCAGAGGGCAGTCTCTACACCGGGTGGGTCGTGCTCGACGCGAAGTCGTCATCCTACGCCGTCGCGGACAACCGGACCGTCTACGCCCGGCCGGAAGACACCACCGACGACCAGCCTCTGACCGCCAAACATACGAGCGCTCCGTCGATCGGTCGATTTCTGACCTCGGAAGATCTGCTCGTCGTCGACGATCAAACCGGAGTTCTCGTCCTCCACGATCTGCGCATGAAGCCTTCGAAACCGCACAGTTTCTATTCCGATCTGCCGCCTCCCAAATCGGCGGAACCGGCGACCGTCGCGCCGCTCAACCATAGCAGCTGCTCGGGCGATCAAGAAAGTTTGAGCCGAACCGAAACCATGCCCGATGGCTGGTCCGTCCACTACGGAGGGGCGGCAAACGCCATCCAACTGACGAAGGGAAGCGAGACCTATAGCCTTGAGCTGGGCGTTTCGGCGCTATGTTCGACATTCTCGAGGGATTGGAAGCGGTTGCTCGTCGTGCCGAAGGAGGATGCGGGGGATGGCCGAAAGAACCGGGTCTTCATCTACGATTTCGACAAGGCGAGAACGACGAAGGAACTCGACGGCGCGGCGATCGGCGAACTTCCCGTCGTCAAGCCGGAGACGGCCTTTTTCGCCGGCGAGAGCTATGACGTCGTGACCACGAATTCCACGGATCGCGTGCTGCGCTGGAGTCACGTCGATGGGGCCTGGCGCTCGCGCGAGGTCTATCAAAAGGACGAGGCCGCGGTCTTTTACGCGGAACCGGACAGGAGCGGAGACGACTTGCTGGTGGTCGAGATGATGCGCGGCGGCATCACGGATTCGCTATATTATTCGGTCGCCTTTCAACAGCCTTGGCGCGAATTCGGCGCCAACAGCTCCGGCGTCTTCAACGATCACGGCGACATCGTCATGACTGCAGACGCCGCTGGGATGTCGGTTCCAACCCTCAGCCAGCTCGTCGCGCTCGCCGAGCAAAATCTTTCGCCGCATTGCGCGCCGGCGCATGCGAGGGATTATCGAAGTTCGCCCTGCTGGCCGTCATCCTACAAGTGAACTCGGCTTCGCGACCTCTTCTCCTCGCTCTTGCGGGCGACGCCTTTGACCGACCGCCGCCAACGTCTCCTCGTCCGCCCGCTCACCGCTCCGCCGGGACCAACCTTGGCCGGCCATTGTCGTCGATGGCGACGAAAGTGAAATTGGCGTCGGTGACCTTCTCGCGCATGCGGGTGTGGAAGCGCCGCGCCCAGGCTTCGACGTGGATCGTCATCGACGTGCGGCCGACCCGTTCGACGCGGGTGTAGACGCACAGCACGTCGCCGATCTTGACCGGGCGGATGAATTTCATCGCGTCGATGGCGATCGTCGCGACGCGCCCCTGCGCGCGCTCGTGCGCGGCGATGCCGCCGGCCTGGTCCATCTGGGAGAGCACCCAGCCGCCGAAGATGTCGCCGTTGGCGTTGGTGTCGGCCGGCATGGCGGTCAAGCGGACGGTGAGCTCGCCGCGCGGCTGGTCCTGTTCGGTTTCGACGATCGACATGGGCGCTTCGCTGGGGTCGTTGAACGGTTGCGAATGTGCCCCGGCGCGCGCGGCCGAAGCAAGCGGCGCCTTGACGCCGTTGTGGGATTTGGCGGTGGAAGGAGACGCGGCCGGCGGCCTAAGGGGGTCACGCATCTCTCGAGAGACAGGCCAGCCACGTCGGCCCGTCGGGGTCAAGCCGCGCTCGCGCGGCTCCTATGCTTTGCTGCGGCCCTTCGGGTGACCCCGCCGTTCCGACGCGGCGATAGGCTGCCGCGAGTTTTGCTGAGCCGAGCCGGCCCTTCGGGCCGGCGGTCTCAGCAAAACTCACGATAGCTCGACGTCCGATCCGCGCGGAGGAGTCAAGGTTCGCGAGCGACGCTCGCAACCGGCGAAGCCGGCATGACCTTGACGCCGAGCACGGATCGGGCACGCAGATCTGTGTATGCGTTAGGCCGCCGACCGCGCCTACGGCGCGCGCGTCCCCGAGACGACGCGCTCGATTCCCGCCAGGTCGCGATGGGTCGCCAGATCGACGAGCCCCGCCGCGCCGGCGATCGCCGTGACCGCCGCCGCCTGGCCGGCGCCGACCTCGAGGAAAAAACGCCCGTCCGGCGCGAGCAGCCGGGCGATCTCGGGCGCCAGCGCGCGATAGGCGTCGAGCCCGTCGGGGCCGCCGTCGAGCGCGAGGCGCGGATCGTGCTCCCTGACCTCGCGCGCCAGGCCGGCGATCGCGCCGCTGGCGATGTAGGGCGGATTGGCGACGATTAGGTCGAACGCGCCGTCGAGGCCCTCGCCCCAGTCGCCGACGCGGATCTCGGCCCGCGCGGCGAGGCCGAGCGAATCGAGATTGGCGCGCGCCTGCGCCGCCGCGCCGGGGCTGAGATCGACGCCGACCCCGCGGGCGGCGGGAAATTCGCTGAGCAGCGCGGCGATGAGCGCGCCCGAGCCGACGCCGAAATCGACGACGCGCAACGCTTCGCCGCGCCGCGCCGCGAAGGCGGCGAGCGCCGCCTCGACGATCGTTTCGGTCTCCGGGCGCGGGTCGAGCGCCTCGGGCGAGAGGGCGAAGCTCAGGCCCCAGAACTCGCGCCGGCCGACGATGCGCGACAGCGGCTCGCCGGCCGCGCGCCGCGCCGCGTAGCGTCCGGCCTCGGCCGCAGCGGCGCCGAGCGGCGCGTCGGGTTCGACGATCAGGTCGGTCGGCTGGAGGCCGGCGGCGGCGCGCAGGATCAGCGCCGCTTCGCGCGCGGGCGCGTCGACGGCGCCGGCGAGGACTTTGGCGAGGGCGGCGAGCGCCGCCGCCCGGCTCGTCGACGGCCCAATCGGCGTCAGGCGAGCTGCCCGTGGCAATGCTTGAACTTCTTGCCCGAGCCGCAAGGGCAGGGCTCGTTGCGGCCGATCTTGCCCCAGGTCGCCGGATTGTTGGGGTCGCGCTCGGCGACCCCGGCGAACGCCGGCGCCGCCGCCGAAGCGGCGACCGCGACGCCGGCGAACGGATTGCCGTCGATGGGCTCGGCGAGCGCGTCGAGCGGCGCCTCGTTGTCGCCGCTGCGCGGGTCGAGATGCTGGAACTGCATCGGCGGCGGCGCTTCCGGCTCCGGGGGCTGGAACCGAACTTCGATCCGCATCATCTGCGCGGTGACCGCCTCGTGCCACTGGACGATCAGCTTCTGGAACAGCTCGAACGCTTCCGACTTGTACTCGTTGAGCGGGTCGCGCTGCGCCATGCCGCGCCAGCCGATGACCTGGCGCAGGTGGTCGAGGGTGACGAGGTGGTCGCGCCACAGGTGGTCGAGCGTCTGCAGGATCACCTGCTTCTCGACGTAGCGCATCGCCTCGGGCGTGTTGCGCTCGACGCGCCCGGCGTAGGCATCGTCCGCGGCCTTGAGCAGCCGCTCGGCCATTTCCTCGTCGGCGATGCCTTCTTCCTTGGCCCATTCGTCGACCGGCAGCTCGAGGTTGAGCTTGGCGGCGACCTCTTCCTTCAGTCCGGCGATGTCCCACGCTTCCGGGTAGGCGTCGTGCGGGATGTGGCGGGTGACGAGATCGTCGACGACGTCGGCGCGCATGTCGGCGATGGTCGGCTCGAGCGTCTCCTGCGCCATCATCTTGCGCCGGTCCTCGAAGATGACCTTGCGCTGGTCGTTCATCACGTTGTCGAACTTGAGAATGTTCTTGCGGATGTCGAAGTTGCGCGCTTCGACCTTCTGCTGCGCCTTCTCCAGCGCCTTGTTGATCCACGGATGGACGATCGCTTCGTCGTCCTTCAGGCCGAGCCGCTTCAGCATCGCGTCCATGCGCTCGGAGCCGAAGATGCGCATCAGGTCGTCCTGCAGCGACAGGAAGAACTTCGATCGGCCGGGGTCGCCCTGGCGGCCGGAGCGGCCGCGCAACTGGTTGTCGATGCGGCGGCTCTCGTGCCGTTCGGTGCCGACGATGTAGAGGCCGCCGGCCTCGATCGCCTTCTGCTTGAACTCGGCGACTTCGGCGCGGATCGCCGCCTCCTGCGCGTCGCGCTGGTCGGACGGCAGGGTCGCGTCGAGCTCCTGCTTGACGCGCATCTCGACGTTGCCGCCGAGCTGAATGTCGGTGCCGCGGCCGGCCATGTTGGTCGAGACGGTGATCGCGCCGGGCACGCCCGCTTCGGCGACGATGAACGCTTCCAGCTCGTGGTGGCGGGCGTTGAGGACGGCGAAGGTCTTGGACGGCTTGCCGGCGCGCGCGGCGGCGTAGAGCGGCTTCATCGCGCCGGGCTGGGTGAAGTCGATCTTCTTGTAGCCGCGGCGCTCGAGCACCTCGGCCAGATGCTCCGACTTCTCGATCGAGGTCGTGCCGACCAGCATCGGCTGCATCTTGGCGTTGGCGTCCTCGATCTCGCGCACCACCGCGCGCAGCTTCTCGTCGTTGGTGCGATAGACCTCGTCGTCCTCGTCGAGGCGGTCGACCGGCATGTTGGTCGGAATCTCGACGACGATCAGCTTGTAGATTTCGGCGAATTCGTCGGCCTCGGTCGCCGCGGTGCCGGTCATGCCGGCGAGCTTCTTGTAGAGGCGGAAATAGTTCTGGAAGGTGATCGAGGCGAGGGTGACGTTCTCGGGCTGGACGGCGACGTGCTCCTTCGCCTCCAGCGCCTGGTGCAGGCCTTCCGAATAGCGGCGGCCGGGCATCATGCGGCCGGTGAACTCGTCGACGATCACGACTTCGCCGTTGCGGACGATGTAGTCCTTGTCGCGCTGGAACAGCTTGTGGGCGCGCATCGCCTGGTTGACGTGGTGGACGAGGGTGGCGTTGCCGGCTTCGTAGAGGAAGCCCTCCTTCATCAGCCC
>Ga0326727_10022214_pt1 | contig 12296 bp, 12 predicted proteins | sample MB2enrmetagenome_FD_207643 | JGI IMG/M metagenome (GOLD analysis project Ga0326727, IMG submission 207643) | Lab enriched peat soil microbial communities from McLean, Ithaca, NY, United States - MB29MY | ecosystem: Environmental > Terrestrial > Soil > Wetlands > Peat | place: USA: New York... | reverse complement strand
GTGACAGCAATTCGGGAAGAGAGCATGTCCCAAATGCCCTGTTTGACATAGTCAATGCCCTCCGCGCTGTGAACGGCAAAAGGTAGCACAGCCACCGTCTTTTCACCTTTTGCTGCGAGCAGGCCGGCTACTGTAAATAATAGAAGTAAACATATCGTCAGTTTTATAATGGTTTTCATATTTTCGTCTTCTGAGAGTCCTTCCTTATTATTTTCTTGTTAACAACTAGCATGACCTTCACTGCAATGTATTTACCTTCGTTCTTGATGAAGCTGATTTTTACTTTATCCCCGACTTCTATTTTCTCCATGGGTTCATCGAGAACAAACTCTATCAATTCTACTTTTCCTTTAACGGCACGCTCAACCAGTATTGTCGTATCGGATAGTCCTTTGACTACTCCTATAAAGGTCACCTTGGTCCTTTTCGCTGTTTTAGCGGCAAACGCTTTGGATGAGTCAACTTTGGTAGAAACCGTAAAATATATTTCAACAGCGAAAATAGCAATTAAAAAAACAACACTCGCTCCTGCTACCAAAACCACCGTCAGGCGCTTCATTTTCGGCGACATCTTTCCACTGTCTTAATTAGTATAAATTATTCAAACTCTTTTAAGGTTCGGATAAAACCAGAAAAGCGAGAATGGCTTTCGAGCTATTCAACGGCACCCACTAGACCTTGATTTCATTCCTTTTCTGGGCATTGGCTGCCGTGGTGACGATGGTGTGCCCACCCTTTCGCGTGACGCTTGTCAGGCATTTTATCAAGTTTAACAATCTGCTCCGGAGTGAGAATTTTACGCCACGCGATTTTATTAACAGCCTTTTTGTCTGATAGTTGCCGGCGAAGTTTACTTATCTCTTTCTGCTTGGCAAGAAGTGTTGCATCATCTGTCTTGGGATCTGTAAAAAGTTTACGTATTTCTAATCGCTTGATCGCGAGATTGTATCTCAGATCCCTCGTATCATTGCGGAAGTTGCTTCTCAGCTCTTTCATCTTGGCCAATTGCTCGTCTGAAAGGCCGAGATATTTTTTAAAACAGAATTCTTTATGGGAATCTAGTCTCTCGCCAGGCTGAAGAGCATACACCGATACAACGGCTGCCACGGACATGACAAGTATAATAATAATACTAAATACTTTCTTCGTTGTCAATGACTCCTTTCGCATGACTCCTTCCGCAAGAATTTTGGTCGTATGAACAGCAAGAAATATACCCACCGGAATGATGTTTCGAAAGCATCTAATATCACTTACTATTCTCTGCTTGACGCTGGAATGTCTTAGGAGACAGTGGATAAAATGTATCCAATTTGAAGTATCCAGTTGATTAAAAAATATCCAGGACGATTGCTTGATTAATATTCTGCTCTTAAGCGAAACAATAGATCAATTAAACGATACATTTTACAATACGATTCACGTCAACATTGAAACTAGATTATTTACTAAAGTTTTTTCCAGAATCGCCGATACAGTTAATGAAAGGTATGACAAAACATGTCAAGCATTTCCGCACTAAATACCAGCAATATATATAGTCTGTTGTCTTCATCTCAAAACAGCTCTCAGACATCAAGTTCAACAGCTTCCAATTCTGCGAGTGTTGCACAACCGGCATCTTCATCTTCAAACAATTTACAGAACATAGTTAGTCAGATTCTTTTGCAAAGCAGCGAATCATTGGCTCAGTCGTTGTTTGAGACGGGTTCGTCTCAGGATTTTGCGGGCATTCTGGAAGCTTCTGCAACATTGAATGCGGTGACAAAGAGCAATTTATTTACATCGAATCCCCAGCTTGCGGAAGCTCTGCTCGGTGAGCCATTATCATCCACTTCCCTTGAAACTACAGCTACGTCTCCTGATTCCACTTCTCAGTCCACGGGATCTTCGGGAACCACCACAGCTACTGACTTGCCATCGGCGTCCACCACGTCTTCAGATATTGCATCTAATCTCCTGGATGCCATAGAACAGACTAATTCTTCTCAGGCGGATACGGATCTGACACAAACTCTTCTCCAAATATTGCAGTCCAAGAACGCAGATGCAACATCATCCAACTCGTCCGGCTCAATACTGGATTTGCTTGCCTGAGTCTAGCCAGACATCTCCTTTGTGTTAATTTGATATGACGACGTCTTAGCAAAACAACCTTCGCGCTTACATCTGGTTGAATTCGGTGGCCAGCACATTCCTTGCAGCTTGCTGCGGAAAGCTTCAATTCCTTTCAAAGCGTCCTGATAGGCTTCCAGGAAAAATTTACCGGTTGCAGACTGCAGGTTAACACTTATTTACCGGCCGTGCTCAGGTGCGCAGTTCATCGCCAAAAATGTTTCACGGAAACCACTGTTAAATCAGAATGTTGGCAACATCATTTGAGCCGCCTGCTCTGGCATACGGCTTGCTACTAACAAGCGTGACGAAGACCGTAGCACGAGAAAGGAAACAGCATAATGATTAAGGAGGTTTATCATGACAGTATCCGGAATATCCACAAGCACCGGTCTTAACCAAACCAGCAACTCACAAACAAAATTCAAGCAAATTAACTATGATTATCAGCTGCTTGGACAATCTTTGCAGTCCGGTGACCTAAATGGAGCCCAACAGGCATTTGCGGCACTGCAGCAATTGATACCCAATTTATCGTCCGGCAGTCAGGCGCAAAACGGGCAGCAAGGTAGCAGCCAAAACCCACTTCTCACTGATCTCAATGCGGTTGGTAAGGCGCTCCAATCAGGAAATCTGTCAGCAGCAAAGGCTGCTTTTGCAAAACTGCAGCAGGATGTTCAGTCAGTATCTCAGAAGGGACATCATTACGGTCATCACAAAACGGGCAGCTTTCAAAATGTACTTTCCGGATTGACTGGCAGTTCCAGCCAGACTAATGGAAGCAGCAGTTCCTCTCAGTCTATTGGCCAGAACATTAATATAGCGACCTGAAATAAAGAGGATCCGTGCCAGGAAGCCAAGAGCATTGAGTAGGTTATCACTTTGCGATCGCACGCATCTTGCCGATGATAGCCTCAGTAACATCTCTTGTTTTCGCAGTACCTCCCAAATCCGGCGTCAGCACACGGCCCTCGGCAGTTACGGCTTTGGTTGCTGAATCTATCAACTTCGCCGTTTTCTTGTGGCCAAGGAAATCGAGCATCATCGCACCGCACCTAATCATCGCGATAGGATTCGCGATGCCTTTACCGACGATGTCGGGCGCAGAACCGTGAACCGGCTCGAACATTGATGGATATTCTCGTTCAGGATTGATGTTGCCGCTAGGCGCAATGCCCAGGCTTCCACTGATTGCTGCGGCGATATCGGTGAGAATGTCGCCCAACAAATTTGACGCGACAACCACATCGAGCGATTCCGGATACAAGATGAACCGCGCCGAGAGTGCATCGATCAACACACGCTCGACAGTCACATCCGGAAATTCCCTGCCCACTTCTGTCACCACCTCGTCCCAGAATGTGAATGAGTGCTGCTGTGCATTCGACTTTGTCGCACTCACCAGTTTTTTATGACGACCCTGCGCAAGTCTGAACGCGTACCGCGCCACACGCTCGATGCTGATGCGCGAGAAGACGGACGTTTCGACTGCGATCTCGATAGGCAAGCCGCGGTGCGCACGGCCGCCCGCACCCGTATACTCGCCTTCGGTGTTTTCACGAACGACGACGAAATCAATGTCGCCCGCCTTTTTGTTTGTGAGCGGCGTCTTCACACCAGGTAGCAGCTCAGTCGGACGATAACATACGTACTGTTCAAACCCTTGGCAAACCAGCAGGCGCAAGCCGCGCAGGGAAATGTGGTCCGGCACGGCAGGGGAGCCGACAGCGCCGAAATAAATCGCATCGAATGATTTGAGGATTTTGAGGCCGTCATCCGCCATCATCTTGTTGTGCTTGAGATAATAGTTGCAGCCATATGGGAAATACTCGTATTTGAATTTGTACTCTCCGGTCAACTCACCGGCGACATCCATAGCCCTCACCCCTTCAGGAACAACTTCTTCTCCGATCCCGTCTGCTGGGATGACTGCAATGTTGTGGTGGTTCATTTTTTATCTCCCCTCCAAGATGTGGGTCTAATCCCGCCAAGATCGATCCTGCCGTTTGTGATCTCACCCATTATGATCAACTGTTTTCCGGAATGCCAGACATTGTCAAGAAGAAAATGGAATCGTCCCCTTTTCTTTTTGCTCCTCCTCGTGTCATCCCGGACGTGGTCGGGAATCCTGTCCAGATTCTTTAAGAATTATGACTTTTTCTCTTCTTGTACTCGCCTCTTTGACAGAGCGGGCAACGGGGGATTTTCAGGTAGGGTAGTTTCTTCGATAATAACATTTTGGTAAACGTAGTTGATGGTACTCGCTCTGCTGATCAGGGCTTGTCGTATTTGCTTATTAGACTTATATATAAAATATCTTTACTGGAATAAACAAGGAAGGAAACCGGATTCTATACGAACAGAAAATAAGCTGTCGAGCCGTCGCATGTTTCAGCCCTGGATGAGTAAGATCGATCAATGGAAATATGAAATGTGTCTGTTTCTCGTCGCCACCTACGAGTCTTCACTCTAGCGGCCTGATGAGGTGCAATAATTACGGATTGTAAGTTTGTATAATGTCCAGGCGTAATGGGTCTAATTGAAGCTTCAGTCTCTGTAAAAGCGCATCTTGCCGACCCAAAGGGAGCCCTGGATATCCGGTAAATTGTGAGAACTCTCCACTTGCACTGCGACCCGTTCAATCCGGTTAGGCCTGAATATCTGATCCCCGGGCTTCGCTCCAAATTTCGCTGCCCGTCCCTTCACCCATCCCCTAGCGACTGTCAAATTGGAAAAAGAAATCCTGTATCTTTTCCACTCTGCGCCCGCCCGGAACGTCGCGATCCAGGAATCTAATTTATCCGGGTCATCCGGGAGAGATGTTACGACATTTATCCGACCTGTTAGGGGCTGCGTTGCTTTAGCATAAAATTCAATTCCACTGTATAGAGAAAGATCTCTCCTCTTATGGTTTGATGCGTTACAGAGAGTCCAACTCTTAATACCGGCAAAATCATAATCGATTTTTAAGGCACTATGGATATCTTCCGGACCCTGGCTGGCATCCAATACGAATTTACAGTGATGACCTAATTCAGACCCGCCGCCGCCTTCGCCATAAAGTTCCTCTTCTCTGAAACCCAACCGCCATGAAGGATCGAGTGTTTCTTCATTGAACCTTTCATTCAAAGGACCCGAATCTCTCATTTCAAGCGGCTTGATCAATGCAGTCCTCATGGCTATTGAGGCCATCGCCTGACCCGTTCTGACGTTCACGAGCCTGAGATTGACGTCCCAGGTGTTGCCCAAATCGGCCAGCGTGCCCGTAAGGATGAGATCGGCCGTTAGAAGGTTGCCAATGGCTTTATCGGACGTTTGTCTTGCGAGACCGCTCAGGCTCAACTCCAGTTCATTGATGACTGTCTTCAGTTTCGATCTCTCTACAATGGTAAAATGTCCCGACTCAATAAGGGCGGATGTCAACTCCTCAAGGGTAACCCTGCCGACCGCTTGTTCATTGCCTCTGATAACCTCAAAATCAACCACGGCCAATATCTTCTTAGGAATCCTTATCTTTACGGCCGTTCCAGCCGGATAGGGCGTCGGTTTCTCAAAAACAACGCTTATGTTTTTCCCCTTCACTTCCTGTATGATGGCCGCTGTCCCGTTCACGTCAGTTGCTATTCCTTCAAGGAAAAGACTTTTTTGAACAACTTGCTGTGCGATGTCGCTTATGGAAGGTTCGGGGGCCTTCTTAAATTCGGGCAACTTCAGTTCCAATATTGCCTGGTTTTCCGTGACGCTTTGAACTGTACCATCGACATAAAGGAGAGAAGGTTGTTCGGACCTTTCCATGGTTGTGGTCGCACATGATGAAAGCACGAAAAGGATTGTTGCAATAAGCATGAAAAGGATTCTTGTTCTATTCATATGTTCTCCTTATTCTGAATGTCAAGTAGCTATTAGAAACAACAAAATCCCGCCCATGCCAATCCCCATAGGGATCGGTCTGATGATTCATAAATTGTAATCGCTGGATTAAAATACGTTAAATCCACTATCACTATTAATAAAAGAAATCTATCAAAAAACAAAATGCCTGATCGGCATGAGTTTCAGGAAGAAGCGCTTATTATACTTTCTCGTTCGTCATGATCTATTTAATAGGCCGGTCAAACATTCGCTGCCTTAATTTGGGAGGTAAGGCTCGGCGAACGATTCATTTATAGGCCCTCTGTTCTTGCTTTGAATATTATTAACTATCAAAATATCATTTTAATAATACGCCAGATGCAAATTACAAGAGCAGCCACTACGCATGAAAAGAGAATAATAAAGGAATAGGCGTGTAACCATCCAAATATCTCTTTGCGTTTCAAGGATATTTTGAATTCTTCAATACAGCATGGATACTTTTTCATGAACTCTCCTCGTAAATAAATACCCCGCTCTCTTCTAAAAACGGGGTTTCAATAATTAGTCCATGGCACCCTCACGCAGCGTTAAAGGGTTTATGAATTTGGATTTCTGACGTTACATTTGTGTCGTGATTATCACGATTCCTATGAGAAATCTACCATGAAGATCAAATGTGATGAATTACGGAGTACGGAAGAAGGGAGATTGCTTGGGACTAAAACGATTTTAAACCGCTAAGACATATTTTTATACTTTTAAATAAAGAAGGTCGTGTCCCGTTTCCAATCTCCTGATATTTTCAGCCACGGCCTTAACGATGCCTCGTATTGAGACGTCCGTGACTCCGGCAATGTGAGGGGTCGCTAACACATTGTATTTGAATATAGGATCATCCGGATCAGGCGGTTCTTCCCAGAATACATCTAGGCCGGCTCCGCCGATCTTTTCCGAAGCAAGGGCATCCTCCAAGGCACCACGGTCAACCAATCCACCCCTGGAAAGATTGATCAGAAACGAATTCCGTTTCATCATGTCAAAAGTATGCCGGCGCATCATATTCCTGTTTTCGGGAGTCAGGGGAAGACAGAGGACCACATAGTCGGACCTGCCAAGAAATTCTTTTATATCTTCTGGGGTTCCGACCCACTCTAAACCAAGCTCCGCTTTAACCTTTTTGAAATCGTGGCGTTTCATGCCGATTAAGTGAACATCGAAAGCTTTAAGACGCCTTGCCAGAGCACGGCCGATGCCGCCAAGACCAATAATGCCCACCGTTTTTCCGCTTAGGGCCCTACCCTGAGGAACCCCCATCTGTCTACTGGCAAGACTTGATGCCATCTTTCGGAAATCTCTTGATAGACCGATCATCATGTACATGCCCAACTCGGCCACGGAATCGGCATTGCCGGATTTGTCGGTGGGAACGTTGGCGACCCGTATGTTCATTTCCGAGGCGGCTTGCAGGTCTACACCATCCAGACCGGCACCACTCTGCTGAATAAGTTGCAGATGATCGCTGCTTGCAAGATGATCCCTGTTCACTACACTCATGGTTGGAATCAAAACATCAAATCCTCTTAGAGTCTCGAATCCAAATCGACCGCTGGCCTCAAATTCATGCTGAGGAAGTTCGGTTTTTAGCAATGTCAGGAATCCACCCACAGCATTTTCATGGGCAGCAAATAGTATTTTCATTTTCCACTCTATTTTCAATGATCCTTTTACTTGCTTCCCGTTACCACGATTTGTAAAAAAATCTAGTATGTAAAGTTAATCAGCAGAGCCTGGGAACCGCCAACACTGAGTGCCAGATTTTTCAGTTATGTAAGCGTCTGCGTCAATCAGAGTATCCGGATAATGTTGGGAGCGTGCCTTTCCGAAGCGGGAGGAATGCCTGTCGGATAACCGACTATTATTGGGGCCACAATACGGTAGCCTTCAGGAATGCCAAGGTCACGGAGCATTTTGTGGCTGCGAATGTGCATACCCGAGCCGATCCAGCAGGTCCCCAACCCTCTGGAAGTGGCGGAGAACATGAAATAGGCAGCGGTCAAGGCGCAGTCTACGTCAAGAAATGCCGCGCCCACGGGGCCGATAAAGAGAACCAAGCAAGGCGCGTTATAAAATACATTGAATTTCTCATCCCGGAAACGTGATTCCAATTGCTTCATCGGTGACGCAGGGTCCTGACTAATATCGAAAAGCAGATTCTCCTTGCTTTCATCCGACATCCTTTTTATGACATCGCGGTCTTGAATGATGATGAACCGGCAGGGCTGGGAATTCCTGGCCGTGGGGGAAAGACATGTATCTTGAAGAATTTCTTTGATGAGCGATAAAGGCACTTCCTTCTTTTGGAAATCCCTAATGGAACGCCTGTTTGTTAAGAGCGTCTCAAAATCCATATTTATCCTCCGTTGCAGTTGTGTGAGCAATGGCTTATTTCTAAGCCGATCTTCTCAGTGCTTTTGAATGTAACAACTGTCTTGGCGTCACAATGGTCATTTTCTCCTCGGGTTGAGGATTTCTGCCCAAATAAGAATTCCCAAAGAGGTATAATAACTCCTGTGAGGATTCATATTGGCACTTACCGATAAATCATTTTCATAACGAACTCTAGGAGGTTAAGGGGAAGGTAGATATGTTCACTGATCTAATAAGAGAACTTGTATTTTGTGAATACTCTCATGAGAAGGCAAAGTCAATAGGAATCTCATCTGGAAATAGCCTCGGTTTTCAGCCCAAATAGAAGATGCAAGGTTATTAATATTCGATTATTCAACGGTTCCGTCAGTAAAGATTACAGTTTGAAGTCTTGTATTTTCACCGAGATTAAAGATTTATTGCTTAACAGGAAGGAAAATCATGAGGAAGGAACTCGATAACAGAAAGCGTGAGGTTGAAATTTCTTAGGCACCACTGACAGCGGATTGAAAGAACGTAATCGTTCGGCATCAGCCGCACGCGAAGTGCGTTGGCTTTATGCCTTGGTTAGTCGTAGTTATCCAAGCTGCAGTTCAAATCGCTGCTCGTTGACCTCTGCGCCCCATTGAGATCCCTTCTGCTGTTCTACAAGCCTGAAGCCCGCCTTCTCGTAGAGGTGTCGCGCGGCCTTGAGGCCTTCAAATGTCCACAGAAAGACCCGTTTGTAGCCCATGCCTCGACAGAATTCGATGGCAATGTCGATTAGTTGGTTGCCAATACCCTTTCCCTTTAGCGCATCAGACATGATGAACCATCGCAAATGCGCGCCCGCGTATTCGGCGTGGAGTCCATCGATGGTAATAGAGCCTTCGATGCGCCCTCCCAGCACTGTGATCCAGAAGCCGTCCCGCTGCCGATCGTATCGCCCAAGAAACTCCGCCAATTCGGTGGCGACCTTTATCTCGAAGAAAAGGCTGAAGCCCCAGTGCTTCTGGTAGTACGTGCCGTGAAGCTCGGCCACCCTTCCGATCGAACCAGGGACGTAGCCTTTGATGATCTCGACATCCGTCATAGAACATCCCCACGTGGCTTAAATATGCTTGTTCTGTCTAACATTGTTTATATGAGGCCACATAAAACCCTTCATGGCGACTTTAAACGCTCCTGCAAGATGCAAAGATTACGGGGGTGCGGTTTACTCTGTACCGGGCATCAGTTTTTGCGCGGTTAATCCAATGTGGGAATTAACGTTTTCATATCGCATTCTCGATCAATGGATTTTATGTTTTTATTGATCAATTCTTATGTCTGGATTATAAATTATCATCAACTTTATTGATCCACATTTAAATATAGAACATGACGCGATTTCTCAGTAACAGAAATGTTATTTTTTCCTTAGCAATGCTGACGGGCTTAGCATTTCCCCAGTTAGCCACTTGGACTGAGCCCCTAACCCTTCCAGTGCTTGCCCTTATTATGACCCTGGCGACCATGAATATACCCAACAATTTTTTTACATCAATCCGTTCTTTACTGCTCCCTTCTATTGCAGGTATACTAATAAATTACCTGATTCTGGGGGGTGCCACTCTTGCCATGAGTGCCTTGATCATTCATCAGGAGGACATCTGGATCGGCTTTGTGCTTCTCGCAGCGGTACCTCCTGCGGTGGCAGTGATTCCATTTACAAATATTTTAGAAGGCAACATAACATATACCCTGGCTGGTACGGTGGCAGCCTACCTTGCGGCTCTCATAATCATGCCCCTCATGTTCGTGTTCTTTCTAAGTGTAAATTTTGCCGCTCCCCCAAAACTGATCATGATTATGATTATGCTCATTGCTTTTCCCGTTGTGGCTTCTCGTATCATCATTAAAACTGGTATCCACAATTGGATAACCACCTATCAGGGTCTGCTTACAAACTGGGGTTTTTTCATCGTTCTGTATACATTGGTTGGTCTGAGTCGAGAGACTATCTTTGGAGAGCCTCTTATGTTAATACCAGTGGTCGCTATTATGTTTGTGAGCACATTTTTACTGGGGTTTCTCATTGAATTGATCGGCCGTATTTTTAAGATAAATCAGAAGAACCTCATTAGTCTCGTTCTTTTAGGAACCATGAAAAATCAGGGCATCGCTGGTGGTCTAGCTATATCGCTATTTAACAGAGCATCCGCCCTACCTGCAGCAGTGTCGAGTATTTTTTTGATCCTCTTCTTCATGTGGCTTGATATTAAGATGCGCTGGAAGAAATGAATTGATGTTCCGACATTTCAAAAAACCGATGATTTCTCCCTGTTATTTACGCCATATTTAACTTTAGTGTTCTATGACATTGAGGGCCACCATGGGAGTTGTTTTTATTTATTTCCAATTGTAATGTAACACAAAAGGGTAAAATAGAAAAACCAGAGGAAGACATCCGTACATCTGACAAGACCACCTGTACGCTCGCTTTTATCCTCGGCAATCAATTTATAATACGACTAATAAGCCTCGAGCCTCTCGCAAAATATGTACTGACTGCAGGTCCTCTCCACGGTTCATTTCTCATCCACAAAATGCCGATCAGTTTCTTTCATGGCTGGGGTGTATATCGAAAGCAATACAAGGTCTTCTTTGCCGGTATTCTTGGTGCCGTGGACTCTATTCATGGGGTTGAAATGAAAAGTGCCGGGTTTCATATCAATCCATTTTCCATTAATAAACTCCTGCCCCGATCCCTTGATGACATAGACCATTTCATCATGAGTTTTGTGAATATGAGGCTTCAGCACTGCCCCTTCAACGAATCTTACGACATTGATGGTAACTGTATCGTCCTGAACTACATTGATCATTTGGATCTTGTCAGTTGCCTTCAGTGGGTTTGTTTTAAGAATGTGGTCTATCTGGGTTAGCATCTGCTCTGCAGTGTTCGCTGCCTTTGCAGGAACCACTGTTACAAATGATAAAACCAAACACACAAAGATTGTCCAAGTAATAATGGTTCTCGTTTTCATTGAATGGCCTCCTTTTAAATTGATCGGTTATTATTCAGATACACGTTTCTTTTACAATAAATATTTTATGATTTCCATTTGAAAGTTGGCATTCTGACGGAAGCTACCAAAAACGAGACTTTAGGAAAGAAGAGATGAGAAAAGATCCTCGACTATATCTGCAAATAAGTAAGTTTTAGTTTAGAATTGAGGTAAGGATTACAGGAATCTATATGTAACAACGCTCCCACACGAACAGTACCCGAATTTCGCCGTTTTCACAAAATAAAAGAAGGCAAGATCCACCTATGCCGTCTTGTCTTTTAACTGGAGTCCTTCGTTTAACAGTTGGTCTTTTAAGGGTGATGAACACCACGAAGACCCTGTGCTTTCTTTTTATGTTAACATCCAGTAGAATAGACTCAATACGTACATCGCAGTATCTTACCTGTTTAATTCTCTTATCGGCATATTTCCTGTTAAGCTTGAATGGGAATAATAATGGTTTAAGTCTACGAGCGAAGAAGAGAGCTGCAACGCTTTTTTATTGAAAACGAGGTTTGAATACAGTTTATCTTTGTAGCCCTTCTATTGGCAATCAGTGAACCTATAAGATAATCGGATATACACCTTTGCATTTGCAAATCTTTGCTGGCTGCTTTCATCATCGATTTGTCGCTTCCAGGCAGACTTAAACAAATTCTCACTGGAAAAAATCTATAGTATAGTTAAAGCTCTTTATTTATGCGAGCCATATTTAATTTACGATTGTCTGTCCTCAGAATATTTATCAATAAAAAAATCACTATGGCCACGATGGCAAAGGGCAGGATATAGCGGTATGAATAAGTATAAACAAGTTTCCATTTCTCAGCCAAATAATACCCCATTGTCACAAATGTCACAGTCCAC
>Ga0326727_10022213_pt1 | contig 12297 bp, 9 predicted proteins | sample MB2enrmetagenome_FD_207643 | JGI IMG/M metagenome (GOLD analysis project Ga0326727, IMG submission 207643) | Lab enriched peat soil microbial communities from McLean, Ithaca, NY, United States - MB29MY | ecosystem: Environmental > Terrestrial > Soil > Wetlands > Peat | place: USA: New York... | reverse complement strand
CCGTCCAAGTGCAACAGAATACCGTGCAAATTCACGGCTTCGTCGAATTCCGGATTGCGCAGGAGCGCCCAGCGCAACCAGGCCCACGCGCCGGCAAGATCCCTCTCCGCGACGCGCAACTGGCACCACGCCACCAGGGTTTCAATTTGCGCCGGATTCAGAGCGAAGGCCTTCTGCAGATAGGTCTCGGCAACCTCCGGCCGGCATCGCACACGCTCCAGAACGGCAAGATTCACCCAGGCCGAAACCAGGTCGGGCCGCAACCCGATAGCACGGCGCAACGCGGCTTCGGCAAACACGTCCTTTCCCTGCTCCCGTAGCAGACTGCCCAGGTTGATCCAGGCCGCGGCAAAGTCGGGCCGCGCGGCCACAGCTCGCCGGTAGCGCGTCTCCGCTTCCTTTGTGCGCCCCAGCCGGGCCAGCGCGAATCCCGCTGCGAACTCGCCCTCTGCCAGCCGCGGGCGCAGCGCGAGAGCGGCCTCGTACCGATCCAGCGCCTCTTCATTCCGTCCCATGCACGCGAGCGCGTTGCCCAATCCAAGATGCGCCGCAACCAGCGCCGGGCGGCGCTTGAGCGCGAGCTCGAACTCGGCGACGGCTTCCTGCGGACGGCCGGTGGCGATCTTCAGCTCGCCAATCCCCAAACGCGCGAGCGCATTCGTGCCATCGAGCCGGATTCCCTGTTGGTAGGCTTTCTCTGCCTCTTCATATCGCTCAGCGGCCTTCAACGCCTGCCCCAAAGCGATCCACGCCGCGATCGACTCCGGCGCGGAAGCTACTGCGGCAGAGGCCATCCGCGCGGCGGCCTCGGTCTGGCGGCTGGCCAGCGCCACCAGGCACATGCCCACCAGCGCCACGGGTTGCGCGGGGTTCTGCTCCAGCACGCGCTGATAGCCGCGCGCGATCTCGATCAAGCAACCGGAGAGACCAGCCGATGGCTGCCGGCCCAACAGCTGCATGTTCGACGCTTGCATGCGCTTCCCCTCGCGGTGCTGGATCTCAACCGCAGCCGCCATTTATCTTGACCGCCTGACTGCCGGCACATTGTCGAAAATGCCTGCCATGCATTGAACGTTAGTTCCGCGTGGAGCCGACCTCAAGAGCGATGCACGTTGCGCGACGGCGAGCCGGGACGGAAATTCCCAGGGTTTGCGCGCGTTCTGATTCGGAACGGAGAGACGACGCGCACTGATCCCTTTCCCAGCGCCGGGCTATGATCGTTTTGTGCATCCACACACCAATCTGGGCGACATTCTGGCCAACGCCATCACCCACGGCATCGGCGCCGGTCTCGCGATTGCCGGAGCCGTTTATCTCATCGTTGCTTCCACGCGCGGCTCGGCGCGGGTGATCGTGAGTTGCGCGGTTTTTTCGGGCTCGCTGGTGCTGGTCTATCTCTGCTCCACGCTCTATCACTCGCTGGTGCGCACCCGCGCCCGCTACGTCTTTCAGGTGCTCGATCACTCGTCGATTTACGTGCTCATCGCCGGCACCTACACGCCGTTCACGCTCGTGTCGCTGCGCGGGACGCTGGGATGGATTCTCTTTGGCATCGTCTGGGGCTTGGCGGTCGCCGGGGTGGTGGCCAAAAGCGTGGCCATGGATCACTTCACGGGAGGCTCCCTTGCGGTGATCTCCACGGCGATCTACCTGATTCAGGGCTGGCTGGTGATTTTCGTGGCGCGGACGCTGCTTCACGCCATCGGCTGGCACGCCATGCTCTGGCTGGGCGCCGGCGGCCTGGCGTATACGCTGGGCATTGTTTTCTTCGCCCTCGACCGGATTCGCTACTTCCACGCCGCATGGCACATCTTCGTGCTCGCCGGCAGCATCGCCCACTACTTCGCAATTCTGTTCTACGTGGTGCCGCCCCGCGCGTAGAAGGCGCCTAGTCCTTTGTCCCTGTGTTTTGCCGGTTTGTCAGCGGCTCCTTCGTGAAACATCCGCGCATCTGATTCACGGTCACCACCCAGGGCACGGCGACGGAGAAGGCAAAGCGGGCCAGCACCGCACGAGCGCCAAAGCGGACCAGCTGCCGTCCATCGCGGTGAAAGGCAAACCACGATTCCAGCACGAGAACGACAAACAAGGGAACGAGGGTCCAATACGAGCTCGCAACTGCCAGCACCTCGAGAACGCACCGCGCGGCGTTGCGGAAGAGACGGCTCCAACGCACGCCCGCCTGGCCATCGCTGAGGGCGTAGCGCGCCATCTGGCGGCAGGCCGAGCGGAAGGTATTTCCCGGCCGGTAATGCGCCTTGGCGTTGGCAATGAAGGCTGGGGTTGTCTGCCGCCGCGCTTCGAGATCGAACAACGTGTCTTCGCCGACGAGCACCTGCTCGGGAAATCCGCCAATGCGCTCCCACAACGCTTTCGTAAAGGCCATCGAGCGCGCGGTGCACGACTTGGTGGGCTCGGTGGGCGAAAGACGAATGCTGAAGAAGGGCGCCGAGGCCACGTCCCACACCGTGCAGCCGCTGGCGTCGAGACAGGATCCGCCCAACGCGTACTCCGCCTCGCCGGCAACCAGCGGCGCGGTCAGATTCTGGAGCCAATCGGGCGCATAGGTGCAACCGGCATCGGCACAGGCGATGATGGCGGATTTGGCGGCCTGGATGGCCACATTGCGCCCGCGCGAAACCGGCCCGGCCGAGAATTTCAGGCTGCAGGTTTCGTCGCGGATCGCCACCAGGCGCGCATCCCTTGCTGCTGCGGCTTCAAGCCACTCCCAGGTGCCGTCGCTCGAGCCGCCATCGACCACGATCACTTCGGCCGCCGGAGGAACCTGCGCGAGCAAGGTCGGGACCACGCGTCCGATGTCTTCGGCCTCGTTCAGGACGGTTGCCACAATGCTGACAGGCTGCATGGAGGAAGTATAGCGGCGCGGAATTCTCCGCCGCACGGCGCCCCCACTGCACATTGACCCGGCTCCCGGTTTGACGATAAAATCAAATGGTTTGGCGATGCACCCGCGTTGAAGGGTGCGCGGGAAATGAACGGGTTCTCCGTCCTGGATTGACCCGGCCCGGCTCCCGATGCAGTAGACCGTCTGTATCCGCCCCATTCGAGCACACGGATTTGAGTTATGCGCCTGGCCCAAGAGGCCTGAGCGAGAGAGGTTTTGTTATGTACGCAGTCATTCGCACCGGGGGCAAGCAATATCGCGTGGCTCCAGGCGATGTGTTGAAGATCGAAAGCGTGACCGGCGGTCCGACCGTCGAGTTCAGTGACGTGCTGGCGGTTTCCGGCGAGCCGGGAACCCTGGTCAAGCCGGCCACGGCCAAGGTGACAGCGGAGATTGTAGGCGAGGGCCGCGGCGACAAGATTCTGGTCTTCCACTTCAAGCGCAAGAAGCAATACAAGAAATTGCAGGGACACCGGCAGAACTTCACCCAGGTGCGCATCCAGGCCATTGAGGCCGATGGCGTGACCTACGCCGCAACAAAGTAGCTTTCAGCTCTCAGCTTGCAGTTTTTTCCTTGCGAGGGCCGGAGCAGTCGATTTTTGAAATGGATTAGCTGGCAGCTGAAAGCTGTTGGCTGTTTTTGAGAAGGGAATTCGGCAATGGCACACAAAAAAGGTGGAGGCAGCTCCACAAATGGACGGGATTCGAACGCGCAACGGCTGGGCGTAAAGGCCTTTGCCGGCCAGTTGGTTACGGGCGGCTCCATCATCTCGCGGCAGCGCGGCACGCGCATCAAGCCGGGCGCCAACGTGGGCATCGGCTCCGACGATACGCTTTTTGCCAAGGTGACCGGGCGCGTCGTGTTCACCGACCGCGGACGCCGCGGACGCTTTGCCTCGATCGAGCCGGCAGCAACGGAGTAAGCACGTGGCGGTAAGAATACAAGCAAGCTTCTCTCAAATATCAAAGGCCTCGGCAATCGCCGAGGCCTTTGGTATTTCTATTTTCTATTCCCTGTTCCCTCATCCCCGTCTTCAGGTCTCGGACTCGCGTCCCTTCATGTTCCGCGCCAGCACCTTCTCCACCACGCGCTCCACATCGGAGAGGAAGAAGCTGTTGGCGGGCTGCTGCACGGCGACCCTGGTTCCGGTGTGGCCGAGGGCGGATGCGATTTCGTTCCAGCGATAAATGGTCGAGCTCGCCGGCATCAGAATGGGCTTGCGCGCGGGCTCCGGCAGGATGCAGTAAATCATCCAGATGGCCAGGGTAGCCAGAATCAGCGATTCGTAAATGAACTCTACCGGATCGTTGTACGAACTGATGCGGGAGCTCCATGAAGCGAGAATGAAGTCGCCCGACGACATCACGCCGAAACCCAGCGCGATGCCAAAGGAGAAATCGCGCACCGTCAGGCGCAGAGCATTCATGCTCAGGCAAAGAAAAGCCAGCAGGCACAATTCGAGAACGCTGACCGAGTGCATGAGGCCGTAGGAAATGTCCGCGATGATGTTGATGCCTTTGTGCGCGTACGAAATCGACGACAGGCTGACAATCACAGAAACCACGGCGGCCCAACGGAAGATCACGACGGCGAGCTTGGTAATGCCGGGAAAGGCCGCGAGCGCGGAACGAAAGACCTCAATGCAGATGAAGAACAGCAACACGACGGTTGCGAGATAGGTCACAAAAAAGCCGAAGTAGTAAATCTTTCCGAGGATGACATGACGAGCCTGGCCCCAGGGCTGCGATTCTTCGTTGAGCACGAGCACCAGGAGCGGCGCCGAGATGGCGCGGAGCGTCAGGTAGTAGCCCATCGCCTTGAAGCGGTGATGCAGCCCTTTGCTCCAGAAAAGATAAGCGAGCGCGGCCCAGAGAAGAAACTCAACCGCATTCATCGCCGACATTGCGAAGTTCAGTGGCATCGGGCTAGGGCGCAATCCTGTGAACGAACACAGGATAGCGCCAATCGGCCCGAATTCCCAAACACAAAAGGGTAACGTTCTGCTGGCACTTTCGTGCTAGGCCGTTCATTCAACAGCACGTCCCGAGAGAAATCAGCGATTCGATGCGGTCTGCGCGACGCAGGTTCCATCCGCCGTGCAGGGTGGGGGGCCGGGAATATCGAGAGGGCCCGGGCCATTCGCGGCCAACGATGCATGTTTGGTCAGGGGCTGTGTGGTGGCGGGGACAAACGAAGCGGAGGCCAGGCCAGCGATGGCGACAAGCAGAGCGAACATGCGAATGACAGAATTCATCTTTGGTAACCTCAAAGAGTTGGACTTCAAGAAAGAATCATCTCTTTCCAGGCAAGAATCGTATCATGGATTTAAGTATAAGTCTATTTTTTTCATAACTATAATAAGATAGGATGGAGAAAGATTACTAACGTCATTTTCGTCGTGGCGTACAATGCCCGTGGTAACCACGTGCACGCCTTTGTCCCACCCCTTTTTGCACCGGTGCCGCATGGTAAAATAAGCCTAGACAAACGGGCTTGATCACCTCGGTTTTTCAAGCGGTTAGAGCGGTTTCAGAGTTCACGTACCCAATGCGCTTCAGCGAAAGGCGGCGATTACTTCCACCCCACAGACGAAGGCCTGTCTGTGAGGATCCTGGGTCGGAAAACGCCACTTGGCAACCCGGTTCCTGCGTTCAGCAATTCTGGAACCGCTGTAGTCGCTCTCCAGCATCCGGAAAACGTCTCCGGTGACCCTCGATTTGCTACACCTTGCGAACGGAATTCTATGGCGACTGAAGTTCTGAGCAGCAGCTCCATGCAGCACGGCGACAACGATAGCTACACCGGCGAGAACATCAAGGTTCTTGAAGGCCTGGAAGCGGTACGTTTGCGTCCTGCCATGTACATCGGTTCGACCGGTGAAATGGGGTTGCATCACCTGGTCTACGAAGTGGTCGATAACTCCGTGGATGAGGCGCTAGCGGGCTATGCCAAAAAGATCGATGTGGTCATCCATGTCGACAACTCCATCACCGTTGTGGACGATGGGCGCGGCATTCCCGTGGACATGATGGATCTGCCGGGCGGCGAGCGCATGCCCGCCGCGCAAGTGGTGCTCACCAAGCTGCATGCGGGCGGCAAATTCGACTCTTCGACGTACAAAGTTTCCGGCGGCCTGCACGGGGTGGGCGTCAGCGTTGTAAATGCGTTGAGCGAGGAGTTCGAGGTGGAGATCTGGCGCCCGGAAAAGCCGGGCGAGCCCAGCCACACCTACGAACAGAGCTATGCGAGGGGCATTCCCACGTCAAAGCTGCAAAAGACCGGCACCAGCAAGCGCCGCGGCACCAAGGTGCACTTTCTGCCCGACAAGACGATTTTCGTCACCGCCGAGTTCAACTACGACACGCTGGCGCAGCGGCTGCGCGAGATGGCCTTCCTCAACAAGGGCCTGGAGATCACGCTGACCGACGAGCGCACCGCCGACCCGAAGACCGGCGAAGCGCGGCGCGCCGAATTCCGTTACGCCGGCGGCATTGCCGAGTTCGTCAAGCATCTCAATCGCGGCAAGAGTGTGCTGCATGACAAGCCCATCGTTATGGAGGCGTCGCGCGACGGCGTTGAGATCGACATCGCGCTGCAGTACAACGACAGCTATTCCGAGACGGTGTTCAGTTTTGCCAACAACATCAACACCGTGGACGGGGGCACGCATCTTTCCGGATTTCGCGCGGCGCTGACGCGCACCATCAACTTCATCGGCCAGCAGATGGGCCTGTTCAAAGACATGAAGGAGAGCCTGAGCGGGGACGACGTGCGCGAAGGCCTGGTGGCGGTGGTGAGCGTGAAGCTGTCGCAGCCGCAGTTCGAAGGCCAGACCAAGGGCAAGCTCAACTCCGACATCGCCGGCACGGTGCAGGCCTTCGTGAACGAGCGCCTGGGGATGTTTCTGGAACAGAATCCGCCGGTAGCGCGGCGCATTATCAACAAGGCCATTGAAGCGGCGCGGGCGCGCGAGGCGGCCCGCAAGGCCCGCGACCTGACGCGGCGCAAAGGCGCGCTCGATGGCGGCGGACTGCCCGGCAAACTGGCCGACTGCAGCGAGCGCAATCCCGAGCGCTGCGAACTCTACCTGGTGGAGGGCGAATCGGCCGGAGGTACGGCCAAGCAGGGCCGCGACCGGCGCTTCCAGGCCATCCTGCCGCTCAAGGGCAAGATTCTGAACGTGGAGAAGGCGCGCTACGACAAGATGCTGGGGCACGAGGAAATCCGCGCCATGATCACCGCGCTAGGCACGGGCATCGGCAAAGAGGATTTCGATCCCGCCAAGATCCGCTACGGCAAGATCATCCTGATGACCGACGCCGATGTGGACGGTTCGCACATCCGCACGCTGCTGCTCACGTTCTTCTTCCGCCACATGACCGAGCTCATCAAGCGCGATCATGTGTATATTGCGCAGCCCCCGCTTTACAAGATCAAGAAAGGTCGCTTCGAGCAGTACATCAAGGACGACCGCGAGTTTGTGAAGGTGATGGTTAAGCGGGCGTCGGAAGGTATGGTGGTGCGCCACGGAGAGGCCGCAAGCCGCATCGAAGGCGCGGAGCTGACCCGCTTCATGGCCACGCTGAATGAGTACCTCGGATTCGCCGAGAAGGTGGACAAGCGCATCCGCAACGAGAAATTGACCGAGATGCTGGCCCGAGCCGAGCTGACGCATCGTACCGATTTCTCTTCAAAGGACGGCAAAGGGGTTCCGGAGAAGATTGCGGCTCTGCACGCGCAACTGCTCGAACTTGCCGATGAGCTCCAGTTCAAGGTGGGCAAGCCGCTGGAGGACGAGGAACATCACACCTGGTCCATCAGCTTTACCGATACCCAGGGCGCCACGCGTTGCATCGACTGGACGCTGGCTTCCAGCCCCGAGTTTCGCCAGATGATGTCGAAGTACACGCTCATCAAGGAGTTTCTCGAGCCGCCCTTCCTGGTGGAGTATGCCGCCAAATCTGCCGCGGCCGCATCGGACGACGAGGAAGAGGCCGAAGGCACCGAGGCCAAGACGGGAACCAAGGCTCCCGCACGTGCCACGCGCACGTTGCGCGAGCCGGTGGAGAAGCAAACCGCCCGCGAACTCTTCGCCTACATTGTGGAGCAAGGCAAGAAGGACTACCAGGTGCAGCGCTACAAAGGCCTGGGCGAGATGACGGCTACGCAGCTTTGGGAAACCACGATGGACCCCGAGCACCGCACCCTGCTCTCCGTGAAGCTCGAGGACATTGCCGAAACCGAGGCCATCTTCACCACCCTCATGGGCGAAGACGTGGAAGCCCGCCGCAAGTTTATCGAAGACAACGCGCTGGACGTAAAGAACCTCGACATCTGATGATGCAGGGCACCTGTAAGATTAGCCGTCCATATCCGAGTTGAGTCTTCTGCGATAAGTTTGAGCCAAAAGGTGCGAGGGTTTCTGTCAAAACGGACCCTCGTGCTTACCAAGTGAAGCTGTGCCGGATCTGGCGAGCCGGCACTCACTCACTCACTCGCTCACTCACGAACACTACGCAATTCTTCGGCCCTGTAGGCGGCTTGGGTTTCCTCCCAGAAACGTGCGGCAAGCGCCATGGAGGTGGAGATGCTGCTACCGACTGCGACAAAGCCTCAGCACCATTCCGAACCAACGGAAGTGGCGGAATGAAATAGTCCTGTCGGTAGGTTGTTGATTTTGAGCATGATTGGATTCGAACCAACGGCCTCTTCCGCGTCAAAGCCTCTATATCCAATACTGTCCACAACTTACAAGAGACGCTGAAGACTGCGAAAGTACGCGGAAATACGTCGAAGCCGGTAATCTGACAGGTGATTTTACAGGCGAGAGCGTGGGCAAGTGTCGCTTCTTCGATCGGTGACAATCACGAGCCAGGAACAGATGCAGCATAGGCCTTCAGTGCTTGTGCCCGGCTTCGCATCCTGGTAACGAACTCTTCACTCCCGGCCGAATCGGACTTGATCGACTCGAGATTGATCTCCACATTGGCGAGTGCCCCGGCGACAGCAGCTCTCGCCAAGGCGATCGCGGTCGTCAGGTCCGACGCCATGTTCGGATGGGTGATCGGTTTCAAGGTCTTGGCGATCCGCTCTACTTCAGCGGATTTTTCCGCTACGCTCAGTGGCACCGCTGCTGCCTGCTGCAACGCAGAGTTAATCAGGCGTTGACCGTTGCCAGCCTCCTTTGCCGATTTATATGCCTTCGTGACCGCGCTGTATGCCTCGGCGTCCTCGTCGATCGCCGATTTCAACTCCTCGCGCAACTGGGCAAGCCGCCCAAGCGCCTCGCTCAGCTGAGATTCATATTGCGCATAAGCTTTCTTGCCGCGCGATATGGATGCAACCATCGAAGCCAGACCGGCCGCCATGGCGCCGCTCGCAGCGGTAGCACTGCCTCCTCCCGGCACTGCCGTGGGCGCGGCCAGTTGCTCAATGAACGGCTCGATTCCTGAACGCAAGCCCCTGACAGGCACCTTGCCGCTTACGATCGCAGCCAGCCGGTTCTCAAGGATCAGCGAGGAGTCGAAGTTTTCCAACTGAAGAAACCACTCGGCGGCCTGCTCGACGGCCCGCTTCGGGATCAGGCCGACAATTTCGCTGGAAATCGGCAAGACGCCATAGCGCTCAGCTTCGCGCTTCACAAACTCAAATACGCGATGCAGCGGCGTCTGCTCAAAATCGGTCAGGTTCATGGAAACCTGCGCCAGACCGCGTACAAGAAAACCCGATGCCTTTACGAAGCGCATCCCGCCCGAGGAAAAACGCACTGCTTTGGCGATGCTCTTGGCGATGTCGACATTCGGCGAGTTCAGAAAAATGTTGTAGGCGATCAAAAATTTCCGCGCGCCCACGACCGTCGCTCCGGCCGTGGGATGCAGGCGCGACTCGCCGAAGTCCGGTTTGCGTGCCGGATTGGTAGCGATCTCATCGCGAACTCCTTCAAACTGGCCGCGGCGGATGTTTTCGAGGTTCCGGCGCTCGGGCGTTGAGGCGGCAGCTTCATATAAATAGACCGGAATCTGGTAGCGCTTCCAGATTTCGGCTCCCACGTGACGCGCCATGGCGACGCAGTCCTCGAGTGTGACGCCTTCGATGGGAATGAAAGGAATCACATCGGCCGCGCCGAGTCGCGGATGCGCGCCCTGGTGCCGCGTAAGGTCGATCAGTTCGGCGGCCTTGCCGGCGCCGCGAATCGCGGCTTCCTGAATGGCCTCGCGGTCACCGGCGAGCGTGATGACCGAGCGGTTGTGATCGGCATCCATCTCCCGGTCGAGCAGATAAACGCCGGGCAGTTTCATGGCTTCGACGATGGCATCGACCTTCGCAGCATCGCGGCCCTCAGAGAAATTCGGTACACATTCAATTAAGGTAGTGGACACGGCAAAAAGGATACGATTCGCAGCTCAATCCGGCAACCGGCACAGGGGTGTCGGAAACACTCCTTTCGTGCCAAGGTCACATGAGCTCCCTGAGCGGAGTCCCGTCACAACACGTTTTTCTCCGTGGGAGTATCCTGTGGTTCAGTCTCCGGGACCGCGACGAAATGCGCACTTTCGCGGGTCTCGCGGTATCTCGTTGGGAGGAGTCTATGGCATCGACTGCAGCTCCCATTATTCGCGCGCCGCGCGGCACAGCGTTGCACTGCAAGGGATGGCAGCAAGAAGCGGCGCTGCGTTGCCTGATGAACAACCTGGATCCCGAAAACGCCGAGCGCCCCGCGGATCTCGTCGTCTACGGCGGCATTGGCAAGGCCGCGCGCAACTGGGAGTGTTACCGCGCCATCGTGCGTGAATTGGAGCGGCTGGACGGCGACGAAACGCTGCTGGTCCAGTCAGGCAAGCCGGTCGCGGTGTTTCCTACGCACGAAATGGCCCCACGTGTTCTCATCGCCAACTCCAACCTGGTGGGCAAATGGGCCACCTGGGAGCACTTCAACGAGCTCGATCGCAAAGGCCTGATGATGTATGGCCAGATGACGGCGGGTAGCTGGATCTACATCGGCACGCAGGGCATCCTGCAGGGCACCTTTCAGACGTTCGCCGCACTCGCGGAGCGGCACTTCGCCCGAGCGGACGGATCTGGCTCGCTGAAGGGCAAGCTGGTGGTCACCGGCGGAATGGGCGGAATGGGTGGCGCGCAGCCACTTGCCGTCACCCTCAACGGCGGTGTGGTGCTGGTTGTCGAAGTCGATCGCAGCCGGATCGAGCGCCGGGTCGCGACGCGATATTGCGACCACCTCGCTGCAGACCTCGACGATGCTTTGCGCCTTTGCGAAGAGGCTCGCCGCGAAGGCCGCGCGCTTTCTGTGGGCCTGGTGGGTAACTGCGGCGATGTGCTGCCCGAGATTGTGCGCCGCGGTATCCAGGTGGACGTGGTAACCGACCAGACCAGCGCCCACGATCCCCTCAACGGCTACATCCCGCAGGGATTCACGATGGATCAGGCCGCGGAGCTGCGGCGCCGCGATCCGGCGGAGTATGTGCGCCGTTCCACGGCAACCATGGTCGTTCATGTGAACGCGATGCTTGCATTGCAACGCGCCGGCGCTGTGACCTTCGATTACGGCAACAACATCCGGCGCTTCGCCTTCGACGCCGGCTGTGCAGACGCGTTTCTCATTCCCGGATTTGTGCCGGAGTACATCCGCCCGCTCTTCTGCACGGGCCAGGGGCCGTTTCGATGGGTGGCGCTCTCCGGCGACCCCAAAGACATCGACCGAACCGACGAACTGGCCCTCGAACTCTTTCCAGACAATGAGATTCTCACCCGCTGGTTGCGGCTGGCGCGCGGCCGTTTCGCTTTCCAGGGATTGCCGGCGCGCATCTGTTGGCTCGGTTATGGAGAGCGCGCCTGCATGGGAGAAGCGATCAACGAGCTTGTCCGCAAGGGCAAAATCTCGGCTCCCATCGCCATGGGCCGCGACCATCTCGACGCGGGCTCGGTGGCCAGCCCCTATCGCGAGACCGAAAAAATGCTCGACGGCTCGGATGCGGTTGCTGACTGGCCAATCCTGAACGCGCTGCTCAATACCGCATCCGGGGCAACGTGGGTCAGCTTCCACCACGGCGGCGGCGTGGGCATGGGTTATTCGCTGCACGCCGGACAGGTTACCGTGGCTGATGGCACGGAGTTGGCGGCGCGGAAAATCGAGCGCGTCCTGAATAACGACCCTGGCCTCGGAGTGGTTCGCCACGCCGACGCGGGCTACGAGTTGGCACAACAAACCGCGCGCGAACGCGGCATCGCCATTCCCATGGCGGAAAAATGACAGCGTCCAGATCGCTTGCAGTCGTCAATATCGGGCAGCTCGTCACGCTTGCGGGACCCGCACGTCCGCGCGTGGGCGCGGAGCTGAGCGAGTTGGGCATTATTCGAGATGCGGCGCTTCTGA
>Ga0326727_10022212_pt1 | contig 12298 bp, 11 predicted proteins | sample MB2enrmetagenome_FD_207643 | JGI IMG/M metagenome (GOLD analysis project Ga0326727, IMG submission 207643) | Lab enriched peat soil microbial communities from McLean, Ithaca, NY, United States - MB29MY | ecosystem: Environmental > Terrestrial > Soil > Wetlands > Peat | place: USA: New York... | reverse complement strand
GGTAGCGGTGCGTCCGAATCGCAAAGTGCCCAGACGTCGCAGAGCTTCGTTTCACCGGTCTTATCATTTTCAAAGACGGGTCAAGAAAGCGGTATTCTAAGATTATGAGCCTAATTCAACGGGAGTGATCCTACGCTCTGGGCACCACAGCGCTCGTCTGTTTCGGAAGGTCCTCCCAGCCGTTGATTTGCTGCTGAGTGCGGATACAGACGCGCGAACCCGCCGGCGGCACGCCATACCGCGCCACGTAAAGCTCCGTAATCTCGCTCACGCCGTCGTCCGGCTCCGGCAGAAGGCCGAGGATGGTGAAATGTCGGACGAAGTATTTCCCCGCGCTGCAAGGGGCAGCGCCCAGCACAACCGTGTACTCGGCTGGCGCGCTGGGGACACTGAGCTTGAGGGTGATCGCGCCCCGCGCGTTGGTGATTGAAAGTTCCCCCACCGGGTTCGGCTCAAACTCCGGAAGCTTGGGCGGATCGTCGAATTGGTCCAGGCCGAGCGCAGCGCGGGCGCAGTTGATTTTGATGAAAAGCTGGCAGCCGGTGAGGCGGAAGGATTTGCCCAGGCGCGGCCGGGTATGGGCGTCTTGCGCCGCGAGCGTCCAGGCCCTGCGTTGTTCCTCGGCGAGTGCGCGCCAGCGTGCCGAGACCCGGCCCAGGTTCGAGCGGATCGCCATTTGCGCCTGGGTCTTGGGGTCGCGTGGCTTGACGTATTGGCGCTCGGTCTGACCGTATCGCGTTGCTACGCTGATCGTCGTGCCGACCTTGCCGGATTGCGGGACATCGAGTTTCTTCGCCATATAGCTTGCCGGGCTCGGCCCGCCACGCCAGTAAACCCTCGCGTGCTGGCCGCCGGGGGTCTTCGTCATCAACCCACCAGCCCGATGCCGCATGAAACCATGAAACCGCCCCCAAACGCAACTCCCTTCCGCAGCCAGCGCCACTCGCCTCTGCGTGGCCCTAAATAGCTTCCCGGTTCCCGCCCCGTCAGCGCCGGCTGCTGTACCGCACCCACGCAGTCTTCGGCGTGCTGAGATCCACCGCCGATTCCAGCGAGGCGGCGTGTCCCAGAATCGGCACCGCCACTTCATCGCCCCGGATTGCCTCGAGGCCCAGTTGGTCCCCATTAACTCCGCGATGAGGAACGGACCCGTTGACCGGACACGCTCGTACATGCTCCAACAAGTCCCCCGCCATCCGATGTCCGATGTTGACCAGCCACGTCAGCACTTCCGGCCGCGGACATCGGAAGATGTCCTGATACAGGAACACCAGTTCCTGCGGCAAAACCGCCAGGACAAAAGCCTCAGCCGTGTGCCAGTCGCGCCGGATGGTCTGATAGTCTGTTATCCGCAGCAGCTTGCGAATCTCTCCGTCCAGGCAGCAGTGCAATGAGCGCAGATACTTGAGCTCCACAAAATCCACCCGGCCCGCCCGGTTGAACCGATGCGAGATTTTCACCCGGCCATGCTTGCAATCGAAGTCGCCCTCGTAGCACGTGGAAAGGATCACGTGATCGTAAGCGGACTGCAACTGCATCCACCGCCCCGCCGCCTCCCCGCCATAGTTGCGCTTGCCAGGCAACAGCGGAGGTGGCGCCGTCGCCCTCACCTCCAGCCGGCTTCGGATCTGTTCGAGCCGCTGGAAGTAATCGCTGGCCAAGGGAAAATCGTTCTGACACAGAAACTCCCGCGCGGAGCGGACCTCAGCCTCGTGAACCGGCGGCCCGGCGTGGACCCGGCACTCCAAAGCCTCAATGAGGCCGCGCGCCATTCGTTTATGGTCTTTGGTCGCCACGGTATTTGCCCCAACACTACGCGCCTCCGTCCACTCGACAACTGTGCGTTTCGAGGCACACCCTCCCGCCCCGCCCGCCCGCACCCCGGTTAGGCGGAGCAACCTCCAGCCAGTGGGTTTGCACATTTTGCCAGGCGCATAGCAAGAAACATCACTGTGCGAAACCCATTGTTTTGTTGCGTCACCCCGGTTTGGGGTTATGTTGCCACCATGGATTGGCAGCAGTTGGTGTCGCTGGTAATAGTTGCCTCCGCCGGGGTTTTGCTGGCGCGGAGCAGCTTCCGCCAGCGCAAATTCAGTTTTGAGCGGGACGCGCATTGCGGTTGTGCTGCCGTTCACGAATCTTCCCCGCGAAGTTCCATCATCTTCCATGCGCGCAAAGGCGCCCGTCCCGAAATAGTCGTGAGAATGCGATGAGATCCTCCTTGTGCTCCCGCAAAACCTAACTTAGTATCCGTTTCGCTTAAGATGGCCATGTGCAAAGTCAGTTCGTCGGTGCATTTTGTGACGCGCTCCGCCGCGAGCAGCGCCGAAGCCTCAGCCAGGGCGCATTGGGTGCCCAATACCGATGTCTATGCCACGGACAACGGCCTGGTGGTGAAGGTCGAGTTGGCCGGCATGCGGAGCGAGCACTTGGAGATAACCGTCGAGGGGAGCCGGATGCGCATCGCCGGCAACCGGCCGGATGGCTGCCGCGCCGCCAAGTGCAGCTTCCTGGTGATGGAGATCAATTATGGTCCGTTCGAGAGTGTGCTGGAGTTGCCCCAAGGCTACGACTTGGGGCTGGCCAAAGCGGCTTACCTCAACGGATTCCTGCGCATTGATGTGCCGCTCGCAGAGCGGCATGTGAAGAATACCAAGGTGCCGGTTGCTGAGGGGTATTAGTCTCGTCCGTGAACCTTTTTCAGGGCGGCGGCATCTAAACTGCTGAATGGCACGACCATGACCTCGCCCGACACCGAGTTTATTAGCATCCTGGGGGCTGCCGGAAGTCCGGAGGCCCCAGCCCGTGTCTCTTCCAGTTCCCTGCCCCAACTCCTGCCCATCCTCGGCCTGTCGGACATCGTTATCTTCCCCGGCATGGTCGCGCCCCTGCTGGTCGAGACCGCCCAAAGCACAAAGCTCATTGACGACGTCGTGGGCGGCGACCGCCTCCTGGGCGTGGCCTTGCAGCGCAACGCCGAGGCCGAAAACCCCCTGCCCCACGAGATGTACCAGGTCGGCACCGCGGCGCGCGTCTTGAAGATGCTCAAGTTCCCGGATAACACCGTGCGGGTGCTCGTCGAAGGCTTGTGGCGCATTCAGATCAAGGAGTATGCCAAGACCGTGCCCTACCTGTCCGCCAAGTTTGAGCTGCTTCAAGACCTCAAGGAAGATTCGGTGGAACTGACGGCCATGATGCGCAACGCCCAGAGCCAGTTCCAGGAAGTCATCAAGCTCTCACCCGCCCTCTCCGAACAAATCAAGATCGCCGCGCTTAATACCGAAGACCCGGGGCACTTTGCCGACCTCATTGCGGTGAACCTCAACCTCGCCCTCGAGGAGCGCCAGAAGCTCCTGGAGACCGCTTCCGTCAAGGAACGTCTCACCCGGCTCCTGCCGATGCTTAACCGCGAGCATGAAGTGCTCACGCTCAGCTCCAAGATCCAAAGCGAGGTGGCTACTTCCATCTCGAAGACCCAGCGCGACTTCTTCCTCCGCGAGCAAATGCGGGCCATCCAGCGCGAACTGGGCGAGTCCGACCCCAACGCCAGCGAAATCCGCACCCTGCGAGACAAGATAGACCAAACCCCCATGCCCGCCGAGGCGAAACAGGTCGCCACCCAGGAGTTGGAGCGCCTCCAGCAAATGCCCCCGGCGGCGGCCGAGTACGGTGTCAGCCGGCATTACCTCGACTGGATCCTCAGCCTGCCCTGGATGAAGGAGACCGAGGACAAGCTCGACCTGGCCGAAGCGGAGCGCATCCTCAACGAGCAGCATTTCGGACTGACCAAGGTGAAGGATCGCCTCCTTGAGTTCCTGGCCGTCATCAAGCGCCGCAAACAGATCAAAGGCCCTATCCTGTGCCTGGTCGGCCCGCCCGGCGTGGGCAAGACTTCCCTGGGCCGTAGCGTGGCCGATGCGCTGGGACGCAAGTTCGCCCGCATCTCCCTCGGCGGCATGCGCGATGAGGCCGAGATTCGCGGCCATCGGCGCACTTACGTGGGCGCCCTCCCGGGCCGTATCATCCAAACCCTGCGCCGCGTCGAGAGCCGCAACCCCGTCCTCATGCTCGATGAGCTCGACAAAGTCGGCGCGGACTTCCGGGGCGACCCCGCGGCGGCCTTGCTCGAAGTCCTGGACCCGGCGCAGAACAACACCTTCACCGATCACTACCTGGACTTGCCCTTCGACTTGTCTCGGGTCCTCTTCATCACGACGGCCAACTGGCTGGAGCCGGTGCACCCGGCCCTGCGCGACCGGCTCGAGGTCATCGAGCTGCCAAGCTACACCGAGTCCGAGAAGCTCCAAATCGCCAAGCGTTACCTCTTGCCGCGCCAACTCGAAGAGCACGGCCTCGCCAAGGCCGAAGTGAGGATCCCCGACGCCACCCTGCGGCGGGTAATCCATGATTACACGCGCGAGGCCGGCGTGCGGCAGTTGGAGCGGGAGATCGCCGCCCTCACGCGCAAGGCCACCCGCCGCATCGTCAGCAACGGGCACATTAGCAAGCCTCTGGTCGTGGCACCCGAATCGCTGAAGGATTACCTGGGTGCCGAGCGCTTCGTGAACGAGACGGCGGAGACGATCAAAGAGTGCGGCATCGCCACCGGACTGGCTTGGACGCCCGTGGGCGGCGAAATCCTCTTTATCGAAGCCACGCGGATGCCGGGCAAAGGCAACCTGCTCCTGACCGGTTCGCTGGGGGAAGTCATGAAGGAAAGCGCGCAGACCGCGGTGAGCTATTTGCGCAGCCAAGCCGGCCCGCTCGGCATTGACCTCGCTGATTACGCCAAATATGACCTCCACATCCACGTCCCGGCGGGCGCAACCCCCAAGGATGGCCCCAGCGCCGGCGTCACTATCGTGGCCGCACTCGCCTCCCTCCTGACCCGCCGGCGCGTCCGCTCGGATGTCGCGATGACCGGCGAGATCAGCTTGCGCGGGCGGGTTATGCGGGTCGGCGGCATCAAAGAAAAGGTGCTCGCCGCCGCCCGTTTCGGCATCAAACAGGTCATCCTGCCGGACCAGAACCGCGGTGACTGGAGCGAAGTGCCCGAGGAAGTCCGCCAGAAGCTGCAAGTGCGCTTCATCCGCCACATCTCCGAACTCCTCCCCCTGGCCCTGCGCGAGAAATGAGCCAAAGCCTCGCGCAAGCTCCGTCCGCTGAGCGCCGTGAAATGTCCAACCTGCCCCCGGGAATACCGCCTTCGATAGCCCCCGCCTGGCCTCTTCGGATTTCGGCCTTCGGCCTTCTTTCGGGTTTCGGCCTTCGGCCTTCGGGTTTCCCTGGCCCGTCGTTCCTCCGCCCGAGAAGCCCAACCTCTGGTCTCCTGCCCCGATTGCTGCTTCTGCTCTTAATCTCCTCCTCCCTCTGTCTCGCCCAGCGCCAGAACGAACCCCGCCCCGCCCCGCTGGACCCAGTCCAGGCCGAGAAGGAGGCGCGCGCGCTCGTGGCCGAAATGCTCGCCGCCAAGCCGGACCAGGATACCACCAACACCGGCCTCGTGAGAATTCGCGATGCTGCGGACAAGGAGCGGGAAATCCCCGTCAGGTTTGAAATCGTGTCCACCCCAACCAACTGGGTCAGCGTCTATGAAACCCTGCCCTCCGCGAGTGGACCTGGCGGTACGAAGCTGACCGTCATTCATTCGGGAGAACAGCCCAACCGCTATGAGTTGGTCATCCCCGCCGCCCCCAGCGCTGCGAGCCCCATCGCCAAAGAACTGACCCGGGGGCAAATCATGGCGCCCTTCGCCGGCTCGGATTTCTGGATCGCGGACCTGGGCTTGGATTTCCTCCACTGGCCGCGCCAGCAAGTGCTCAGTAACGACATGCGGCACAGCAAGTCCTGCAAGGTGTTGGAGAGCACCAACCCGGCCCCTGTCCCCGGCGGCTACGCTCGGGTAAAATCGTGGATTATGATCGCCAGCCCCCACGGCATCGTCCATGCCGACGCCTACGATGCCCGGGGCGAGGTCCTTAAGCGCTTCGATCCGACCAACCTCGAGAAGATCCAGGGCGAGTATCAACTGGCGGAGATGGAGATGCGAAACCGGAAGACCGGCTCGCAAACGCTGATCAAGTTCAACCTCGCCCACGAGTAAAGAAGGCTTTCAGGCGGCGAGGCCCGAACGCATATTTCAAGCCACGGTCGTTCCGGCTCTTGCGCTCGGATGGCCAGGATATTGGCTGTCAGCCTTCCCCGAGAATTGGAGTAGCTTCGGGGTGGCCTTGGGGTCGCATTGGGGTGGCTTTGGCTGGAGGCGATAAATGATTTCCCGTAAGTGGCTGGTGTTTGCCCGGTCTTTCAGCCTTGAGGTTTCAGCTTTCAGGTCTCATCCCTCATCCCTTTACCATAAGCCTTCCGAATACAACTCGCCTCCCGCGCCTCCCTCGGGGTGGTCTGGGGGCACCCTGGACAAACCCTGGACATGCCCTGGTACCATAGAACCCTCTCCAACCCCCGTTTTCGATCAGCCACACTTATCCAGCCCGCTCCATCCGCCGCTGCGTCGGCTCCGTTCTGCCCGTACCGACGGTGTTTTGCCGGGGGCACCCTGGTGCAGCCCCGATGCGCACCCGAGGCGGATTGCGTAATCTTCTGCGTTTGCGGCACTTGTGTAGAACATCTGGTTTTTTGCTGTTTTCCGTGGAACGGGGTGTTGGCTTCAGGGCACAGCTCCGTTAGGAGCGCCATGTTTATAGCTCAAACCACCCTTGCGCCATCCAAGCTCCGTCAGGAGCGGCATCGGTCGAGCCTGCCCCGTGGCCGCCGCCCGTGTGTTCGACGCCCATCCTCCGCCTATACCGCAGTAACCGCCGAGCACTTCCGGCAACAGGCTTGGGCTACAGGCAATCCAGCGGGCTTTTCATCCCGCTGCCGCCCTGCTGCAGCACATGGGTGTAAATCATGGTAGTGGAAACGTCATTGTGCCCCAGCAACTCCTGCACCGTCCGAATGTCGGCTCCGCGCTGGAGGGCGTGGGTGGCGAAGCTGTGCCTCAGCGTGTGCGGGCTGGCGCGCTTGGTGATCCCCGTGCGGGCCACCGCCGCCCGAATCGCCTTCTGGATAGTCCCCTCATCCAGGTGGTGCCGCCGGACGGCCCCGGAGCGTGGGTCGGTGGAGCGGTCGCGGGCAGGAAACACGTATTGCCAGCGCCACTCGCGCGCCGCGTTGGGGTATTTCCGGTCCAATGCCCCAGGCAGATACACCGAGCCGAAGCCCTCGCGCAAATCCCCCTGACGGCGTAGCTGCACCCGCTCCAAATGCTGCCGCAAGTCCGGAATCAGGCTTTCGGGCAAGACCGTATAGCGGTCTTTGGCCCCTTTGCCATCGCGCACGGTGAGTTGCTTCATCTCGAAGTCCAGGTCTTGAACCCGCAGCCGCAGCCCTTCTAGCAGCCTCAGCCCACTGCCGTACAAGAGTTTCACGAACCCACTCACAATAAGCCTGTTCGGTCCGGATGGCGTAGTGCTTCACCCGCAACACTTCGCGCACCTGGTCCATCAACTTGAGCTTGGGATTGGGAATCACCAACTCCCAGCCCCTTGCCGGTCCCGCGCCCGGCAGTCTCGCTTTTTTCCCTTGCCAGCCTTGCTCCATGCGCCCGGTCTTGCCCCATGATCAAGGCAATGGCAAGCAATTCCGCGTTTCTGGGCCAATGCGCACATAGGCCGAAAACTTTCCGTCTAAACAAATAGTTCCCCGGGCACGGGGCTGGCTCGCGGTTAAATTACTCTTTACCAGGTGAGGGTGGCACATCATAGTCAGGCCAACGGCCCCAGTACTTGCCAGTCAACGAAGTTGGACTGGCAAGTACTGGGGCCGTTGGCAGAGTTTTAAGTTATGAGTGGGCGGCAGCTCAGAGGTCTGGAGATCACGTTATCGGGAGTCGGTGGCCGTGCCCGGAGAACCACGCGTTGGAGCCATACGCGTGGCCCGTCTCCGAAGGCCCTCGATGGCTCGGCGGGACTTTCTCCCTCACTGGCCGCTCGGCTCAACTTATTCGTTATGCCTCGTGCGTCGCGACTTTGCATTCGACCCGGTGTTGAACCGAATGGCATGCGAACACTGCTGGTCTTATCGGGGTTCCTCTTCATCTGGCTGTTGGGATGCACTGCGTCGCAACCTCAACCCTCGACTGCGGAACATCTCGATATCATTAACCCCGTCCCGGTTCAGGAACTAGAGCAAGCCAAGCGGAAGTTTCACCTCCTGCCGCCAGAGTTGACACCCGAACAGGTTTTCGGGTCCCTTGGTTTATCAAAATATTATGGAAAGTGCCTCGGCCAAGGTGGCGGGCCGACAAGCAGCTCCTGGGTTTCCTATACACTCCGAAACGGCCATGACTTGCACTTGGTGTTTAACGCGAGCGGGCTCCTCATCCTTGCGACGTTGGACGACGCAGCTTGGAAGGGAGATTATCATCCAATTCGCAGGCAGTTGTTGAGATCCCATTCACAATGACTGGTACCACAAGAGTGAGGCATAACGCGCGGCCTCCAGTGGACGCCGGGCGTGCGATCTGTTTGCATATCTGGCGTGATCGGCCCGGCGCCACTGAGGCCGGATGTTCTGCCACGAATCGGAGCAACAACATGAGCGATTACCAAATCATTGACACCAATGCTGACAACATCGGCGGTTGCAGCCACTGTGGTAACAAGAACGCCAACAACCTGGGGCATCGTCGGAAAACGAATTGGCTCAGGGAGCGCTATGCGGAAGGCCTAAGATACAAAGTGCTCCGCTCAGAGAAGTTTGGTGATGTCGGCATGATCGAGTACGCCCTCGGCAATCATGCGTGGCGGCCTGTGGAGGCAGAGGGTTACCTGGTCATCCATTGCTTGTGGGTCTACGGCAAACACAAGGGGAAAGGGCTTGGATCTTTGCTGTTACAGAGTTGTCTCGAGGACGCCAAGAAGAGCCAGTGCCGAGGGGTCGCCGTGGTGACCAGTTCCGATAGTCTCATGGCCGGAAGTGATTTGTTCCTCAAAGCGGGTTTTGTCTCGGTGGACCGCACCATTGGCAGCAGTGAGGCATCCGCGGCCCCCTATGAACTACTCGTCAAGAAACTCAAGAAGACGGCCCCTGATCCTAGGTTCATCGTCGAAAGGGAGCGACCCTTCAAGAGGTACATGAAGGGCCTGACGATCCTGGCCGCCGATCAGTGCCCGTATGCTGCAAAATCGGTGGAGAGGATTGCGGAGGCGTCGAGGACGTTGGGGTTTGAGCCGAAAGTGGTTCGAGTCGGAAGCGCCAAGGCGTCCAGGGAGCTTCCAACGCCCTATGGCGTGTTCAGTATCATTTACAATGGCAAGCTCATCGCGCACCGTCCGATCAGTGCAACGAGATTCATGAGCATCATGCGTAAGAATGCAGAACAAGGGCGCTGCACCGAACGCGGGCGGGCGACCGCGGTTGCCAATTCGGACGTCACTGGTCGCCCGCGTCGGTGAGCTTTGGCGTTCGGCCTCGGACCGGTACCATGATCTCATTCGTGATCCCTGCGCATAATGAGGAGGCGTGCCTTCCCGCAACGCTGGACGCTCTGGTCGCGGCCGCCAAGCAAGTTGCTCAGCCGTACGAGGTGATCGTTGTCAACGATGCCTCGACTGATCGCACCGCTTTGATTGCCAGCGAGCGCGGGGCTCGCGTTATCGACGTTCAACACCGCCAGATTGCCGCCACCCGGAACTCCGGCGCCCGCGAGTCGCTTGGAGACGTCCTGTTCTTTGTGGATGCAGACACGCGTGCTAATGCCGAGGCGATTCGCGGGGCGCTGAGCGCCATCGCACAGGGAGCAGTTGGCGGGGGCTGCGTGTTTCATTATGATGGCTGGGTTCCCTTGTGGGCTCGCGTGCTGCTTCCCATCGGGAACGCGATGGGGCGGCTCTTGAAAGTTGTCGGCGGTGGGTTCCTATTCTGCCGTCGATCGGACTTCTTGTTGGTCGGTGGGTTTTGCGAACAGTACTTTGCCGCTGAGGACGTAGCGTTCGTGAAGGCCCTCAAGCGGAGGGGCCGGTTCGTCATCCCTCGCACACCGGTGCTCACCTCCAATCGGAAACTGCGAGCGATGTCGCTCTGGCGAGGTCTATCCGTGCTGTTTCGATTTGTGATGCGTGGTCCAGAGTCCTATCGCAGCCGCGAGGGGCTGGGATTATGGTATGGTCCGGAAGCCAGAGATGAAAAGGCCGAACCGGGCGCTGCACCGAATGGCGGCCCCGCGACGTCTTCCCGCAATTCGGGGGCCACCGAGGGGCCGCCATCGGTGAGCTGAGGCGTTCGGCACATTGACCGTGAGCAGTTGCCAAAAACCTTGTCAAAGCAAGTATATGATCACGAATCCAAGCAAAGCACTTCCGCCGCGAGTATCCCTCCTGCTAATGGTAGAAGTTGCCTTGGCGTCTTGCACTCTGTTGGTGGCGCCATTCGAGGCGCTAACGGGGCAGTGGCGCCTGACGGGCTTAATTCTTGTTCTCGTGGCCTCTACCCTGGTGCTTAGTATAGACGTAGCGAAACATCGCATCCTCAGCCGTAGCGTTCCTGACACGACGCCATTATCGGAGGTGTCGGCTGGGGTCCATTGGTGTCAGTTTGGCAGCAAGCTCGTGTGGGTGATCACGTTGTTTACTGCCTTTGCAGTTGTGCTCCTTACGAGCCTGCGGGCCACTGGCCACCTATGAACAGGGAGCCGAACAATCGTGCTGGAGTGGATGCCGGATTCGCGTTCCAGTTTGCATTCGGGCGTCCGTTGCCCGGCACCATTCAGCAGGGGCGTTGGGTGAACCGATGTGCCCGAAGCGCGAGCGTGCAGCCGTGGGGATGATTACGAGCCATCCGTGAACCTCAGCCGAAGACAACTGCTTGCCCTGTTGGGCGGAATGCTACTGACTAAGGGGTGTGCGCGGAGACTTCCAGCCGCAAGATCCGACTCATTGGGGCGCGAGATTGACCGAGCGCTGGCTGAGACAGGAGGACCTGGCATGGCCTGCGCCATCGTCGGCCCCGGAGACCTCAGGTGGTCCAATGGTGTTGGCCTGGCCAACGTGGAGCATCAGAAGCCGATGGTGGCGGACACACTGATCAATGTCGCTTCCGTCTCCAAGACAGTGACCGCCACCGCGGTCATGCAGTTGTGGGAACAGAACCGGTTTGGCCTCCAGGACGACGTCGGGAAGCACCTGCCGTTTGCCCTGCGGAACCCCCACTTTCCGCAGGTCCCTATCACTTTCGAACAACTGCTCACGCACCGCTCTTCCATCAAGGATAATTGGCCCACGTACGACCGAACCTACGTATGTGGGGACTCGCCCCTGGGATTGGGTGAGTGGCTCAAAGGCTACCTTACACCGGGAGGCGCTTATTGGGATGAAGCCAACTGGCACCGGTGGGCGCCTGGAACAGTGAATCCTCCCGCCGAACCAAGGTGCTACTCGAATACTGGGTTCGGCGTGCTCGGCTATCTGGTGGAGTTGCTGAGCCAGCAGCCGTTCTCCGCATTCTGTAATGAGCACATCTTTCGCCCATTGGGAATGCTTCATACCGGTTGGTTCCTGCGCGAAATCGAGGCGGGACGCCACGCAACACCCTACGTTAGAGCGTCGGATCAGATGCCTGCCCGGGAAGAGAAGCTATTTCGGACAGCATCCGCTAACGAGGTGAAGTCCCTGCCTCCCGGGACCCTCGTGCCCCTGTGCCTGTACAGCTCTGCCGACTACCCCGACGGCTCGTTGAGGACGAGTGCGAACGAACTGGCACAATTCCTGGCTGCGTATTTGGCCCAAGGCCGCACCCACGGAAGCCGCCTGTTAAGGTCGGAAACTCTGGGTGTGATGTTCTCCGGCAAACACTTTGGACGGCATCTTTGTTGGGATACTCGATCACTTCCCGATGGGCGTTCGATTATCCTGCACGGTGGACGCGACCCAGGGGTAACCGCCTTTGTCGCCTTTGAGCCAGCATCCCGTACTGGCGTTGTATGCGTTCGCAACTTCGAAGTAAGTCAGGATGAGAACTACCGCTTAATCGCGCGGCTGCTGGACGCAGGCCAGCGGATCGGCTAACGAGTTCTTTCTATGAGCATTTCACCCAACTAATCACTCCAGCGGACGGCGGGATTGCGTTTCAGTCGATTGGTAGCTCAGTGGCCCGCTGCCGCTGAGTTCAGGTGTTAAGCCGCTCGAACCATTTGCCGCGCCTCGTCGTCTATGAGAATATGAGAGAGAGCATCCTGGTTCTCGTTGCGGCCGTCGCTCTTGCCTCCAGCGGCGCGGACTTGACTGCACCATATCACGCT
>Ga0326727_10022211_pt1 | contig 12299 bp, 8 predicted proteins | sample MB2enrmetagenome_FD_207643 | JGI IMG/M metagenome (GOLD analysis project Ga0326727, IMG submission 207643) | Lab enriched peat soil microbial communities from McLean, Ithaca, NY, United States - MB29MY | ecosystem: Environmental > Terrestrial > Soil > Wetlands > Peat | place: USA: New York... | reverse complement strand
CCCACGTGCTCCTCGGTGAGCAGGAAGTGGTGCGGCGCAACCTCGCAGGTGACGCGCAGCCCATTGCGGCGGGCCTGGCGCACGGCGTTCAGCGCGGCAGCCGTCGAGGTGTGGGCCACGTGCAGGTGGGCGCGGATGTCGCGCAGCTCGGTGACCAGGCGAATGTCGCGCTCCACCATGCCCGATTCGGCCTCCGGCGGCATGCCGCGCAGCCCCAGCTTGAAGGAGACCGGCCCCAGATTCATGCTGGCGCCCAGCGTGAGCCGCGTGTCCTCGGCGTGCTGGATCACGGTCAATCCCACGCGCGCCGCGGCGGCCAGCGCCTCGCGCATCACGCTGTCTTTGAGGATGGGGTGGCCGTCGTCGCTGACGGCCACTGCGCCGGCGGACTTCATGGCCGCATAGTCGTTGATGGCCTCGCCCTTCGATCCGCGCGTGGCCGCGGCAACCGGAAAGACGCGAATGGCCGCGCCGCGCTCCGGCGCCTGCATCCAGCGGGTGATCTCCGGCGAGTCGTTCACCGGGACGGTGTTGGGCATGGCCGCAACCGAGGTAAAACCACCCGCCGCGGCAGCCGCTGTGCCGGTCGCGATGGTCTCCTTGTAGCCTTGGCCGGGTTCGCGCAGGTGGACGTGCATGTCGATCAATCCCGGCGCCACAATGAGCCCCGCGGCGTCCAGAACTTCTGCGCCATTGGCCTGCTTCAGCTTGCCCGGGCCGGCGACCTCCGCCACGCGGCCATCCTTGAGCAAAACGTCTTTGAGGGCGTCCATGCCGACCGCTGGGTCGATGAGATGGCCGCCTAGAATCGCTAGAGCCGTCATGCGCGGCCTCCTTGTTGCGACACCGTCAGCGCCCGCTCCACCACGGCCATGCGGATGGCCACGCCATTGCGCACCTGTTCCAGAATCACCGACTGCGGGCCGTCGGCCACGCCGGCCGTTACCTCAAGGCCGCGGATGATGGGCCCAGGATGCAGGACAATCGCTTCAGGCGCGTGCGCGGCCAGCCTTGGGCCGGTGAGCTGGTAGTTGGCCTTGTACTGCTCGAGGTCCAGCTGCAAACCGGCGAGACGCTCCGCCTGGATACGCAGCATCATGACTACCTGGGACTGGCGGAGAGCCGCATCGAAGTCGCGCTCAATGGCGATGCCAGGGCCGGCCTGGGCGGCCAGTTCCGGCAGCAACTCCTTGGGGCCGCAGAGCAGCACGCGCGCGCCCAACCGGGGCAGCAGCATCATGTTGGAGCGGGCCACGCGGCTGTGCAGAATGTCGCCCACGATGCTGACCGTGACGCCGGCCAGGGTTTCCGCTGTTACGGCAAGAACGCCGGGCCGCAGGTGGGCCAGAATGGTGCGCAGGTCGAGCAGCGCCTGGGTGGGATGCTCGTGCATGCCGTCGCCGGCGTTGAGCACCGGCAGGCGGGTTTCGGCCTCGAGCAACCAGGCCGCGCCGCTGGAGTTGTGGCGCAAGATGATGGTCTCCGCGCCCAGGGCGCGCAGCGTCAGGCCCGTGTCTTTCAGGCTCTCGCCCTTCTCAATGCTGGAAGAAAGGCTGGAAACAAGTGTGGTGTCGGCTCCCAGGCCCTTGGCGGCCAGCTCGAAGCTGGTGCGGGTTCGCGTGGAGGACTCGTAGAAGAGCAGCGCCACGCGACGCTTGGCCAGAATGCGGCTGCGGACCAGCGGGTCTTCATTCTCAAGGGCCGTGGCGCGGGTGAGAAGATGGCTCAAGCCGTCCAAGGTCAGATCCTGGGCGGAGAGCAGCGATCCCGGATGGTAGGGAAACGGCGAGGCCGGAACGGGCGGCGGATGAAGCGGGCGGCGGGTTGGCGTTGCGGTTGGGCTCATACGTTTCTCAGCTTCCAGCTTGATAGCTAGAGGTAACTCATCGTTCTTTGAAAACTCGCTCCGCCCCTAGGGGGCTGAGGATTGCAGCTTGCACTCATTCCCAGGGTTTCACCCTGGGCTATTCTCGACGCCTCCCTATGGGAGGAATAGCTGTTTCCGCTCTTCGCTGCTCGCACCTAGCTTCTGACTTCTGGCCTCTAGCTGCTAACTTCTAGCCTCTAGCTACTAACTTCTAGCCTCTAGCTAAAAGCTAAGAGCTAAAAGCTGCATTTCAATCCACGCGTTCCACCAGCAGCACCTGCTCGTCGTTGTCCACCTCGCGAAACTTCACTTCGATGATCTCGCGGCTGCTGGTGGGCACGCGCCTGCCGATGTAGGTGGCCTCGACGGGCAATTCGCGATGACCGCGGTCGATGAGCACGGCCAGTTGCACGCGGCGCGGCCTGCCGTAATCGAACAGCGCGTCGAGAGCGGCCCGGATCGTCCGGCCGGTGTAAAGCACATCGTCGCAGAGGATTACGTCGCGGCCCTCGACTTCGCAGCCGATGGCTCCGGGGGTGACCACTGGGCGAATGTCCCTGGTGGAGAGATCGTCGCGGTAGAACTGAATGTCGAGAACGCCCGTATCGACGGGGTGCTTCTCGATGGCGGAGATCAGCTTGCCCAGCCTTTCGGCCAGGGGAACGCCGCGGCGCTTGATGCCCACCAGCGCCAGGCCCTCGCTGCCGTTGCTCTTTTCAACAATCTCGTGGGCCAGGCGCACCAGGGTGCGCTCAACCTCAGAGGCTGACATCAGCCTGCCCTTCAGGCGCAGACTCGGTTTTTCTTCGGCTTCGTTCATGAGCACTCTTTCGCCGCCCATCTGTGGCAGCTCCGTCTTGTGGAACGGTGTCTCTCGCAGGATGATACGAGGGGTCACGGCTCGCGGGCAAGTTGTTACGAATTCGCACTGAATAAAGGCCATCGCGGGGCTGGAAAAGGGATCGCACCAGGGAGAGAACAGTTCGTTCGCAGGGCAAACTTCGGGCTAGACCTCCGGCTGACGGCTCCGGGCCATCCAGCGCGCGCCCAAAGCGCCGCCGGCGACGGCAAAGAAGAGCAGAAGAACCGAATTGAAAGCAAAGCCACAGGCCCAGATGCCCGCATGACCCTCGGGGGAGAGCATCCAGGACTGGAGCTGGGTCAACTGGGATTGCATCTGCGCGGCATCCGGCGGCGACATGCCCACCATCGACTGCTGGGCCTTCTGCTGGAAAGTGTCCATGACGAAGGTCTTGTACAAACCATCGATCTGGCTGGCCTGGTGGAGCACAAACCGCTCGATAAAAAAGGCGCTTCCGCTGGCGCCAAAGGCCAGCCAGCCGCCCAGAATTCCAGTCACCAGGCCGATGCGGGCGCCCGCCCCGATGGTGATCCACGCCGGCCGCTGGCTGCGCACGTATAGCACCACGGCCCACGCCGCGGCGCCAGCCATCCAAAACATCCCCAGGGAACTCAACGGCGACGGCACGCTTGAGAAGAGCCCGGCTGGAATCGCCAGCATCACGGCCATTCGCAGGGCGAGCTTCCAATCCACGCTGCTTGCATCTCGCACTGCTTCGTCCCAGCGCACAGGCTGGGCCTGCCCGGGGGCGGCTCCGGCCGAGTACACCAGTTGCGGCAAACCGCAGGCGGGGCAGTAGCGGTTGTCGGCCTGGACGGCCTGGTGGCAGCGAGTGCAGGTTATCTCCATACATCTATGAGCCTATCGCATTGGGCCGGGGCAAGGGCCAGCTTGCCGGCCAAACCTGAGGACCTGAACGCGGATTAGCTATTCAAATGGAGGCGCGAGGGTCATTTGATCCGCCGCGTCAACGGGAGACAGCCCACCGGTGTCTAAACTGTATTGAGGGCATTGACAAGGCGGGAGCTGGGCTCCGGGCTATCCGGGCAGGCAGCGGGATTTGCTGGAAGGAACTGAATGACGGGTTGGATGCGGCGAATGGGGGCGGGGTTTGCGATGCTGGCGCTGGCGCTTCCGGGCGCGCAGCCGGTGCTTGCGCTTGGCTCCGGCCAGGATTCACCCGGCCAAACGTCGAGCGCGCAGGTCACCTCTACCCCCCAGGGCGGCTTCGTGTTGAAGATGAACGGCGAGCTGGTGCTGACCAATGTGGTGGCGCGAGATGCGAAGACCGGCGGACTGGTGCAGGGCCTGAGGCAAAGCGATTTCAGCATTTACGAGAACGGCAAGCAACAGAAGATCGACACGTTCGACTTTGAAAGCGTGGATAAAGCCACGCCGCTGAACGAGGCCACGGTGAGCGGATTGGCCGCCGGAACCACCGGGAACGGGTCGAAGGCCGTGGTGGTGGCAAAGCCCGAAGACTTGCGAAATCACCGCCTGATCGTGATGTTCTTCGATTTGACCTCGATGCAGCCCGAGGATCTGGACCGCAGCGTCGCGGCGGCGCAGGAGTTCCTGAAGACGAAGATGCAGCCGGCCGATCTGGTGGCGCTGGTCTCGCTCGGCGACACGCTCAAGGTGGACCAGGACTTCACAGCCGACAAGAAGGCGCTGATCGGCGAAGTGGCCGTTTACAACGGCACCGAGGGGCAGGGCTTTGCCGAGGGCGCCACGGCGAACTCGAATCAGGTGGAAGACACCACCGGTTATACGCCCGACGAGAGCGAGTACAACGACCTGAATACCGACCGGGAACTCTTCGCGCTGCGGGCGGTTGCCAAGTCGCTGGAAAAGATCACGGAGAAGAAGTCGCTGCTATACTTTTCCGGCGGCATCTCGCGCGACGGAATTGAGAATCAGGCCTCGCTGCGCGCGGCCATCAACTCGGCGGTGCGCGCCAACCTGGCCATCTACAGCGTGGACACGCGCGGCCTTCAGGCGATTTCCCCCTTGGGTGACGCCTCCACCGGCAGCCTGCGCGGAACCGGCGCCTATAACGGCGGCGCGCTGACCAACAACATGAACGCCAACTTCGCCTCGCAGGAAGTGATGGCCACGCTGAGCACGGAAACGGGTGGCAAGGCGTTCCTGGATTCCAACGACTTTGCGCCGGCCTTTGCCCAGGTGGAGCGCGATACCTCGGCGTATTACGCAATTGGATTTCGTAGCACGAATCCGCTGCGCGACGGCCGTTATCGCAAGCTGACAATCAAGGCGAACCGGCCGGGAATCAAGCTTGAATACCGGCCCGGCTACTATGCGCCGGCGGACTTCCAGCACTCCGGCCATCAGGACCGCGAGCAAGAGCTTGAAGAGCAGTTGGCCAGCGATCTGCCGGCCACCGACATGGCCGTCTATCTTGACGCCATGTACTTCCGCCTGGATGAGAACCGCTTCTTTGTGCCCGTCTCGCTGATCGTGCCCGGCTCGCAAATTCCATTCGTCAAGGGCGGAGACAAGGACAAGGCCACGCTGGACATCATCGGCACGGTGATCGACGAGGCCAAGCGGCCCATCGGCCATGCTCGCGAAACGGTGAAGCTGAACCTCGACCCCAGCCTGCAGGCGCGGCAAAGGAACATCCAATACACCACCAGCTTCAACCTGCCGCCGGGCAAGTACCGGCTGAAGTTTGTGGTGCGCGAAAATCAGACCGGCCGCATGGGCTCGTTCGAGGCGGAGATTACGCTGCCGGAGATGAAGAAGGCTCCGCTCAAGATGAGCTCTATCATGCTGGCTTCGATGCGCCAGCCCAGCAAGAAAGATACTCCGCTGGTGCGCGGCGGCCAGGAGTACGTGCCCAACATCAGCCACGTCTTCCGCCAGGACCAGCACCTCTACCTGCTCTACGAGATATACAGCCCGGCGCGCGAGAAGGCGGCAGAGAACCAGCCCAAGGGAATCAAGCCGGGCATCAAGCTGCTCAGCAGCCTCGAACTCATCCAGAACGGCGCCAAGGTCTACGAGACTCCGCTGGTCCAGGCCAAAGCAATCAACGTGGAGGGGCGCGACGCGGTGGCCATCGAGCTCGACGTGCCGCTGGCCGGACTCAAGCCGGGCCAGTACCTGTGCCAGTTGAATGTGATTGACGACGCCCAGGGCAGCTTTGCGTTTCCGCGGTTTGCGGTGCTGGTGCGGGAGGCGCAGGCCGCACCGGATGCCGCGAAACCATGAGTTTCCAGCAAGGGGGGCACGCGACGCAAAGGATGGCGGTTTGGAATACACTCAGTTGGACCTGCAAGCCCAAGATGAAAGCTTCGGCTCTGGAGGAGCCCTGTCGGCTAGGCGGGCATTGGCGTTGGCCGGTGTAGCGGCGCTCTTTGCGAGTTGCGGGGCGGGTTCTATCTTGTGCAGTCTCTTATAGGCAATCGCTTTCGCGCTCCCGCCTGCTCGGCGCGGCCCTGGTTGGAGGCTTGACCGCCTTACCCTTCTCGACCGTGGCGATATCCTTCGGCCGGCCCGATCAGCGTCTGGCGGTCCTCGCTTTTGCTATCTGGGAAGCAGCCGTTGCCACATACCGATGCACGATTTGCACCAGTACCGATAAAGAGGCCAGAATACCGGGAGGAACCGGTGTCACACTTGTTGGTTCAAACACGCAACCCAGGTCACACTCTTGAACGGTCTCAACTCACCCAGAGCGAAGAGGGCCTTTGCCGTCCCACTCCACTCATGCTATGCGCCAGCCGCAGGTTTTCATCCTTATGGGTGGGCCGGAGGACCATGGGCCACTCAGGATGACAGTTTTGTTTGGTAAGTTTGAATTAGAGAGGACGAACAATGGCAATTAACGTAGTAGGCAGCGTTGCCTACGATTCAATTGAAACCCCCGCAGGCCGCCGGGAGCGCTGCCTGGGCGGAGCGGCGACATACTTTTCGCTGGCCGCCAGCTTTTTCACCGAGGTGCGCGTCATTGCCGTGGTGGGCGAGGATTTTGGCAGGAGGCAGGAGGCAGTCTTTCAGGCTCGCGGCATCGACACGCGCGGCATTGAGCACACGGCAGGCAAGAGCTTTTTTTGGGAAGGCTCCTACCTGGACAACCTAAACGAGGCCAAGACGCATAACACCGAGTTGAACGTCTTTGCCGCCTTTGAGCCGAAGATTCCCGAGGCCTATCGCGACTCGGAGTTCCTCTTCCTGGCCAACATCGATCCCGTCTTGCAGCGGCGCGTGCGCGAGCAGATGCCCGATGTCAAGCTCGTGGCTGGCGACACCATGAATTACTGGATCAAGGATCATCGCGCGGCGCTGCTCGAAGTGCTCAAGGGCCTGGACGTGCTGCTCATCAACGAAACCGAGACCAAGATGCTGGCCGGCAACAACAATCTCGTGCAGGCGGCGCGCGCGGTGCTGGCGCTGGGGCCGAAGTCGCTGGTGGTCAAGCATGGCGAGTATGGGGCGACACTGTTCAACGAATCCAGTCCAAAGGGTAAAAGCGCGGAGCGCCCGTTCAGGGCGCCGGCTTTGCCCCTGGAAGAAGTGGTCGATCCCACCGGCGCGGGCGACAGCTTTGCCGGCGGCTTCTTTGGCTACCTGGCCTCGCAGCCAACGCTCACTCCCGCCGCCTACAAGCAAGCCATGTTTTACGGCAGCGTCATGGGCTCCTTTGCATGCGAGCGCTTCGGCACCGAACGGCTGCAGCAGCTTACCCGCAAGGAGATCGACGACCGTTTCACCGTTTTCCGCGAGTTGACTCACCTTGACTGAGAGTTCCATTCGCCGCCTCGACAGGCCGGAGTGGCTGGCCGTGGTGGGCTCGTGCGCGACCGCCTCAGTGGCGGCCCTGGTGTGGAGCTGGCGCCATGGGGCCATGCTCAACTACGGCGATGCGGTTGCCCACCTGCACATTGCGCGGCGGATTTTCGATTCGCACCGGCCGGGTCTTACGCAATTGGGTTCGGTGTGGCTGCCTCTGCCTCACCTGCTGCTGATTCCCTTTGTTCAGGTTTACAGTTGGTGGGCCAACGGGATGGCCGGCGCGATTTCCTCGGCGCTGGCGTATCTCGCCGGCTGCGCGGGCCTCTACCACCTGGCTCGCCGCTGGCTTCCGCCGGCCTCCTCTGCCCTCGCGCTGGCCTTCTTTGCCGCCAATCCCAATCTGCTTTACTTGCAAACCACGGCCATGACCGAGCCGCTCTTTCTGTGCGAAACCATCTGGATCGCCGTCTGGCTTGTCGAGTGGCGGGCAAGCCTGGACGGCGATTCGAGTGGCTCCACGCGCCTGCTTTGGTGCATCGCCGCCGTGCTTGTGGCCGCCGTTTACACGCGTTATGACGGCTGGGTGATGGCGCTACTGGCCTGGGGATGCATCGGCATCACGCTCGCCCGCCGCGCCCGGTTGCGCTCGCGCGCCTTCTGGCTGGCAAGCGCCCTGGTGGTTGCCGCGCCGGTTGCCTGGTTCATTTACAACGGCACAGCCTTCGGCGACTGGCTCTACTTTCTGCGCGGGCCTTACTCCGCCAAGGCCATCGAGGCGCGCACCTCCGTGCCCGGCTTCCCGCCGCACCCGGGCTGGCACAATCCGTGGGTGGCGCTGATCTTCTTTATGAAGGCTGCGGAGATGGACGCAGCCGCGGCGGCCTGGGGCAACGCGCTGCTGGCGCTGAGCCTCTTTGGCAGCGCCTTCGCCTGGCTCACCGCGCGCCGCCGCACCTTTGCCTGGAGCTTGCTCCTCTGGCTTCCGGCGCCGTTCTACGCGTACTCGGTAGCTTACGGGTCGGTGCCCATCTTTCTTCCCGTCTGGTGGCCCCACTCCTGGTACAACACGCGCTACGGAATGGAACTCCTGCCCGCCCTGGCGCTGGGCCTGGGTTTTGCCGCGCAGTTTGCCATCGCCGCCGTCCGCGAGTTCAAGACCGGCGAACGCCAGGCTCGATGGGTACGGTACGCAGGGGGCACCCTGTTCGCGCTGATCGCCCTGAATGCTGTCGAGATGCTACGCGAGCATCCTCTCACATACGTTGAAGGCACAAAGAACATCGAGGCGCGCCGGTCCTTCGACGAGCAGATTCCGCCGGTTCTGCGCGCGCTGCTTGCCCAGCGGCCGGGCGGCGCGATTCTGATGAACACTTCGGTCTATCCCGAGATCGTCGCTTTCACCGGGATTCCGCTGCGCCAGACCGTCAACGAGAGCGACAAAGAGTTCTACAGCACCGCCCTGGACGCGCCCGCCGCCCATGCGGCCATCGTGCTGGCTTTCGACGGAGACCAGATCGACCACGCCGTACAAGCGCATCCCACCGGCCTGACCGCGCTGCGCAGCTTCACGGCTCCCGGCCAACCTGTGGGGACGATTTACGTCTCGGATGCTCCACTGGCTCAATAGAAATAGGGATTGTGTCAATCTCCGAAATGGGAGACGATCCGCTCTGTGTCCGGTTGGAGGCAGGCCTCTTTCAATACTCTGAGCTCGGACCAGGTGGTCAAGGCACTGAAGTCCCGCCCAGTAACAAGGCGGGCATGTGGAGAACTTCCTTGGTCACCGTGAAAGATGCAGTGCCTAGGGCTGCCAGATCTTCCCTACCGTCCTTGACGGTCAGGGAAAGCCCGGCAAGGCACACGAGCGCGCCCGCAGTTTCAAAGCGCTCCCGCTGAAATACGAGGCCCTGTACACCGCAAGGCAACAATGCCGGTTTCTATTTGCGAAAGACCTGCATCATGGTTTCGTTCTGGGCCTGATTCACCTGCGCCAGCGTCTGCTCCACCAGGGGGCGGTCTTCAAGGCTGCTGTCATGCAGCATCTCGGTCAGGCGGAAGGCAGCGTGACGGAGCAGAATCTGGGCACTCTTGAGCCGCTTGTCGTTGTCAGAGACCGAGAGGTGGATCTTACGCACCAGCGTCTGAACATGTTTGAGCATTTCCGTGGCTCTCGCCGCATCCCCGGCGGAATATTCCCGGAGGCTGACCTCGGTCATCTCCTGAACCAGTTGCGCGTAAAGGAAGCACTGTTCGCGCGGTTGCGCCTGGCTGGCCTTCACTTCCAGCGCATCGATGCTCTGCTGACTGGCCGCCTTGTCGTCAAACCCGGAGGCGCAAACCGGTACCGCAGAGACGGTGAGGAAGACGAGGACCGCCAACGGAACCCTGGACCGCATAAGGAACCTCCGCTGAAGAGGCATTGGAGCGGGCTTCCAATTCCATGAGGTCTTGCCGAATGAAAATCGGCATTACCCCAGGCCGTGACTATATGACGATTCGATGAAGAATTGCAAGCGAGAAGTTCTTCGAGCGTACAAATCTCGAGGGTCGCGGCAATTTGAATCGAGGCCGCCATACTCAGGTTCACATGATCGCCGAATTCACTGTTTGTTTTCGAGCAATTTTATACGTTGACGAGCCTGCCATTCCTGATCGGGGAATTTGCCGGCGGAGGAATCCAAAAAGTGATGGTAGTAGGATGCGGCCGCCGCCTTCTGGTGAAGCGTGTCGTATGCGGTTGCCCAAAGGAAATAGGTGGACGGCACTTCGGGCAGATACTTCGATCGCATGGTAAGGGCGTGCAGTGTGATGGAAGGCTGATTGGTTCGCGAAGCGGCAAAAGCCAGGCCGCTCCAGCCGTCGGCGTTGGCAGGGTCGAGCCGGGTAGCCTTGTCGAAGGCAGCGAAGGCCGGAACAAACTTGAGCTGGCGGGTCAGGTTTTGGCCGTGATCGATCAGGAGGCTCGGGTCGTTGGGGCTGGCCGCGAGCAGCCCAACGTAAAGCAGGTCGGAGCCAGCGGGGTCGCCGGCCTCGGCCAGCAGTTCAGCCAGCATGCGTGTGATGTCTGGGTCGCTGGGATGCGCGTCGTGCAGCTTCTGGATGAGTGGCAGGGCCTCGGCCTTGTCTTGAGCGGCCAGCACGGCGGCCAGTTGCGCGGTGAGGGCGGGGTCGTCGGGGGTCTGTTCAAGGGCCGCGCGAACGAGGGCTTCGGCCTCGGGATAGAGTTTGCGCACGATCAACAGGTGGGCCAGGCCAGCGTTGGCGAGTGCGGATTTCGGGTTCTTGGCCAGGACGCGGCGGTAGGCAGTCTCGGCGGCGGCGTACTCGCCGGCCTGGTCGGCCAGGTTGGCCGCCAGCAGTGTGTCGTCCGGGGTTTCGGGGCTGAGCTTGAGGGCTTCCAGCAGATCATTGGAAGCTTCGGTAGCGTCGCTATTGCGGTCGATCTGGGCCAGGGCTCGCCAGGCGCGGGCTTTCACGGCGGGCCCCGCGTCGCCCGGGTCGAGGCTGGTGGCCGCGGCCAACTCCGAGCGGGCATCGGAGAGTTTGTTTTGGCGGGCCAGGAGCAGCCCGAGCGAGAGATGGGCCAGGAACGATTGCGGATCTGCCTCGACGGCGCGGCGGTAAAAGCCTTCGGCATCGTCGATGCGGTTCTGCGCATCGGCCGCATAGCCCATGTCGAAGAGGGCGCGGGAATCCGCGGGGTGGGCAGCAAGCCAGGGCTCCAACTTGGCCTGGGCGGCCTTCCATTCGGATTTCGCCAAATCGGCCTCGGCGCTGGCCACCGGCTCGCTAGCGGGCTGCGGCGCGGCGGCGCCGGAAGAGGCAGCGGGAGCCTGCTCTTTCTGGTTCAAAGCAGAGTCCTGTGCGAATCCGCCGGCTGAGGCAAAAAGCAGGGCGAGCGGGAGGAGCAAGGCGAAACGAAACACGGAATACCTCGTTCTTCAGTTTAGCGGGCTACAGCAAGACCAGAGTGGCTGTACCCAGGAAGCAGCACGCCAAGTGGCTTTTTCCTCTCCGGGATACCCACGGACAGGTCTTCGTCCGTGGGGTGGAGGTAAAAGCCGCCTCGCATGCTCCTTGCTGGGGCACGTTCTTGGGGCACGTTCACTTTGGTTTTGCTCCAAGGCCTGGCAGCGGCGGATTGGACGGCTGAGGCTTCGACGCGCCTAAACCGGGAAAGAAATCCGAGCAGGGTTCCTGCGGCTGCGATTCGTCCCTGGACATTCGTCTGGAGAGCAAAACCCGCGCCCGGCTCCGCTCGAAGGATCGCGGCAACGGTCGCCCCAGCAGAGCCTCGCTTGCGAGTCGAACTGGATGATGAGGAGTGACCCGAGGGCATAGCAACGGCTCCAGTTTCATGGCGAATCGGAGACGAGCGCGGTGGCGTCCTGTGGAAAGGCTGTGCGATACTTTTAACGGAGAATGCCACCCCGGGCCGGGATGGCGGAACTGGCAGACGCAGCGGACTCAAAATCCGCCGACCGCAAGGTCATGGGGGTTCGACCCCCCCTCCCGGCACCAAAATTTGCAACACGATAAACGAAATTAAATCAATGCTTTACATCGAAATTTGCCTCTGAAACGCCTCTTGGGTTAGGTCTCAGACTTCCCGCGTATATTCGTCTTCGGTACAATTACGGTACAGTGCGGTACAGTGCACTGTACCGGAGCAAGTATGGCGACGATTACAAAAACACCATCAGGAACATGGAAGGTTCTGATCCGAAAATCGGGCTGGCCAGCGAGTATCAAGACGTTCCGAACAAAACGCGATGCTGAGGATTGGGGACGCCGCCTTGAAGATGAGATGGT
>Ga0326727_10022210_pt1 | contig 12299 bp, 15 predicted proteins | sample MB2enrmetagenome_FD_207643 | JGI IMG/M metagenome (GOLD analysis project Ga0326727, IMG submission 207643) | Lab enriched peat soil microbial communities from McLean, Ithaca, NY, United States - MB29MY | ecosystem: Environmental > Terrestrial > Soil > Wetlands > Peat | place: USA: New York... | reverse complement strand
TGTGTACGGGCTGAAGCCGACCGTCTTATACGTAATCAAACGTTCCGACGCGCCAGTTTTCTCCCGACGAACTAGCTGAACGAAAAGTCGAGGTGAAACGCATGAGCTATGAACGCTCCTTCCATAAGCCAGTCGAGGAAGGGAAGGAATACGAAGTTGAAATCAAGGAGACCAGTCGCCGCGGCGATGGTGTCGCAAGGATCGAAGGCTTCGTAGTTTTCGTTCCCCAAACCAAACCTGGCGATAAGGTGAAGGTAAAGATCAACACCGTTGGTCCACGATTCGCAACCGGCGAAGTCGTCAAGTAAGACACTTGACGGTCGGACCAACGAAACCTTTTTTTCTATTCCTTCTTTTCCGGAACGATACTCGACAGATGATGCTTTGATCGCGCATCCCAGTGAACACGATGACCACCGTAGTTGTCTACATGAAAGAAGGGTGCCACCTCTGTGAGAATGTAATCTCTACTCTAGAGAAACTCGCGTCCGAACGCCCTCTGGAAATATCAACGAGAGACATATCAGAAAGTTCAGAGATGTACGAACGTTTCAAGCACGTGATCCCTGTTGTCGAGGTTAACGGTAAAATTGCGCTTGGAGGTTCAACGCTTTCGAATCAGAACACGCTTGAGATCGTCTTGAGGCGCGCTCTATTCCCTTGACCGCACTTTCATAGCGAGGCTGTATTCGAGTCTCGATCATCGGGACGACGTGATCATGGAATAGTGAAATACATTCTTCTATTACTTTTGCCCTTGTTCTCGAATTTCAGGGGGTCTATCCTAATGATTTCGCCCAAGTTCTTTACGTGGACGCCTCCATCCGCTTGAATGTCGTAACCTTCGATTTCCACGATTCGGAGTTCCTGTACGTCTGGGGGCGCGGCGGTGGCGAGTTTCGTTATGCCCGGGATCTTGAGGGCCTCTTCTCGTTTCATGAAGTAGGTCTTCACGGGTGGGTTCTTGGTGATGGCTTCGTTGGCTTGGCTGCAGTAGGTGAGCATTCTTTCCCTGTCAAAGTCTTCCAAGCTGAAATCAAGCCTGGATTTGTCGGGTTGTATTTGATTGCCGGTGATGAGGGCGCCAGTTTGTTTATGAAAGATTGAGCTGAGTAGGTGCGCAGATGTGTGCATTCTCATGATCCTATACCGCCTATCCCAGTCGAGTTTCCCTTGCACCTCTGCCCCAACAGTGAAACTTGGAGGCGACTCTAACATGTGTACGATGGAATCATCGTTACCCTTTACGGTGTCCACAACCGTCACGCCATTCAACGACCCAGTATCGCCAACTAAACCGCCGCCGTGAGGGTTGAACGCAGTCTGATCCAGCACGACTTGATTACCCTCTACTGAAGCTACCTTCGCGGTGAACTCCTTCGAATACATGTCTTCCCAGAACAGTTTCTTTGTCATACGAAGAACCACGCTCTACGTAATCCTAACTGAGATTGCATGAACGTGCAGACCTAGAAGAATGATTCGGCTTTAGATGTAGTTCGCGAAAGGGCGTGTCGATTGGAAAGCCGATTGGACGATGCTGGGGGTGGAAAATCCCCGGAAAAACTACATTTTTCCACTGCGAAAGTTGGGAATGGCTTATTAATTCGGGGTTTAACTACGCGCTGTAGTCGGTGTTTATTGGGTGACTGCTTCTAGAGTTCTGCGAGTTATTGTTGCGTTGGATGCCTTCCTTATGGCGTTTGGCCATGCTCCGCTCTCCCTAGGCATCTCCTTCCTATTCAGGCGGCCCGGTCAACAGCCACCGCCACCCCCACCGTCAACTCAGGCCATCTTTCATCCTGTCTTTCCCTTCTCCGCGATAGGCGCTTTCTTTCTCTTTGCCACGATTGTGTACGTCCTTGGAGGTGTTTTCGTTGCGTCGGGTAAACTCTTCAAGTTGGCAAATGTCGGGCTGATTATACTCGCTGTTGTAGATAACTTGCTTTTGATCTACACGAGAACTATGCCTAACATATTCCTCGGGAGAATCATACCTTGGTCAACAGGATGGTTTCCTCTTGGCACGGTTCAAGTTCTACTTGGTCAAATCCTAATGATCGTTCTATGCGCCATTCTGCTGGCACAGTCAAAGTGAACGCTGCGCCATCTAACCTTAACCTGATGCAGGTAGGTCGAATCAAGGCTCACGGCCGCGATAGCGGGGCACTGTCAGTTTCATGGCGATATTGAGTTCACGTTGATGTAGTTGCCTGGGCAGGCAGCACCGTTTCCCCCTGCGGTGTAGCCCTGAGAAAGTTGACCAGTCACAGTCACCCATGTTCCACCGGGCGGAAGTGTAGATGGGACATTTCGTAGTGTGTACCATTGATAGGCGGTAGATTCTAAGAGATAGGGGTTCGTGTACGGGATTGCGAGTTCGATGCAACCGTCTGTGGGTTCAGAGAGGTAGCCTGAGCATTGAACCGTATTATTACCGCTCGTCGACTGACACAGATTGCCATATGCCCCAAGACTAGGAGGATAACATCCGTAAGCTCCACAGTTATAGTATCCAGGCCCAATGTAACCAAATCCAGTACTTGCTGTATACGCGCTCGCCGCGGTCGTCAAGGTTGCGAGGCTCGTTACTGTACTGACGCTAGTCACGGTCTGGGTAACGTACTGATTCTGGGTGTTCGTCAGGAACTGTTGCTGCGTGACCGTCATCGTTTGAGGGTTTAGAGAAACGTAGGCCACAAAACCCAAACTAAGAAGTGCTATCACGATTAGCCCGACTATTGCTAAGAGCGTACCCTTCCGATTCTGCGGCGAAGCTTCAACCGGATTGATTGGTTGACTCATACTCAGCACTCCGTTCGAGTTGGCGTTCGCACCGATAAAACCGTCTCCACTAGGTAGAACCGATGTGGGGCAAGTGGAAATTAGAAACGCAAGGCTGATTGCGCTAATCTGAGTTGAGAATCGCGCGAACACAACTCAATGTTCGGCTTGACTCAGCCGTTCTAACGTCTGGTAGGCTCGCACGCCCAGAGTATTGTATCTGGAATAGATGTTGTCTACGGAAAGAAATGCCAATCAACTTTATTCGACACCATCCATAGGCCTGACCGGCGACTAACTCGACAACTCTGTGGAATGGCCTGCTGTTCCAAATTGCTAAACATTGGATAGCTGGCGAGACCTACGAGGAGGCAATGATACGCGCTGAGCGAGCGAACGCTAGCAAAATGCTTGGAATCATAAATCTCCTTGGAGAGGAGATCACGGTACGAGAGGAAACCAGTGCTGCTACCACAGAATACCTCGAGATCCTGAAAGCGATCAGTGCACGTAAGATCCTAAGCTGCATTTCTATCAAGCCAACTCAGCTCGGCTTGAGTATCGACAGGAAACTCTTCGAAGACAATTTGAACAGCATTCTGAGCGCGGCAAAATTACTCGGCAACTTCGTATGGATCGACATTGAAGGATCCCCATACACGGCGGATACGATCGATTCATACCTAGAATTCAGGAAGAAATTCGACAATGTTGGGGTTGCGATCCAGGCATACTTGAAGAGAAGTGAGGAAGATGTGAACCGAATCCTTGACTCGAAAGGAATGATAAGGTTAGTCAAAGGCGCCTACAACGAGAGTCCAAAGATCGCTTTCAAACGGAAGAATCAGATTGACGAGAATTATTCAAAGCTAATGCGATTGATATTTGAGCGGGGACAAGGATTCGCCATTGCTACGCATCAGGAGAAACTGATTGAGGAAGCAGCGGAACTGAGCAAGGGTCGGCAGGTAGATTTCGAGTTTGAAATGCTCATGGGGATTCGGGACAAGAAGAAGACCGAACTCGCCGAACGCGGATATCGAATGAGCGAATACATACCATACGGGAAGGGCTGGTGGGCCTACTCGGTACGGCGAATACGCGAACACAAAAGCAACATACTCCTGCTAGCCCGCTCACTCGTGAGCGGGTAGGACTCCCTACACTAGAACACACTACATAAGATTCCGCACCGTAGAACCCGGGACTTGGACGGTAATGGAAGCTGTGTGGGTTAGCGAGCCGCTGGTCGCAGTAATCTGTATCTGATAGCTCCCTGCCTGCGCGGAAGCGGCGATATTTACTTCAACATTCCACGAGGCGGAGGGCGTATCGAATGAGTATGCGACCGGCATATATGATAGAGTCACCCCGGCAGGCAGTTGTGAAGTGGTGAACTGAACGCCACCCTGCCAACCACTAATGCTTGTGAGGTTTAGCGTAAGGACCGTCGAGCCGACGAAATCGTCCCGGGGTAGGGAAGCCGTCGAGGGTGCAACGCTCAAGGCGAAGTCGGGACTATGCTGCTGCTGGTAGTTGGCGACCACGGACTCCGACCAGGACGGAACCATGTAAATGAAAGAACTGGAGTTAACAAACTGGCTGCTCTGAGCAAACCAGTTCTGAAAAACAAACCGACATGAGCGGTTCACGCTTCCATCAGGGTTGAGACAGGGGGCGTTCGGCGGAGCGTACAGGACATGCGTCGTTCCAATCGTCCAGGTGAATGTCTGTGGGGTGGTGATCGAAGTCCCGTCCACGGATATTATCCGCTGACTTGTCGGAGTCGATGTGATCGTGATCTCTTCCGTATTGGACTGAGTTGTCGTGTTGGAAGCAGTGTGTGTGGAGGTTGTCGTGACCGTTTCGTTGGTGACAGGAGCAAAGGTCGCGTTCTCGGTGATCGGGCCGTTCATAGTGACCGAAGCAGAGGGTGACGTGCCGCTAAAGGAGCCTGAACCGGCCCCAGTCCACGAGACGAAAGTGGACCCATTCCACGAGACGAAAGTGAAGCCGCTCTTAGGCGTGGCAAGTATCGGTACTACAGCATTGGCGTTCTGCCATCCGGTAGGCGGAGCAGCCGTGCCTCCAGTATTAGATCGGATGGTTAGGAGATACTGCTGCTGGTATACAGCGATGTAGGTCGTTGACAAGTTGGGAACCGTGATGTTGTGAGTCCGTCCACCCCCGTCAGACCACGACTGAAACACGAACTGGCATGATGTCCCGCAGCTCAACGAGCTAACCGCAAGCAGGGTGTGCACCGAGCCGGGCTGCCAACTGAACACCGTAGGCGTGGCAATCGGATTCCCATTAACCGTGACTAGTTCCGCACCCTCCGGAAATGAGTCGACCGTTATGGTAACATTCGGATTGGTGCTGGTTGCGGACATTGTTGTTGAGGTAACCGATGTCGTGCTGGCGTTTGTTGTGCTTGTGGTTGTGGTGGGGATGGCGGTGACTAGGAAGAGCAGTATTAGTGCGGTGCTATGTTTCGAGGCAGTGAACATATTCGATCCCCCAACCGCCTAACGATTGGTCAATCGGTCCATAATTTCATTCTTCACTGAGTCAGCTTCATGCCGCAGTCTACCGGCCAAATCCTAGGCAGATTCACGGCAAAACATGCTAATCGAAGATATGACGACCTTATGCCCTAGGTGCTCAAGAAACTCGTGTGGAAGTGCGTTGGAGCCTCGGGCGGGGTTTGAACCCGCGACCTGCCGCTCTCTTGCGTGAATTACGAGGCGGCCGCTTCCCGGTTACCATATCGGTAATCTACCAGGCTGAGCCACCGAGGCGCCTCCCTTACGCTGAGTCAGGGATGTCTTAAAGTGTATTTCCGATTGATCTTTAGTCTAGATTACGAATTTTTCTTGTTCAACGGCTCGGTTAACTAGTCCCAATCTCGTCGCCGAGATGCCTCCAATGCTTAACCAGCTGCACGATAAGCTAGAAACTAGTCGTTGACTTCAATCTTCACCGTCTCCCGAGAGGATCTCTACGATTACCGTAGATGTCCTAAGATCGTGGCCATCAAAGCGTACATGGCGGTAAGAACTAGCCAAGAGGCAAAGCAAATTCAACAACGGAGAATAGCGGAGCCCGTAACCATAGGAAAGATCGGTGAAGCTGCGGTCAAGCTAAGCCTTCAAGGAATTCCGAAGCACGAGGCTATGAAACAAATAGCCCACTCGATCCCAGAGGTTAGGGTTAACGAGTATCTTGCGCAGATCGTAGCTCAGTCGGTAGAAGGGATGGATGAGATTCGCAAGAGCCTCAAGGGCGCATACAAAACAGTTACAATCGTTGGTAGAGGGGAAGGCCGGCACCCCGACCTTGCTGGAACTGCGCGGCCAGATTTCATCGGTCTCACGGAACGAAACGGCACGCCCATAATAGTTGAAGCGAAGGATTCCGCGAAGACAACTCCAGCCTATAAATTCCAAGCAATGTTCTACAACGGCATAGCCGAACAGTTCGGCGTTTACCTTCTTAGAGAGAGACTCGAAGGTGAATCGCCAAAATTTTCTCCTCGTCTCATAAAAGGTGCCGCCGAGACAGTCCTCGTATATCCCAGGCTGGCCACGTTCTCGGTTGTGAAGGAGAAATATGTCCCAAGCCAGTCGGTTATCAAGGAGGTGTGGAAGGCAAAGGAACTTGGGTTCAACGGCCAAACGCCAGAGACGCAGTGTCGGAAGAAATGTCCACACAATCGGCTGAAGGCAGACCTTCCGGTCGGTAGTATGGAACCGCTTCCTCCCCTACCACTAATCTTCTCAGAAGGGAGTTTGGAGAAAGGGCTTGATCTGGACTTAGAATACCAAGCAGAATATGCTTGGGACCTACTCCCGACAAGAATCAAATTGGCCGTCCTGTTCTCGCGGGGGAGAGGCCTCGGAACGCTCACCGAGCTGAAGGATTGGTTGGTTAAGAACTTGGGCATAACCGAAGAAGCCGCGGATATTGTCCTCGACAATAAGAAACGAGAATCCTTTCTGGGCTCTAAACCAGACGCCGACGAGTTGCTGGAGTTGATGGCGAACGAGCTTGAGCCCTGGGAAGCTTTACTCAAAGAGAGGCTAGCTGCTTCTGGGCCATCGATTCTGGCGCGTGCAACGGCAGTCTATTCTCTGCCCAAGGAGAGTGGGAGGTTCGTTAGGGATGCTTGGGGACGGTGGCGTTGAGTTCGCTTAGTCGCCTTGGATTGATCCGAGGCTTAGGAAATCAAGTTTCGTTGCCTTCGCTTCGGGCGGCGGGCGCATTGCCAAACGTATCAAGATCAGTCTGTTTCTCGTTCCTGGCACGCTTCCTTTAAGCGCAACGTAATCTGAGTTGACTATGCCGTACTTTAGGAATCCACCCTTAGGCGTGATTTCGCTCCCGTTGTTACCGACTTTCATTACAATTTTATTGTATTCGGTTCTCTGGTGGAACCCCATCTGTCCAGCGCGGGGCACTGAGTACATAACGAAGTGCGGAGTCCAGCCACCAATTGATCCGACTTGGCGGACGGTTTTTCGAGCCTTGTGAATCTTGCGCCGGATGCCCCACCTCTTAACGGGGCCTTGAATACCCTTACCCTTCGTTATGCCAATCGCGTCGACAGCTTGGCCTTCCTTAATGAAATCGGCGACTTTGATTTCCTGGCCGACCATCTTCTTGCCATACTCAAAACGATCCTTAATCGACCCTCCTCCGATTCTCACTTCTATTATTTCGGGTGCTTTGATTCCGTGCTTTGCGAGGCGCGGTTGAGTCGCCATAAGTAGGCGCAGGTCCGTAATCTTCTCCAAGCCGCCTTCAATCTTCTTCAACCCGTCCTCCGTTGAGAATTTTTCTGGAACGGATATGACTCTTTGAAAGTCCTTGGGTAGTTTCTCCATCCAAGCCTCGCCGAAAGTCTGTAACCCATCGTAATGTTTGGTGTAGGCCCTCAACGCGCAAGCCAACATTGGCGGCGCCTCTAGGGTGGTTAGGGGGATGACGATTTCCTTTCCGAAAGTAAGCGATCCTTGACGGGTGTCAACCGCAAGAGCGTAGGTCATGCCCGCCTTGAAGCCGGCAAAAGCAAGCAACCTCGGCCCCTCCTCAACTTCAGGCCAATTCCTAATCCTACCAACCCACCCTGCAGCGCGCCCTCTAGGTAGGTAGGCTAAGGAGCCACGTTTAGGGGCATGAACTTTCCTATGGCCCAATCAAGACACCAATCTCAGGCGGTAACTCGACCGCCTTCGGTTCAAGCTCTAAAATACTTTGCCGTTGCAACCCTAATGCAGTCAATTAGGTCGTGTTTCTCTCGCTGTTAGGTCGTGTTCCTACTTGAAACTTCAGGTCAAAAGGCAGCTCGGTCAACCAGATGTTTCAGGGGACTGCGATCGATTTTGCCTGAACGCGACGAATTGTATCAGAAACTTCTAAGCGAGAGGGTATCTAATTCTTCGCGCGGCTTGGTTAGAGTTCGGTGGTCATTCTCACCAGGTCGATGTAGTTTCCGTCACGGTAGACCCCCTTTGGGATTCGACCTGTTTCTCTGAAACCAGTCTTCCCGTAGAGGTTGATTGCGACCTTGTTCGAGGCGAAAGCGTCGAGGATCAATATTTTCATTCCAGCTTTTTTGGAGAGTTCTTTGAGTGCTTGCATGAGAGCGGCGCCGAGTCCTTGGCCGCGGTAGCCCTTGGATATACCAATCCCCAAGTACCCTGTGTGGCTTCTTTCCTCGGGCAGTTGGCTCACTTCCCCCGCCCCAACCACTTTTCCAGCTACTTCTGCAACTAGATGTATCGTGTGGCCGTTCTCTATTTCTGCGAGTCGTTGTCCCAACCATTCCGCCTCCGCTTCTCGTGTCACCTTCTCGGTCTTCGTGATGTTCGCGTGTTCTTCAATGAGGCCGTTGATGTACTCGACTAAGTCGTCTAGGTCGTCCCAGTTCGGGCCGCGAAGAATTGCAGTTTCTCCATTTGCTATCGAGACCCGGGAATAGACTTGGCCAGGTTTAATCGTAGCCTTGGTCATTACTGCCACCTGATTCCTGATCCATTAAACGCGACGTGTCATATCTACCGTTTTCTTACCAGTCGATCGCTCTAACAGTATGAAGGAGAACCGGGCGGTGCAGAGGTCTGGCGAAAACCTGGAACCGTCCAGAAACGTTAGGGTTTGGGGAGTGAACCGTCAATTCGCTTGAGAACTCTAAGGGCTTTGAGCGTGATCGTTTTGCTAGGCTCGCCAACTTGTTCCAGTGAGAAAGGAGTCGGCGGACGGGTGTAATGTGTACCATCTGGGTGCACCGCATCCAAGTTCCATTTGCCATCGGGATTCCTCTTTTGCTTTAACAAATCAACCGCATAGCCGAGTCTCTTGTCGGAACCATAGCCCAAGGCGGTAAGAAAGTCCAGTCCGACTAGTAGGTCGTAGTAGTAGTGTTCAGGAAAATGAAAACGATACCAGGGTTCGTAGTGTCGCCCTTGCTTGTGTAATTCCCGGTTCAGGTAGAATTCTGCGCCTCTCTCAACTGCACGCTTTATGCTTCGGGTCCACTTTTGTTTGGGGTATGCGGCGAATGCGCTCATTCCTTCCCACGCATCAACGGTCCCATTGATGGGATTGATACTCCAACAGTGCCATCCCCCGTTTTCCTTCTGTTCCCTCACCAACCATCGGAATGCGTTTCTGACCTTGGGGTGGTCCTCATAACCGAACCTGACGAGGGCGCGGGCGGTATTCCCTACCAAACACAATTCGCTCTTCCTCATATTATCAGTACCAAAGCCTCCGTCAGATTTTGCAAATCGCCTGATCCATAATTCGCATGCCGTTTTGATGCGTGGGTCTGCTTGAGTCAAGCCTAGGTCCGAGAGGGTGAGGAGCATCCAGTTAGTGGCTAGGTATTTGGGACGATAGAGGCTACGTTCAGCCACCCACCACCCAGCAGGATCCTGTTTGCTTAGAATCTCTGCCGCCCATCCCACTTCCCCTAACCTAGCCGCTGTCAACCTAACGTCCGGATCGCTCCGCGGCTTCTCAAGCAACTCTGTAAGTGTAAGGTATCGTATAGATGGTTGATCCTCTTGAAGCAACCATTCAAGAACGTTGCCCATCAGTCTTCATTCAGCGTAAAGGGAATCTAGCTAATCAATTGTACCGGTTTCTCTAGAACGGCGCGGTCCCAGAGTGAATTATTCTCTTGTTGACCTCTCCGCCTTTCTGAAGTACTCCTTCAGCGGGTTCCAGTATGCGGAGACCCACCCCTCACGATAGCGGGCGGTCTGTGATGCAGGCACTCTGGAGTGTATCATAACGATTTGCGTGCCGCCCCTCTTGGCCTTGAAACTCAAATCGAGTCTTGAAGCCGGATATTTGTCGGGGAACTCAGTTGCCCTCCATTCCTGAACGATTCTCTTTCCACTTTTCAGCTTGACAATCTTTCCTGAGATATAGCCATCCCAGGCGGTGAACTTCGCTCCCACCCGAGCCTTGCCGGTGGCCTTTGAACCTGTGAAATCACTATGGATTTTCGCATTCAGAAATGCGCGATACACTTGGATAGGTTTCGCGTACGGAATGAATTGTGACTGTTTGATTCTACCAAACCTAAGGGCCATTGGGATCACTTCGAATTAGGGGGTGATACGAAAAAAGAGGTTTTGATTTACTGTCGGGGCTCTTTGAAATTGGCTAGCTGTTTTGCCAGAGTCCCACTACGTTGCCTTCGGTGTCCTTGAAGTAGGCTGCGAAGCCCATTTCGCCAACTGCCATCTTGGGTCGGATTATCTTACCGCCGTTCTTCTCGATGGTTGCGGCTGCTTGATCCATGTTATCGACGCTGATCGTTATGACAGGTGCCTTGACGGGGTCTTGGCGTTGCAACATTCCGCCGTTGATTGCGCCCGGTTCCTTTGGCATTCCGTTCTGGTCGGAGTCAGTGGTTCTGGCGATCGTGTATTCCATTTCCGGAAATTCGTCCAAGCTCCATCCGAAAACAGTGCTGTAGAATTTCTTTGCCCGAGCTAGGTTGTCGGCTGGAATTTCGAAGTGAACTACCTTACCCATATCCATCCGATCCCATTTGGACATCTTCCGTAATTAAAACCTTGAACCCAAGTGTCAAAAGAAACTTGAAAAGCACCGCCTGGGGGCGGTTAACTGTGAACGCTTCATGTTCAATCACATCGATTATGTGATGGTCATGGTCCACGACATGTCCCGCTCAGTGCGATTCTACCGGGATAAGCTGGGTCTACGACTCCGTTCCGAGACTCCTGATTGGACTGAGTTCGAAACTGGGACGACGGTGCTCGCTCTTCACGGTGGAGAGAAGGCCGCTGCGGTCTCTCATAAACCGAAAGCGGGCACTGCTTCGATCGGTTTCTACGTCGATAACCTCGACGACAAATTCAACGAGCTGAAGGAGCAGGGAGTCACATTCATCATGCCGCCCACCGACCGCGCAGAGGAGAAGATCAAGTTGGCCATATGCCTCGACTCTGACGGGTTACCCATCCCCATAGCGGAACGCAAACAGTAGTGTTGGAGGTGGAGATTGTGGCTTCAGAGAAACATTGCGTGATTTGTGGGTGCAAGGATCATAGGTTGTTCGGTTGCTCTACGCATAGGGCGAAGAAATGCAGTTGCTTCAAACCATCCCCACAAAACTAAGCCCCCACCCTGGGGGGCAGTAGGCGGGTCCGTTTTCTACCAAGTGGAAATATGTTTAACCGGCGTCCCCCTCCGCTTTAACTAGAGAAACCATGAGCCAAACGAATCCGCCCGCTCAGACTGGTAGACAAGGCCGCAGTAGTCTAAGCTCGGTAGCCATTGGTGGGCTAGTGCTGGTTGCTCTTCTCAGTTTGGCTTTCGCAGGCTACACCGCGCTCAACCCACACACGGTAACGGTCACGCAACAGCAGATGCTAACGAATACTCAAAGCCTCTACTTCGTTCAAACGCAAGTCGTAACCAGCGTCAGCACCGCCACCAGTTTCATTACTCTCACAAGCGCGGCTCCTAACGGCTACGGTTATGGAAATTATCAGGGTTGCTATTACTATGGCTGCTACCAAGGGCCGGGTTACTACTACTCCTATCCAGGCTACTACGGATATGGTAATTATTACTCGCCCTGTCAGTCTACCGGATCGTCCGGCAGCGTTACCTGTTCTGGCTACCTGTACCAAGCCCAAAACGGATGTACACTTCTCGCAATCTCCACAACTAACAACCCTTACCCGTCGTACGCAACCACCTACGTCTACGAATACTACTCCCTACACAATCTACCGTCAAATACGCCAGCCAGCGGAACATGGGTGACTGTGAGCGGACAGATGTATCAGGGCTACAATACCAGCCCAAACGGCAACTCGTGCCCTAACAACTACATCAACGTAAACTCAATAACGTAACAAGGCTCTGGACTACAGCAGCGTTCCCTAATACTCTCGCGGCTATCCCTATTCTTCGTCGTCTTCGTCCTCTGAGTCATCGTCATCCTCAGCCTCTGCGGATTTATCTAC
>Ga0326727_10022208_pt1 | contig 12299 bp, 14 predicted proteins | sample MB2enrmetagenome_FD_207643 | JGI IMG/M metagenome (GOLD analysis project Ga0326727, IMG submission 207643) | Lab enriched peat soil microbial communities from McLean, Ithaca, NY, United States - MB29MY | ecosystem: Environmental > Terrestrial > Soil > Wetlands > Peat | place: USA: New York... | reverse complement strand
GACCTGGGGGCGCTGCCCCCTGGACCCCCGCCAGGGGTCGAGCGACCCCTGGACCCGGCTATCTGGTGGGGAGTTGAGAGAGGGGGGTGAGGAGATGTGGCATCCGCACCTCACCCCCCTCTCTCAACTCCCCTCCAAACAGAATGGGTTCCAAGGGCCTCTCGGCCCTTGGCGGGTCCAGGGGCGGAGCCCCTGGCCTTCGTCGCGCCGGCAAGCTACCAATTTTGCGCATGCACCTGACCCGCTTCACCGATTACGGGCTTCGCACCCTGATCTTTCTTGCCCTGAAGCCGGATTCTCTCGGCTCCATCGCGGAAATCGCCGCGGCCTACGGGGTTTCGGAAAGCCACATGACCAAGGTGGTCCACACGCTTGGCCGGGCCGGGCTGATCGCGACGCTGCGTGGCCGCCGTGGCGGGATTCGCCTGGCCCGGCCGGCCGCGGCGATCGGCCTGGGTGACGTGGTGCGCGCGACCGAGCCCGAGATGGCGCTGGTCGAATGCCAGGGCGGCGGCCATTGCGCGATCGACGGCGCCTGTCGGCTGCACGGCATCATGGATGAAGCGGCGACCGCGCTGTTCGCGGTGCTCGATCGCTACACCGTGGCCGACGTCGCCGCGCCGGGCCGTCGCGTGTTGCTGCGCCGCCTCGGGCTGGCGCAACCGGGCGCTCGCGGGCAGCGCGGGACAGCGGCATTGTAGCGTCCCCATCGGGAGCCTGCGCCATGCCCCGCCTGCGCGATCTCGGCCTGTCCACCGGCACGCTGCCGCCCGGCCCGTTCAACGCCATCACGGACGTCCCCGGCGTGCGCGTCGGCTTCGCCACCCTGATTCGCGACGAGCCTTCGGTGGTGCGCACCGGCGTCACCGCGATCTGGCCCGCCGGCGAGGACATCTGGACCGAGTCCATGTTCGCCGGCGCGCATGCCTTCAACGGCAATGGCGAGATGACCGGGCTCGCCTGGATCGCCGAGCAGGGGCTGATCGCGGCTCCGATCTGCATCACCAACACCTACTCGGTCGGGCTGGTGCGCGATGCCATCTGCGCGCTGGCGGTGCGGGATGCCGCGCCGCAGCCGTGGCATCTGCCGGTGGCGGCGGAAACCTATGACGGCTGGCTGTCCGACAGCGCATCCTTTCCGGTGACCACTGCTCTCGCGCTCGCCGCGCTGGATGGCGCCAGGGGCGGCGTGGTGGCGGAGGGCAATGTCGGCGGGGGTGCCGGCATGATCTGCCATGAGTTCAAGGGCGGCACCGGCACCGCCTCGCGCGTCGTGCAGGTGGAGGGCGTGGAGTACACGGTCGGCGCGCTGGTGCAGGCGAATTACGGTGCCCGCGAGTTGCTGCGTGTGGATGGGGTTGCGGTCGGCCGGGCGATCACGCTCGACGAGGTGCCTTCGCCGCGGCCGCGGCCGCCGGAGGGGTCGGTCATCGTGGTGCTCGCCACCGACGCGCCGCTGTTGCCGATCCAGTGCCAGCGGCTGGCGCGGCGGGCGACCACGGGGCTCGCCTGGGTGGGCGGCATCGGCGCCAATTCCTCGGGCGACATCTTCCTCGCCTTCGCCACCGGCAACCGGATTCCGGGCGCGGAGGGGCTGAGCTCGGTGAGGATGCTGGCGCCGTCCGCCATGACGGGGCTGTTCCAGGCCGCCGCCGAGGCGACCGAGGAGGCGATCCTGAACGCGCTGTGCATGGCGGAGACGATGGTGGGTCAGCAGGGCCGGGTGGCCCACGCCATCCCGCACGACCGGCTCATCGAAGTGGTGCGGAGCGCGCGATGAGCTGGCGGCCGGCGAGCCGGATCGGCCTGGGCGGCGGGCCGCTCGGCAACCTCTATGCGCCGCTGTCCGATGCGGCGGCCGAAGGCGCGCTTGCCGCGGCGTGGGACGGCGGGGTGCGGCATTTCGACACCGCGCCTCTCTATGGCTCCGGGCTTGCCGAAGTGCGGCTGGGGCGGTTCCTGGCGTATCGCCCGCGCGACGCCTTCACCCTTTCCACCAAGGTCGGCCGCGTGCTGGAGCCGGAGCCCGCGGGGCAGGGGGCCGATGCCACCTTCCCCGGCCGGCTGCCGTTCGTGCCCCGTTTCGACTACAGCCATGACGGGGTGATGCGGTCCTTCGAGGCAAGCCTGCGGCGGCTCGGGGTGGATCGCGTGGACCTGCTGCTGCTGCACGACGTCGATACCGTCACGCATGGTGCGGCGCAGGCCGAGCGCATGGCCCTGGCGATGCGAAGCGGGATCCGTGCGATGCAGGCGCTGCGCGAGAGCGGCGCGGTGCGGGCGATCGGGCTCGGGGTGAACGAGTGCGCGCCCTGCCTGGAAGCGATGCGGCATGCGGAGTGGGACTGCTTCATGGTGGCCGGGCGCTACACCCTGCTCGAGCAGGGCGCGCTCGAGGCGCTGCTGCCAGCCTGCGTGCAACGCGGCATCGGCGTGCTGGCGGTCGGCATTTTCAACTCCGGCATCCTGGCCGGCGGCGCCGTGGCGGGTGCGCGGTACGATTACCAGCCGGCGTCGCCGGCAATCCTCGCCCGCGTGGGCCGGATCGAGGCGATCTCAGCCCGGCATGGGGTGGCGCTCCCCGCCGCGGCGGTGGCCTTCCCGCTCGCCCATCCGGCGGTGGTGGGGATCGTGGTGGGGGCGCGGAGTGCCGAGGAAGTCGCCGCCGATCTCGCCATGAGCAGGGCGGTGATTCCTGCGGCGCTCTGGGACGAGCTGAAAAGCAAGGGGCTGCTGGCGGCGGAGGCGCCGGTGCCGGCGGGGGCGTGAAGCTCGGGCTGCCGGCCGCTACAGCGTTTCCCAGGGGCTGAGCAGCGGCACGCCGGTCGGCTCGAAATCGGCGACGTTCCGGGTCACGACGGTCATGCCATGAACGAGCGCGGTCGCCGCGATCAAGGCGTTGCGTTCGGCGCCAGGATCGGGGACATGCAGGCGCGCACAGCGCTGCGCGACGGCCGTATCGATCGGCAGAACGCGGTCGGCGAATTCCGCCATGACGCGGCTGTCCAGCCATCTGCGCAAGATCGCGCCCTGCGCAGCATCTCGCCGCTCAACCTGCAGGACGCCGACTTCCAGTTCCAGGATCGTGATGGCCGACAGATAGAGCTCGGCCGCATCGACACTGTCGGCCCACCTGGCCACCCGCGGGTCGGCTTTGCCGGAGCTCACCTTGCGCAGCTCGGAAACGACGTTGGTGTCGAGGATGAACATCACGCGAAATCGGCCGGCCGGCCTGTGATCGTGAGACGGGGCGGACGGAACTCGACGGTTTCGGCGCCGGGCAAGGCAAGAGCCTCGGCGATTTTCCGGCCTCCCCCGGTAAGCCGCCGGTACTGTTCGATGCTGAGCAGCACGTGGGCGGGTCTGCCTCGATCGGTAATGAACACCGGCCCTTCCTCGGCGGCCTTCTTGGCGCGGCTCGCGTCCTGATTGAACTCCCGGCTGGAGAGGGTCGTGATTTTCATGGGGCGATCCGATGAAAGGCTAATGTAGAAACGTCACTACATTTATGGATCTGATGCAGAAGTCAAGAGATTCGGCCCCCGCTGGCTATGACGAGGCACTGCCTCGCGCTCCGCCCGGGACCCGCCAGGGGCCGAGGGGCCCCATGATTTGGTGCCGCGGCGAGGATGGCGCGAAGCGCCCAAACGAATGGGATCAAAGGGCCTCTCGGCCCTTTGCGGGGTCCAGGGGCAGCGCCCCTGGCCTTCAGCGACGGTATCAGACGTCGAGGCGGTAGAACTTCGCCGCCGTATCGTGGAACAGCGCCGCCTTCTCGCCATCCGACGCCCCCGCCGCCAGCCGCTTGAATGCGTTCCACAGCACCGGATAGCTGCACATCCCCTTGTCGACCGGGAAGTTGCTCTCGAACGCGCAGCGCCCGGCGCCGAACAACTCGATGCAGGTGGCGATCCACGGCTTCCAGTCGGCGGCCATCTCGGCGGAGGTCGGCGGGGCAACGTTCTTGTGGTAGTCGAACCCGTTCACCGGCATCGCTAGGCCGCCGAGCTTCACGTGCACGTTCGGGCAGGTGGCGAGATCCTTCATGCCCGCCTGCCAGGTGGCGAACACCTCGTCGCGCCGGCCGCGATACGGACCGCAGCCGAGCGGGCCGCCGACATGGTTGATCATGATCGGGGTGCCCAGCGCGGCACGCGCCACTGCCAGCAGGTTCTTGAGCTGCGGATGGTAGAGCCAACAATCGTAGGTCAGCCCGCGCTGGCCCAGTCGCTGCACGCCGCGGCGGAAGGCTGCATCCTGCAGCAGGCCGGGCGGCGCCGGTACCGAGGAGGTCGGCAGGATCGCATCGTCGTATGCCGCGCTATGCCGGATGCCACGGAAATTGGGGCTCGCCATGGCGTGCGCATCCAGCACCGCGTCGAGTTGCGCGCTCCGGAGGTCGGCATAGCTGATGATGCCCGCGCACGCCCGCGGCTTGCCGTAGGCGCCGCTCGCCGACAGCGCGGCGACCGCATTCACCACCTCGGTCTCGTGCACCGGACGGAACTCCGCCGGCCCGTCCTGGCGCCGCATCCAGCCGCACTGCATGAACACGGTGGCGACGACGTTGTGGCCGCTGGTCAGGTCGGCGAGCAGTTCCTCCAGCAGGTAGCGGCCGGCTGGACGATCGTGCCAGAGGTGATGGTGCGGATCGACGATCGGGAGCTCGGGCTCGATGACGACTTCGCGCACCGTATCGAGCCAGGCAGGACGCACCACCGGATGGCTGTAGTCGCCTCTCGCGGCCGTGGCACCACTCATCGTTCTTGTCTCCTTAGTTACGGATCGATGCGGTTGCAGCACTTACGCTCGGGCTGCGTAATGTCCCGGCGTATCTATAGACGTTTCGCAATGAATTTGCAAACCTGGGCCTGTCGCATGGAGGCCGCGCTCCGCGCCGGGAGAAGAACGCCGTGAACAACGAGAAGGATATCCAGGGGCACACCATGACCCTGTTCTGGTCCTCACGCTCGCCCTTCGTGCGCAAGGTCATGGTGGTGGCGCATGAAGCGGGCCTGGCCGGGCGCATTGTGCTGCGGCGCGTGAATGTTTCGATAGTAAAGCCGAATGCCGACGTGGTCGCGGTGAACGCGATCGGCCGCATCCCCGTGCTGCTCACGCCGGGGAGGCAGTGGCTCGCGGACTCGCGGGTGATCGCCGAATATCTCGATGCGCTGGGAGGCGGGCCGCAGCTGTTTCCGTCCGGGCCGGAACGGTGGCGCGCGCTGGCCTGGCAGGCGGAGGGCGACGGGCTGATGGAAACGCTGGTGGCCTGGCGAGCCGAACGCGACCGGCCAGCGGGCGCGCGTTCCGACGCCTACATCGAGGCCTACCGGGCAAAGCTGGAGCGCGTCGCCGATGCGCTCGAGGCGCGGGCGGGGGCATTGGCGGCGGCACCGTTCTCGATCGGTCACATCGCCCTCGGCTGTGCGCTCGCCTATGCCGATTTCCGCTTCGAGGCCGAGCAGTGGCGCGACCATCGGCCGGCGCTGGCGGCGTGGCATGCGACGTTCAGCCGCCGCCCCTCGGCGATAGCGACCGCCTTCGCCGACGAATACTGATCGTGCCGCCGCTCGCCGGGAATCGAGACCGGCACCGCGCCCTTCACCCGCGGCCCATCCACCGCGCCGGCGGGAAGCAGCGGCACTGCGCTGCCGTCCTCGCGCTCGACCACGCAATACAAGTAGCCGTCGGGGTCGGCCTCGACGGTCAGCCCGATCGGCCGCCGATCATCAGGTCGAACCGGTTGCCGTCCCCGATCGAGAGGTCATCGGGCCATTCGATGCGGTCCGCGCCGGGGGGGGGAAGACGATGGTGCGCGTGCTACCGCCCCGGCGCAGCCCAATGCCAGCCCGCCTTTGTTACTCTCGATGGGAGTGGGGGAAAATGAGAAGCCTGAACGCCTGGTGCGTGGGAGCGATCTTTGCGGCATCTCTGGCCGTCGCTCCCGCGGTCGCCGCCGCCGGCGCGACGGCGATGAGCGCGGTGCACAGGATCAGCAGCAGCGGGCAGCCCCAGAGACGTGCCTTCATCGGGTTACCTCGATGGTCAGCGTGGCCTCGTTCACCTGCGCGCCGGGCAGCGCGCGGAACTGCGCGGCGACGTCGTCCAGCCCGTGCAGGGGCAGCGGCTCCAGGGCCTGCCGCTTCAGGGCCGCCGGCAATTGCAAACCCACCTCGCGGTTGGCGGCCAAGCAGGCCACATGCTCCTGCGTATTGGGACGGTCGAAGCTGATCTCGAAGGCGCGCTGGCCGGCCGGTGGGATCGCAATCGGCGTCCCCGCGTGCAGCAGGGCGTCGGGCTGGAAGCAGTTGGGGAAGATGCGCGCCACCGTGCCTTCGGCGTCCTGGTAGTGGCAGTAGACGTAGGCGTCCTGGGTCGGCTGCACCTCAGGGCTCATGTTTTCGCCGACGCGGTAGGTCGGGTCGGGGCCGCGCGCGGTGGCGAGGATGAGGCCGGGCAGCAGCGGCGGTGTCGGGGTCGGCACGGGCGGCGGCACCGCCGCCGCGACCGGCATCGCCGGTGGGGCGGGGGCGGGGATTGGCGCATCGGGGCAGAGGGAATTGGCGGCGAGCATCCGGTAGTAGAGATCGAAATCTTCCCGCCCGTTGGCGATCAGGTCGTTGTCCGCCTGGTAGCGCGCGATCGCCCCGGAGAGGTCCCCCGAGCCCGGCTGCAGGTAGCCGGCGCGGATCAGGCCGTTGCGGAAGAAGGTGTCGCGCTCGCTCGGTCCCATCGTGTCGAACCAGTCGCGCGCCTGGGTGCGGAACGACGGATCGGTGGAATTGAGCTGCAGGCATTGCCAGTACGGGACGTGGGTGAGCTTGCCGAGCACCTCGATGGTCGACAGGTCGACTAGCGTGCGCACCGCCTGGGAGAATCCTTCGGAGCGGCTGAGGGCCACGTTGAACGACAATCCGGCCTTGCCGATGATGCCGCCGAGATTGGCGCCGTTGTCGGACGCCACCACCGCGATCGCGTTGCTGGCGGTGATGCCGGACAGGATCTGCCGCGTCACCAGCTCGCCGACATTGAGGTCCATCGAGATCACAGAGACCACCTGGTCGTGCTGGGCGGCGAGATTGAAGTCGGGGAGCGACAGCCCGGCGCCGGCGGAGGCGCTCTGCACCCCGCTGTCGAGCTGGGTGATGGCGCCGCGCACGTAGTATCTCGGGGCCAGGAAGTCCTTACCCAGGCCAACCAGCTCGGAGAGGACCTGCACGTCGGTCTGCGTCGGGTCGTAGTCGACGTAGTGGAAGGCGCCGCTGGTTTCGGACATCTGTGACACCGCGCTGATGAACATCTCCTTGGTGCCGGTGGCGTCGGGGATGCCGGCGGTGGTGATGTAGATGTTGCGCTTGCCGAGCGAGGCGAACATCCGGTCCATGCAGCGCAGGGCTTCGTTGAAATTGTCGATGTTGCGCACCGGCGAGTTCGAGGGCTGCGCGGCATCCAGCGCGCGGCTCGGCTCGGTCGTGGTGCAGGCACCAGTGAGCGAGAGCAGCAGGAGTGAGCCCAGCAGGGCGCAAACGGTCCTGGGGGCGCGCGCGGTTCGCCTGCGGGAGAGCCCAACACTTCATCGAACGACCTTCCATGCCGGGGCGCGGCCCGCGAGGTCACATCGAAGGCCGCGGCAACGCGAACCTGGCGCAGGGCGGCACCGCCATTCCGCAGCGCCACGTGCGGGTGGCCCCGGCGAACCGATGAATGGCGAGGCGCTGCGCCAGCCCGGCGCTGTGAAGCGCCTCACTGGGAGGCGCGAAAATCGCTCCCGGCGGAGGTTAACCCAGCAGGGAGGCCCGCACCTTGACGACCGCCTTGCGGATCGCCAGCGGCCCGTCCGCCTGGCAGCCCGGGCGATGGACGTCCGAGGGGAACAGGATGGCGAAGTTGCCGGGAACCATTTCCAGCATCGTCTCCCCCTCCGCCGCCCGGTAGAACAGGACGTCGCGCTCGGCCAGGTGGTCCTCGGCCACCTCGTTCCTGCCGGTGTCGGCGGCCACGCCGATCCGCTCCCGGCCGGTGGCGAGGAACTGGATGTCGATGTAGGCGCGGTGAACCTCCGGCCGCGTCTCGGCGAAGGGCTTGGTGGTGAGGTGGTTCACCTGGACATAGATATCCTTGCCCTGCAGCTCGTGGCGGCCGGGCGACAAGGCGGCGACGTCGGTGGACTGCAGATAGCGTAATGCCGTCCTGAGCGGGGCGGGCAGCCAGGCGAACATCGTTTCCGCATGCCTGATATTGCCGAATATCATCGTCTTCTCCTGCTGAAAGTCCGTTGGGCCTACCTGCGGTTCCGTAACATCACTGCACGCCCCGGGCGCGCAGCGCCTCGGCCAGCCCCCGGTCGGGACCGTTGACGTGCTGCAGCAGCCACTCCTGCAGGTAGCGGAGCGCGACACCGACGCTAGCGCTGTCGGCATCCGGCCGGAAGGCGCGGATTTCCTCGAGCAGGCGCTGATGGGCGCCCCGGTGCGCGGCGGCGCCGTCGCACTGATGCGCCGCCATCAGCCGCTCCTCGGCGGCGAAATGAAACTCGGTAAAGCGGACGATCTCGCGCAAGGCCGCCGTGTGGTCCTCGCCCTCCTGCAGGGCCGCGGCCAGCGCATTCAGGAGCGCCCCGAGTCTCGCGTGCTGTTCGTCGATCTCCTGCACGCCGAGCTCGTGGGCGGAACTCCAGATCAGCGGTGCGGGCGCGGCGCCGGCCATCAGCCGGGCCATGCGCGCGGCCAGCTTGTCCATCGAATAGGGCTTGAGGAGGAACTGGAATTCCCGACTCTCGTCCCCCTCCTCGCCGGGGAGGTCCCGGCTGTAGCCCGAGGTCAGCAGCACCCGGATCTGAGGCCTGAGCCCACGGGCCTGGCGCGCCAGTTCGAGGCCGCTCACGCCGCCGGGCAGGATCAGGTCGGCGAACAGCACGTCGACCGGCACCGCCTCGGCGGCCAGCAGGTGGCGCGCGCCCGCGGCGTCCTTTGCCTCCAGCACGCGATAGCCGCGCTCCTGCAGCATGGTCCGGGCGGTGGCACGCAGATCCTCCTCGTCCTCCACGATCAGCACCGAGGCGGCAGTGCCGGGGGTCGCGGGGGCGCCTTCGGCGGCGATGGGGAAGCGGGGCAGCAGCAGCAACACCGTGGTGCCGCGGCCGAGTTCGCTCCTGAGCTCGACCGCGCCGCCGGACTGGCTGGCGAAGCCGCGCACCTGGGCCAGGCCGAGCCCGCTGCCCTTGTCCGCCTTGGTGGTGAAGAAGGGCTCGAAGATCCGCTCCAGCAGGTCCGGCGCGATGCCGCTGCCGGAATCGGCAACGCCGATGCGCACGAAATCGCCCGGCGGCAGCCTGAGGGAGGCCGCCTGCGCCAGGTTGAGCGTGACGTTCTCGGCGGTGATGGCGATCATCCCACCGGCGGCGGGCATCGCGTCGGCGGCATTGATCACCAGGTTCAACAGCGCCGATTCGAGTTGCGTCGGATCGATGCGCAGCGGCCAGGCATCGTCGGGGCAACGGACCTCCAGCGTGTTCGCCCTGCCGGCGGCACGGCCCAACAACTCGTGCATGGAAGCGAGCAGCGGTCCGACCTGGGTGGTCTCGGGGAACAGCGTCTGCTTGCGGGCGAAGCTGAGCAACTGGGAAGCCAGGCGGGCGCCACGCTCACCGGCCCGCTCGATCATCGCGGCGAGCCGCGCGCCGCGGGTATCGCCGGCGGCTTCAGCCTGGCTGCGCAGCTGCGCGGCGTTGCTCAACACGACGGTGAGGAAATTGTTGAAGTCGTGCGCGACGCCGCTGGTGAGCCGGCCGATCGATGCCAGCTTCTGGGCCTCGGCAAGCTGCTGCCGGAGCTCCGCCACCTCCGCCTCCAGCTCGGCGAGCCGGCCCGGCGACGTTGTCCTTACCTTTCCCCCATCCGGTGCCATCGACCCCGATGCCCTCGGCCCATTCATCTCACGCACACCCAATCCCCCCCTCAACGGATCGGCGCGTTTCCGTCGGGGAGTGGTAGGCCGGAACGGTAATGAAACCAAGTGTGCATCGGGCCCTGTCCGCATCGTCTCACGGTCAGGTGATGCCGCGGGCGGCGGCTTGCAAGGGAGACGGGGGCCTAAACCAATAGGTTGAGAATGCTGCGCGTAACTCAACCCTCGCGTCCGGCCCCATGGCGGGCCGTCGCTTGAGGTGGCGCTGCAGCCGAACGTCAGGCGGTCGGCGGCTTGTATCCGCTCTTCGTCTCGTGTGCCTGCTTGAGCGCCGCCTCGGCTTCCCGGGCGGTGAGCAGCGCGGTGGTCTCGAAGCGGGTAAAGGCGCCGGTCGCGGCCGCGGTCATCGAGCAGGCGGCAACCGAAGTGCTGTCCGGAAACTCGCAGATGCCGACGCCGTCGTAGTCGCCGAAAGCAAAGAAGTAATGGTGCAGGGCGCCGCCGAAACTCTTGACCAGGGCCACCGCCTGTTCGGTGCGATCCTGCGGTTTGCTCACCAGCGCCTTGGCGGACGCGCTGGAAAATTGCCATCTCAACATGAAGTGCGGCATCGGGTTTCCCCCCTGGTTTAGTTGATAAACAAACGATGTGGCGTTCGGCCACGCGTACATCTTGCCTTCCTGGCCGGCCTTGTTCAACTGCGCCGGCTTCCCCTGGAGCTTCTGCATCATGGCGACGACCCAGCGCACCATCACCATCGTGCTCGGCATGCACCGAAGCGGCACCTCGCTCGCGTCCCACCTGCTCAGCCTGCTCGGCCGCGACATGGCCGACGAGATCACCGCCCACGAAAGCAACGCATACGGCCATTGGGAACGCTGGGAGCTGGTCGGCTTTCACGATCGCGTGCTGGCCACCTTTGGGCGAGGCCCGCCTGCGCCTCGCCGCCCTGGAGGGAGGCGAGGCCGCCGCGGCCTGAAGGCCACGGCGCTGCCGCTCGACCCCGCAAAGGCGGGCGAGTCTCGCCGGCGTCTCAATATACGGAAAGATAGACTCCGGATCGTGGGATGGGACGACGGGTGGGTTCATGGCGCGCCCGCCGCGAAGTCGGGGGCGTAGACTTGGGTTGGGGTTGGCGCTGCATCCACGAATCTATTCCTAGCATAGGAATGGGGGGCGGTGCAAGGCGAATGGGGGGCTCGCCCGGGTCTTGTTGCGGAGCGGACGCGCATTCCTTGCCGCGGGCGATCGGGAGGCGCTATAGCCGCTGCGGGCGGTGGCTGAATTGTTCGCCAATGATCTTCGATCTTTCCGCATCGGGAATTTGGGCTGTTGACGATACGCCGGTTGCTGACGGCGGCATCCGGAGAGCCTGAATCAATGCTGTTGCTGGCAATCGTGGCCGCGGGCGCGCTGATTTGGCTTGCGTTCTTTTACTTTGGCTCGAAGGGCATCTCGCGGCGGGCCGACGCCGGCAAGGAAGACGCCATCCGGTTCGAACTGGCGGCGGCCCCGCGGTCGGACCGACACGTGGAATCGCTGCTGGCCGCCAACCCGAAGAGCATGTCGCTGCTGCGCCAGTATGTCGGCAACGCAATGGACCGTCAGGACTGGCCGGAAGCGCTGCGTCGCGCGGACCTGTTCATCGCGCGGCTGCCGAAGTCGGCGGACGGCCGGCTCGCCCGCATCAATATTCTCCGGATGTCGGGTCACGGGGAAGAGTCGGTGGCCCTGCTGCGCAAGCTGGTGCGTCGCACGCCGAAGGATCCCGGGGTCCTGTGGACATGGTCGGAGGAGGCGATCCGGCGGCAGGACTGGGCCGAGGCGGTGCTCCGACTGGAGCGTTTGCGGAAATGGGCGCCGGACTGGACCCTTGGGCACGTCGAGGCAGCCAAGGCGCTGGTGGCGAGCGGGCGCCGCGACGAGGCGGAGGCGCTCCTGGCCGAGGCCATGCGGCGGTCTCCGGAGGAGTGGAGGATCTGGCAGGCAGCGGCCTGGATCGCCGAGGGGGCCGACGAGCAGGCAGGGGCGATCCGGCGCTGGGAACAAATGCGGGCGGCCTTCCCGGCCGAGCCGGCAGGCTTCCTGGGCGGCGCGGAGGCGTTGGCGCGGGCCGGCGAGGCTGCGGCGGCAGCGGCGCTGATTCGGCAGGCTCGGGATTTCTTTCCAGGCGATGCGGCGATCAAGGAGGCGGCGGCGCGCCTGGTTCCGGAGGCCCCGCAGGAAGCCGTTTGATGCCAACCGGCGGAATTGCTGACCTATCGATAGCGAGGCGCTGCCTCGCGCTCCGCCCGGGCTTCGCCCGGGACCCAGCAGGGGCCATTCGGCCCCTGCACCCCATTATTTGGCCGCTTCGCGCGGACGGTTGGCGCGAATCGCCCCAAACGAAT
>Ga0326727_10022206_pt1 | contig 12300 bp, 7 predicted proteins | sample MB2enrmetagenome_FD_207643 | JGI IMG/M metagenome (GOLD analysis project Ga0326727, IMG submission 207643) | Lab enriched peat soil microbial communities from McLean, Ithaca, NY, United States - MB29MY | ecosystem: Environmental > Terrestrial > Soil > Wetlands > Peat | place: USA: New York... | reverse complement strand
CCGGTTCGCCGCCCAGTCGCGTGGCGGCGACGTCCGCCACGCGCAGCGCCGGGTGATCGCGCGCGACGCGCTCCAATTCGCGCGCCGTATCGGCCGCGCTCTCGCGGGCGAAGCGCCCGAAGACCTGTGCGGCGGTCGCGTCGACCAAACTGTGCAGGCGCCCGCGGTCGCGCAAGCGTTCGATGTCGGCGACGTCGAGCGCGCCGCCGAGCGCGCGGACGAGATCGTCGGCGAGCGTCTCGCCGCGCGTCGCAAACCAACGCTCGCGGTCGGCGCCCGCGCGCGAGACCGCGTCCCGTTCGCGTTCGAGCGCGCGCCGGCGTTCGGCGATGGTCGCTTCGGCGCGCGCCGCGCGTTCGTGCAACTCCGCGGGTTCGGCTTCGAGCAGGGCCGCCTCGCGACGCAGCCGTGCCGAGGTGCGCGCGACCGTTTCTCCGGCCACCGCGGCGACGCGCGCGATGCGCGCGTTGCGCGCCCGCGCTTCGAGCGAGCGGTCGAGCGCCGCCAAGAGCGCCGGGAAGCCGCTGCGCTCGCGCAACGCAGCGTCGTCGTCGAGCGTGCCCAGCGCGAACTCGCGCGCCGACACAGCGAAGACGTCGGCCGTCGGCGCGGAGAGCGCGGCGCGCGCGGCGATGCGGTCGCGCGCGTGCTCCCACGCTTCGCGCCCGTCGCTCTCGCGCATCCGCCACAGATCGATCTTCGTCTGCACGATGAAGATCGTGCTGACGTGCTCGCCGATGATGCCCAGAAACGCCGCGTCGCCTTCGGTGAACGGTTGCTGCGTGTCGATCAGGTACAGCACGGCGTCCGTGCGCGGCAGATACGCCAGCGTCGCGCGGCGATGCGCGGGGTTGAGCGACGCCAGGCCCGGCGTGTCGGCGACGACGAAACCGCGCGCCAGAAAGGGCGAGTCGACGCAAACGGTGACGAAGGACGGCGCCTCGTCGTCGTCGGCGACGGCGTCGTGCAAGCCGCCCGGGCCTTCGCCCGCGACGGCGACGAAGCGCGCGAGCCGGCCCAGCGGGATGCGCTCGGTGCGACCCGACGGATAGCGCGCCGTCGCCGACGGCTCGCGCGCGTATTCGAGTTCGGTGATCGTCGCCGTCGAGGGATTGATGTCCGTCGCGAGCAGCCCGGCGACGCGCCCTGAATCGTCCCGGTGCGTCTGACCCAGCAGCGCGTTGAGGAGATACGACTTGCCGCTCGAGAATTCGCCGACGACCGCGAGCGTGAAGCGCCGCAAGAGGCGTTCGCGCGTCTCGGCCAGACGCGCCAAATCGTCGGCGCGCTGCGGCCAGCCGGCCAGCGCGTCGCTTTCCAGAAACGCGGCCAGCGCGTCGAGCGCCTCGGCGACCTGCGTTGCGGGTGCGGACGTCGCCTCGGTCACGATGCGCGTAACGCCGCCGCCAACGCCTGCGGGTCGTCGACGGAGAGCAGCAACCGCGCCACGCGCCGCGGGCCGTGAAGCCTGCGCTCCACCTCGACCGGCGCGGTCAACGCAATCTCGACGAACCGGTCGCCTAAGGGCAACGCGAAGAGCGCCCGATCCGCGCGGAGCGCGCGCAGGGTCGCGCGATCGAACGGCGCGGTGCGGACCGCGACGGAGGCGATCGCCTCGAGCGGTATCGCGGCGCGCATGAACGGCCCCAAGCGCAGGTCGGCCGTTCCGTTCGCGACGCGGTGCGGATGCGCGCGCAACGAGGCGATGACGCCGATAGCCCAAATCGAAAGATACACGTGGAGCGCGTCGCTGACGAGCCGCGCCGCGGGAGCGTTGCGCAGCAGCACGTCCAACAGCACCATCTCCGGCAGCAACAGCAACGGCGCGGTCCACAGCGCGAAGACCGCGGGCTGATTTCCGGCGTACGCATAGCCCGCGGGCGCGCGCCCGCGGCCGGTCAAGGCGGCGATGCCGAACGTGAAGATGCGTGCCTCGAGTGCGACCGCTTCGAGGCAGAACCGCCGGGGCGAAACCATCGCCGGCTGGGTCCGCTAGCTCCGGATCAGTGCCAGCGCCTCGTCGCGCCGGCGTTCCATCACCTCGCGCGTGTCGCCCTCGACGTTGAGTCGCAGGAGCGGTTCGGTGTTGGACGGGCGAACGTTCATCCACCAGTCGGGATACTGGATGGTGACGCCGTCGAGGTGGTCGATTTGCGCGTCGCGGTAGTGTTGTTCGAGCTGGCGCAGCTTGGCCGGAATGTCGCGTACGTGGCTGTTGATCTCGCCCGAGCGCGAGCGCCGGTCGATCGGCGCGATCACTTCGCTCACCGGCTTACCCGCGTCGCTGAACACTTCGAGGCACTGCAAGAGCGCGATCATGCCCGAGTCGGCGAACCAATTGTCGCGGAAGTAGAAATGTCCGGAGTGCTCGCCGCCGAAGACGATGTTCTCTTCGCGCATCACCTTCTTGATGATCGAATGACCGACTTGCGAACGCACCGGGATCCCGCCCGCCGCCGCGATCGCTTCGGGCGTGCTGCGGCTGCAGATCAGGTTGTAGAGAATCTTGGCGCCGGGGTGGCGTTTGAGCGTGTTGATGCCCACCAGCGCGGTGACGATGTCGCCGCCGATCAAGCCGCCCTTCTCGTCGACCAAAAACATGCGGTCGGCGTCGCCGTCGAAGGCGACGCCGATGTCGCATTGATTCTCGACCACCGCCCGCTGTAAGTCGATCATGTTCTCGGGCTCGATCGGGCTCGCCGGGTGGTTGGGGAACGTGCCGTCGAGTTCGAAGAAGAGCGGAACGACGCGGCACGAGAGATGCTTGAAGACGTGCGGTACGGTGAGGCCGGCCATGCCGTTGCCCGCGTCGATCGCGATCTTGAACGGCTTGATCGCCTTGCGCTCGACGAAGCTCAAGCAGTGCTCGGCGAAGTCGTCGAGCACTTCCCAGCGTTCGAGTTTGCCCAGCTTCTCGGCCAACGCGCCGAGGTCGCCTTTGGCCAGCCGGTCGCGCAGCGCGCCCAAACCCGTGTCGAGCGAGATCGCTTGGGCGCGGTCGCGGGTGAACTTCATGCCGTTGTAGTTGGCCGGGTTGTGCGAGGCCGTGATCATGATGCCGCCCGCGAAGCCGTAGCGGCCGACGGCGAAATAGAGCGCGTCCGTCGACACGAGCCCGATGTCGGTGACGTTTGCGCCCGCCTCGGCGGCGCCGCGCGCGAGCGCTTCGAAGAGCCGCGCGCCCGACGGCCGCATGTCGCGGCCGATGACCATCGCGTCGACCGCGAACTCCGCGACGAAGGCGCGCCCGATCGCGTAGGCCGTCGCCTCGTCGAGTTCGGTTGGAAAGATGCCGCGCAGATCGTAGCTCTTGAAGATCGTGGAAAGCGACGCCGGGTTGACCGGATCGACGAGCGCGTAACCTCGCGCCGGCGCCGAAGGCGGCGCCGGCGTTTCGGGGTGTGCTTGCGCCTGGGGTGGCTCCGTGGGTTGCGCCTCGGCGGCGGTCTCCACGACGCTCGCGGTCGCGCTCGCGCCGTTGTTTGCGGCCGCGCCGTTGCTTGCCGGCGCGGCGTCGCTCGAGACGGCAACTTCTGCGCTCGCCGGCGCATTCGTTTCGCCGGCATCGAGCGCGGCCGGCGTGGACTCGCCGGCCTCCGCGACGACGACCGCGCCGGCGAGTTGCGGCGTTTCTGCCGCCTGCGCCACGGCGCCGTTGCCCGAACTCGGACCTTCGCGTGCGAGGAAGGCGACGATTGCGGCGGCGGTTGCTTCGGGTTCCTCTTCGTGCGGCAGCAAACCGGAGTTGCGGAACGTGACGAGTTCGGCGTTCTTGGCCAGGCGCACGTAGTCGTAGGCGCGTTCCGGCGGATTGGTCTTCGAGGCGCGTTCGCCCCAAAGCACCAGCACGGGCGCCTCGACGAAGGGCAAGTCGTTGGCCACGTTGCAGTTGAGGCCGCCGCCGACGAACTGCGCGGGGACGAACCGCGCGCCGGCTTGATGGGTGACGGCGTAGTAGTGGTCGATGATTTCGGGCGTCACCGAGGCCGGATCGGCGTAGCTTTGATTGCGCAAGAACCAGCCCAACGACGGTCGCGAGGCCAGGCCGTTGAAGGCGCTTTCGCCCGCGATCGGCGAGCGGATCAGCATCGAGACGGCCAGTTGCGCCGCGTTGGGATCGCGGTCGAGCACGCCGATGCCCGTGGGACAGATCAAGATCAGATCCTTGACCCGGTCTGGCGCGCGCGTCGCGGCCCGCACGGCGAAGGCGCCGCCGAGCGAACTTCCCAGCAGGGCCATGGGACCGTCGGAAAACTCGCCGATGGCGTCGACGATCATTTCGACGAACAATTCCGCCGAGTAGTCTAGGTCCACTAGTTCCGATAGCCCACACCCGAGCAGGTCGAAGGCCACCACACGATTGGTCCGAGCGAGCGACGGTACCAGCTTGCGGAACTCGAATGAAGAAGCTCCGGCGTAAATGCCATGCACCAACAGGATGGTCGGGCCGGCGCCCATCTCCGTCGCAAAGATGTTGTAACCGCGCCAATGCCAAGGCCGTCGCACGCCGCCCACGTGGTCGAGCGGAAGCGCACTCGTCGTGCGCAACCGCCGGTTGACCAGCGTTGCCGCGCCGGTCAAACCCGCAAGCGCGCCGAGAGACCGCGCCGCCTTCTTCAGTCTGTCCTTCGAACCCACGAAGGCTTCTATTCCCCCAAAACCGTGCGAGTCCGTGCGGATTCCGGTGCTGCGTGAGCCCTTCGTGGGGTTCGCCCGGCGGCGGAGGGGATGGTGACGGCCCGGGGAGCCTGTCCGCGCTGCTGATCCTCGACCGGCTCTCGGGCGCGCTGCTCTTCACCGATGCGGCGGCCCAAGCGCTTTTCGGGCTCGGGGACGACCCCGCGGGCGTGGCGCCGCGCCGGCTCCTGCCCCAATTGATCGACTTGAGCCCGCGCGAGTTCGTCGCGCGAATCCGTCTGGGCCAGCGCGAGCACGAAGTCTCGGTGAGCGTCGAGGCGTTGGTGGCGGGACCGTTCAACACCGCCGACGCGGTGCTGGTGCGCGTTCGCGGCTCCGACAAGGTGCCGCCCTCGAGCGCCGACGAGCGCGCGCGTCGGCGCGAGTCGCTTTGGAGTCTGATGGTCCGCCGCGGCTTCAGCGGCGCCGAACAGGTCCGGGCGCTGCTCCGCGAGGGCGTCGTGGGTCTCGGCGCCGAGGCCGCCATCTTGGGCCGCATCGAAGACGGCGAGCTGCACGTCGTACAAGTGGTCGGACCGGCCGACGTCGGGGTCGACGAGCGTTTGCCCTTGGCCCGGACGCCCGCGCGCGACGCGGTGCGCCGTGCCGGCACCTTCGCCGTCGAGGATACGGCGGGCGACGGGCAATTCAAAGACTTGGTTCCGCCCGCGCGGTCGTTCTCCAGCGTCGCGTTTCGCGTTGGCCAGGCGCAGTGGTGCGTGAGCTTCATCTCGTCGCAAGCGCGCGCGCTGCCCTTCGACGACGACGACTGGGCCTATATCGAATTCTTGTGCGAGGCGCTCTCGCGCGCCATCGAGCGCAGCGAGAGCGACGCCGCACTCGAACTGCGCGCCAATTCCGACGACTTGACCGGTCTGCCCAACCGCGGCGCGACCGAACTCCGTCTCGACGAGAGCATCGCGGAGGCGCAACGCTTGGAGGTTGCGGCGGCGGTGCTCTTCGTCGACATGGACGGCTTCAGTTCGGTCAACGATACCGTCAGTCACGAGGCGGGCGACGCGGTGTTGCGCGAAGTTGCCGACCGCTTGCGCACGACCGTGCGCCGCGAAGAGTTCATCGGCCGTTGGGGCGGCGACGAGTTCGTGATCATCTTGATGCCGGTCAAGTCGATCGCGCAGATCGAGGCCGTCGCCAATCGCATCACCACCGTCTTGGCCGAACCGTTCGCGGCGGGTGGGAGCAGCTTCACCTTGGGCGCGAGCATCGGAGTGGCGCAGTTTCCCGACGACGAGACCGACGCGCGGCGGCTTCTGGCGGCGGCCGACGCGGCCATGTACCGGGCCAAGGAAGACGGCGGCGCCTGCATCCGCTTTCACGACGGCCGCCGCGCCGGCGGCCCGCACGTGCCGCCGCGCGCTCCGGAGGAGCCCGCCGTCGAAGCGCCGGTCGATACGCCGCCCGCGGGCCGCGGCGAGGTCGCCTACGTCGTCATTTACGAGCCGATCTACCACTTGCGCGACGGCGACGTCGGGGCCGCCGAGGCGCAGTTGCGCCGCGTCGACGCGGAACGCGGATTGCTGGGCGCCGCGCAGTCGCGATCCGTGGAGGACGATCCCCAGACCCGGCGCGAGGCGGACGCTTGGCTCTTGCGCGAGACCTTGGAATTGGGTCGAACGCTCGCCGCGTCGGGCTTCGAGCTGGCCTACGACCTACGGCTGGCCGCCTACGACGCGGGCGTTTTGGAAGCTATGAGCGACGGCGGCTTCGGCGCCGCGGACTGGCGGCGCATCCGCATCTCCGTCTGCGCCGCCGAGGCAGCCCAACCGACCGCCGTCTTCGAAGACTTCCTCGAGGCGTGCGCCCGTTTCGGCGTCGGGTTCGTGCTCGATTGGTTCGACGGGTCGCTGGCCTCGCTCCACGCGGTCTCCAATCTGCCCGTTTATACCTTGCGCATCGGCTCCGGGGTCATCGAGCGCACTGCCGCTCAACCCGGCGGTTTAGCGCTTCTCGAAGGAACGTTGGCCGGCGCGCGCGCGTTAGGATGGCGGATGATCGCGAGCGGCGTCGAAACATTGGAGCAACGTGATTTCGTGGTTGAGCTGGGGGTCGACGGCGTACAAGGCCCCTACGTCGCACGGGCGATGACGGCGAGCGACTTCGTGGCGTGGCTCGCGGCGCGTCGCGAGCCTCCGCAGGAATCGTGAAACTCGGCCTGTTCTTGGCGGCTGCGGCATTGCTGGGTGGTTCGGTGTGCGGCACCGCCGCCGCGGTTGCCGCCGGGTGCACGGTCGGCATAAGGACCACCGTATCGCTCGTTTCGGATCCCACCGATCCCAACGTATTCGTGTTCGAGACCAAAGACGAACTGGTCGATTACGTTTCCGAGCATTGGAACAATTCGAGCGAGATCTTCAAGCACACGATCTTGGCCCCGCCGGGCACGCCCGCGCGAGTAAATAGCTGTTCGCCAAAGTTGGCCCACCCGCGCTATTCGCCGCCGGTCGACGTCGTCAACGTAACGATCCTCGGCGGCCCGTTCCGCGGTAAATCGGGTTGGGTCACGTCGGCCGACATGCACGTGCGGGTCGCAGCCACCCCGGCCAAGGGCATCGTCGGTCAGCGCCGGCAACCGCCGGCGCCGCGTCCGTAGGGTCGCCTCAGCAGTCGTAGCTCAGGGCGTATTCCGACGGCTGCGGCCGCGCCGCGATCGCGAGGATCTGATCCCGCCGCGAATCGCTCCAACGCCGTAACGCGGCTTCGTCGAAGACGCCGCCTTCGCTGAGGTAGCCGTGATCGCGTTCGAGCGCGTCGAGCGCCCGTGCGAGTCCGGCCGCGAGCACGCGCGGACTCGCTTGCGCGGCGCCGGTTCCCGCTGCGCTTTCGAACGGTCCGTAACCGGCCGAGATCGGGTCGACGCGTTGCGCGACGCCGTCGAGCGCGGCGCAGAGCAACGCGGCGAAGAGCGCGTACGGGTTCGCGCTCGCGTCGCCCAAACGCACGGTCAAACGCGGCGCGCGCGCCGCGCCGCCCGGCGTCGGATCGATCGCCACCACCGTCGGCGCGCGGCTCGACCCGAAGGCGACGAAGCGCGGCTCCGCCGCCAGCCGCGTGTGCGAATTGAGCGACGGTGCGCAAAGCGCGAGCAACGAATCGGCGTGGGCGAGCAGACCTCCGGCCGCAAAGAGCAGCGTCTGGCTCGCACCGGCCCAGCCGGCCTTATCGTAAAACGGCGACTTGCCGTCTTTGTTCAGGTGCAGGCGTACGTCGAGTCCGTTGCCCTCGCCGCCTGCGACCGCCTGGGGCATGAAGGTCGCGCTCAGGCCGTGCCGCGCGGCAACCGTCTTGACGACGTGCTTCGCGGTCAGGATTGCATCGCCCGCGCGCGCCGGCGCGCGCGCGGCGAGGTCGAGCGCGGTTCGCGCGCCCGCGAGCGGCTGTTGCATCTCGATCTCCACGCCGCTCGCGGCGAGCGTGACCAGCACGTCGGCGCGCACCGCGTCGAGTCGGTGCGCGCCCGCGGTTTCGAGCCGCACGCCGCAGGCGTCGGGCGCATCTTCGAACGCGGCCGAAGCGAAGACGCTATAGCGTAAGCGGCAACCTATCGTCGCCGCGTCGGCGACGCCGCTCGCCTGCAAGCGCGCTTCGGCGCGTTCGACCAATTGTCGCGGATCGTCGCCGGCGGCATCTCTGCGCGAACAGATCAGTGCGAGGGTCGCCGTCGCGTGCAACGGATCGAGGTGGGCGCTCTCCTGGTCGGGCAGCAGCGTGACGCCGGGCCTCAACTCGAATCCCTCGGCCAGCGCGCGCGCGTCGACGCGCTCGGCCGGAATCGACGCGATGCGCCACGCCCCGTCGTCGCCCGCGTACCGCAAACCGACGACGGACACGCCGTGCTTGGCAATCAGTTCGAGTACGTCGCCGGTTTTTTTAGCCATGCCCGCCTCCGGAGCGACGCGCGCGGTCGCGTCGCGGGAAGACGCGGGGCGCCGCGCCGCCGATGCGTTCGAAGGCGATGCCGAAAGCGCGTTCGAGCACGTCCGGTTCGAGGACGCTCTCCGGCGGCCCGAAGGCCAGCAGCCGCCCCTCGCCGAGCAACGCGACGTCGTCGGCGATCGCCGCCGCTTCGTTGAGGTCGTGCAGCGCCGCGAGTACGGTCCGGCCGTCGTCGGCGAGCGATCGCAGCAAGATCGCGACGTCGGCGGCATGGCGCACGTCGAGATGGCTCGTCGGTTCGTCGAGCAGGATGACGCGCGCATCTTGCGCGAGCGCGAGCGCGAGCCAGGCGCGTTGCCGTTCGCCCGAACTCAGCGTGTCGAAAGGCCGCTCGGCGAGCGTCGTCAGCGCGACGCGTTGCAGCGCCGCGTCCGCGGCGAAGTAGTCCGCTTCGCCGGTGGCCCAGTCCCACCAGGCGCGGCGCGCGAAGCGGCCGGTGAGAACCACGTCGCGCACGCTCATGCCGTGCGGACTTTCGGCGTCGCTGCCGATCAAGGTGACGGCGCGCGCGCGCTCGGCCCGATCGAGTTGCCCGACCGGCCGTCCGTCGATCAACACGACGCCCGCGGCAGTTTCGGTAAAGCCCGCGATCGCGCGCAAGAGCGTGGTTTTGCCGACGCCGTTGGGTCCGACGATCGCGCACAGCCGTCCCGGCGCGACGTGCAGGTCGAGTCCCTCGAGCAGCGTGCGGCCGCCGACGTCGAGGCGAACGCCGCTGACGTTTACGTGCCCCACAGTCGCGTCGCTCCGGCGGGTCGCAAATAGAGATACAAGAACGTCGGCACGCCGACGAACGCCAGCAAGACCCCGAGCGGAATTTCCGCGGGCGGAAAGAGCGAGCGGCTCAGCGCGTCGGCCAGCGGCACCAGCGCGGCCCCGAGGAAGAGGCTCGCCACCAAAGCGTAACGGCCGTCGCTGCCGACGATGCGGCGCGCGAGATGCGGCACGATCAAGCCGACGAAGCCGACGATGCCCGACAACGCGACGGCCGACGCGGTCAAGAGCGTGGCCGCGCCGAGCAAGAGCCAGTTGGCGCGCGGCACGTCGACGCCCACCGCGCGCGCGATGTTGCTGCCCAGCCGCAGGGCGTTGAGCGCCGGCACCGCGAGCGCGGCCATCAGCAGGCCCGCCGCGACGTAGGGCGCGGTCCAGGCCAATTCGCCCCAGCCGCGCCCGGCGAGGGAACCCGCGAGCCAGGCCAAGATCTCGTCGGAACCGTTGCGGCCGAGGCGCGTCAACGCCAAAGCGACGATCGCCGAGAAGAGCGCGGACAGCGAGACGCCGGCGAGGATCAAGCGCTCCGCGTCGATGCCGGTGCCGCGCCGGGCCAGCGCGGCAACGAGCAGGGCGGTGGCCAAACCTGCTGCAAAACCGAGCGCGGGCAGGAACGGTGCGGCGAGCCCGAGGGCCACGCCCACCGCGATGGCCGCGCCGGCCCCCGCGCTCACGCCGGTGAGAAACGGGTCGACCAGCGGATTGCGCAGCATGCCCTGCAACAAAAAGCCCGCTACCGCGAGCGCCGCGCCCACCACTGCAGCCAAGGCGACGCGCGGCGCGCGCAGCGACCAGACGATCGTCGCTGCGTCGCCGCCGGCATGCGGATGTATCAGCGCGCGCACGACCTCGCCCGCGGGCAGGCTGGTGCCGCCCACGAACAAGCCGGCCAGCCACGCGACGAGCGCGGCGAGCGCCAGCACGCAGAGCCAAAACGGGCGAGACGCCATCGGCGGCCGTTTTAGCGCGCGGGGTCTCCGGCTCCCGCGCCGGAGGGAACCCCGTCCCGTCGGACGCAGGTAAGCCGAGCGATCGCCGTCAGGAACCCGGTGTAAGTCCGGGACGGTCGCGCCACTGTGAGCGGGGAGCCGCCGGGACGTCACTGCAAGGGAAGACGCCGGCACGACGGCCACGATCCGCGAGTCAGGATACTGAGGCGACGCAACAACCACTCCACCTCGCGAAAAGGTAGGCGGGATTTTGCAACGTCCTCTCTCGGCGTGTTGCGCGCTGGCCGCGCTCTACGCCCTCTCGACCCTTCCGGCCGGCGCCGACGCCGCGCCCGCGCCGTCGCCCTCGCCGAGCGCGCTTCCCGAGATCGGCCGCGTCTCGACCAGCGACCGGCGCTCGGAGCCGATCGACCGCAGTTCGCGGCCGACGTACGTGATCGATCGCGCGCAACTCGACGCGCTGGGTGCGCGCACGGTCGCCGACGCGCTGCAGACGCTGCCCGGCGTCACCATCTATCGCTACGGCGCCTTCGGCGCGCAAACCGATTACGGACTGCTCGGCGCCAACTCGGAGCAGACGCTGGTGCTGCTCGACGGCGTGCCGATCTCGGCCGGCACGACGGGCTCGGTCGACCTCGGCTCGTTTCCGCTCGGCGGCGTGCAGCGCATCGAGGTCGTCGAAAGCGGCGCGTCGACGCTCTACGGCACGAGCGCGGTCGGCGGCGTCGTCAACATCATTACCGGCGTGCCGCGCGGCCCCGACGTGGCGCTGAGCGACGGCTCGTACGGCGACCGCGACGCGCGCGTGTCGCTGGGCGACGGGCACGTCGGCTTCAGTTACGAACGCCACGTGGCCGGCAACGACTATCCCTATCCCGCATTGAATTACGCCGAGGCGCAATTTCCCGCGGGCGTGCGCTATAACGACTGGGCCGATCAGAGCGACGGGCGCTTGACCTTCACGCAGTCGTTGGGCAGTCGCTACGCAGTGCGCGCCGGACTCGGGCTCAACGCGATCGACGTCGGCGTGCCCGGCGGTCTCGATTACCTCACGCCCGAAGCCGTGCAGCGCACGACGCGGTCCGATGCCGAACTCGAACTCTCGCGCAGCGGCGGCGCGTCGACGCTGTCGTTGACCGTCTCGGGCTCGCGTCAAGCCTTGGTGTACGCCGACCCGCAAGAGGGCGGCGAGAGCGACACCTACGACGGTCGCGCGCAGATCTCGGTGAAGGACGTGATCGCGGGCGACCGTTCCGCGTTCGTGGCCGGCATCGATCTCTCGCGCGAGAGCGCGCTGCTTTCGCTCGGGCCCGACGGGCCGCCGCCGACCTTCGGCGCGAGCCAGTCGCAAAGCGCCGCCTACCTGCAAGATCAGATCGAGGTCGGTTCGTCGGCGCAGGCGACCTTCGGGCTGCGCGGCGAGAACGACGCGCCCCGCGGCAGCGTGCTCGCGCCGACCTTCGGCGGCTTGCTGCACCTCGGCGTTTTGCGGCTGGCGGGCAACGTGGGCGAGTCGTTCCGCGTCCCGACGCTCGACGATCTGTACTATCCCGGCTACTCCAACCCCAAGCTCGTGCCCGAGAAGGCGCAGAACGAGGACGTGACGCTGTCGTGGCCGTCGCTGGGCGGCGGCGTCTCCCTGGGATGGTTCGGGCGGGGCGGTTCGAACTTCATCGTCCTCAACGATGCGTACATTCCCGAGAACATCCAGCGCGCGGCGATCGACGGCTTCATCGCCCGGGCGGCCACCCGGCCGTTTTACGGCATGGTGACCGACCTCAGCGTGACCGACGTCTACCGCGCGCTCGACCTGACCACGCTGAACCGGTTGCCGCGCAATCCGGTGCTGCAGGCCAGCCTCGGGCTGACCCGGCCCTTCGGCACGGGCCGCTTCGCCTTCGGCGCGCGGGCGCGCATCGTCGGCTCCGACGGCGACGACGCCTTC
>Ga0326727_10022205_pt1 | contig 12300 bp, 9 predicted proteins | sample MB2enrmetagenome_FD_207643 | JGI IMG/M metagenome (GOLD analysis project Ga0326727, IMG submission 207643) | Lab enriched peat soil microbial communities from McLean, Ithaca, NY, United States - MB29MY | ecosystem: Environmental > Terrestrial > Soil > Wetlands > Peat | place: USA: New York... | reverse complement strand
TGGGACAAACCAGCCTTGGAGCAGCTTCACAACTTACCTCCTCCGGTTCCAATGGAACGTCCAGCTTGACCATCAATGGGAGTATGCTGGCGCCGGGCGTCAATACCATAACCGCAACCTATCAACCCACCTCGCCGTTCACCGGATCGACGGGTTCAGCAACAGTGACGCTCATCGTACCGGCCAAGGTAGCCACCACTCTCACTTCATCGGCCAGCCCCGCCGGCATCCTCAGCAGCGCCACGACCCAGCTATCGGTCACCGTAACCCCCGCATCCGGCGCCGCACCTCCCACGGGAACCGTCTCTTTCGCTCTGGGGCAAACGTCGCTCGGCGCCGCAACCCTCACCAGCTCCGGCTTAACGGCGACGGCCGTACTTACGGTGAACGGCGGTAGTCTCGTACTCGGCGCCAACACCATAACAGCTACTTACGAGGGAACCACCGCGTTTGGCGGATCGATTGGATCGGCAGCGGTAACAGTCACCGCGCCCGTGAAGGTGGCAACCACGCTTATCGCCACCGCCGGCGCGGCCAGCATCGGCGCCAGCGGTTCGACCCAGCTGACCGCAACGGTAACTCCTGCATCAGGAAGCGCGGCGCCCACGGGAAGCGTTACTTTCACCCTAGGGAAGGCCTCGCTCGGCTCGGCCACATTGACCACGTCCGGATTGAAAGCGACCGCGGTACTGAACGTAAACGGAAGCGCCCTTGCCGCGGGAGCCAACTCCATCACCGCCACGTACGCAGGCACAACCGCCTTTGCTAGTTCCACGGGTTCGGCTACGATAACAGTTCCTACCGCCTCCAAAGTAGGCTTAGCTCTTGCAAAGGCAAGCAGCAACCAACCGGGCTTTCCGCTTTTAATCACCCTGACGGAGACCGCCGGTGTCGCGACGACAGTAACAGGCTGGACCATCGCAGGCACCAGTTTCACGTCAGCAATAGGCGCTGCCCTCGGGAGCACGGCGCTTCCGGCACGCGGCAATCTTTCGGACATCATGATTATCGGGTGGTCCCCCATGCCGAATCCGCTGGTAGTCGTATTCACAGGAGCCGACGCTGATGGGGCCGCATGGTCGGTAACGTCCTCGATCGCGACAAAATAGCCAACGCCGCGCGTCGCCATCGCTCGGCTCGGTCACATGAAAGCGCAACGTGCCGTGAACCCTAATTCCGCCCGGCAGCCTGGGCCCTGGCGCTCTCCAACGCGCTTCTTACCTTACCCTCCTGGCTGCCCGCGCACTCTATGGCCAAAGCCGCTTCGCGTTCTGCTTCCGAACTGCGTCCGGTGAGCCAAAGCACTTGAGCCAGCATGGTGTGTACGCGATACCACCACGGCTCCGTCTCCACAGCCGCGCGCAGTTTCACCTCGGCGTTGCCAAGATCTCCGGCAATGACGGCTAAGGCTGCGGACTGGTAGAGCGCGCTGAATCTTTGCTCGCCGCTTCGCTCAGCCTCTGCGCTCGCCTCCCGTGCGGCGGCGAGCGCCTGCTGGCTGAGAGGCGCTGGCAGCGCCCGCGAAGCTTTCGCCATCTGCTGCGAGAACCACAGAAAATCACCGGGAAACGGAAACCGGAGGGCAAGCTGGAAACTTGCGCGCGCGCCTGCTACATCTCTGTCAGCCAGTTGGCGCCCCGCTCTCGCGAGCAATGCATCCGGAATCACATATAAACCGGCAGCTAGCAAAACCGCTATCGCTACCGGGAACAGCACAATTCTGGCCGTTCGCCCCGGCGCAACACGGGCCACGGTACGAGGGGCCGGTACTGCGAGGGCCACTGCGACCGCCGCTGGCAAATAGAAGTAAAGCGCATTGGTGACAGTCATCGGATCGAACTGCTCCGAAATCGTTAAAGCGACGATAGTCGCCGCCAGCGTGGCGCCCTCCGGCACTCCCTCACGCACGCAACGGGAAGCGCAAACCAGTCCCAGCACGATTAAGCCGGACACCATCCCGAAGCCGACGAAGCCTTGGCTGACGGTGGTGCTGATCATGAGATTATGCGGGTCCTCGTGGTAACGATCCGGATAGGCTCGCGATAACCCGAGCGACTGCTGCTTCCGAAACTCGCTCGCGAACGCTTCAGGGCCTATGCCGATCAGCCAGTGGCTCGCGATCAGCGGCCAGGACTCACGCCAAACCATCAATCGTGTGCCGCCCGCGCTATCCTGCATCCATTGGGTCAGGCGAACGCGGAAGCTGTTCCCTGCCGGCGAAAGAGCCAGCAGTGAAACAAACGCCGCTAATGCCAGCGCAAATACAGTGCTATAGGCCAGCATCCGTTTCATGCCGAACCGGCGCGCCTCAATGAACATGAAAAGGATGCCGGCCACCGTCAGCCCCAGGACCGCCGAACGGGTTCCCGTAAGAAGCAGCGCGACCGCGGCGATGGATAGCACCCCTACGTGAAAGCACCGCAAGGCCACGCGCGATTCGTGGAGGGAAGAGGCTGCCGCAATCAGATTCACGGGCAGCAGAAAGTTCGCAAAGTACATGGCATGCCGCATGGTGGCCGGCGGCCTCACGATGTCGCTCGTATAGTGCTCGGTGTACAATCGCGCCGGCAGGATGGGATCCCAGCCGAGGTACTGCAATATCCCATAGGTTCCGGCGATCGCGCCGCAGACTTCGATGGCCATCAACAGCCGTCGGGCAAAGGGCGGACGAATGCTCACCTGTGCCGCCAAAACCGCGACGACGAACAGAATCACGATCTGGGTAAGTGCTCCCATACGCACCAGGGCAGTCCCGCCTACCGCCAGGATTGGTTCGCGCGAGAGCGCGGCCGAGACTGCAAGCGAGGCGGATTGCCCCAACAGCAGTAGGGAGAACAGGCGGCCCGATGAAGCCTGCCACAAACAAGCTGCGCCCGGCCACCAACGTCGCGGATTCAAAAGGAGGATCGCGGCCGCGACGTATAGAATCGCCAGCTTTGGAGTGACGTCATAACCCAGCAACAATCCAGGCGTCAAGGCCAGTGGAGTGGCTACCACCGCAGTAAGCAGGACCGTCTCGATCAACCCCATGTTGTTGCCGTGCGGTCCGCTTGCTTGCCACGCAATACCTGTGGGCGGCGTGGCGCCCGCGCAGGCCCGCAGGGATCTTCGGGGCTTTGCGTCTTGCTTGTTTAGTACGGCCAAGTCAGATCATACGACTTCGGAGATCAAATCAATGGTTGGCCGGATTATGGCCCGACGTGTGGAGAGGCTTCCGCTTCCGTCACCGCAATCGACTGCACGCGACTGCCGCAGGCTTAGGGCCAAGGTTCAATCTGAATTCCTGCGCCCGGTGTCACGCGCAACCGTCGGTTGCGGGAACCAGTCGTGAGCGACGGTGGAGCGCATAACCTGTTCACGATCGCAGGTCGAACGGACGCCGCAGGGTGAGACGGCGGGTTGTGCCTTCAATCCGACGCCGGAGGATCATACCAACTTCTTAGCGGCGACACCGGCCTCGGGGATGAGCGATATTCTCGCATTTGCCTCCTTAGTCGCTTTGAGGGCGTGCGAACTATGTTACTGGCGCAGGATTAAATGGGGTCAAGGCATTTCCCAGGCCCCAGTGCTCGGCCCACGTCTTCTTGCGTCCGCTGGCGGTTTTCAATGCGAAGCGGAATATCTCCCATCCGATTTCTTCGGTTGTGCTTTCGCCGCTCGCTATCGGTCCGGCATCGACGTCGATCAGGTCGTGCCACCGTTCCGCAAGGGAACTGCGGGAGGAAACTTTAATCACCGGGACCATGGAAAGCCCATAGGGGCTGCCTTCCCCGGTGGTGAAGATATGGAGGTTCATGGACGCAAGTTGCAGAGTGCCACAGATGAAATCACTGGCCGGAGTGGCGGCGAAGACCAGGCCTTTTGTGGTGACTCGTTCGCCGTGGGATGCAACGGCGCGGATCGGAGTGCTGCCGGCTTTGGCGATTGAGCCCAGGGCTTTCTCGACAATGTTGGCAATTCCACCGCTTTTATTGCCCGGGGTCGGATTCGCGCTGCGGTCGGAACGGCCGCGTGCGAGGTAATCGTCGTACCAGCGCATTTCGCGAACCAGATCGCGGGCCACTTGCGGCGTGGCCGCCCGCCGGACCAGCAGGTGGATGGCGTCGCGGACTTCGGTGACCTCGCTGAATAGGACAGTGCCTCCCGCCCGGACAATCAGGTCGGCGGCGAAACCGACAGCTGGGTTACAGGTGATGCCGGAAAAAGCATCGCTGCCCCCGCACTGCATACCGACAACCAGTTCAGACGCCGGAACGGTTTCCCGCCTGCGTTGACTGAGAACGGCAAGCCGCCGTTCTGCCGCCTCCATGATGGCGGACACGGTGGCCGCGAATCCGCCGTGCGATTGCAGACGAACAACGTTCTGCGCCTCCAGAAGCGGAAGCTGGTTTCTAAACAGGCGCTCCGGCGGAAGTTTCTCGCAGCCCAGGCTCACGATCAGCGGCGTTCCTCCGGTGTTGGCGTGCAGGCTGATATTGCGGAGAGTGCGAATGGGGATCTCGGCGCCTGGCGCGTCGATAGCCACGCCGCAGCCGTAGGTATGGGTGAGCGCGACGATATCGTCGACGTTCGCGAAGCGCGGCAGCACCTCCGCCTTCAAGCGGCGAACGGCATAGTCGACGGTGGGCGCCACGCATTGGACGGTGGTCGTAATGGCCAGAATGTTGCGCGTTCCGACGGAGCCGTCCGGATTACGGTAGCCTTCAAATGTGAAACCTTGGAGAGGTTCCGGCTCCGGCAGGCTGTTCGTCGTGAGATCAAGCTCATCGAGGGACGGCGCTTCCGGTAGCTCGAGCATTTCCGCAGGCACATGCGCCCCTTGCTGGATGGCCTTTTTGGCATAGCCGATGACCTGGCCGTAGCGAAGCACCGCGTCCCCCGCGCCAAAGTCCACCAGCGCGATTTTCCGGGCGTTCTCGAGAACCAACCCCACGTTATCGCTTGGGTGCGTCCGAATGTACGGCGGCTTCATGTCGGCTCCGCAGAAAGCGCGAAGTGAGAGCGTGTTCGACCCTCATCAGCGCTTCCGCGCTGTGCTTGGTTAAACCGTGATACCGACGCTAGCTCAGCGTCGGGCTTTATGCTGCGATACCGTTTTCCCAAATTGGGTTGCAATCCTCGCACGGTAAATCTGACGTGGGTATAAAAGCTACCTGTGCGGGACTGATGGTTTGTTCATCTGAGAGATCGAGTGAGGTAATTGGCGGGCGTACATTGCCCGGGAGCGACATGGCGGACGTTACGGTCACGTTACGTCTCCTTTCTGTTCAACGCGTAGCAGTTTTAAGCCCAAAGCGTGCTTTGGTACTTAAGAGTACTACATCTCGATATAGTCCGCCAGCCACTTGCATAGCGACCCGAAAAGAACATATCCTTACAAGAACACTAGATTTATATGCTTATGGCAAAACGCTCAACGTCGACGAAGTGGCTGAATACCCTAGCGCTGACGGCGGCTGTTTCCGCGGTCGCGGCCGTGGCCTGGAAGAATTACCGGCCACATGCGCGACCCGAGTGGGCGATATTCTCGTCACCTGGGAAAACAAGGCCCGAGATTACGCTGCGGAATCTCGGGGCAGATTCGAACACAGGACGCTCGAGCAACTAGTATCCAATGACACTGCCTTTCGCGAATTACTCCGTCCAAAAGGCTCAACGGGATCTGCTTGCGGGCGTCACCGTGGCGGCGATTTCTCTGCCGCAGGCGATGGCTTACGCGCTCATAGCGGGCGTGGACCCACGATTCGGTTTGTATTCGGCCATTGTTGTCACGCTGGTCGCGTCGCTTTTCGGGTCGTCCTCGCATTTGATCAATGGACCCACGAACGCCATCTCCCTGGTGGTGTTTGGCGCCCTCGCCTTCTTCAATACGGACGCGCGCCTGGAAGCCTACCAGGCCATGTTTCTGCTTGGCATTATGATCGGAATCATTCAGATTCTGATTGCAGTGTTCAAGTTGGGGGACCTGACACGTTACATCTCGGAATCCGTCGTGATCGGGTTCATGGCCGGGGCCGGGTCGCTGGTGGCGCTGAGTCAAATCGGCAACCTGATGGGGCTCAAGGACAAAGGCACCGGGGATCAGCACGTCCTGTATCGCATCTGGATGACCATCACATCGGGAGTTCCCAACTGGCGGTCTCTCTCCTTAGGCTTGGCGACCATCGTCCTCGTCGTGCTGCTGCGGTTTATAGCGCGGCGGTACCACCTGCCTCAAATCGATATGCTGCTGGCCTTGATTGCCGCGGGCATCGTGGCATCCGCGTTCGGATGGTCGCATCCGGGGGCGGATGGAAAGACGCTCATTTCCGTGGTCGGCAATGTACCCCGCAGCCTGCCGGCTTTCCATATCCCGGTTATACAGCTGGGCTGGATACAGCGGCTTTCGGGCAGCGCATTCGCCATTGCCTTTCTGGGGTTATTGGAGGCTCTGGCTATCGCCAAGTCCATAGCCGCCTCCACGCGCCAGCCCCTCGATTACAACCGGCAGTGCCTCGCCGAAGGGCTTGCGAATCTCACGGGTGGATTCTTCCAGTCTCTTCCGGGTTCAGGTTCGCTGACGCGCTCGGCCATCAACTTTCAATCGGGCGCGGTATCGCGCTGTTCCGGCATATTTGCGGCTACGACCGTCGCGCTTTGTGTTCTTGCCTTTGCGCCGCTGGCCAGGTACGTCCCCAAGCCGGCGCTAGCGGGCCTTCTGATGGTGACTGCCGCGCGCCTGGTGGATTGGAAGCGCCTGGCCTATGCCTTACGCGCTTCGCGCTACGACGCCAGCCTGGTTCTGATCACTGCGTTTTCAGCCGTCTTCATCAGTGTCGAATTCTCGATACTCATCGGCGTCGCGCTGTCGATCCTGATGTTCATTCCGCGCGCCGCCCTGCTGCGCTGGACGGAGATGACGGTGAGCGAAGACCGCGTGATTCGCGAGCGGCTGCCGGATGACCCGCCCTGTTCGGCGATGCTTCTTTACGACCTGGAAGGCGAGCTGTTTTTCGGCGCAGCTCCCGAACTGGAACGCTGCTTTGATGAGATCACGCGCCGTGCCGGAGAAGCCGGAATTTCGTTCGTGGTCTTGCGGCTGAAGCGTACGCGCAATCCTGACATGGTGGCCTTGGAGCGTTTCGAGCACTTCCTGCGATCGATGGACGCCAGCGGCGTAACGGTTCTGCTGTGCGGTGTGCGCGGGGACTTTGCGAAGGTGAGCGCCAATTTGAAGTTCGGCGACTGGCTTCCCAAAGACCGCGTGTTTCCCGAGGGTCTGGAGTTGTATTCCTCGACGCTGCGCGCCGTGCGGCACGTTTACGAATTGATGGAAGAGAACAATTGTTCCCACTGCGGAGGGGAAGATTCGATGCCGGGGAGAGAAGCAGTCTACTACCGGGTGTGAATCGAGGACTTAGCGCGAAGCCGCGTAAACCTGCAACGGCGCCCAATAATAGGGCTTCTTATAATCCTGAATCAGTTTCAACTTAGCTCGCCTTAAGGCCGCTACCGGGTCAGCCCCAGCTGCGATTCCGGCGTACAACTCGGACATCAGCTGCGCAGTGGATTCATCGTCCACATCCCAGAGCCCGCCAATCACGTGGCGGGCGCCGGAGGCGAGGAAGGCCCATGCAAAGCCAATCAACCCTTCGCCCGCGAAGGCCCTGGCGCCGGCGCTGCGGCAGGCGGAGACCGTGACCAGATCGGCGCGAATCGGAATCCTGTAGATGTCCTGGGCGTACAGGCGGTAATCGTCCCCGGAGTGCGAAAGCAGGACGGCGGACTGCAGCGGATGCTCCTGGTTGGCCTCCGCATGAGCGGCGAAATGGATGATGGCGAACTGCTCGGGATGAGAAGCCTGGTAAGCCTGCGGAGTGGCTTTGGCCTTCTCAAACGTGGTTGCCTCCATCTGGGGCAATTTCGCGTGAATGCCGTTGAGTTCCTCCTCGGCAAAGCGCAGCCTGGGATACCGGGTTCCAGAGTAATCAGCCGCGCCAATGAGCAACATTTTCTTCCCGTTGATCGAGCTTTTTCCGGCGAACATCGGCGCCAGAGCGCGAGACGGCGCAATCACCATCTCCACATCGTTGAGCCAGTAGTGTGGCTGCGGCTTGGGCGCCACCAGTGTTTCCAGATTCAGCTGGTGCAGGGGACCATCGGGCACGACGATGACGCGACTGCCGGGCGGGATGCATGGCGCGGCCTTTTCGAGCAGCATGCTCCATAGCGGACTTGTCCAGGTAGCGGACATGCCTAAGGGGTCCTTCTTGTCGACCTCGGTGAGCTTCTTGTAATCGGTCACAGCCGGGGTGATCTCCTCCTCGCCGGGCAGATCGAAGAGGTGGTTGCCGCTGCGCGAGAAGAGCCATAGATAGGAGTGCCGGGGAGCGATCCAGAAGGAAAGCAGCACGGTATTGGGGGCCAGCGCCGCCGGCTTTGTTCCGGTCTTCGGTTGCTCGGCGAAGCGTTCTTCGAGCACGCGCGCGCGGCTGGATTCCACCAGTGCGAAGGCCTGGTCCGGCTTCTTGTCGCGAATCAAGGCGTCCACATATCCCTGGTAGGTCCGAATCAACCGAGGCAGCATGGTGACCCTGCGGATGTCTCCGGGGGGCAATTGGGCGCGCGCCTTTTCATAAGCGGCCAGGGCGCGCTGGTATTCCAGGAAGGCGTTCTTGTAGTCCTGCGCCTTCAGATAAGCGGCGGCCATATCGCTGTGAACCTGCCATTCGAGGGCGGGCGTGGTGGCGGTGCGGATCACCTCATTCGAAAGCTGGAAGAAGCGGTCGCGCTGGCCGCGCCCGAGCGCGATATCGGCTTCGTTCATAACGGTGTAGGAATTTCGCGGAGTTGCCAGGCGGTTCCACTGCTCGGCGTGATCCCAGTCGGCAAGATCCAGGTAGGACAGCGCCAGGTTGCCGGCGAGGCGTCCTGCTTCGCTGGAGTCACCACGCCGCCTGGCCAGGTCAAAGCCTTTCTTCTGCCAGGAGATGGCTTCCTGGGTTTGCCCCTGCATGTTGAGGGACACCGCCAGGTCGCCGATGGTATTCACGTAGCGCTGCTCATCGCCGATTCTGGCAAAGATGGCCACGGCCTCTTTCCCGTCTTGCACGCCGCGTTCAAAATCGCCAAAGAACGCGTAGAGGTAGGTGAGGTTCAGGAGCGCACCGGCCGCCACCCTGGCGGCTCCAAGCTTCCGTGCGATCGCGAGCGCCTCTTCGTTCAGGTCGATGGCATCGCTATAGCGGTTATTCATTTTTCGGAAGTAACCGAGACTGACGAGCGACCGGGCAGCGTAGTAATCGGCGTGGGTCTTGATTGCCAGGGCGAGAGCCTGACGAACCTTGGCTTCGGCCTCATCACCCTTTCCGGGGGTAAACGCTAGGATCCCCTGCAATTGCAGAATCTGGAGCTGCAGCTCATTATCAGTAACCCGGGCCTGCGCCTGGTCGAGCAATCGGAAAGCGGTTTTCGGATCGGACCGGCGAGCCAGTGCGTCGTCAATCAGCCGCCGGACTTCGAGTTGGCCCGTTAGCGAACCCGGCGACTCGATCAAGGGAAGAGCGTCGCGCACCTTCCCCTGTTCGAGGAGCGCCTCCGCTTTTAGGAGGCGGAACTGCCAATACTGCCGCGGGGCGCGCTCCATTCCAAGGGTCGCCAGGCGGATCACTTCCGGAAACTCTCCGTGAAAATACGCGGCACGGGCCTGGTTGTAGCTCGGCGCCGGTGGATGGACGCAAGATGGCGCGATGAGTGTAAGAATAATCGCGAGCAGGCTGAATGCCTGCCCCACCTTAGTGGGTGGGCGTGCCGTTGGTCTGGCCTTCGCCGCCGGTGCCCGAGCCTCCGACAGGGCAGCCCATCTGCAGACGCGCGAGCGCGACGCGACGTTCGTTACTGCCGATGAGGATCTCACCGAGAATGATCTTACCGAATCCCACGGTATTGTCGTTCGGATCGTCCCAGATGATGGTATTCCCCTCGACTCTCATCTCCGCGAGCGCTTTGGCGGGACCGGAGAGCGTGATGCTCCGGACCACCGAGCAATAGTAATACCCGCGACGCGACAGCAGCCTGGACGGATCGGCCGGATCTGCCGGAAACCGCGCGGCGTTCTCCTCCCGGTACCTTGCGCTGGCGGTTGCCCAGAAGGATTCGATGGCCTCCCTGGTGCCATGGCTGGAGAATGGTTCGCCATCCACATCGATGGTCGCCGTGACATCCCCGAGTTGCAGGCCGTTGATTTTCACGTCCTGGATCAGGATATTGGGAGCGGGGTCTGTTCCGTTGTGCGTGGTTTGCATGGATAGACTCAGCAGGTCGAAGTGCACCCGTTCCGCCCACGTGCTGTACTCCACTGTGGTCGCAATGTCTGTCTGGTATCGCGTACCGTCGTAGCGGCCATGCGCTTTGGTGTCGATCCGGCGGACGGAAAGCAGCTTCTTCGCGACGGGCTGAGAGACCTCGTATTTGAAGTCGGAGGCGGTGGCTTCGGACTTGCCTCCGGTTACAGGCAGCACGCTGGCGCCAAGCGTCGGGACGTGAAGGTCGAGCCCCTGATGGGTATCCAGGCGATGGAAATGGGCTCCCACCCCGATGGCATGACCGTGGTAAACAAACCTCTTCTCGTCGTGTTCAGTCATTTTCACTCCAAGGCAGATCAGCTAGATTGAGTTACTCCACCCGGAAGGGAAATTGCTCCTCGCCACCCGGGATATTGGTTTGGACAACAATGGTGTACGCGCCAGGTTTCACCGCGGCGCCCGGCAATAGAATATGAGCCGTTCGATCCTGGGTGCTCTTGAAGGCGACGGAACTGCCCTGAAACAGGGCGGTGCAACCGCCGGCGCATTCCCTGGGCAGGCCATCGAGTTCCACGGCCAGTGGCTCCGGGCTGGTGGGAATGCTTTGTGTTTCACCTCCGCGAGCGGTGGCGGTGAGCACGTATTCGGAAATCGCCCGCGGCGCTCGAAGCCGGGAGATCTCCGTCTGCTGATAGCCCACCACGCATAGCAAGGCCAAGGCGGCGAACCCCGTGGCCAGCTGTGGAAACGTGAACCATTTCCTGAAGAATTCAGACCAATCCGGACTCGTCCGCTTCGCAGCGCTGGCCAGTTCAGGATGTTCGCGAAGCACGGCCCGCGCATTCTCCGCGAAAGCAGCGCCGTTTCTTACGGCCTCCGCGCACTCCGCGCACACGAACATGTGCTCTTCAAATTCATCCAGTTCAGGGCCGCTCATCTCGCCCAGCAAATATCTCTCGGTGGCCATTGTTTGATCAGCCTCGGTGTGTCGCATGTTCTCTATCTTTCCGTTTAAGCGCCCGCGGCGGTGCTGGTTCCGCCGGCGAGCTTTTTGAATCGTGTCAGCGCGCGATGGACAATCACGCGCAAATAATCCCTTCTGACGTTCATTTGCCTGCAAATCTCTTCGCGGTCCATATCGTCGACGAAGATCATTCTTAAGATTCTGGCTTCCAGTTCAGGCATTTCCTTCAAGATGACATGCACGAAGTTCTTGCGCTCGGCATGAATCAAGGCGCCCTCCATATCGATGGCTGTGTCGACCGGCTCGGTTTCCACCGCATCCACGCTCGGGTGGCGCTGGTGCGCACGGCATAACTCATACATCACGTTGCTACACACCGAATTTACGAACCCGCCGATTCGCTCGGGATGCTCGATCCCTTTCTTCCGCAGCGTCTGCAAAACGCGCAGGAAGGTTTCCTGGCACATGTCCTCAACGTCGTGGCCGGACCAGCCACGCCGCCTGAGTTTCACGCGCAGCAGGCCTTCGAAATAGGCGGTAAAGTGCTCTTCGGTGGCTGGGTCGCCAACGGTCAACCGCTCGATATATGCCGCGTCGAATTCCTGTCTAAACACGGGGTATCCGTAGGTCCGGCGCCGAACACCCGGCGCACGGCCGGACGCGCTGACCACAACCTTGCGAATTACACCCGCGCGTATCACAAGTGTTGCGTCCGACCCTTCATCATACGCATATCCCCCAATCCGCCGTCATCTCATTTCACTGAAAACCATTACTTTCACGCTGGCGCGGCGGCCGATCCGTCCAGGCCGGGAGGCAACCAGCATTGCCCGATCAAGCCTGGTTCAGGCAGACCGCCGCATTACTGGAAAAGTGCAAGCCGCCGCTCACTTGTGTAGTGAAATTGACGCGGCTAGCGTTTCAAAACGTCGAGTTTTCATGACGGGCTGGGCGAAACCAAATGCCAATCTGCTACGCGGCGGCGAGTTGCGTGAACAGGGCGTGCTCGGCGCCGATCAGCATGCCGTGCTGGGCGCCTAAGCGGATGGTTTT
>Ga0326727_10022203_pt1 | contig 12300 bp, 7 predicted proteins | sample MB2enrmetagenome_FD_207643 | JGI IMG/M metagenome (GOLD analysis project Ga0326727, IMG submission 207643) | Lab enriched peat soil microbial communities from McLean, Ithaca, NY, United States - MB29MY | ecosystem: Environmental > Terrestrial > Soil > Wetlands > Peat | place: USA: New York... | reverse complement strand
TAGACCACCGCCTTGCCGTCGATGGCTTGCGCCTTGATCATTTGCAGGAATTCAGCGGCGTGCGCAAGATCGCCGATGCGCGCAATGTGATCGCCCGCGTCGATTTCCCGCGCGGCCATCAACTCCAGCGTGCGCGCTACATCCCAGGGCGAACCGCCGCTGGAGCCGGTGATGTTGATTTCCTTGTAATGCACCACGCTGGTGTCAAATCCCACCGTGTCCTCGCCTTTCTTCAATCCGCCGAACAGGTTCAGCATGCCACCGCGGCCGAGCAGACTCTGGGCATCGGCAATGGCTTGGCGCGCGCCGACCGCAACAATTACGTCGTCAGCGCCCGCATAATCCGTCAACTCAGTGACGACCTGCTTCAGATCCTCGCATGCCGGATTGAGCGTGCGAAACGCGATGCCCAGTTCCGCGGCGCGGGGGCCGAAGAGCGTCTTCACGACCTCCAGGCGCGATTCCATCAAGTCCGCGGCCACAATCACGCGGGGCCGATAGCTCATAGCCAAGGCAACGTGCATACGTCCCATAGCGCCCGATCCCAAAACCACGGTCACGCCACCAGGCTTCAATCCTTTCAGCACTCCGCGCGGGCCGAGCGGGGTTTTCTGTCTCAAGTGGACGTGGTGGTCCTGCGCCGAGATGACGCAGGAGAAGGGCTCGCTCAGTGCCGCATGGGCATAAGGCAGGGTGGCATCGGGAAGCGGAAGCAAGCAACCGGCGGCAAGAATCTCTTCGCTGATCAGGATGTATTCCGCCAGATGCCCGCCCAGTGTGTAGCCCACCGCCACCTTGTTCACGCCCCGCGCGTGGTCACGATAGCGCTCGCGATGGTTGATGGGCGCGCTGTCCACGGCGGGCTGGATGACGTACCGCTGCCCGGGGCAGTAGCGCGCGCGCAGGTCGCCGCCGACCTCGACCAGTGTAACGGAGCCTTCGTCGCCAAGAATGAGGGGAAAACGCGTGATGTCCCACCCGTAAAGGAGCGGGTGGTTCGGCCCTTGTTCGATTAGCTTGATGAGCGAGGTGCAAATCCCGGCGGCGTCCACGCGCGCCAACATCTGCTGCGGGCCCGGGCGGGGCGTCAGTGCCTTGCGCACTCCCAAGTGGGAGAAGCCGGTCCCGTCCAGGACGACGGCGCGCATTTCATCCGGAATGGTGGGCGCGCGCTGGGATTCTTCCCCCGCGCTATAGTTTGCCTCGATAGGTTGACGATTCACTTCTCCTTGCGCCATGTTTCACTCCAGTCCAGAATACGCCGTCTGCCGCCATGCCGCCAGGATCCGCGTGTCCCCTGTCAGCCCTTCGTGGAGGAGGTCAGCCCGCGTCGCGGGCGAAAGAACCCAGCCCAGTTCCGCCCCTGACGAGGCTGGGGAATACCCTCCTGAAACGAGAGGGTTCGACTCGCGAACTTCTGACTATGGACACGAGCAACGCTCCCAGTTTCCAGCTTCCGAGGGCCTGTCCTTCCGGTCGATGTGAATGGCATCTGATTCGAAGCGCCAGTGAGGTATCCATTCCCAGGCGAGGCTGATCGGGCTGCGAACGACGCGGTTTTGAGCCGTTTATAGTGGCCGAAAAGGTCGCGATCGGTCAACCGGAATTCACTGGTGCACCAGGCAAATCGCCCCGTTTCTATAGTGTTGAAAATGTCCCTTTCTTGGGCGTATTGTTTGTTGGTACAAGGGTGGGCAAATAGCGAAACTTCGGCTCTTGAGGAAATCTGTGCATCACGATGTGAAAAACGACAAAGAAAGGAAAACTGCAATCAGGAAAGTTGATAATTAGCAGAAAAATGCCAGAATCGTCGTAGAATTCATGAGGCGGAATTTATCTAAATTGGCATTAGCAATGCTACTCCTCCCTTGTGCTGACGCTTTTATGCCTGGCGGGGCGACGGTTCGTCCAACGATGGCGACTGTCTGGAGTCAGCAGTTTGTGGGGGGATGTGAGCCTGCATAGCGGGGGAACGAGATTGGCGCCCGTGGCGCAAGCCATGGGCATGCGAACCCTTCCTCACATTCATCAGCTCTCCCACCGTGGCGGGACCGGCTCCCGCCGCAGCGACGGTGAAGGAAGGCAAGCAGGCGGTGGAGATGGGGCGGTTGAGTTGCCACCGGTCCGATCCCGCAAGGTGTGGCCCTGGCTGGGTGTGATCACCTACAACCTGCGCCACCCGTGGCGTCGGCGGGTGCCGCCAAACAGGAGAGGTCGGCCCGGGTTCGGAAGTGATGTTCCGCCCAGGTGAACAAAATTGAACAGACACGCTGCTGCCGAGGATGCTTTGATCGTTGTTTTGGAATTTCAAAAATGAAAACCCTGGGTGTACATCAGCCACATGGGGGCCCAAAAAGGAAATCCCGAATAAATGGGAATTCCAGCGGGAGAGAGGCCCCGGGCGAGGGAGGACGATGCTCGATGAATTCCCAACCGAAACGCAAACTCCAACCTCTGCTCGTGTTCCTGGCGCTGCTGTCCGTCCTCTGCACGCTTGCGGACCAAACCTTTGCGCAAAGGATGCCGGAGGCGCCTTACGGGCCATCGGTGGCGGCCCACGCTCCTATCATCGGGAAGCCCGGCGACTATGCCGGCTGGCAGACCTGTGCGGGCTGCCATCGCGCCGAAGCCGAAGCGTTTGCGAAGACTCCGCACGGTCCGGCAGGCGGCGCATTGCCGACTTCTCCCGCCACCCCCACGCCGGGAATTTCCCCCTCAGCGGCGGCGGGAAAGAAGATTTATGACGACATGATGTGCGCGGGCTGCCACACGCTGGGCGGCCAAGGTGGAGAAGGCGGGGGAGCTCTCGATGCTGTCGGGGTGCGTCGCACGCGCGCGGAATTGCTCGACCGGATGATCAAGCGCCGCGCTGGCACCATTATGCCCACGTTGCCACCCGACATGCCCAACGACCAAATCAACAATCTTGTGGATTACTTGCAGACGCTGAAAGGGGAGGCGCCGGCAGGGACAAAGCCCGTGGCGACTGCGCCGCCCACCAGCGTTACCGGATGTGAGGCCTGCCACGGCCCCGGCAAAGCCCACGCGGAGGCCCAACAGGCAGCGGGGGGCGACCCTGCCAAGGAAATGGCTGGCGCCAAGCTGATCTTCTCGTTCCACGCCAGTCCCAAGGAAAACTCGGAACGCTGCATGACGTGCCACATCACGAGCCAGAAACAGGAATCGTTTGCCCACTCGCAGCACGCGGCGGCGGCCATCTCCTGCAACGAATGCCATGCGGCCCACCTGGTCAAAGAGGGTAAAGATCAAAGCAAGGGCAGCCTGAGTTACGCGCAGGCAGCCTTCTTTCAGGTGCCGCAGCTTCCCGAAACGGTGCGCTGGCTGCACAGCAGCTTGCTCAAAGACTCCGAGCCGAAATTGTGCTTTACCTGCCATGGCAACATCCAGGCCCAATTCGCCCTGCCGGTGCACCACCGGGTGCCGGAGGGCCTGATGAAGTGCACGGATTGTCATAACCCGCACGGCAGCATCAATCGCGCCAGCCTGAATGCCACCCACTGGGAGACCTGCGTCAAGTGCCACGTGGAAAAACGCGGGCCCTACGTTTATGAGCACGCGGCGGTGCGCGTAGAAGGCTGTGTGATCTGTCACAGTCCCCACGGCAATACCGATCACTTCATGCTGGTGCGGCGGGAAGGCCGGCAACTCTGCTTGCAGTGTCACACCGGCTTCCACACTCAGGCCGCTGTTCCGCACAGCCGCCTGGGCTATCAGACTAGCGGCGAGTGCACCCGCTGCCACGTCACGATTCATGGCTCGGAGCTTGACCCTAATTTCTTGCGGTGAAGGGGAGATCCTATGAGACTTCGGCAACGATTACTTATCTCCCTGGCAGTGCTGCTGCTTGGCGGCGGCGCATTGGCGGCACAGGATAATGCGGAGACTGCGCTCACCCTGGGCGGGTTCAACACCCAGGGGTCAGTGACGGTCGGTTACCGTTTCGATGACGTGAAGGGCTACGTCCCCATGTTTCAGGATCTCTCCGGCCTCGAGAAGGGGTTTCGCCTGATGGACTTCAATATGTTCGGCGAAGCCGCCAAGGGTGCGAACCCCTTCGCGGATAGTTACTCCCTCTCCGTTAGCGGGCTGGGAGGCGAGCCTTTCGAAATGGGGCAGCTTTCCGTCGCCAAGTCTCGTCTTTATGATTTTCGGGTGAACTGGCGTCAGAGCTACTTCTATTCGAATCCAAACGACAACGTGGTGCTGCCGATCGCCGCGGTGGCCTCGGGGCTTTCCACCGGCCTTACCGATAATCACGCCTGGGGAACGGTACGCAAATTCGGTAATGCGGACTTCACCTTGCACGCCACCAACAATCTCCGGTTCAATTTCGACTACTATCACACCACCGACAGCGGTCCCACCTTCAGCACGGAGTCTTTGGATTTCTTCGATTCACCCTCTTACTGGGGTACCTTTGCTCGCGCCAATCCCTATTCCCTGTATGCGCCCATCAGCGACGACACCAATCGCTTCACCGGTGGAATCGACTACACGTACCAAGCTTGGACCTTCCATTACAACCTGGGCTACCAGACGTTCACGGAAAATGTGAGTTTGAATAATGTCAGTTCACCGGAGCTGAGTATCGATCCCGCGTCGAGCTCGAAGAAGGAGCCGCTCACCAGCCTTTCTCAGTCGGAATACCGGCGGCTCACAACTCCCATCAGCGAGTTTTCCTTCATCGGGAAGCCGTTTTCCAAATTCGAATGGCGGGGCGGCTACATCTACTATCGCTACCAGGGGCCCGCCACTTTCGACCAGTCGTACAGCGGCACTGCTCCCAACAGCACCGGCGCGCTCGCACCTTACACGGTCAGCCAGACGGCGCGAGACACGGTGACGGAGCCGGACAACATTCTGTACCAGACCTTCACCTACAAGCCCAAAGACTGGTGGGAGATCATTGCGGACTATCGATACTCCCGCTTCAGCACCAATAGTGCCGGGAATTTCAGCAGTGTGTTGGGCATCGTCACTAACCCGACGGCTACCACACCGATCACTAGCACCACGTCTTCTTCCGGGCCGGACGCCTTCGTCTGGCGCGATGGCCTGAGCGATTTCGATTTCAGCATGATCTTCACGCCCACTCCATCTCTTACGCTGCGCCCGGGGGTTCGGCTGCTCAAGGCGGACGTGGAGACCGCTGAAAACGGAGTCGTCGATCCCGCCTTGTCGCTACGGACCAAAACCGCCTGGCCCGAACTCAGCTTCGGCTATCAGCCCTCGAAGATCTTCAGCATCCGGGGCGACGTCCATGCCTATGACAACGGCTCGTCCTATACGGCGATCACTCCGCACACGGAAGTGGCCGGACACGTGATTACGCGCTTCCAGCCTTTCAAGAAAGTATCGTTGCAAGATGATCTGAATCTCACCAACGATAAGCTGATCGATTCCAGTTTCCAGGACAACGTCCGCTCCAACACGGTGACGCTTTCTTATGCCCTCAATGACCGGTTTTCGATCTTTACCGGGTTTACCTATGACAGCATTTTTGCGGAGGGTAACATCGTCTATGCCCGCGGCACCGCGCCACTCAATGATTTCCTGCGGGATCAAGAGGTGGATCGCGTGATGCAGGCAGGGGTGGAGGCCAAGCCCAACAAGTACTTCGGATTGCAGCTTACCGGCAACTTCGATCGGTCCACGGGTTACGGACACATCAGTGGGGAACCCCCCGCCTACGGTCCCCTCTCGTGGCCGCTCGTTACCGGCACTGTTTACGTCAATTTCCCCAAGGCGGGACGCTTGTCCGTGGACTTGCAGCGCACGTACTATGTCGAACAGATCATCACCGCCAACAATTTCCAGGCGAATCTCCTCACCATCCGCTGGACGCACGACTTTTAACAGGAGTTTACTGCGCAGGCGCGAACCCGCATATTTCACCACGCCGGGACGCTCTTGGGGGCCGGCGGGAACGGTGGCGCTTCAGCCCCGCCGAAATCGCGGCTCCCGCCCTCCGTTGACGGAAATAATCGGGAAGAGTTTGTACACATTACGGAAAAACCCATCGGGACTGTTTTGCTGACGAGCCGCAGGCGCTACTGAGCATCGCGAGGGAAGAATCTCGCATTGCCATGAACATGCCCCGGAGGGAGATCCTTCGCTTAGGATGACGGCGAACGGGGCTCAGGATGAAAATTGCGGAAACGTTTTTCCGCAGCCTGTGAAGTCCCGCCCTTGCAGACTCCGTAATGAGAAATACAGCCTATCGCTTCCGCCGCCATATTCTTCAGACATTTTTGACCAGAGCATGCGTCGCTCCGAATGCTCTTCGCAAGAATGTCCAGCTCAAACAGATGGCTGAAGCGAACACATGCACTGGATAAGAGATCACCCTTTCGACCTGATCCGATGTGCAAAATGCGCCCATCTATGTGAGTAACCCCATTAGAAAACAGACTATTGTGCAAATTAGCGCAGTATGCTGCAAAACACCACACAGCGCCAAGTGCCAAAATCTGGCTGGCTGGAAAGTATAGAAAATTAACGCTTTCTAACGACCCTGATGGACAAACTATTCACATCTTTGGCGAAAGCCTTGCTATCTATGCCTTTGCTCGTCGGGTTTCGGAAGAATGTGTCTAAGGAACGCTTCTCTCTTAGAACTTGATTGTCCGAAGGGTCCAAAGAGGGCATGTTACCTCTTCTTGGCATTTCAGCAATTTTGGGATTGAGCGTTTGCAGACTTTTTGCTGCCGACTCCGCGGATCACGGTTATATGGACACAAAGGACCTAAAGCCCGGAACTTGCCTTGCGTCGTGGGAGAGGGCACCCAAGATCGGCGTGGCGCACTCCGAGAACTATATGTCTGGTAGGGCGAGCGACCCGGTCACGGCCAAGGAGCCTGGGGAAAACGACGCTGTGGTCAACTGCCTCTCCTGCCACGATCCCCATGCCACCAAGGCGGAGCACCCGCTGCGCAAAACGGCGGAAGGCCGAGGCGCAGCCGAGAGTCTCTCCCCCGGATACCACAGTGACCTCGTACGAGTAAACGGGGGATGGCAGAATGTCCCCGTGCTTCAGGCCCCATTTCTTGAGGGGCGGTTATGAAGAGGGTCCTGATGTTCGCCCTGTTGATCGGTCTGACGGTCCCGCGGCTAGAGGCAGCCAAGCACCCCACCCTCGACCCCAAGGTCGACGCGGCGAAATGTCTCGAGTGCCATGCGGATAAAACCAAAGGGAAGTCGGTGCACACGGCGATGGCGAGCGGCTGCCTGAGCTGCCACGAAGTTCGAGTGAACAAGGACATCACCCGGGTGAAGTTAATCACCGCCACTCCTCTGGCCCTTTGCCTCAACTGCCACGCTGACAAGAAAGCCTCCGATATCAAAGGGAAAGTCCACAGCCCGGCGGTGCGCGAGTGCCTCAAATGCCACGATCCGCATGCGTCGGATAACAAGAACCAGTTGTTGAAGCCAGCCTCGGGAGCCACGAAGCAGGAGAACGTCTGCTTGTCTTGTCACAGCATGGGCGTGGACATCCCCAAGGGAGGCAGCCGGCACCCGGCGCTCGACATGGGTTGCGATACTTGCCACACCACTCACAAGACGGGCGACCCCGCGCAACGCGAATTCGCCTATCACCTGACCAAGGATGCGCCAGCGTTGTGCTTGGACTGTCACGATGTGAAAGATGCGGCGATGGCGAAGGCCCACCAGGATCAGCCCTTCGAGAAAGCCGACTGCCTTCAGTGTCATGATCCTCACCAGTCCAAGGCGCCGAAGCTGATGCAAGCGTTCCCGCACAATCCTTTTGAAGCCAAGCAGTGCGACACCTGCCATGAGCCTGCCAAGGAAGGGAAGGTTGTGCTGACGCAGAAGGATGTGAAGTCCTTGTGCGTGATGTGCCACGAAGATGTGACGAAGCAGATCGTGGCGGCCAAGGTGCAGCATCCGGGAGCGGCGGGCGACTGTACGGATTGCCACAATCCGCACGCCGGGAAGTCGCCGGGCTTCTTGCAGCCCGGCCCCGTGGCGGCGTGTCTGGTCTGCCACTCCGATCAAGCCGAGCAGTTCAAGAAAAAGCATTTGCACCAGCCGGCCTTCGAACAGGGCTGCGCCACATGCCACGAGCCGCATGGCGGCGACAATGCGCATCTGCTGCGCGCGAAGAGTGTGAATGCGCTTTGCCTGGAGTGCCACGGGCCTGACGCCAACCCGCAGAAAGTGGAAGGCCAGCTCCTGCTAGCAATCTTCGATGGCAAAGTGAAACTGCCGGAAAACTACTTCAGTAAGGTGCCCATTTTGCCCCTCAAATATGGCTTGGGACATCCGACGGAGAACCACCCGGTGGGCGACACGTTGGTCCCGAAAACCAAAACCGTGTTTGCTATGAACTGTCTCACCTGTCATCAGCCGCACTCCGGGAATGAGCCGGGGATGCTGGTGAAAGACCAGAAAAATAATATGGATTTCTGCAAAACCTGCCACGCCAATGGAATGGACCTTACGGATGTACGGACGGGAGGGAAATAAGGCAGTGGTTAGTGGCGAGTGGCTTGTGGCCTAAAGTACGCGTGAGTTGGAGGGAAACAACGTGTTAAAGAATGGACCAGGCTTGCTTCACTGCGCAGTAGACCCGCAACCCATCAGGGCTTCCAGGCCGCGTCCGCATCGTGCGTGCACGTTCATGGCAGCCGCGCTGAGCTTGCTGGCGCTCGCCTTGGTTTTTCCGGCGCCACTCCGTGCCGGCAAGAACAAAGACCAAACCCCGCCAGCTCCGGTGAACCTGGGAAATCAGCGGGTGAAGGGCTATTTCGATATCGCTAAGATCGTATGGCCGAACCCGCCGGCGATTCCGCGAATCGCCTTCCAGGACCTCTTCACGGGAGAAAAGATCGATCCCAGCCTCTATACAAAAAAGGGGCACAAGCAGACTTGGATGGACCGTCTGGCCGGAACGCAGTCCACCGACGAAATCCAAACGGACAAACTCCCCTTCCAACTGATTCGCACGTACGGAGTGGGGGTCGATTCGAAGGGTTTTATCTACGCGGGAGACCAAGGCGTGGGGGCGGTTTTCATCTTCGATGCGGAGAAAAAGGACCATGTCGAGATGATCGGCAACGGCAGGCAGGCGAACTTTGACCAGATCGTGGGTCTGGCGCTGGACGACGATGACCGCCTATTTGTTGCGGACGCCAAGCTGCACCGCGTCCTGGAATTCAATGCCAAGCACGTGGCAGAAGCAGTTTTCGGAGCGGAGGTGCTGGTTCGCCCGGGAGGCGTGGCGATTGATCGGGAAAACCGGTTCCTCTATGTGGCCGACGCCGGAAACGATGTGGTGGATGTCTTCGATGCGGACAGTTTCAAGCTGTTACGCCAGATCGGCAAGCCCAGCCGGAAGCATGAGCAGACCGACCCGGGAACTTTCTCCCTTCCCGAGGGTGTGGCCGTGGACAAGGACGGCAACGTTTACGTCACTGACACTTTTAACGACCGGGTCGAGATCTTCGACGCCGACGGCGAGTTCATCAGCACGTTCGGCAAGAACGGCGATGGTCCCGCGGATCTGGAGCGGCCCAAGGGGATTGCCGTCGATTGTGACGGCCACATCTGGGTAGTCGATGCGGCCCAGAACCGGGTGAAGGTTTTCAATCAGCAAGGCCGCCTGCTCATCTACTTTGGCGGGCAGGGATATTACCCGGGCCAGTTCATGGGGCCGTGGGGAATCGCCATCGACCAATCCAATCGGGTCATCGTTTCGGAGACGTTTCCCGGTCGGGTGCAGGTTTTCCGTTACGTGACCGACGAGCAGGCCGTCGCCGAGAAGGCGCGCCGGGAAGCCGGCGAGCAGAAACCAGCGGTAGCGCCGGCTTCCAGCCAGCAAGATTCGAGCGCTAGCAAGCCCGCCGGCGCGGCCACACCGGACCAGAAGAGGTCGGCAACTGAGCCGTCGCCCATAAATCCGGACCTGGCGGCCACCAAGGATTCTGGGGCGCACTAGCGCCGTGGGCCGGCCCGGCGCTCGGCCCGGCCCCAAAAGATTGCGCGGCACCTAAGCGCCGCCACAAGTTTTGGCTGTCGACGGGCAGCCAAGACGCAGCCCCGGGTAAAGCCCGGAGGTGCGTATTAGCTGTACCAATCTAAAGGAGGCCTTCCTTATGAAGAGGCTTAGTCTGTTAATTCTAGTGGTCCTTGTCACCACGGTTGTGGCAATGGCCCAGTACACCCCGAACCAAACGATGGACGTTCTGGGCGCGCATGGCGGCTACGGCCGCGGCTGCGTCATGTGCCACGCTCCGCATAGTGGCTCGGAAGGCAACGGAACGGTTGCTCCATACACGTCCAAAGATCCCAATAACGGTATGTATGCTCTGTGGGGTCAGGATCTAACCCCGTTGTACGGCGTAACCTTCAACTTCGCCGGCGACGGCAACTCGCCCACCGCAGCGTACCCGGTCACGCTGCCAACGGCTGGCACTCTCGCCGCCAACTTCCATGACCCTAACGGCGTTGTCCTGTTATGCCTGAGCTGCCATGATGGTGTTACGGCAGTAGTTGGCATGATGAAGGGTACGACCGTTGAGTCCCTGCCCGTCGTGGGCGGTAACGCCCCGACGCTGCTCGCCAAGGCGGCTCCAGGCGGCTCGGCACCCCTTGCCTATAACAACGACCACCCCGTGGGTGATTACGCCATCCTCAGTTGCGGGGGCCATGGCTGGGACTGCGTCAGCTCCGGTCCGACCGTTAAAATCGCAATGACCGGTACCGCTTCCTCAGCCTTTCTGAAAAACTATCTTCCATCCTTCTGGAATTCGACGAGTTACCCATTGTCATCCACCGCCAGTGGCAGCACGGTGAACGCGGTTACCTGCACGACCTGCCACAATCAGCACAGCATGACCGCGTACGCGAACAGCAAAGGCACTTGGAACACCATGTTCTTCATTAAGGGCTATTACAACCCGACCGCTGGTAGCAATTCCGTGGCGCAGTTCTGCCGCAACTGCCACGGTGGCGAGTCGAACGAAATGAACGGCGTGATGAATGTACTAACCTATTAATCTGTTTTTGTCGACTTTTGATCAGGGGGAGTGATTTCTCTTCCCCAAGTAGTGGGGCAGTTTGGTTTTCTGTAGCGGCAGTCTATGAGCGCTGGCTTTCGATGGAATAGATTCCGGCGCCCATAGAGCCCCGTTACAGCATGCTGACCCACTACCCTCCTCCTGATTTTGCAGATCGGATGAACTTCCGCAATCGAGTGATTGAGGAATGGAGTGATGGAAGTGAAATTGCAAATTGCCAGTTCCAAAGCGCAAGTCCTGTTGCTTCTCCTAGCGACATCTACGGTCTCGGCCCAAGTGGCTTCCCACGCCCCGGTGGTGATCCAGCCGCCAGCGGACGACCCCAACGCTATCTTCCAGCCTGTGGGCCGGCCCGTGGTTCGGGTGAACGGCGCGGTGCTGACGGACCGTGACCTGCTCCGCGAAATGTTCACCATCTTCCCCTATGCACGCGTGCACAACGGGTTTCCCAAACCCCTGGAAGCGGATATCCGCAACGGCGCGATGAAGATGATGATCTTCGAGGAGTTGGTGTATCAGGAGGCCAAGCGGCGCAACCTCATCGTGCCGCCCGCCGAACTGGCGCGCGCCCAGGCGGAGTTCCGCCAGCGGTTTCCTTCCCCGCAGCAATATCAGCAGCTCCTCCAGGAGGAGTTCCAGGGTTCGCAAAAGTTGTTACAGGCGAAGGTGGAGCGTTCGTTGCTCATCGACAAACTTCTCAAGCTGGAGGTGACGGACAAGGCGGTGGTTTCCGTCGCCGAGGCGAAGGCCTACTTTGACCAGCACCCCGAGCAATTCAACCTGCCGGAGTCCTTTTCGTTCCAGAGCATTTCCATTCTGCCTCCGCCCCACGCGTCCGCCGCCCAGTTGCAGGAAGCACGTCAGCGCGCCGGCCAAGCGCTAAGCCAAGCCCAGGCCACTAAGAGTCACGACGAGTTCGGGCTGCTGGCCGAGAAAATTTCCGAAGATGATTTCCGGGTGATGATGGGCGACCACCCGCCTGCGGACCGCTCGAAACTGCCCCCGCCGGTGGTGAAGGCTCTGCTCGGGATGCAACCCGGCCAAGTGAGCAGCCTCATCGCGTTTGACGTCGGCAACTACACCATCCTGCGGCTGAACGCGCACCTTCCTGCCGGCATGCAGAAGTTCGAAACAATTAAGGAGACGCTGCGCGACCAACTGACAAAACAAAAGACCGAGCAACTTCGTTTCGCACTTGCCACGAAGCTGAGCAAGACGGCCAAGATCGAGAAGGCGTAGC
>Ga0326727_10022201_pt1 | contig 12302 bp, 8 predicted proteins | sample MB2enrmetagenome_FD_207643 | JGI IMG/M metagenome (GOLD analysis project Ga0326727, IMG submission 207643) | Lab enriched peat soil microbial communities from McLean, Ithaca, NY, United States - MB29MY | ecosystem: Environmental > Terrestrial > Soil > Wetlands > Peat | place: USA: New York... | reverse complement strand
CGCCGCGCTGGAACGCGAACGTACGAATATTGTTGCCGTAGTCGAACGTGACCGCGCCCATCTTCTGCAGCCGCAGCATGCCCTCAACGTGCTTAGCCATGGCGTCAAGCGACCGCTCCTGATAAGCCTTCGGATCGCGCTGGCGCAATTCGAGCGCCGCTTCGAACGTCATCCCGTTCGGCACATATCCGTTCAGCGGATCGTGCGCCGAAGTCTGGTCGGTGAGAATGTCGGGAACGACACCGCGTTCGGCAAGTTCCGGAATGATGTCCGCGCAATTGCCCACCAGGCCAACCGAAACATTTTCTTTTTTGCGGACGGCATTCTTAAGAATCCGCAACGCCTCGTCCAGCGTGGTCACAAGAAAATCGCAGTAGCCGGTCTTGAGCCGCTTCTTGATGCGCTCGGGATCGACCTCAATCCCCAGAAACGCCGCGCCCGTCATGGTAGCCGCCAGCGGCTGCGCCCCACCCATGCCGCCCATGCCGCCGGAGACAATCAGCTTCCCGCTAAGGTCGCCGCCAAAATGCTTGTCGCCCGCCGCATTGAAGGTTTCATAAGTCCCCTGAATAATCCCCTGCGAGCCAATATAAATCCACGATCCGGCCGTCATCTGCCCGTACATCATCAGTCCGGCGCGCTCCAGTTCGTTGAATTTCTCCCAATTGGAAAAATGCCCAACCAGATTCGAGTTCGCAATCAGCACGCGCGGCGCGTACTCGTGAGTTTTGAACACGCCCACCGGCTTCCCCGACTGCACCAGCAGAGTCTCGTCGTTTTCCAAGGCTTTTAACGCCCGGACGATAGCGTGATAGCAATCCCAATTGCGAGCCGCCTTGCCCGTGCCGCCATAGATAACCAGATCCCGAGGCCGCTCGGCGACTTCCTCGTCAAGATTGTTCATCAACATGCGCATAGCCGCTTCCTGCTGCCATCCTTTGCAGGAAAGCGAGTTGCCGCGCGGCGCGCGAATGCGGGTGTAAGAAGATGTAGGAGTTTCGATATCAACTGGCATGGGAATATGGTAGTTCTTCCGGTGCGGAATCATCAATGAGGGGTAGTTCTCTGTTTCCCGATCTGACACCAGTTCTCTGACGGTGCCCCACTCAAGCCTGCTTTTGGCTTGAGTGGGGACTTTCGTCGGGCGTAGTCTGGCCTCATGCCCTGGGGATTAAAACGATTCCAGGAAACAGGTCACAGCCACTTCGTCACATTCTCCTGTTACCATCGGCGCCCGTTGCTCACCGCCGACCCCGCCAAACGAATCTTCGAGTTCGCGCTGGAGCGTGTGCGGCGCAGTTTCAGACTCCGCGTTTACGGATACGTCGTTATGCCCGAGCATGTTCACTTACTGGTCAGCGAACCCGAGCGCGGTGTGCTCGCCGATGCTCTCAAATCGCTGAAGCAAGGTGTATCGCGCCGTTTGGTCGCGGGTGCCCCGTCGGGTGGCCCACTCAAGCCTTCTTTTGGCTTGAGTGGGGACTTTCCCCAGCATTTCTGGCAAAAGCGTTATTACGATTTCAACGTCCGGAACTATCGCCAGTTTGTGGAGAAGCTTCGTTATATCCACCGGAATCCGGTGAAGCGCGGATTGTGTGAACGTCCAGAAGATTGGGACTGGAGCAGCTTTCGTCAATACGCCATAGGCTGCGAAGGACGAGTGGAGATCGAGTGCGAGTGGACGGCAAGAAAGCGCGAGCGAGTGGCAGGGGCACTCTGTCCAGTTGTCGAACTGCCCCACTCAAGCCAAAAGACGGCTTGAGTGGGCCACCGGCCCGTTAACTTGGCCCACCCGCCAGAGAAGTAACTCGAAGAAGGGTCACTGACAGAAGGCGGGTGCCCCACTCAAGCCCTCCTTTGGCTTGAGTGGGGAATTTCCACCCTCGCCCGACTGTCCATCCTTTTTCATCACATCCGCGCTGTGTCCACCATCACTGACAACATCCCTGCGCCATGCAAGAATCATTCCCAGATCGCGGAAGCGAAGCGTGTGCCCACCTCCAGAGGCGGCCAAAACGCTCTTTGACATTTTCGATTCCCCCGAGCAGGGCTTGACAAACTGATCGGGACGAGACGGGGGTCGATCAACAAGAAACAGACCGAAAACCCGTAAGTCCTTATTTCGGAATACTTTGATATAAGTCCTTATTTCTCAAAGACCAAGTCCGAAAATTGCCCGTAACCTCATGATTCCTATAGGCAGGGGGGGAGGGGGGTACCGGTACTAACCAGTAAACATCGAGCCATTCCTGGAGCGGCCTTGGCCGGGCAAGGAAAATTTATTTCCGAGTAAAATCTACTCCCACTCAATAGTGCCTGGCGGTTTCGACGTGATGTCGTAAACCACGCGATTCACCCCGCGCACCTCATTCACGATGCGATTCGAAATAGTCTTCAGCACTTCATAAGGCAGCGGAACCCAGTCGGCGGTCATGCCATCTTCCGAATGCACGGCGCGGACGGCGCAGGTGTAAGCATAAGTCCGCTGGTCGCCCATTACGCCGACCGACATCACCGGTAGTAGCACCGCAAACGACTGCCAGATTTTCTGATACAGTCCAGCCTTCTTGATCTCGCCCACCACAATCTCATCGCACTCGCGCAGTAAGTCGGCGCGCTCTTGAGTCACTTCACCCAGGATGCGTACCGCCAGCCCCGGTCCGGGGAAAGGCTGCCGCTGCAGAATGTCTTCGGGTATGCCAAGATCGCGCCCAATCCGTCGCACCTCATCCTTAAATAAGTCTTTCAGCGGCTCGATTAACTTGAGCTTCATCGTTTCCGGCAGTCCGCCCACGTTGTGATGCGATTTGATGACCTGCGACGGCCCCCGCACCGAGCGCGATTCGATCACGTCGGGATAGAGCGTCCCCTGCACCAGCCACTCGACTTCGCCTTCCTCTTCGTCGTGCAGAATACGCCGCGCTTCGGCGTCGAACACCGCGATGAACTCGTTGCCGATGATCTTGCGCTTCGTCTCCGGATCGCTGACTCCCGCCAGTTTCCGCATGAAGCGTTCGGTGGCATCGACCGCAACCACGTGCAGCCCAAGATGGTCGCGCAGATTTTGCTGAACTTTCTCGAACTCGTTCTTGCGCAGCACCCCGTTGTTGACGAAGACGCAAGTAAGGCGCGAATGCCCGCTCTCGTCGCGCATGGCCCGATCCACCAGCACCGCCGCGACCGAAGAATCCACTCCGCCGGAAAGCGCGCAGATGGCGCGCCGGCTGCCCACCTGCTGTTTCACCTGCGCCACCGTCGCATCGATAAAATGTTGCGGCGTCCACGAAGGCTTCGCGCCACAGATGCCCAGCGCGAAGTTGCGCAGGATGTCCGAGCCCAGCGGCGTGTGGTGCACTTCAGGATGGAACTGCACCGCCCACATCTTCCGTTCAGCGTTTTCGATGGCTGCAACCGCATTGGCAGTTTTCGCCGTCAGCCGGAAACCCGGAGGCAGCTCTTCCGCCGAGTCGCCATGCGACATCCAGACCGTGAGCAGCTTAGGCAGTCCGTGAAAAAGTTGCGAGGAGGCTTCCTGAATCTCGACTTCAGCGTGTCCGTACTCGCGTTTAGCCGCGGGGCGCACCTTCCCGCCGAGCGCATAAACCATGAATTGCAAACCGTAGCAGATGCCGAGCACCGGTACGCCGAGATCGAAAACGCTCTTGTCGGCCAGTGGCGCGTCTTGGTCGTACACCGACGACGGCCCGCCCGACAAAATAATCCCCACTGGAGAGTAGCTGCGAATTTCTTCCAGGCTGGCGTTGAACGGCAGCACGACCGAGAAGATTTTCTGTTCGCGGATGCGGCGCGCAATCAGTTGCGAATACTGCGCTCCGAAGTCGAGGACAACGATGGACTGGGTTTCCACGGATGAGTCTCTCAGATTGGAGTCATTTAGTCATTGAGTCATTTAGTCATTGAGTCATTTAGTCATTGAGTCATTTAGTCATTGAATCATTTAGTCATTGAATCATTTAGTCATTGAATCATTGGATCAGTCGGTGTCGTGCTTTTCAATGACTCAATGACTCAATGACTCAATGATTCAATGCCTCAATTACGCTACTTGACCACAATATTCACGAGCTTTCCCGGCACCACGATCTTCTTCACGATCTGCTTGCCCGCGATCACCGCCTTCACTTTTTCGTTGGTCAGCGCCGCCTGTTCGACCTGATCGTTGGTCGCGCCCGCCGGCACCACCACCAGTCCGCGCAGCTTCCCGTTAACTTGCACCGGAATCTCGATCTCGTCCTCCGCCGCCAGCGCCGGATCGTACTTCGGCCACGGAGCTTTCAGCAGATTGCTCTTCTCCCCCGTCATCTCCCACAATTCGTGCGCCAGATAAGGAGCCATGGGCGCCAGCAGCAAAGCGATATTGCGCTGCACATCCAAGATCAACCAAGCCGGAATTCCACCGGCGGCGCGCGCCTCCTCCGCCCCATAAATCTCGTTCACCAGCTCCATGATGGCCGCAATGCAAGTGTTGAAGTGCCAGCGCCCCTGGAAGTCGTCGCTAACCCTCTTGATGGTCTGATGCAGCTTGCGCTGAATGGCCCGAGCCTCAGGTCGCAACGACTCGCCCTGTAGAGACGGGGCTCGCCCCGTTTCAGCGTGCATCGCATCCTCCGCTGCGGGAGACGCGGCAAGCCGCGTCTCTACAGGAGGATTGCGCATAAAAAATCTATACACGCGCCCGAGAAACCGCTGAATCCCCTCGATCCCCGACTCCTGCCAGTCCAAATCGCGATCCGGAGGCGCCGCGAACAAGCTGTACAACCGCGTCGCGTCCGCCCCGTAACGCTCCACCATCTCATCCGGAGACACCACGTTCCCGAGGTTCTTCGACATCTTCGCGCCGTCTTTGATCACCATTCCCTGCGTGAACAACCGCGCCACCGGCTCATCGTTCTTCACCAGCCCCATGTCGCGCATGAACTTCGTCCAGAAGCGTGAATAGATAAGGTGGAGAATGGCATGTTCCACGCCGCCAATGTACTGATCAATCGGAAACCAGTACGCGATGGTTGCGGAGTCGAACGGCGCCTGGTCATTGTGCGCGTCAGCGTAGCGGTAGAAGTACCACGACGAATCGACGAACGTATCCATGGTGTCAGTCTCGCGCCGTGCCGGCCCGCCACATTTCGGACAAGTCGTATTTAGAAATGACGGCACATTCATCAGCGGCGACCCGCCCGCCAGTGTGATCGGCACGTTGTCAGGCAAAATCACCGGCAGATCTTTTTCCGCCACCGGCACCACGCCGTCCTTGTCGCAATACACCATCGGAATCGGAGTGCCCCAGTAACGCTGCCGCGAGATGCCCCAATCCTTCAACCGAAAAGTGACCGTCGCCTTGCCAAAGCCTTTTTCTTCGGCGATCGCCGACATCTTAGTAATCGCATCCGCGCAGCTCAGCCCGCTGAACTCGCCCGAGTTCACCAGGATCCCGTCCGCCGCCGTAAAGGGCAGCGGTGGCTCCGTCATCGTCTCTTCCTCATCCGTGCTTGCCGGCAGAATCACCAGCCGGATTTGCAGCTTGTACTTCTCGGCGAATTCATAGTCGCGCTCATCGTGCGCCGGCACGCTCATGATCGCGCCCGTGCCGTAGTCCATCAAAATGTAGTTTGCCACCCACACCGGCACCGCTTCGCCGTTATAAGGATTCTTAGCGTAGCGCCCCGTGAACACGCCATGCTTCTCGATGGCGCCAATATCGCCCGCTTCTTTCGCCCGCCGCTGCTCCGCGACCATCTCTTCCACTTGCGCGCGGAGTTCCGCATTGCGGGCACTCATGTCCACCACAATCGGATGCTCGGGCGCCAACTGCACCGAAGTCGCGCCATAAATCGTATCCACCCGCGTAGTGAACACCGTAATCGTCGATCCCGCCGGTCCCACCGTTCCGCCCAAATCGAAATCCACCAGCGTGCCTTCGCTGCGTCCAATCCAATTCTGCTGCATGATGCGAACTTTTTCCGGCCAGCCCTGCAGCTTCTCCAGATCGCGCAGCAATTCGTCCGCGTACTTAGTGATCCGCAAAAACCACTGTTCCAGCTCGCGCTGCTCGACCGGAGTGTCCTCATGCCGCCAGCACATCCCACCGACAACCTGCTCGTTTGCGAGCACGGTGCAGCACACCGGACACCAGTTCACCTTGCTCTTCTTGCGGTAAGCCAATCCCGATTCGTAGAGCTTCAGAAAAAACCACTGATTCCAGCGGTAGTAATCCGGCAGGCAGGTCGTAACCTCGCGCGACCAGTCATAGGCGAACCCAAGGCGCTTCATCTGCACCTTCATGGCCGCGATATTCGCCAGCGTCCACTCCTTCGGAGGAGTGTTGTTCTTGATGGCCGCATTCTCCGCTGGCAGCCCGAACGAATCCCACCCCATCGGATGAAGCACGTTGTACCCGTTCATCCACATGTAGCGAGCCAGCGCATCGCCAATCGAATAGTTGCGCACGTGTCCCATGTGCAGCGCGCCGGAAGGGTAGGGAAGCATCTCCAGAACGTAATACTTCGGCTTGGAGGAGTGGGCCTCGGCGGCATAAAGCGAAGCGTCGCTCAGCCATCGCTCAGTCCATTTTTGCTCAATGCGCTGTACGTCGTAACGGTCGTCGTTGCGCACTTCGCGCGCGGGAGGGATAGATTTGTCTTCCTGTGGCATAGATGAAAATAGTGCAGTAAAGAGTAATCCCTAATTTTACAACGCCCAGACCGCCAACACGCGCAAGACGACTTTGTTTGCCCTTCGCCGCACCGGACGCTAAACTTATAACCTTCGGGGAACCCATATGCTCGTCGTCATGCAGGCGCAGGCCACCGAAGAGCAGGTCCGCGCCGTTTGCCAGAAAATCGAAGCGCTTGGATACCGCGCCCATGCCATGCCCGGCGCGCAACGCACCGCCGTCGGCATCACCGGGAACAAAGGCGAAGTCGAGTGCGGCACGCTGGAAGAGATGCCCGGCGTGCAGGAAGTCATCCGCGTGACCAAGCCTTACAAGTTGGTCAGCCGCGATACCAAGCCCGATAACACCGTCATCAAGTTTCCCGGGTCGCGTACAAATGGTTCCAGCGTCACTATCGGAGGCCCGGCCCTGGCCATCATCGCCGGCCCCTGCGGCATCGAGAGCCGCGACCAGGCTTTCACCATCGCCGAGCGCGTAGCCCGCGCCGGAGCCCAGTTCTTCCGCGGTGGCGCCTACAAACCGCGCACCTCTCCTTATTCCTTCCAGGGCCTGGGCGAAGAAGGTTTGAAGATCATGGCCGAAATCCGCGACCGCTTCGGCCTGCTCATCGTCACCGAAGCCGTCGATTACGAATCGCTCGACCTGGTCGACCAGTACGCCGATGTGATCCAGATCGGCGCCCGCAACATGCAGAACTTCTCGCTGCTCAAGCGCGCCGGACGCGCCCACAAGCCCGTCCTCTTGAAGCGCGGCATTTCGGCGACGCTGGAAGAATTTCTCATGGCCGCCGAATACATCATGAGCGAGGGCAATTACAACATCATCCTCTGCGAGCGCGGAGTGCGCACCTTTGCCGATCACACCCGTAACACGCTCGACCTCAGCATCGTGCCCGCCGTGCAGCGCCTCAGCCACCTGCCCATCATCGTCGATCCCAGCCACGGCACCGGCAAGCGCAACAAAGTAACTCCGCTCTCCCGCGCCGCCGTCGCCGTTGGAGCCGACGGCCTGATCGTAGAAGTTCACCACGATCCCGACCGCGCGCTCTCGGATGGTATGCAATCCCTATTTCCCGATCAGTTCGACGCGCTCATGCAGCAGGTCAGGCAGATCGCAGCGGTGCTGGGCAGAACGATTCCGAACGCCGCCGAAGCAACCGTCTTAGCGGGCGAATCAAAACGGGCCGCTTCCTGAATGGGAGATAACTATGAGAACAGTTGTTGTCTTCACCGCAGTGTTGATCTTCTCGGGATTGGCAATTGCCCAGGATAAGCCCGCCTCGTCAGACGTGCCTCCTGCACAAGCGGTATCCCCTGAAGGGTCCTCCGTGTTCCGCATCGGTGGCGGCGTCAAACCACCACGGGCGATTTACTCTCCCGATCCCGAATATCCAAGGAAGGCGCACAAACCGCGTCACCAGGACACGGTTGTGCTGAGGCTGATCGTCGGCTCCGACGGACTACCTCACGACATGAAGGTTACGCGCAGCCTCAGCCCGGAGTTCGATGAGGAAGCCATGGATTCCGTGAAGAAGTGGAAGTTCGATCCGGCCACGAAAGATGGCAAGCCGGTCTCAGTCCTGATCAACGTCGAGATTATCTTCAAACACTAACTGGCGCGAATTTTCTCTGATATTCTCATCTGTCACAGTAAAGCTTTATTGATTTTGAGAAAATTTCTCTTCATCGCCGTCCTCGTCCCGCTGGTCCTCGCCGCAGGATGGTACTACTTTCACGAGCGTGCTCTCCCCGGCTACGGCCCGCTTTACCGCGAATATGCTTACATCACGAACGGCAAGAGCAATACAGTTACGGTCATCGACTTGCGTAGTTTTCGGCCAGTGCGAACTCTGCAGGTCGGAAACGACCCTACCGGAGTTGCAGCCAATCCGAAGCGCAACGAAGTTTACGTTGTCAACAGCGGTTCTTCGAACGTCAGCGTGATTGATGCGGAGCAGAACAAAGTCGTCGCCACCATTGGCGTTTACGGACGTCCCTTCTTTATTGATGTCTCTCCCGATGGGCGCCGCGCTTACGTCGCGAATTCCGGGTCTGACAATGTTTCTGTTCTCGATCTTGACCGGCGCACGGTTGTGGTTACGCTTCACGTTGGCGGAAGTCCCGGGCTGGCTCGGGTTTCGCCTGACGGGGCAACCGTCGTCGTCACCAATCGCGCCGACAACTCTGTCTCGATCATCGACGCCACGCGGCTGGTGGTGCGCTCCGCCATCAACATCTGCATTCATCCGGAAGACATTGCCATCCTGCCCGATTCCAGCAAGGCGTTCATTTCCTGTTCGGGATCGGGGCAGGTTGCGAGCATCGCTCTTAGAAACGTAACCCAGAAGGAGAGTGAGCTCCAGAACGACAAGTTGCTTGCGCTTCTCGATGTGGGGAAATCTCCGGTGAGCCTGACGCTGAAACCGGACGGCGGAGAGCTGGTTGCTTTCAACTTCGACGCGGGCAGTATCTCCATCATCGAGACTACCGGTAACGAGGTTTCAGGCAGCTATCTCATCGGCGCGCAGCCTGCTCGGGGCGTAATTTCGCTTGATAACTCGCGCTTATACATTTCTAACTTCGGATCAAATAACATCGCGGTCTACGACATCGACTTAGGCAAGGTAATAGCGTATCTGCCAGTCGGAACCCATCCCGACGCGCTGGCGCTTTCGCAGAATCAGAATTATCTGCTGGTCGCCGACTCCGGTTCCGGGGACCTCGCCGTAATTCAGAAACGCCAGCCGAAGAAGAAATTTGAGCCTTCGGAATATTCCTTGCTGACCATTATTCCTGTCGGCATGCAACCGAACCAGATCGTGGTGAAGTCGTTTCTGGCGACGAAACATGCGGACGGGCGCTAGGCCGCGAGCTTCGCTTGCGCGCTTTTCGCGCTCGGTTCCTGGCTTCTCGCTTTTCGCTCCATCCCGGTTTTGCGCTACACCGTAAGACGAGAAACCCACTGGCAGTACCTCACGGAGGCAGGTTTCCCCTGTGAATTCCTGTGCTCCCCGTGGTTAATTTTCTTTCTCGGCCCGCTCCAGACACCCCGCCCGGAACGACCGCCCATCCAGCCGATGCAGCCGCTGAGCCTGAGCGCGAGTGATCAACGGATAGTGATAAATCGTAAGCAGGTATTCCGCCACGAACCAGACCGGCTGCTCCGTGGTCATCCAGTGGAGCGGGTCGAACCGCCGCATATGTACAGGCCGCGAAAAAGTCCGCAGTGTCCGCTCCCCCCGCAGATTGAAGTAAGTGTCGAAATAGCTGAGCGCCAGTTCGCGCAGCGAACGATACACCGGCTCGCGATAGCGGCAGCCGGTGTAGTTCGACTTGGCGACCGCACCCCAGTGTCCATCGATACGGTAAACGGCAATCACGTGGTCGGTATCGTGCTCGGCCTCGAGATCGAGAATCAGCGGCGGATATCCGATGACGCGCAGCGCGGCCGCCGCAAACAGCGCGCCCTCGTAACAATGCGAAGTGTTTTCCCGCAGCACAAGTCGCGGAGACCACGCGCTGTCCGCAAGGTGGTACGGCATGTTGTCAAGCAAGCGCTGAATGCCGTGCGGAGTCTTCAGGCTGCGCAGCTTGCGAAGTTCGGCGGGGGTCAGGCCCCAGGAGTCGTTGTTTTTCATCCCAAATTCCCCGTAGAGACGCGGCTCGCCGCGTCTCGCGCGGATCGCACAGTCATTTGAAGGTAGCAGGATCGGGTGATGATTGGGAATAGAAGAGCGGGTCCGTACGTAAGCGAACGTCAGTGGCGTAAAGGCGACTTTCAAACCGAGCTATAGCGTTTTCACGTTTCACCGCTGGGTGAGAACACGGAACGAATCGCGGCGGGATCGGGCCATTCAACTGGGCGCAAGCGTCGCGAGGGCGTGTCGGAGATCATTGATTCCCGTTGCCCCAACTTCCTGGGCAAATTGCGTGGCCAGCCGGTAAGCCGTTCCACCCAGCACGATTTTCGGAACACGATCGCTCAGCTTGCTACGGACAACTCGAACCAGTTCCGCTACGGAAGGGAGGTTCGCCAGGATGGTCGTGGAGATGCACAGCACGTCGGCCGAACTCTCTTCGACGGCGGCGAGAACCGAGGAATGGGGCAGGTTGGTGCCAAGAAAACGCACCGTCCATCCATTTGCTTCCATGGCATCGGCGACAAGATTCCCGCCGATTTGATGGAGCTCCCCCGAGACCCCGGTGACGACCATACTGCCGCGATGGACCGCTGCTGGAACCAGCCGCGGATAGATGGTAGCAATGGCATACTGCGTGATCGATGTCGCCATGTGCTCCTGGGCAACGCTGATCTTGTTCAGTTCCCAAAGTTTGCCGACCCGATGCAGCGACTCAGCAAAAAGATCAATGTAGATGTCCACGTGGCTGTGGCCGGTCCTTAAAGCCTCCTCGACGATATTTAAGGCGGCTTGTCGTTGACCGCTTAAGATCGCTGTGAGAAAAACCTCTCTAGTCATGCCCAGCGGGTCGCCGGCCGGATACGCGTCTGAAACCGGTTCAGGCTCGGTGCAAGCTTCCCGACCTCGCGTCAGAAAAGTTAAAACCGCATCGCGCTCCTCGGGGTGGAGAACCAAAGAAAGGTGCTTTTCAAGTTGCGCCAGGTTCTCTTCGAGCGTGTGCTCGGCGATCCCGCGTGCGCCCAGCATTCTAGCTGTCCATCGCGAATAGTCGGCAAACGCTTCGGGCGAGCCGGCCTCGATGGCTCCGGCGAGAAACTCGACATGAAAACACGCATCTGCGGTGCAGAACTGGCGCCCGCGTTCCCCGTAGCGAACCACCCACTCGGGGTGGTTGAGGAAAAACTCTTCAGTGATGGCTTGGGCTACGTCTTGCTTCACAGAAATGAGCTTCTGGGCAAGCCGGAAGCGCTCGGGAGCATTTTCAGAGACCATTTGCGAAACCTCCGGTTCTGGCGTTATACCCGGATGTCCGATGCCGCACCGACGCGGTTTCGGCCAGAGCTCTTGGCGTTGTAAAGCGCGGCGTCGGCGCGGGCAACAAACTGCTCCGGTGTTTCACCTTTCATCCAAGTGGCAACGCCAAGGCTGATCGTAATCTGCCTGGGACATGCGGGTACGTTGATTTGCTCGACCGCTTTCCGGATGCGCTCGGCGACGCCGGCGGCATCGTCGGTCGAGGTCCCTGGCAGCAGAAGAACAAACTCTTCGCCACCGTATCGCGCAGCCAGATCATACGGGCGCATTTGACTTCCGAAAACCGCCGCTGCCCGGACCAGCACTTGGTCACCAGTGGTGTGGCCGTACTGGTCGTTGATCGACTTGAAGTGGTCCAGGTCACCGATAATCGCGCTCAAACGTTCCCGCAGTCGTTCTGCACGAGCAATCTCGCGCTGCAACGTCTCGTCTAGCATCCGGCGGTTGGCTAGGCCCGTCAGCGCATCCGTCCGGGCCAACCCCGCGATGGTTTCATTGGCGTCCTGGAGCTCCCGATTCTTCCTGGCAGACTCGCGGATCATCACCGACAAATCGTTCGTCAGTTTGAGGATTTCAGTCTGAAAATCCGAATCGTGCCGGCGTTCTTGAGTTCCCAGCAGCAGGATCGTTCCACCACATCGGAACAACCCCGCTTCC
>Ga0326727_10022200_pt1 | contig 12303 bp, 10 predicted proteins | sample MB2enrmetagenome_FD_207643 | JGI IMG/M metagenome (GOLD analysis project Ga0326727, IMG submission 207643) | Lab enriched peat soil microbial communities from McLean, Ithaca, NY, United States - MB29MY | ecosystem: Environmental > Terrestrial > Soil > Wetlands > Peat | place: USA: New York... | reverse complement strand
GTCATTGAAGAAATGGAAGTAGTTCCCCTCGATGTAGGGATGCCGCAGGAGAACGGCCCGATCAATTCTGCGCTTTTTTTGGAGCGCTTTTCGATACTGCCATCGATACGGAGGCGGAATGGACACCCCGCGGTGGATCGCAAGCAGCGACTTTATGATTTGGTTTCCTCGCGCCACCAGCATCCCGCGTAACGGCTCGACTACGACAGGTTCCCCGAGTTCAAGCGCATACTCGGTGGTCCGATACTCTTCCTTGTCGAAGATCTCCGCCCGGACGGCTGCCGAGAATTCGTCCGCGGGCAACTGGAGAGCTTCCCATTGCTTTTCCGGCTCATAAATCTGCCGATAGAATCGGAAATACGGGCGCAGCTTTTCGGAATCGAAATCCTTCCAGCCGGCGGCACGCAGCCGCGTTTTGAGCGTTTCCAGCATTGGCGGAACTATTAGGCCCTGCGTTTCGGCCAAAGCAATCATCGAGTGACGACGGCGTATCCGGACGGGAGCTGACGATTGGCAGAGCGCGCCATTCGCGAAGCTCGGACGGGAATTCGACTGGGAAATCGCAGCTTGATGGCTTTTCTCCAGAGATTATTACTGTTTCTCGCTTTGGTTCCGTCCTCCCGAGCCGCGTCCGCGGATCATTCAGTCACCGAAGTTACAACCATTTACCCGATTGGAATGTCCCGGCTGAATTCACCATCAATTGCGAACTGCCGCCTTTCAAAAATAGGTGGGATAGCATCATGAAACCCACTTTTCGCGGTGTCATCCTCGCCGTTTTCGTCTGTGTCGTCCACGTTGCGCCGGGGGCGGAGGTGGCCATTCCAGCCATCATCCCATTGCCCGCGAAGATGGAATTGAGTGCCGGCACGTTTACGATCACGCCGGAAACTGTGATCGTCACCGACGAGGCCAGTGCGATCACTGCGCGGCAACTCGTTGATTATATCAAGCCGGCTGCGGGATTTGCCCCGCACGTGACGGGTTCGACCTCTGGCAATGCCGGAGCGACGATAACCCTGATGCAGGATCCAAGCCTGACGCGTCTTGGCAAGGAGGGTTATCAACTGACTGTCACGCCACAGGCCATCCGGATTTCGGCTGTCGCGCAGGCTGGACTCTTCTACGGCGTGCAGACGCTGCGCCAGCTCCTGCCGCCGCAGATATTCTCCGGGAGCCTGGTCAGGAATCTGGCATGGACCGTGCCGTGCGTGGCAATCGAGGATCAGCCTCGGTTTCCATGGCGCGGGCTGATGCTCGATTCCGGCCACGACTTCCAGCGCAAGGACTTTGTAAAGCGCTTCATCGACCTGATGGCCCTGCATAAGTTCAACCTTTTCCACTGGCATCTGACGGACCTGGGCACATGGAGCATCGAGATCAAAAATTACCCGAAGCTGCTCGGCGCCGGCACGCGCGGCCCGGGCGTCAAGTCCGGCTACTATACCCACGATGACATTGTGGAAGTGGTGCATTATGCCGTCGACCGGCACATCACCATTCTGCCAGAAATCGATATGCCCGGCCATGAAACCGCGGCCCTGCTCGCATATCCGGAACTGGAATGCCCGGTGCCCCATGGGTTTGAGAAAAACGGCGAACCGGAGCGCCCGTGGGAATTCTGCGTCGGCAACGAAAAAACCTTCTCCTTTGTCGAGGATGTGCTGAGCCAGATTGTTGAAATGTTCCCCGGGCCATACGTCCATATCGGTGGCGACGAATGCCCGAAGGATCGCTGGCTGCGCTGCCCTTTGTGCCAGGCCAGGATGAAGGAGGAGCACCTTAAAAGCGGCGACGAATTGCAAAGCTACTTCATCCGGCGCGTCGATAGGTTCCTGGAATCCAAAGGCCGGCGCATGATCGGTTGGGACGAAATCCTGGAAGGTGGTCTGGCGCCCGATGCCATCGTAATGTCCTGGCGCGATATGAGCGGGGGCATCGTCGCCGCCAGAGCCGGTCATGATGTGGTCATGGCGGTTAAGGATTGGACGTATTTCGATTACCCATGGACGACGCTCGAGAAGGTCTACAGTTTCGAACCGGTACCGAAGGAACTCTCTGCCGCGGAAAGCGCGCATGTGCTGGGCGCTCAGGCGCAAATGTGGACCGATCGTCATCCGTCGGAAGACCGCATCGATGCCCTGGTGTACCCGCGCGCCGCGGCCCTCGCAGAGGTCGTGTGGTCCCCGGCGGCCAGCCGTAACTACGATGCGTTCTTGGCGCGCTTGCAAACGCATCTTCAGCGCCTGGGGGAGCTGGGCGTGCATTATTCACCGTTGACAGCCGGCACCGCGATGGCTGGCCGCTGGGTGACGAAGAAAAAGCTGAGCGCATACTTTGTGTGCGCATGTTTCTTCGTTGTCGCATTTTGGGCCACCCGGCGGCTCAGAAAGTCTCGAGGACTCCGGAAATATTAAGGCTCCTTCCGCTCGCCTTCGGTGGAATGCCTTGCCATCTCAAGCGAAGGAGCGCGCTATTTGGTTTCCAGCAGGGAAAGCATCCGGGCAGCGGTTTGCCGGATGTGGAAGTGACCGCGGAAACATTGCTCCGCAGCCAGTTTCATCCGTTCCCGTTCGCCAGCTCCCAGTCCCATCCATCGTTGCAGCAATCGCCGCGTCCCGTCCATGTCGTCCGTGTCCGCAAAGCCCGCGCCATTGTCCGTGACGGTCTCGTGGATATTTACGGCGGTTGAGAGGAGTACCGGTACGCCGCATGCCAGCGCCTCGGCCACCGCGATCCCAAAGTTCTCCTGGTGAGAGGGCAATGCGAATACTTCCGCGCATCGAAATGCGCCCCATTTCGCCGCACCCACGAGCATCCCGGTGAAGTGAATCCGGCCTCCCACTTTCTCCAGCTCCGCGCGATACGCCGCGTCCGGGCACGGTCCGGCCAATACCAGATCACAGTCCTCCGTCGCCATCGAGGCAAAAGCCCGCGCCAGCAGCTCGCACCCTTTCTTTCGGTCCAGCCGTCCCAGGAACAACACAATGCGCCGGCCCCTAAGCTCTGGAAACCGGCTCAAAAACGCCTCCCTCTGCCCCTTGATATCCGTGGGCGGCTCCGCGACACCCAGTTCCACAAGTTCCTCTTCTCGCCATGCGGCCCCGAGACTTCGTCGCGACGCCTCGGACTCCGCCTTGCTCGTAAAAAGCAACGCGCGCGCATTCCGAGCCACGTGCTTTTCGATCAACTCCCAATACAATCGTTTCTTCAGGCGCAGGCTCCCGTTTCCAACACACCATGGATCCAGCATCCCGTGTGGGAAAAGATAGTACGGCGTATCCCGCGAACCCAGCGCCCGCCACGCCGCCGCCCCGTGGTATTGCCATAGCCCGTGCACAAATACGGCGTCATACCGTGGCGCCTCCTTCCGCAGCCACGGCGCCAGCCCACGCTGAAAACCATATCCGCCGAATTCGGCTTTCGTCCCCGCCATCACAATCTCGAGGCCATCCGGTGCCGGACCATCGGGCCGTGTGAGGAGCGCGACGCACGCCCGGTGTCCCATCGCCGCATGTTCCCGCGACACTGCCCGGACAAACTCCCCCGGTCCCCCCGCCGCGGGGTCCAGCGAATCAATCAAATGCAAAATCGCGCGTCCCATTGGCTTTTCCGTTTTCAGCGGAGCGCCGGGGACATTTGCCGTCGCGCCTGTTCGTGGGCCCTGGCACTGGTGAGGCGCCGGTGCCGGCGCAGAAATATATAGCCGAGCACCACCCCGGCCAGCGTTGGGAGGAGCGCGGTGCTGCACCAGCCCATGGAGCGCATGGTGATGACGGCCGAATAGAATCCCGATGCGTAAATCAGGATGCCGAATTCAGAGTTCTTTGGCGATGCCAGTAGATTCCACCAGGCAGCGCACGCGCCGAAGAAGACCGACATCAAAAAAACCGCGATGTACCCGTGCATGATGTATTCCTCGCCCACCACGCTGACGGCCACGCTCCAGCCTGATGCATCGAGGATGTCCTCCACGCGGATGCTCATCCCTTCGGGCTTGCCAGGCCAGAGTACGCGCGGGATCGGGTGAATGAGGGCAAGGTATGGGATCTCCAGGTTTGTAAACGGGTGATGCTTCGGAAAATATTCCACCATGCGGGAGATGGCATAGAGGTTGTTATCCACGGCCAGCGTTTGCCCCTGCTGGGTGGCCGAGATTTCCTTGTAGTACCCTTTGACGACGTAATCGTGCAGGCCGATGTTCCGGAAATCGAGCATGACCTTGGTCGAGACGATCAGGGCCAGAACCGAGCATACGACCAGGATGACAATTTCCTTTGTCTGCCGGCGGCTGGCGGCAAAGCAATAAGCGATCAGGAACGTGACCAGGTACGTGAGGAAGAGATTTCGCGTACCGCTCGAGAAACCGTAAAAGAAGGTGAAGAGGACTCCCAGCACGACCAGGAATATTTTAAACTTCGGATGCTTGTGGCGGCGGGCGATCAAAATGGCGCCCAGCGGCGGGATGAGGTAGAGAATCATCGCCGTCTCGTAGAGCATCGCCTTCCAATCGCCGAGGGTTCCACGCTGCCATGGCTGCGAAAAGCGAATCTCCATGAAGTAATGGACCATCGCGAAGACGTTGAAATTCACGGCGATCAGCATGTTCAAGTAGCCGAGGAGAAAGCAGGTCCAGAAGAGCGAGAAGAGAACGGAACTGGGCACCGGTTGGTGCAGGATCGCCTGGAACGGGTTCCTGCGGGTCGGTGGCACCAGGTGCCGGCCCACCACCATGCCGGCATAAGCGATGATGCAGGACATCACGGAGATGCGCGTCGATTCCATGCTGGCCACCGCATTGTATTGCGCCTGCTGGACGAGGAACTCCGTCAGGGTCAAAAAGTAGAGCGCAAGCAGCGCCATCAGGTCCGTGCGTACCAGATTGCGGATGCCGAGGCGCAAGTCCATCGCGATGCTGATCCCCAGGCTCAGAAACACGCCCCACGCTCCGAACCGGGCCACGTCCTCCGGTGTATTCCCTTGAAGGAAGAACGCCGTGACTCCCAGCCCCACGAGGCAGAGAATGCTGCCGGCGAGGTCCGCATGCGGCGGCAGGGCCAGCCCGGTTTGCCCCTCGGGCGCACGCGCGGCCTGGGCCTGGCGCGGGCCGGGCGGTTGCCGCGGGCGTGGCAGGTCGGGGCGGGCGACGGACCTATTCATGAGTTATCGCGGTGAATTGAGGCAACAGGCCCACGGGTGCAGGGTTTAATCTGGCAAGACCCCATCGGACGAAGAAAGTAGGAGCCTTGTTTATCCAAGAATGCAAGTTTCCTGCCACGGATAGGAGGAAATACTCCGTTCCCGGCAGGCCGCCGGGATGGAAGAAACTCGGTCCTTGACGCCGCGGGCGCCTTCTTAAAAATCAGTCGTGTGACGGAAACCAACGCGCGGGAATCCTTGCCTTCGGCCAGCGTCATCATCCCGACTCTTGACCGCGCGGAACCTCTTGGCAACCTGTTGCGCGACTTGGCTCGGCAGGAGGGAGCCAGCATGGAAATCCTGATCGCGGATCAGAACCGCGCAGGTCCCATCTCGCGGGATTTCCTCCCGGAGGAACTGACCGCTCGATTCACCGTTCATCTTCTCAGGTTTTCGCCGGGCGTCGTCGCTGCTCGCAATGCCTGCGCCGTTCGGGCCGCCAACGATATCCTGGTATATCTCGACGATGACGCCCGCATTGCATCCCCTCATTTCCTGCGAAATCATTTATTAAACTATCTGGACCCATCGATAAGCGCCGTTTGCGGCCAGGAGTTATTCCCTCCGGACTTCCATGTCGGGCCGCCGGATACTTCCCAGTTTGCTTCTCCTTACGAGGAAGCGGAGTTCTTCTCACGCCATTCGAGTCTCCGGCGCGACGTTGCAAATCTATGCACGTGCAATTGTTCGGTCCGGCGTGAGGTATGGAGCGCCGTAGGCGGCTTTAATTCCCTCTTCACTGGAAACTCCTACGGCGACGATACGGACTTTGCGCTTCGCCTCCAGGCGCGCGGATACAAAATCGTGTTCGATCCGACTGCCTCCGTGGATCATCTCCATTGGCGCAGCGGCGGCCTCCGCCTGAGCGATCCGAAGAATAAGTTTTCCCTCGAGGACAGATACCTCTGCGCATGGCTTCTTTTCCTCCTCCATGTCCCGCCCAAATGGTGGCGGTGGTACCTCTGGCATCAAGTTCTGCGGAAGAGTCTTTTCTTGAAGCGAAATATAGCGCGCCCGTACCTCTGGCCGGCTATTACGCTTGCACTTGCCCGTTCTTTCTTTCGCGCAAAGGCGTTGCTAAAAAATCACAGCGCCTGATTCCCAAGGACCGATCGGGAGGCATCGACAAGCGTCTTGGCTGGCTGTTCCCACCCGTGGCTCTCGTCGACCGGGTGCCAGTGGCTGTCCCACCACGCCAGTTCCTCGGCCAGGGCATCGGAGTCGCCGCACGGGAAGATCGATCCATTCTCGCGGTGCCGGATCAGGTCTTTTCCACCCACCCTGTCGCTGACGATGCATGGCAGGCCGCAATTGAGCGCCTGGGGAATGACCAGTCCAAACCCTTCCAGAAGCGATGGGAGCACCAGCACCGAGCCTTGCCGGAATGCCTCCGCCAGTTCGCGCTGGCTTACCGATCCATGGCGGGTAATAGGGTACTGGCACGCGGCCAAATCCTGTTCGGCCTCCGGCGCCGTTCCCCCGTAAAAGTGCGCTTCCCAGTCCGGCCGGTTCAGCCGTCGCAACGTCTCAAACAGCGTCCTGATGCCCTTGCTCAGGCCGATCTGCCCGGCAAAGACGATTCGAAACCTTTCCGGCGTTGTCCGGCCCCGCGCGTGGAAAATCTCCGCATTCGCACCGTACCCCACCACCAGGATTCGCTCGGGTCGGACGCCGAGCCCGATCAATTGATCGCGCACCACAGATGAAGCGGCGCAATGGAAATCCGCCAGCTCATACTCGCGCGTTTCGCGGGCGATCCATGCGTCATCGTAAAGACAGACGTCGGCCAGGCGCAATCCCACGCGGCGATACTCCGGCTCCATGATGCGCAGCCATTCGCTCGCCGGCGCCGTGGCGTGATTGAGCACGGTGCGCACGCCCAGCTTGCGCGCGCGCTCGAATCCGCGCAGGGCCTGCCCGGGCATCGCATGAAAAAAATCGCACGGTTCGAGCCGGCGTCCCACCCATGCGTCGAATCCGTGATCCTGCCAGAGGAAAAGCGTGCGCGGACGCGGCCGGAGTGTAGCAGGCAGAAATTTCAACGCCCCATAAACCATCGTGGTCCGGAACGAATGCGTCGTTACCGGCAGCTCCGGCGGCGCGGCCAGCTTCCAGGCCGGATAGCCCGAGTAATAACGGCCAAGCGCGTTATCGCGGCCCAGCGCCAGCGCGAGCGGAAAGAGGTGGCACGGATTGGTCGCGGCGATGGAGATTTTCACCGGTCCCTCCCGAATGCCGCTTCCCATTCCTCGGCCGTCTCCATGGGATGCCTGGTGAGCTGCATCCATTGCCGGTAAGTGCGCGCGGCCACCGGGCGCCGTTTCCGCAAGGCCGCGGGCAGGCCGCCCAGCGCCATGATCCACCAGCGCGGTTCCTGCACAAGCCATGTCCAGCCGCGTTTCCGTGCGTAATTGAAATGCGCCAGCGCCCGGCATAGCGATACCCCGACTACGGCCGGAAACGGGCATCGCCGCCACACGGACCATTGCTCGTTTCGCGCGTGCCTCTGATGGTTGCGGATTTCGTTCCGCTTCACGTTGCTGAAATGATGTCGGATGAAAATACCCGTGTCATGGTATACGGCATAATGAGCGGCTAGGCATTGCAGCGTGTAATCGGGCTCATCGTACATGTGCTCGAATTCCGGCGGCCATCCCTCTAGTTGCAGGTACACGCTCCGGCGGAAAGCCGCCGCGGCGTTCACGTAATTGCCCGTGTAACGGCTCCGGCCGAAGTCCTGGCGGGAAAGGGACTCTGGGAACTCATCCGATCGTTGTGCAAACGAGCCCACGGCTACATGCGGTCGCGTTGCGAACAGTTCGCGAACTCGTGCGATGAAATCGGAATCCAGGGGATGACTGTCATCGTCGAGGCTGATGACAATGTCGCTGGACGCCGCGTGCATCAGCTCGATCCGTGATCGGATGGAGCCGTGCGGCCGCGGGTGCTCGATCAACTTCGCCTGCGGAAAATGTTCGCGCACGTATTGCGCGGTGCCGTCTTCGCAGCCGTCGGCGCATACGAGCACTTCATCCGGGGGCGGCACGAGCCCGGCGATGATTCCGAGGGTGCGGCGCAGCTCCTCGAGCCGATTGTGTGTGGCGATGCTGATCGCGCAGGTGAGATTCATCCTTCGATCTTCCTGATTACGCGGGCCGGGTTTCCGGCGGCAACAACACCGGGGGGAATGGACTTCGTGACGACGCTTCCGGCCCCGATGACGCTTCCGGCCCCGATTGTCACCCCTTTTAGAATCGTAACGTGCGCGCCGATCCAGCAACGGTCTTCCAGCCGCGTCGGCGCGGAACGATAAACGCTTTCCCCAGGCGCAAGCGACGGGCCGAACGCGTGGTCGTGATCCGTGATGTAGCAAAACGGACCGATCATCACCTTCTCGCCTACATCGATTTGCTCGGTGGCATCGAACATCGTGTGCCGGTTGACGTAAGTGTGCCGGCCGATGGCGATCTTCGGCGTCTCTGCCGCGCCCCCTGTGACCAGCAGCACCACGCCGCTGTCCAGCGCCGCCCCATCTCCCAGCCGGATCGCGTTGTGGAAGCGTGGCGCCTCGATCGCGCGCAGCCAGCATTTTCCTTCGAATTCCACCCCGCGGACGCGGTAGTAGAGCATCCGCGCTCTGGAGGCCAGGCCGATAAATATGCGGGTGATCATGTCCATGTTCCTACGAGGGTTGGCCACCAGTTTTTCTCCCGGCGGCGAAGAATGCTCACGGTCGCGAAGAGCCGGTGCAACAGCAGTTTTAACTCAAACAGCGGTCCCGAGAATTGCAGGATTTCGCGAGCCACGAGCCGCTGGTTTTGAATCCGCATCCGGGCCATCGCCTTCGCGTCGCGTTTCCAGGTGCTCGGGGCGTCGTGGTGTTCGCAGCTCGCGCTCGCGTGGAAATAGAGCTTGTGCGTTTTTCCGATTCGCGCAGAGAGATGCACATCTTCCATAAAACTATATCCGGCGAATTCGGGAAACTTTTCGCTCAGGAAGAGAGCACGCCGATAGAGCACGCACGTGGAGTTGAGCCAGTGTGCCGGGATCAAATCGCCGCTCTCCTCGGAATACGATGGCAGGCAATTGATCGCGGGGCCGAAGAGCTGGCCGCCATAGGTCCGGTCGGCGTAACCTGCCTGCAACCGATAGTACCACCAGAGCAGCCCCTTCGGCACAGTGTGGCGCATTCCCGTGATGCGCGCCGCGACTCCTCCTACTTCGCCCTTTTCGTCGCGGTCGAACACTTCGCACAATGCGGCGCAGGTTCCCGGCGCGAGCACGATGTCGTCGTCCATGAAGCTGATCAGCGGAGCCGTCGCCAGAAGAGCGCCCTGGTTTCTTTGTTGCGCCGCGCTCGCGACCGTCGCCCGCTCGTAAACCAACGGCAAGTCCTGCCCGAAGGTGCCTGCGAGGTCGCGCGTTTTTTCGTCCCGCGAAGCATCGATGACGATCGTCTGCTCCGGAGGCCGGGTCTGCCGCGCAAGGCTCAATAGCGTGCCTCGGAGCTCCTCGGCGCGCTCGAACGTCGCGATTACAACACTGTATGCTAAAGGCATGGGCAAACTCATCCTCGATGTCGGCCGCGTATCGCGTTCGCGAGCTTTTCGGCGCCCCCAAAGCCGAGCGTCCGGCAGGCAAGCCGATAGGCGAGGGGAGCTGCGGGGCCGCTCAGGCCGATGAGCCCGCATTGTTTTCGCGCCCGGTAGTAGGCGTTTGCCTCGGCGAGATCGTAACTGGCAAGGCTGCGCGCCATCTCGAAGCACGCCTGGGCCGCCGTGTGGTTGTGAGCCGCGGTCCAGAGTCCGCGTTCTTTCATCCAGGCTCGCATGTCGTCAATCAATTGCGTGCGAATCCTGATGGTCTGGCGCGGGTCGCGGCGGCAAAGGGTCGCGTCTGACCATATCCGATACACGGCGTTCGCCGTTGGCGCATGCCGGAAGCGAAGCCCCGCCTTGATCGCCCGCAGGTAAAGCTCATGTTCCTGGCAGCAGGGCATGGTCTCGTTCCAGCCGCCCACGGCTTCGAGCGCCGCTCTTCGCCAGAGGCAGCCGCCGGTCTGCGGCAATTGCCATGCAATCCATCGGCCGTAGAGGTCCAGCTCCGGATCGATCCGGCTCTGCTCGCGTTTCGCGTTCATCTCGACCCAGACGGGACTGTAGATGATGTCGCACTCCGCGCCGTTCGCCGTTTCCTCCAGTTGCAGGGCGATTTTTTTCGGCAGCAGACAATCGTCCGCGTCCAGGTGCTGGATCCATTCCCCGCGGGAACGGCGCAAGACTTCGTTGCGCGCATGGTTGGCCCCGCGATGGCCGCAGGAAATCAACTGAATTCGGCTGCCAAATTCGCGGGCAATCGCGGGAGAACTGTCCGAAGAGCCGTCGTCGACGACAATTACTTCGCACTGATCCCACGTCTGCTCCAGCGCACTGCGGATTGCTCCCTCCAGCCATTTCTCGCTGTTAAAACAGGGAATGCCGATGGTCACCAGCGGAGCGTTGCTCATGGCGGATTCACGGGGTAGAGCCCGTACTCTTCCCGGATCGTTCCGGTGAGCGGGCGATAGTTCAACATCTTGTAGAGCAGGATTCGGCGGCTGTGCCAATTCCGCAACGCCATCCCGGAATCGCTTTCGCTCGTCGCGGTATTGTAAATCGCCCCGGGAAACGGAAGCGGCGCGAGCGGCCTGCCCTGGCTTTGCAGCCACGCGGCCATCTCCGGATGCCCGTGGCAGGCGATCCAGTAGTCCGATTCCTTTTCGGCGACACTCGATGGCAGGTCCTCCGGCCGGCAGCGGAGGATGTGCGACGTGCCGCAGAGCAAATGAAAATCCCGTTTTCTGAGCACCCAGTGGCTCCCCTGGTCATGGACGTACCCGTCGTTGAAAACCCAGCCGTTCGCTTCCGGATGATTCGCCGCGAAGCCGGCCAGCCGGCGGCTCACGCAATCATCCGCATCGACGAACATGATGTGGCCCGGCGTATTTCCGCGTGCCGCTACCAGGCCGCGCCAGATCTTCACGCTCTTGTCCGCCATCCGCTCCTGTGCGGTCGGCCCGGGAACCGCAAATTCTTCCTCGATGATCGTGAGAGAAGGATGCGTGAAATCCGTCTCCGGCCGCCGGTGGCAGACGAGCAGGAGCTGGAACGGTCCCTCCGCTTGCCGGCAGACGGACTTTAGCGAGCGCTCCGTGAGGCGCGACACGTAAGACCAGTCCCGGCAAACGGCGGGACTTTTCAAAGGCATGATGAAGGTCAGCATGGCTGCGGCGCGGAACCTCCCGGTGCGAGCCGCCCGTAGATTCTCTCCAGCTCGAGTACCTGTTCGGCGGTCGAGAAATGCGCCTCGATATGGGCACGGCCCTGCACGCAGAGCGCTTGCGAGTTCTCCGGCTCATCCGCGGCGCGGACCAGCAGCGCGGCGAGCCCCGCGATGTCTCCTGATTCGGCGACGTAGCCCGTTTGCTCGTGTCGAATGACCTCCGGGATGTCGCAATGCCGCGTGCCGATGCAAAGAAGCCCGAGGGCCATTGCCTCCGTCAACGCAAGCGGCGATCCGCCTTCCGCATCGCCGTCCGCCGCGTGTTTGCTTGGGCAGAGAAAAATGTCGGCCTTGCGCAGGAGCTCGCGCGCTTGCAGCGGCTTTAGAAAACCCTCGAACCTGACCCGGCCGCGCAATGCATCGCTCGCGGCGATCTCCCGCAATTCCGCCTCGATCCGTTCCCCCGCGGCGGAGCCCGGTGTCGCCCCGCCGATGAGGGTCACCTCCAGGTTGGCGCCCATCCGCACGGCTTCCGCGCAGGCGCGCAAACCGTCGCAGAGGCCCTTCTTTTCGATGAACCGCGCCATCATCAGGACCCGGAGCGGAGCGGAAAATTCCTTGCGGTCGAACGGCAGCGCGGCGCAATCGACCCCGAGCCGGGCCACCTGGATCCGCTCGGGCGGGCAGCCGATTGCCGCGAGGCGCGCCCCCATCGCCGGACCTTCGGCCAGAAAGGCGTCCCCTTCCGCAAACAGTTCCGCGAACCGGTCGCGCCAGAGCTGGCTGGAATGCGGCAATTGCCACGCATCGAGACCGTAAAACGAAGTCAGGAGCCGCACGCCC
>Ga0326727_10022199_pt1 | contig 12303 bp, 13 predicted proteins | sample MB2enrmetagenome_FD_207643 | JGI IMG/M metagenome (GOLD analysis project Ga0326727, IMG submission 207643) | Lab enriched peat soil microbial communities from McLean, Ithaca, NY, United States - MB29MY | ecosystem: Environmental > Terrestrial > Soil > Wetlands > Peat | place: USA: New York... | reverse complement strand
CGCCAGGATGAATTCGTTGCGGTAGGTATCCTTGCGCCGTCCGACATAGGCCTGCGTCGCCAGCACGCGCAGGCCATCATAAGGCAGCGTATAGCGGCCAAAATCGGTCTCGCGGCCCCAGATCGCAAGCACGATGGGAGCGGGCACGCCGAAACGCTTTTCGATCGTATCGAGCGCCGTGCGATATTTCTGCATCAGCCGCTGCCCCTCTTCGGCCAGCCGCGCGATGCTCGCTTCCTTGATGTAATCCGCCGGCACCTGCACGAACTCGGCTTGCGCCGGCGCCCCGGTGGCCGGCCGACCCGGCAGGATCAGGTCCGGCAATTTGTAATCCGGCTCAAGGCCGTGGGTCTGGGCATCGAAGGTCGCGCGCGAAACGCCGGCGGCCTGGGCGTCCGACCACAACGACGCGATGAATTGCGTGAAGCCGGCATCGGCGGCGTTTACCGGGGAGTGAAGCGACATCGCCAGGAACAGCAGGCCGGAAGCAATGGCGTAACGCATAGCCAACGAATAATTTCCGCTCACGCGTCGGTCAGATCGAGGCGCCGCTCGATACGCTCGATGCGGAGGTCTATCCGATCGAGCCGCTTCGACATATTGGCATACTGGCTCTCGAGATTGCCAACCCGCTGCTTGATCTCGCGGATGTCGTCGCCCACGTCATCTATGGCGCCGCGGATATGACGCAGATGCTCAAGAACGATGTTGTCGATTTCAGCCACTTTATCAGACTATCACAACGGCCAGCTCCTGTGAACTATAATGACGGCCGGGCCCAATCAGCCCGGAACTGGCGCAAGTAGGATGATGAAGAAGCCAAATCGGCGGCGCAAATTCAAGACCGAGGCCGAGGAACGGAAATTCTGGGAAACCCACGACTCCACCGACTACATCGACTGGAGCAAGGCCGCGCGGGTGCGGCTGCCAAACCTCAAGCCCTCGACCACGGCGATCTCCATTCGCCTGCCATTGGAGCTGCTGGAACGGATCGATATCGCCGCCAACAAGCGCGACGTGCCATATCAGTCGCTGATCAAGATGTGGCTGGCGGAGAAGGTGGAATGAAGCGGCAGCAGCCAGCGTAGCCCTGGATCGGCGAAGCGACATCGTCGGACGAATTGGCGCCGCCTTACCAACCCATCACCGCACCGCGACTATGAAAATCCGCGGGAAGCGCAGCAGCACTTTGCCGTCTGCTTGCGGCAAATAGCTGGCGGCGACGCGCGCGGTGTATTCGGCGAGATAGAGCTTGCGCTCGGGGAGTTCCAAGGGATCGAGGAACGGCCGCAGGCCGGTGCCCTTGACCCACTCCACGATGGCCGCGGCATCGTTCATCACGTGGTTATAGATGGTGTGCCAGATATCCAGCCGGGCGCAATGCGGTTTCAGCGCGTCGTAATAGATGCCCGGTTTCGGCAGGCTGTCACGCACCCGCGCCGCCTCGGACAGCTTTTTGCGAAACGGCTCCTGATGAGCCACCTCGCGCATCATCACATGGGTCGGCTCGTCGACATTGTCAGGCATCTGCACCGCCAGCACACCGCCTTTCGGCAACGTGCCAAGCAGCCGCTGCAATTGCTTCAAATGCCCCGGAACCCACTGAAAGACCGCGTTGGCAAACAGCACGTCGGCAGGTTCGCGCGGCGCCCAGTGCGCGATATTGGCTTCGACGAAGCTATGTCCCGGCAGCCGTTCGCGCGCCTGCCGCAGCATGTCGGCCGAGGTGTCGACGCCGGTGACGGAAGCCTGCGGCCAGCGCTTGACCAGAAGTTCCGTCGAATTGCCCGGTCCGCAGCCGATGTCGACGACCTTGCGGGCATCGACAATCGGAATCTGCGCCAGGAGGTCGCGCGCAGGCCGGGTCCGCTCGTCCTCGAATTTAAGATATTGTTCCGCGCTCCAGTCCGCCATCTCAGGCTTCCCGTTTAACGTGTTAGCTTCTTGTACTTCATGCGATGCGGAATGATGGAATCCTGGCCCAGCCGCCGCATCTTGTCTTTTTCGTAGTCCTGGAAATTGCCCTCGAACCATTCGACATGGCTGTCGCCTTCGAAGGCCAGAATGTGGGTAGCGATGCGGTCGAGGAACCAGCGGTCGTGGCTGATGATGACGGCGCAGCCGGCAAAGTCCTCCAGCGCCTCTTCCAGCGCGCGCAGCGTATCGACGTCGAGATCGTTGGTCGGCTCGTCGAGCAGCAGAACGTTGGCGCCGGATTTCAGCATCTTGGCCAGATGGACCCGGTTGCGCTCGCCGCCGGAGAGCGCGCCGACCTTCTTCTGCTGGTCGGCGCCCTTGAAGTTGAACGACGAGCAATAGCCGCGCGAGTTGACCTCGCGTTTGCCGAGCAGGATCAGTTCGTTGCCGCCTGAAATTTCCTCCCAGACGTTCTTCTTGCCGTCGAGACTGTCACGCGACTGGTCGACATAGCCGAGATGCACGCTCTCGCCAACCGTGATCGTGCCCTTGTCGGGCGTCTCCTGCTTGGTGATCATGCGGAACAGCGTGGTCTTGCCGGCGCCGTTGGGGCCGATCACGCCGACGATGCCGCCGGGCGGCAGTTTGAAGGTCAGGTTGTCGATCAGCAGCCGATCGCCAAAGCCCTTGGTCAGGCCCTCGAAATCGATCACATTCTGGCCCAGCCGCTCGGCCACGGGAATGGTGATCTGCGCGGTCTGGGTCTGCTTCTCGCCGGCCTGCTTCAGGAGATCCTCGTAGCGCTGGTAGCGCGCCTTGGACTTGGCCTGGCGGGCTTTCGGCGAGGCCGCGATCCACTCCTTCTCGCGCTCCAGCGTGCGCTGGTGGGCAGCATCCTCGCGGCCTTCCTGAGCGAGTCGCTTCTGCTTCTGCGACAACCATGCGGTGTAGTTGCCCTCATAGGGAATGCCCTTGCCGCGATCCAGCTCGAGAATCCAGCTGGTGACGTTATCGAGGAAGTAACGGTCATGGGTGACGATCAGGATGGCGCCAGGATAGTTGCGCAAGTGACCTTCAAGCCATGACACCGATTCGGCATCGAGATGGTTGGTCGGCTCATCCAGCAGCAAGAGCTCGGGCTGGTCCAACAGCAGCTTGCACAGCGCGACCCGGCGGCGCTCGCCGCCGGAGAGTTTTGTGACGTCGGAATCGTCGGGCGGGCAGCGTAGCGCGTCCATGGCCTGGTCGACCTTGCTGTCCAGATCCCAGAGGCCGGCGGACTCGATCTGGTCCTGCAGCCCGGTCATTTCGTCGGCGGTCTCGTCCGAATAGTTCATCGCCAGCTCGTTGTAGCGATCGAGGATCGCCTTCTGCTTGGCGACGCCCATCATGACGTTCTCCCGCACGCTCTTGGCGGCGTCGAGCTGCGGCTCCTGTTCGAGGTAGCCGACCCGGGCCCCCTCGGCGACCCAGGCCTCGCCGTTATATTCCTTGTCCAGGCCGGCCATGATCCGCAGCAGCGTCGATTTACCGGAGCCGTTGACGCCGAGCACGCCGATCTTGGCGTCCGGATAGAACGACAGGTGCACGTTATCGAGCACCTTGCGATTGGGCGGATAGGTCTTGGACAAGCCCTGCATGAAATAGACGAACTGACGGGCCATCGCGATCCCTTGCAGCCTCTGGTTTTTGCGGAAATTGACTGCCGCTGATGTAGCCGCGCCGCCGCCAAAGGGCAACCTCGCGAGGGCTGTTTTCCATCCGTTCACGGGATCAATACGGGTTGGACACCATGCTCGATGCCGATCGGGACAATTGAAACCTTCTTTTAATAAATCGGTCCAAAGCTGTCGGTCAGCGCCGCGAAAGGCGCATCCCAACGCGGCAGAGGTCGCGGTCAGAAAGCAGGCGGACCGGTCATGACCACCCTCACCACAGACGTTCTCTCTTCCCCAGCAGACAGAAACGACACCAGTTCCCGGCCTTTCGGTGAAATCGGCGGCTTCTGGCGGCAATTCCTGGCTCGCGCTTTCAATCCCTACCGGCCGGAACTGCATTATATGCGCGGCCCCGGCCCAGCCTGGCACGCCAAGCACAGGGCGGTCTCGCCCGCCGTGCAATCGATGGTGGTCGAAATCCGCGCCGCCAGGGCACCGAGACCAACCGCACGTTCATGACAGCTGCCGCTTTTTAGGACCACTGGTGCTTGCGCCCGCGGTCGTTGCGCGCGACCATGGTGTTTTCCTGACGGCCAGGGTACGCGTCGTCATCATCGCCACGAACGGATCTCGCCATGACGCGGCTGCGCTGTGCCATCCTCGATGACTATATGAACCTGACGTTGCGGATGGCGCACTGGTCGGAGATCAGCGACCGCGTCGACATCACCGTGTTCAATGAGCCATTGACCTCGACCGAGGCCGCGGCCACGGCGCTTCTTGATTTCGAGATCATCTGCGCGATGCGCGAGCGCACACCGTTTCCGCGGGCATTGTTCGCGGCATTGCCCAAGCTGAAGCTCTTGATCACCTCGGGCATGCGCAACGCCGCGATCGACCTGGAGGCGGCCAAGGACCATCAGGTGGTGGTGTGCGGAACCCAATGGGGCCGCGATCCGACCGCGCCATTGACAATGGGCCTGATCCTGGAACTGACCCGCAACATCGGCCGCGAGAACGCGCGCATGCACGCGGGCGAACCCTTGCAGAAATTCATCGGCATCGAGATCGAGGGCAAGACGCTGGGCGTGGTCGGCCTCGGCAAGCTCGGTGCTAAGGTTGCGGGGCTGGCGAAGGCCTTCGGCATGAACGTGATCGCGTGGAGCCCGAACCTGACGGCGGAGCGGTGTGAGGCGGCAGGCGTAGGCTACGCCAGCAAGGAGCAATTATTCGCTCAAGCTGACTTCATCACCATCCACATGGTGCTGAGTCCGCGTTCGCGTGGCCTGGTGGGGGCCGAGGATCTGGCTCGCATGAAGCCGACTGCCTACCTCGTCAACACTTCCCGCGGGCCGCTTGTCGATGAACAGGCGCTATTGCAAACGCTGCAACAAAAGAAGATCGCTGGCGCGGCCATCGACGTGTTCTCGATCGAACCGCTGCCGACGGATCATCCCTTCCGCCAGCTCGACAACATCGTGCTGACGCCGCATCTCGGCTACGTCACCGAGGAAGCCTTTCGCGCCCATTACGGCCAGATGGTCGAAGGGATAAGTGCCTGGTTCAAAGGCGAGCCGCTGCGGCGGCTGGACTAGGATCAGCTCCGCTTTTTACCTCGGGTGGGGACGTTTCTCCCTCGGGTTGGGAAGATCGCGACCGCCCTGCCTCCAGACATGAAACGGCCGGGACCAAGCCCGGCCATGACATTTCACATAACTTGGGACGAGATCAGCGCACCGTCACCGGCGCCGGCAGCGGCGGCACCACGGTCGGCTGGGTACCGGGCGCGCCCGACATCTGCGCCGGCGCGGCGCCGGCAGGACCAGGCAATGGCGCTGCAGAGGCGGTGGTGGTTCCCGGCGGCGGCCCGCCGGGGAGTACGACCACGCGGGTGCCGACCTTGACGCGGTCAAACAGGTCGCTGACGTCCTCGTTCAGCATGCCGATGCAGCCCGACGAGACGAATTTGCCGATCGTCGAAGGCTGGTTGGTGCCATGGATGCGGTAGACCGTATTGCCGAGATACATCGCCCGCGCGCCCAGGGGATTGCCGGGACCACCGGCCATGAAGCGCGGCAGATAGGGCTGACGATCGATCATCTCCGGCGGCGGATGCCAATCCGGCCACTCGGCCTTTTTCGAGATCTTCTGTACCCCGGTCCAGGTGAAGCCATCACGGCCGACACGGACGCCGTAACGGATCGCGCGTCCGCCGCCCAGCACGTAGTAGAGATAGGTATTCGGGGTATCGACGATCAGGGTCCCCGCCGGTTCCTTGGTCGGGAACGCAACCTCCTGCCGACGCAGGTTGGGGGAAAGCTGAGCAGGGCCGACCTCAGGCTGATCATCCGGCGGCAGCAAGGACACCGCCACGGGCCTGCCTTCGGCGTCGAGGGGAGGCGGACCTGTTCGGGCGGTGGCATTATTCGGCAGGCCGGCAGCGGGCGCCCCGATTACGCCCGGTGGGCGCATGGCGCCATTGTCTTCCTCGGGATCGATAAAGCCCGCGCCGGGACCGCGACCGTCTACCCGATCCGAATAAACCGGGGGCGCACCGGCCGGACGGTCGCCATAGATCACCGGCGGTGGGCCAGCAGGCCGGCCATAGCGCGGATCATCTGGTGAAAGTACGGGGCCCAAGGGAATGCCACGGTCGGAGTAGACCGGCGGAGCGCCGGCGGGCCGGCCATAGCGCGGATCATCGGGCGACAGCACGGGACCCGGGGTGGGCAGCGCTGTGGAACTTTGCGGGTTGGGCCCCTCATCATCCTCCAGCGCATCGAAATCCTGCGGACCTGGAGGACGGCGATAATCGGCCGGATAGCCGCCAGGCGGATAGGCCTGCGGCGCCGGCGAATAAGCCGAGCCCGGGGGCGGCGGATAGCCCTGTGCAACAGCAAACGAAGTTGCCGCCACCGAGCCTGCTGCCACGGCAGCGCAAATCGTCAAAATAGGTTTGATCATCATGCTGTTGTTTAGTCCCCGCGCCGACACCGGACCGCAGATGCCAGATGACTGAAGATAGCGGCGCATTCAAGACAAATCAGGTTAATTTGCGCCAGATTCAGCATCTTGTGACCATCGGCGATCACCGTTGCCACGAAGCCTCACCGGATTAAAAAATAAGCTTGGGCATCACTGCTGGCGCTGCTGCCGCGCGATATTTAACGAGCACTGGCAAACGGTTGCGGTATCCTCAAACTAGCCTGATTCGTTGCGTGCTGGTGCTCTCCGGTGCGTCGCGAATGCCCCAGATTTCAGTGGTCACCGCGTTCCCCGATGCCCGAGGGCCTTTGCAATATTTACCGCAAAGGCGGAATTCCCCTCTTCATGTTGCCCGGTTTCCGCTTTCTGTTTGCCGCTATCGTGTTGTCGATGTCGATACTCGTGTTCGGGCTCGGCGCCGCGGCTCTGTTGCGCGCGGCCCACGAGGAATTCGTCAGCGCGCCCTCGTGGCGTGCGGTGCCAGAAACGGTATTTGCGCAGCAAAGTGACGCGACACGGCCGGTGCTGGCCACATTGAGCGTCGCGCCACCGGTGAACGGGCCGAATCAGGCGCTGGCTGAGATTCCTGCAACCGCCGTTCCTGCGGAGCAAGCAGCGACTGTCGCGGCCCCGGCAGCGCGGGAGCCGGATGTCGCGCTGGAACCGGCTGCTTCGCCGCCGCCCGAACCGGTTAGGTCCGAGAGCCATCCCGAGGAAATTCCAGCACCAAGCGAGACCGCTCCGGCGCCGGACAATGTCCCTGCCGCCGATGCGGCAAGGATCGCAGCAACCGAGCCGACCTCACTGCCAGCGAGCGAAGCCGCCGCGGCCAGTGCCGAACCATCCAGCAACCCGGTCAGCGCCGAAGGGGTAAATGCCCCGGATGCGGCAGATCAAGCACCCGCGCCGGCTGCGGTTGAACAAGCGGGCACGCCACCTGCAGCCACCGAACAGGCGAGCGCTCCGGCTGCGGTCGGCCAAGCCAGCGCTTCGGCTTCCGCGGAACAAACCGAGGCGCCGGCTGGACCGGCTACCGACCCCGTCCCTGTGAAAGTCGTCAAGCTGAGCAGTCCTTCCGTCAACGAGGAGCCGCCGCTGGCGAAGCACGAAACCATAAGGGCGCGCAGCCACGGCGGCGAAAGGAGGCGCCAGCAGGCGGAACGATTGGCCCGTCACCGCAGGATCGCCCAGCGTCCCCAAGTGGACGCCACATCGTCGCCGCAGCCGGCGTCGCCGCAGCCGGCGGCACCGGTGATGCCGTCATCCTTCTATTATTCCGTTCCGCACGGCGGATCGTAACGTCGGGGGCGGGCTTAACGAGAAGCGTGCAGGGTCGAGTGAGTGCCGACGGCAGCGATCCTGGTGCAGGACACTAATTCCCCGCGCGCGAACCGGCCTTTCAGGGGGCGCCTCGTGCGACCGGCGGTCCATCAGGCAAACCCCATTCCGCCCACGAGCCGTCATAGAGCGCGGTATCGCGCACGCCAAGCCGGTAAAGCGCCAGCGTCAGTACCAGGGCCGAGACGCCGGAGCCGCAGCTGGTCACGATTGGTTTTTCGATGTCGACGCCGGCATTCCGAAATGATTGCCGCAGCGCTTGCAGCGGCTTCATCGCGCCGGTCTCGGCGTCGAACAACTCGGCGTAAGGCACATTGCGGCTGCCGGGAATGTGACCCGAACGGCGGCCCGGCCAGGGTTCGTCGACGGTTCCCTCGAAGCGCGGCCGCGGCCGCGCATCGACCACCTGCTCCGCCTTCGTGTCGAGGTTGCCGAGCAATTGCGCTTTGCTGCGGACGAAGGCGGGATCCAATTTCGCCTGGAACTTTCCGGGCTTCGGCGTGACCTTGCCGGAATGCGTCGGGCGTCCCTCGCGCAGCCATTTCTTCAAGCCCCCATCCAGCACCTTCACATCTTGATGGCCAAACGACCGAAACATCCACCACGCCCGGGGCGCTGCCACCCAGGTTCCGGCATCATAGGCCACCACGGTGTCGCCGGAGGAAATCCCGAGCATCGACACCTCGCGCGCGAACTGTCCGGCACTCGGATACATATGCGGTCGCGGGTCGCTGCGATCGGCGATCGCATTGACATCGAAAAACACCGCGCCGGGCAGGTGCGCGCCCAGGTAATCGTCCGACGGCAGCGGCAATAGGCCGGGCATCTTATAGGAGGCGTCGATCACCCTGATCTTGGGATCGTCGATGCGATCGGCAAGCCAGTCGGTGGAAACAAGCGGATCATCGGCGGTTGATGTCATGGTGCAAATCCCTCAAGCCTTCCTCTGCTTCGGCTCGGCCACCTCGACCGGACCACCGGCATCACGCCAGGCGGCGAAGCCGCCGCCGATATGCGCGACCGGTTTCAGTCCCATGTCCTGAGCGGTCTTCGCCGCCAAGGCCGAGCGCATGCCGCCGGCACAATGAAAGATGAATTTCTTGTCCTGCTGAAAGACAGGCTTGGCATAGGGACTCAGAGGATCGATCCAGAATTCCAGCATGCCGCGGGTGCAGGAGAAGGCGCCGGGAATCCGGCCCTCGCGCTCGATCTCGCGGGGATCGCGGATATCGACGATGACGACGTCGTCGCCTTGCGCGGCCTTGATCGCCTGCGCGGCGCTCAGCGTTTCAATCTCCGCAGTAGCCTCCGCGATCATGGATTTGATACCGCGGTGGATGGTCTGGGACATATCGTCGTTCCCCCCCAAATGCGTTATTTCCGGCGCCTGCCAACCAGGCGCCCCAACATATCGAGGCTCCGGATCGCCCTGTTTTACGGAAGGTCCGGAAACAGCCCCGACGCCTTTACCGCACCAGCTCCTTCATCGCACCTTCCAGACCTTCGATCGTGATCGGGAACATGCGCTGTGAAAACAGCCGGCGAATGATGGTGGTCGATTCTGAATAGTCCCAGTGCCGCTGCGCCACTGGATTGAGCCAGATCGCGTGCGGATAGGTGCGGGTGATACGTTCAAGCCAGACCGATCCAGCCTCTTCGTTGACATGCTCGACCGAGCCGCCGGGAACCATGATCTCGTATGGCGACATCGAGGCATCGCCGACGAACACTACCTTATAGTCGTGCGGATATTTATGCAGGACGTCCCAGGTCGGCGTGCGGTCGGTGAAGCGGCGGCGGTTCTGCTTCCACACCCCCTCATAGAGGCAATTGTGGAAGTAGAAATATTCCATGTGCTTGAATTCGCTCTTCGCCGCCGAGAACAGCTCCTCGACCTGCTCGACATGGGAATCCATCGAACCGCCGATGTCGAAGAACACCAGCACTTTGACGGCGTTGCGCCGTTCGGGGCGCATGTGCACGTCGAGATAGCCGTGGTGGGCGGTCTGCTTGATCGTGGTGTCGAGATCGAGTTCGTCGGGTGCGCCGGTGCGGGCGAATTTGCGCAGGCGCCTGAGCGCGATCTTGATGTTGCGGATGCCGAGTTCGACATTGCCGTCCAGATCCCGAAATTCGCGGCGATCCCACACCTTGACCGCGCGGTTGTTGCGGTTTTTCTCCTGGCCGATCCGGATGCCTTCCGGATGATAGCCGTGGGCGCCGAACGGCGAGGTGCCGGCAGTGCCGATCCACTTGCTGCCGCCCTGGTGACGGCCCTTCTGTTCCTTCAGTCGCTGGCGCAGCGTCTCCATGAGCTTGTCCCAGCCCATCGCCTCGATCTGCTTTTTCTCTTCCTCGGTGAGATATTTCTCGGCGAGCTTCTTCAGCCATTCGGCCGGAATGTCCGCCTTCTCCATGGCGTCGAGCAGGCTTTCCAGCCCCTTGAACACGGTGCCGAACACCCGATCGAACTTGTCGAGATTGCGCTCGTCTTTCACCAGGGCGGCGCGCGACAGATAGTAGAAATTCTCAACCGTCTGCTCGGCGAGGTCGGCGTTGAGCGCCTCCATCAGCGTCAGGTATTCGCGCAAGGTCACCGGGACCTGCGCGTCGCGCAGCGATGTGAAGAATTGCAGGAACATGACATACAGATTGCCCGCCGGACCGGTGACGTCAAGGGCCTTTGGTACGCCTGGGAGGCCTGGACCTCACGGGTTTTTCAATTAGAATTGGCCCGGCGGGAAGTTTGCAGCGGGGCATGATGGAATGGGTATTCTAGCGGCGCTGGTGATCGGCGCAATCGCCGGCTGGCTTGCGGGCCTGATCGTACGCGGCGCCGGTTTCGGGCTGATCGGAAACATCGTGATCGGCATCATCGGCGCGCTGGTTGCAAGCTGGTTGCTGCCGCAGCTGCATGTCGAGCTCGCCGCCGGCACGCTCGGCTCGATTCTCGACGCCACCGTCGGCGCGGTGATCGTCCTGGTCATCCTCTCGCTGGTCAGGCGTGTTTGACAAATAGGCTGATCCCGCCGAGCATTAGGCCTGATCCCGCAGCGGTCGCCGGTGTGGCGGCGGTTTCTGGTCCCGTGGTGGCGGCCGCTTGCGCCGCAGAACCGACAACGAGGCAAAGACTTAGATGAAATTTTCCGGCACCAAGGACTATGTCGCCACCGACGATCTCAAGATCGCCGTCAACGCCTCGATCGTGCTCGAACGTCCGCTGCTGATCAAAGGCGAGCCGGGCACCGGCAAGACCGTGCTGGCCGAGGAAGTGGCAAAAGCGCTCGGCGCGCCGCTGCTGACCTGGCACATCAAATCCACCACCAAGGCACAGCAGGGCCTCTACGAATACGACGCGGTGTCGCGGCTGCGCGACAGCCAGCTCGGCGATGCCCGGGTTTCCGACATCGGTAACTACATCAAGCGCGGCAAGCTGTGGGAAGCCTTCACCCACGACAAGCGGCCGGTGCTGCTGATCGACGAGATTGACAAGGCCGACATCGAATTTCCCAACGATCTCCTGCTCGAACTCGATCGGATGGAGTTTTTCGTCTACGAGACCGGCGAGAACATCAAGGCCAGGCTGCGGCCGATCGTGATGATCACGTCCAACAACGAAAAGGAATTGCCGGACGCGTTCCTGCGCCGCTGCTTCTTTCATTACATCAAGTTTCCCGATGTCGACACCATGGGCCGGATCGTCGACGTGCATTTTCCCGGCATCAAGAAGCGCCTGGTGGAAGAAGCCTTGCGGATCTTCTTCGAGGTCCGGGAAGTGCCGGGCCTGAAGAAGAAGCCCTCGACCTCAGAACTGTTGGACTGGCTGAAACTCCTGCTCAACGAGGACATGACGCCGGAAATGTTGCGGGAGCGCGACCCGCGCAAGCTGATCCCGCCACTGCACGGAGCGCTGTTGAAGAACGAACAGGACGTGCATCTGTTCGAGCGGCTGGCGTTTTTGAGCCGGCGCGAGGTGTAACCGCCGCTTGGCGCGAATTCCATTGACGAGACCAACCATGGTCCGGCAAAAGCTTCGCATGGCAGCCAGTTCAGTTCATATCGTCAATCATCCCCTGGTTCAGCACAAGCTGTCGCTGATGCGCGAGCGCGATCGCTCGATCAAGGGCTTTCGCGAACTCCTGAACGAGATCGGGATGCTGCTCGGCTATGAGGTCACGCGCGACCTGCCGCTGGAGATGGTCGACATCGAGACGCCGCTGATGACGATGAAGGCTCCCATGATCGCGGGGAAGAAGCTGACGCTGGCTCCGATATTGCGCGCCGGCGTCGGCTTTCTCGATGGCATGCTCGCCCTGGTTCCGTCGGCCCGCGTCGCCCATATCGGCCTCTATCGTGACCCCGAAACCCTGCAGGCCGTCGAATACTTCTTCAAGGCGCCGCAGGA
>Ga0326727_10022197_pt1 | contig 12304 bp, 15 predicted proteins | sample MB2enrmetagenome_FD_207643 | JGI IMG/M metagenome (GOLD analysis project Ga0326727, IMG submission 207643) | Lab enriched peat soil microbial communities from McLean, Ithaca, NY, United States - MB29MY | ecosystem: Environmental > Terrestrial > Soil > Wetlands > Peat | place: USA: New York... | reverse complement strand
GAATGAAGGCCATGGCTTATTTTAAGCCATAATAAATCTGTTTTCATCCCCATTAGTGACCCGAAAATCCACATTTTGATAACAAATATTGCTAAAAATCGGGAAAATGAGAAACTCAGGTTTTAAGGTAATTGGGATTCATGACCCACACGCGTTCACCATTTTTAATCTGATCTGCAGGGACGAGCCATCCGGGAAAAACTACAATCGCCTTAACGGGAAAAGTTTTACCACCAGTGTTTTCGCGTATTTGATTTTGCAGCCAAGTGGCATTGTTGTAGGCTTGATGAATTGGTTTATCATCCGGTAATTTTCCCGTTAAAGTAACTCTGCTACCGTCAAAATCAATTTGTGGACGTCCCGACCTGGGTTTACTATAAGCTTTCGTCTCAGTTACATAGATTCCGTAAGTTGAAACAACAACGTGATCCACATTGAATTTGTTGCCATTAGTACCTTCTCCTTGGAGATCGTGATACACATAACAATCTTTTCGCATTAAATTTTCGAGTTCATCTGCGACTTCTCTTTCTCCTTCTAGTCCTAGTTCTCTCCTTTTAACTTCCTCGTTGATTTGGCTGATCTTCCACCAACTGAATATTACGGCGAGTATAGTTAGGACCGTGGGAACCAATGGTGAAGGCGAAGTTTTCATCAGGAATTGTATCCATTCTAAGATTGCCATTACGAGAAAAAAGAATGGGAATAAAATCCAAATTAACTTTATACTCCCAGGTATATTAATTTGTTGACCGGAAGATTCTCCTGGCTGCCGGGTGGACTCGTTTTTTACAGGGCTTTTCAAGTCGTTATTCTTTAGCATTTATTTAAGCTCCTTCTTCTTTATCAGGTAATAGGACTTCTGGTTGTTTTACCAGTCGTTTATACTTTAATTAGTGCAATCCTAGGTATGAAACGAGCGAGCATGCAAACAGAAAGACACCCGGCAACAACCCGAGTGTCTTTCGATAAAGGAGAGCAATGAAAAGAAAGGATACTTCAATTATAAAGTGGCCTCAAAGCGAAAACAATAGCGATTAAGTAACAGGACTACCTAAAAAACAAGATAGCCTGGGGTATGTATGCCAGGCCATCTCCATTGAAGAGAGAATGACATGTCACGGGCATCATTTCGCCCATAGGATAGCAGAGATAAATTTTGGAGTCAAATTTTTTTGATAATAGATTACTTGCCCAATTCCAGTTTCTTATGGCTGTCCCGGTACCACCGCCAAGCCGACTATGAGGTGACGAATGATAACCGTAACGAATACGATAATCGCCATCATTCTGGTCATTACAACTAACCTGGACTTTGCCCGGTGGAAAGAAATCTTTGGGGATGAAGCTTTAACCGGAGCCCTTTTGGACATACTAACTCACCGCTGCCATATCCTGGAAATGAACAGAGACACCTACCGCTTCAAGGAGAGTCTGAGGAGGAAAAGAAAGGATGTAAATTAGATATATATTTTTACCAGTGGCGGTCCCCCTTTTTGCTGCCAAAAACGCTGAGCTCCGGTTAGCTAAATCAAGCTATAAACTCGGACGCCAAAGTTAGATTGAATACGGTCACAGAGCTGGAGCGCCAACAGCCAAGCCTAATAACTTCTCTTTTAGTAACCTGATATTTATTAAGTCCTCTTTATTGTATCCAAGGAATAGGGTCAAGGCTTCCAGATCGCCTTCTTGCAGATACAGCTGCCATGACCTCATGATATTAAATCCCGTGGCACTTTGCAGATAGCGATAAATGCCAGCCTGTAATTCAACCGCTTTAAGACCTCCCAAAAGACGGTACTTCCAGCAGTCATATATCAGGTCATGGTGGTAGGATATGGTATTCAGATCCACACCCAACAGTTTTCTTATAAAGGGAAGATCGTACCGATTGCCGTTGTATTTGAAGATAGTCCGTACCCCTGCCAGAACTTCAACAACATTGTTTTTGGTTATATCTTCACCTACCAGTTGTACAATCATGTCTTGATTGCCATTAGTCAGATATAAACCAACAACCGTTATCTCTGCGCTGTAAAGAGACAAGCCGGTAGTTTCAATGTTAAGATAAGCATCAAGATGTTTTGTAATTGAATGTTTGAGGTATTCCACACGTATTTCTGGTGTTAGTGTATTTCTTTTTGTTCTCTCAACTGAGAACCCCGTGGAAACTCAGGTACTACCGCTTTTTTGACCAGCACCGATGAAGCCAGCTTCTTCTTGGTGTTTTTTACCGGAATTAGTAAACAGATTCTGTCTTTTTGAGACAAAGTCAGATGACAATGGTATGCCAGCATCCTCACAAAAAGCTAAAAAGAAATTGATGCATTTGCGGCAAACATTTATTTTCATTCCATAGGTGTTAAGAAAGACATCTACTAATTCGGTATAAGTGGTGTGTTGAATATCCAGCGAGACTTTAAATAAAAAAGTGTAAGATTCGTCAGCTACCTGTCTCATCAAAGCGGCGCGGTGTTCGCCTGTAGCCAACACCAACAATTTCAAACGTGGCGTTGGTCTAGCATTAATATCAATCAGCTTCAAAAAGCTCATTGCATACATCAATTGAGTGCCAATGCTTATAGAAAACTTATCGCTCAAATAACTAAGATCGATTCGAGTGGGCAAACGTTGTTTCAACATACTCATAAAACTTTCGAAGGTTTTATATGGAATGCAGGGTGGAAAAGGCTTATTTTCTTCTTCCATTATCATAATGCTGCCTTATTTAAATTACTTATTAAAATGATGATATGAAAGTTTGGATAATTCTTATTTCGGCATGTTTATCTCCATTTCAATACTGTCTTCGCTACAAAGTGGTATGTTTCTCTCAGCCCATGTATGCATCCGTTGTTTTCTCTATACGGTATAGTAATTCTGCTCCGCTAACCCCCTGCTCTGTTGCCTTCTTTAAAAGGATTGGCAATTCTGCTTCTAAATCAGGCTCTAAGCCTTCTGGATGAAAGCTGGAGAACCAATCAGTAATTATTATGCGCCTGTCGGTTTCCTCCGGAAGTTTTTTTATAACTTCCCTGTGCTTTTCAGGTAACAAGGAAAGCATTTTTGCAAATTTTCTTTCTTCAAATGTATCCTCCGGGTCCATAGATAAATGATTCTCATTCATTTTTAGATTCTCCTGTTCGCGAATTTCCTCCGGTAATTGTTACCAAAGACATCATCTGGCCGAAATCGATTGTCATTGATAGCTGATCGTATATAGGTTTTGTTTCCGGTAGTTTTGATAGCGATGTGAGAACCAAGATTTTTGTTATCATTTTTTGATGATTCTCACCGGACAAATCATATGGTATAGTTTCGAGCTCCTTAAAAAATCGATTGGTCACTTCAACAGCCAATGTGGGTATTTTTGTCGTAATTAAATTATCTGGATTTTCAGAATAATCGACTAAAGCGCTATTTTCTGCAATCTGTAAATTTTCAACCCCAACTTGATTCGAAACTTGATCAAGTTCCGCCAACTCGGTGTACCAGAGCTTGCAAAATTCGCTGAATCGAACAACCCATTTATCTCCAACTTCAATTATATCTAAGAGTTTACAGCTCCCTTTACCATACTTTTGCTTTCGATCTCCGTATTCTTGATGGCTTTCAAAATAGGTTTCATAAATGAGGTCACTTTTTGAGTCCTTTTCGTGTTGCTTTTCTATTCCAGTTTTATGCAATAATATTGCATCTTTCTTGGGAGGTTCTCCCTTATCCCAAGATACTTTTAAAACGTCCAAAATACTTTTACCATTGGCTAGTGGATGCTTGAATTCATTTTTCGCTAAAGGAATTATGATTTCGCCAACAAGTCGTTCGATACCTTGATTTTGAATAATATCATTAAGCACCTTAGAATAAGAACCTCGATATTGACAATCTGATTTATCGCGAAAACCTTTTTCGTAAGCCAAATAACGATACATTATACTTTGGCTTCCGGGTAAAAGCCCAAACAAAAATATATTAGAAGACCTTACTAAGCCTTCAATCCTCCGCCATTTTTCATCCATTTGATTGGTGCGCAGGTCCTTTCCTTCCATTAGGTCCTCCTTGATTCATTATTGAGCAAAATATAGCACAACAATTGTTATTTGTCAATAATATACACGGAGTTAATAAATAACCATTTGCTTAACCAGGTTACCAATAATACTTTTCAATGAAGGTAGCTTGGAGACCTTATACAACCATATAAAATAACTTAAGGTAAGATGGTTCGATTGGCAGGAAAAGCTGAATGCGCTCTTACTTTGAACTTACAGAGGCTGAAGTCACCACAAACCTTGTGTTAATGTCATACCGTCTTTAGCTCGCGAATTCTATCCAAAACCGAACTGTTAACAGTGCACTATTTCAGGTAAAACTTTGCACTCAGTTTCTGAGTAAACAACGGCCACACATTTTGGTAAAGATTGCCTTTTACGACGATTGAAACTCAAATCTGACGCCTTAGCTTTTCCTTTTGAAGGACGGTTAATATGAACCTCAGTGTTTTTATTAAGTTCATGCGTAGTAACTAAAAATGGGTAACTATAATCTTGCTTGGTGTATTCAGCAAGTTTAGGCATGATAGTATTTTGTAATCTTTCCTCGGTAAAAGGTCCGTACCATCCACCATTTTTTACTAGATGATTTTTAACTATTTGACCATTTGGCAAGATAGTACACTCATACGCACTAATACGTGTTGTGGGAATATTGCGCGGTACTTTTAGTTTATCATCGCTCATAAAAATGTCCTTACTGGTTTCATCATTGTAAACCAGTTTTTCAAATAAAACAAATGATTTAATCTTCCAACTTCATATTGAAGGAGCAGATTTACGCTATTCTTATAACGCTCGCTACTGGCGAGTTTCCTCAGTTGCTGGGCAAGCTCCTTCTGGAGTTGGGTGCAGATTCTCCAGTTCCCTGAACATCACCCGAAAAGAGAACTGCAGCGAATCGCTTATCTGCATCTGGCTGAGCTTCTCACGCAGGTGGGTGTAACCAGCTGGACTCCAGTTCCCTGCAGGCAAGCCTTCATCTAGGCCGTGAAATTCAAGCATCCGTCGGATGCGGTTGCACACCCTGGTGATGTCGGTTTGCACCTGATCAATCATTCCACTCACAACGTGGTCTACGAATCCCTCAACAAAATAATCTGTGCGGATCACAGTATCATTGACAATAAGATTCAATTTAACCGTCATAATTAACCTCTTACCTGACCTGTAATGCATATTGCTAAAAAGTTTCAGGAGCGGGCTGTTTTCCCGGATGTAATCCCTGCCATTTCTTCAGAAGTTGTTCCCTCGCTTCCGGGTGCTTAGGATCGGGACGGCAGGCATCAACAGGGCAGACCGCGGCACAGCGCGATGACTTGTGTGAACCTACACATTCTGTGCATCTATCTGCATTGATAACGAATATGGTTCCTCCTTCTTTAATTGCCTGATTGGGGCATTCCGGTTCGCAAGCTGCACAACTTATGCAGTCTTCTGTAATATAGTAAGCCATATTTTCCCCCTAATTTTTAGTGGCAAATTATTCTACCAGTAGATCAATGGAAAAGTTATAAAATGATAATCAAAAAAGTTACAAATTTGTAGCATTTTGTAATTGAAGAAATTATGGCACACGATCCGTTCATAGTGCCTGTTATTTTTCTTTGAGGATTAGCAGATTCTCAAACTTTATATATTTGTAATCTTTCGAAGGCAAATGTAATGACTTTTACATGGTAATGAAATTATGATGAGCATGGGTTAATGTCGCCTTTGAATTCAATTTTTTTATACCAGCAAATAGCCTTGGAAAACAAATTGAGGCGTTAAAATGGCCGCAAGAAAAACCATTGCGATCCCCAAAGTAAGTAACATTCGATTATCGTTAGAGAGATTTGCGGGCAATCCCATATTACGACCTGATGCGAACCATCGATGGGAGACAAAGGCGGCATTCAATCCAGCCGCTCTTTATGAAGGTGGGAAAGTACATATCCTGTATCGGGCCATTGGTGAGACCGACGTTTCGGTATTGGGATACGCATCAAGTCTCGATGGATTACATATTAACGAAAGATTCGACAAACCTGTGTACGTTCCGAGAGAAACTTTCGAAGGAGTTAATCCATCTCATCCGTATATCCCTCAACCTACCGGAATTTATATCTCCGGTGGCGGTGGCGCTGGAGGTTGCGAAGACCCCCGTTTGACTAGGATCGATGATCGGGTGTATATGACTTATGTGGCTTACGACGGGCATAGTCATCCAAGAGTGGCCTTAAGTTCGATTTACATCGATGATTTTTTGACACACAAATGGAACTGGAAGAAACCTGTTCTTATAACTCCGCCATACATTGTGGATAAGAATGCCTGCATTCTTCCCGAAAAAATTAATGGCAAATATGTTATTTTTCACCGCGTTTTCCCTAACATCTTAATTGATTTTGTGGACGAGTTGAACTTTGATGGAAAGAGCCGATGGTTGGTTGGTCATTATAAGATCCCAACCAGAATTCTAAGTTCAGATTGGGATAATCTAAAGGTGGGTTGCGGGCCCCCGCCGATGAAAACAAAGTATGGATGGTTGCTCATTTATCAAGCGGTAGGGACAAGCGATGAATCTCGCTACAAAATCGGAGCAATGCTACTTGATCTGCAAGATCCAACTAAAGTTCTAGCACGCACAATAACGCCAATTTTGGAACCACTAGCTCCTTATGAAAATGAAGGCTGTAAGTTTGGAGTGGTTTATCCTTGTGGAGCTGTCATAATCAACGATCGACTCTTTGTGTATTACGGTGGAGCGGATACAGTTGTGTGTGTCGCGACGGCGAAGCTAGAACAGTTTCTGGAGCATCTGGCCACAGATCATAAAGAGCCAAAACCCCAGAGTATACAGGTGCATCCGGAAACTCAATCTTTTCAAATACCGGACCACATTGAAGGATTTTGTGTTAAGTGTAAACGCATGGGTGAAATAAAGAATCCGCGTTACGTGCTCCTAAAAAACAGGCGGCTCGCTATTCAGGGCATTTGTCCTTGGTGTGGTGGAAAGGTGTCAAAACTTGTGAAATCGAACCAAATTGTTGAACAATACATCCGTTCTCAATCGAAATTAAGAAAACGTAATGAACGTAAAAAGACGAGCTAAGTCGAAAAATTTGGGATACCTGAATAAAACGAAACGATTATGAACGTATTTTTATCCCGGACTATCGAAAATATAATTCTTGTTACCGGCATTATTAACTTGGTCTTTGTTTTACTCTTGTTCCTCACTTGCCGATTTATTCCCCGATCAGCCCTAACTAAATCATGGATTAATCAAAAGTGGTTTAAACTGCTCTATCGCTATCATTCATATTTTTGGTGGGTACTCATTCCCTCGGTCCTTATCCATTTTGTTATTGTTATTTTACATATTCTTGCCGGCGGCTAATCTTTGATTTATTGTGCTGTGATCGAATGTTGACCCGCAAACAACTGTCATTCAAGTGCGTCAACATCTCGTCATAGCGTCTGCATTCTTAAAGATCAATTTTCAATATTTCTCAAGGGTGGAATCTTGGTAAGGCAGTACGGTTACCTTACCACCGAGAACCACAAGCATTACTTTGTTGCTGGGAGAAGCGTGTATTTCATTTACCAGTCTATCAATTTCTTCATCGGGCAATGAAGTGAACTCTTCAGTTGTTTGTCCTACTCGACGCAACAAGTGAATTTTGAAACCCAGCTTGCTTTCAAGGCGGGGAGGCAGATCCCCCGAACTGGCATCAACCAAAAGAGTCACATTCCGTCGCGTTACTCCCGATTCCGCGCCACGGCGTTGGTCGGTTCTCAGAATTTGCCAGTAATACCATAGCAATGGCACTGCAATGATCATGGTCTGCAAGCTCCACTTTGAATCACGCAGGATATTAATTCCAAAATCTCCCTTAAACACTCCACTTAACGATTGGTAGACAATGTTCACAAAATCAACCGCGAGAGTAATTATAGACACGCCGATAACTACGTAAAGGAAAATGCGGCGCGATAGTGCCCGCCATTCCGCAATTCCCCCAGTTTGTGATCGCTTGAGAATACGGTTCCAATAATATAACCACAAAGGTGCACCCACTAACAATAAGGCCAAACATAACGACAGTTGATTTCGCCACCAACCGATTGTTATTGTCAACGAGGTCCCAGCCGTATTAATAATCAGGCTAACAAATATTCCAAAGAGCGTAATCAAGCCAGCGACTAATGTGCCAAGCCCCAAAAATGCCATCAAGTAAAGATACACTCGTTGCGACGACTCACGCTTTTCCCGCAATCTACCAGCCTCTTCCAAAGCCAATCGACGGTGATACCCCCATATAACTAACCCGACTAGAATGGTCGGCACTGCCCACCCGAGAAATTGAAAGTACGAACTATTGGATGTTGAGGTGCCATCGAATATCCAAGAAAAAAACCGGAAAAGTAAGATCGCTGATGATACTAACACTGCAATCGCACTACCCGAAATTGTCAGTAAATAAAAGTATACTTGCCGCAGCGTAGAGTCAAAATCATCCTTAGCCATATAAAACCAATGGAAATACCATATTGCGCTGCCGAGCACTATATGGGCAACACTAGTCTCTGCCGTATTGTTCCAGAATTGTCCTCTCACGAGTGTATTTCCCCAAATCGGCAGATTAACAAAGGTGACATTGATTATTTGTACCAAGCCTACCGTTAGCCACACTAGGCCGAAACTAGTTAGCACATATGTATACCACCGTCTTAATGTCTTTGCAGCCGATGATGGATGTCCCTCACTCTCCGATACTCCCCAGTGATACAACCAGACAATACTGGTCACAATTATGATGGCTAAGCCGCTTGATGAAAATTCCGCAAATGTTGGTCCTGCCAGCAACCATATTAATAAATGGGCAGCAGAAGTTACCGCTATCAGCGCAGTTACCAGCAAAATTAAATTGAGGAATAACTTACGAATGACCGCACCGATTTCTTCCTGGTCACCATCGACATGATGTTGAATTGATCGCCAGAATAGGATCCACATTATCCCGCCAATCACCAGCATCGCCAGTCCGAGGCTCAATTGTTGTTGATTAAAGGAAGTTGCCCCTGTTAGCGTTAGATAACGGCCTTTGATGGTTATATTAAAAAGGAGTGTTAATAATTGTTCTACACCAGCGGCAAATATACCCAACGTAACCAAAGTTACGGAATAAAACCAAATTCGCCTGATATTATTCATCCATTTCTTACCTCTCAACCCAATCCAACCCAAGTCGGTGGGAGAAATAATGAGTCACAAATTCATTGCGCACAAAACACAATTGGGTAACCAAAGGATAGTCTGCCTTTTTTCTCTTCCTTATTCCTTTTCAAAAACGAAACCAATAAGTTGATGCCTTATTCTACTCCTTAAGAAATAATTGACACAATTCTGTCATAGCGTCTGCCATTATCCTAAAACGCAATCTACTTTTTTATGGGATACGGTCGATATTTCACTAAATCGCTGTTAGTGACGGACACAGATTTACTTCGGAAATCGGTATACCCTAATAGTATTTAGAATCATATTTTTTTGCCTTCACTAATATTTGTCCCAAAACTAATTCCATTTGTTCGCGCTCTTCCTTGTTCAGAAAAGATAATATCGTATCGATGGCTTTGCTCTTTCGCGCGAGCTTAACCATTTCAAGCCCTTTTTCCGTCAACTCCAATCTAATGAGATTGGATTTTGGGGTATCTTGTGTTCTTTTTATCAATCCATCCTTTTCCATGATGATAGCCTGTTTGGAAATCACCCCAATTTTTCTTTCCATTACCTTGGCTACTTCAGATAGTGTTGCTTCAGGACCAAGGGAATCTAACGTATATAGAAACAGAGTCTGCCGAACTGGAACGTGATGGAGGCCCAATTCTTTCTGCCTGAGCAACATTATCGCATGATTTACCCTGCCAATTAATAGCCACAAGTCAAAATTGGATTCTGATAAAGTTTGTTTTTGCATCCTATTCTCCCTTGCTAAATAACCTGGTAGCAAATGTAGTGATCTGGCTCGAAATAATTGAGATACGGCTTCTTCTTTTATCAATTCAGCGAAGGCGAAACCTCAAGCGACTTAGTGTTTTTTTACCCAAACAATATAAATGAACTTGACCTATTTAACTCTGATTATTTTTTGGAGGTTGCGCTATGTTCTGGGTATCGTTGAAAACCATAATGTTCTCCGAACCATTTACCAGTGCATTGTTTGCTGCAGAATAACCCATCATTGTGATGGGGATAATTGATGAAAAATTGGTGTCTGTTTCTGTAAAATAGTCTCCCGCACCTTGTGCAAACAATAGGAATCATTTCCCATTGCTTTTTGCATTTTTTGCTGCAAAATTTGAAGGCACTTGTTGTGCCACATACCGGACATTCGTACAAATATTTCCTGATTCGATGCCTGGTGGGGAGGCCTTCTTCTTTCAATATTTGGAAAACACGCTGTCGCGAGATGTTGAGCTTTTTGCCTATCTCTGACATCGTCAAAAATAAATCGCGACTGCGAAGTTCTTTGACTCGAGTTCGAATATACGATTTAGATAAAGATGGGTTTGTCTTACATTTCACAGCTATATTATATTCTTGTTTCAACACAGAGTTGCATTATTGTGGCGGTATCTTGCACCTGGAAGTACTATACTTGGGTAAAGGTTGATTCAAGTTGATACCAAAAGTCGCGGAATCAAAAACGAGGGTACTATAAAATGAAAATCGAGACGGGGAGCCATATTCGCATTGCTGCTAATTTCCCTTCAAACAGAAACCTTCAAGGTCAAACGGGCATAATAGAATCTTCGCCCAACCAAGAACACCCGCGTGAATATTTGGTTAAGCTCGATGGGGGCACTTTAAGTCCACACCTTGCTGGAATGTTAGTATGGGTACCAACCAGCAAATTAGAACTTGCTAATGAAAACTGACGTTTTTTAATATCTTGGCTTGGAAGATCTGAGGATAGATCAACCAATGTTATTGTCTTCTGCTATTTTCCCAGATGTCTCTCTATTAATTCTACAGCGGATCGGTTTTCACCCATAGCATCTAAAGCCTCAGCTTTGGCCATGTCAACAAGATATGAAACCCGCTCTATAATAATCTTGCCAGCGCTTTGCCGTAAAGTTTCTATGTTTATCTTGTCTTCAGATTTCTTGATAACTTGGTCATTAAGTGAGGTTATCAATTCCTCGGTATGCTTGGTGAGATCATAAAGACTCCGGTCTGAATCAGGAAAAAGTAACTCTATCCCATCGAAGTATCGCTGTCTGATGGTGATGACGGCCTGTTGGAATGCGTAGAGATTAGTGAGCGATGCTCAGCCGTCTGTTTCCAGAAATCAGCCTCTCCGTCCATCTTTTCCAATCTTGTGCTGCCCATTACGTTCAATAGAGATTCTCGCCGCTTTAGTTGTTTTCCAGTTCCCGCAGGACATACCATATAATACTGATCCTCCATCCAATGCTCCAGTCGATGTACCGGCACTTCGGCCATTGTGGTCTTTTCATCTTGGGCATCAATCCAGGCGTTCCATGAAGCAGTCAAGAATCCTGATGATACATAAGATCGCAGGTTCGCCTTAACCTTGCGTCCGCGCCACGAGCAGTAATCTTCTAAATTCAGATAAGGCCGCCCATCGATTTCCTTCCTGTGTCCGGGGAACTTCTTTAAATGCCGGTCGGCCTGCCTGCAAAGACCATTGATTTCTTCTTGATAATTTCTTCATATCTTTGCCGCGCTTCAACCATTTTCTTTACACGAACACCAGGAGAATCTTCAGGATGAACCAGATCGGCATAAGAACGAAAAACGCCGGGAGTATCCTCCCAAGGCGTTTCCTCAATCGATGCTTTCACTTCATTGACAGTTTCATCAGGTTTAACAGGAGAAGTAATAATAGTTTTTTCAGATTGTAACCCGGCAAGTACAAAGGTTTGAGAAACCGGCAGATCATCACCCAGTAAATTTTTCAGTGCAGCATATGCAACTTGTTTACTCCGGGTCCACTTACAATGTAAAGGAATGTGGGTAAAGGTTTTCTCTTGATAACCCGATTTAAATTCCCATCCCTGGTCACTGCTGTCCAAGATAATTGGATTATGTGATTTTGGATGGGTTTTTCATGCGTAAGAAGTAAATCTCTCCGTTTCTTTCAATTTCTACCCCCTTTCGCTGATAGTGGCATAAGACAAAGAAATCATATGCTGTCTAAAACGCCAATTCCAATTGAGCGTTAGGCAGTTCGGGC
>Ga0326727_10022196_pt1 | contig 12305 bp, 11 predicted proteins | sample MB2enrmetagenome_FD_207643 | JGI IMG/M metagenome (GOLD analysis project Ga0326727, IMG submission 207643) | Lab enriched peat soil microbial communities from McLean, Ithaca, NY, United States - MB29MY | ecosystem: Environmental > Terrestrial > Soil > Wetlands > Peat | place: USA: New York... | reverse complement strand
GCGCACAGCCAGACAGATCCCAGGCGGAACGATGCGTGCGGCACTACGCAGCGCATTACGGCGTGCCGCCCGAGTTGATTGCTGCTCTGATCGACGTTGAATCGCGATGGAATCCACGTGCCGTTTCGGACAAAGGCGCGATGGGGTTGATGCAACTGATGCCGGCAACGGCGCGGCGCTACGGTGCCTTTCATCCGTTTGATGTGGACGAAAACATCGCGGCAGGCACGCGCTATGTGACCGCGCTAATGTGGGAGTTCCATGGCGATCTGAGGATGGTTGCAGCGGCCTACTACGCGGGCGATCGCTGGATTGCCGAAAAGCGATTGAACTACAGCAACCCGGATGTTATGGCCTACGTCGAGGCAGTTCGGGTGAGATACCCGTTCTGTGACGGGGCCAGTGGCAGTTCGCGCAGTTCAACTCCTCGGCGTCTCCCCGGTGCATCTTCCTTATGCTTCTCTTGGCTCCAGCGAAGAACAGTTGGCCGGGAATCTGGCGGCTTTGGGCTATCCGGGCTTCAGCCACCTAAGTAAGGAACTGAGGAATCCATCAGAGGTGCTCTTCGACGCTTTGAATCGCGAGAATCTTGACGCCCGCCTGGTGGAAGCACTCCCATGGCTTCCTCTGCAATACCCTGATATGGACTGGATGTGGCTCTTCGACCAAGCCAAGCTCCACAATCGCCAAAACCGGCTTGGCTTTGTTCTGATGCTCGCGGCCAAGGCTGCCCTTGCCCGGCAACAAGTGCCGGTAGCCCGCAGCCTGTATCAGGCCGTTAGACCTTTATATGAAGCACGACTGGTGAAATGCGATACGCTGTGTCAGGCATCTTGGCCGCCGACGATGCTCAAGCATGCACACAGAACGCGATCCAGAGTCGCAGGTTTTTGGAATCTTGATACCCGATTGAAGGAGACTGATCTTGCCCACGTATCCGCCTGAACCATGGAAGGACTTCCTGCTGGAACTGGATGCCCGGATGCCTGAGCCATGCATGCTGACTTTCTTTGGCGGGTTCCTTGCCACTTTACATCGTTGGAGTTGCCGTCTGACGGCGCTTGGGCCAAGCAAAACGGCTGTCGTGTGCATTGAGGAGCCGCCGTCAGGCCGTGATGAATTCGGGGTTGAAAACTAGCCAGAATACCTATATTCTCTAAAGTAGCTAGTTTGGAGGCAGCCATGGTGACTGTCACATCCGTAGAGGCACAGAATCGCTTTGGCCAGTTGATCGACAGGTCGCAGAGGGAGATTGTCACTGTTACGCGGCATGGCCGTACGGCAGCTTTTATCGTCTCTCCGCGCGATATGGAAGAGCTGTTGGACTCCCGGCGCAGGCGCAGCCGTGCCGTGGCCGAGATGGAAGCGTGGAGCGCCGAAGCCAGGCGGAGCCAATCCCCCGCGCAGGCCGCCGCCGCCGCGAAGTTGACGGACGAGGAAGTCAATCGCATGGTGCATGAAGCGCGATGACCGTTCACCGCGTGGTATTCGGTACGAGCACGCTGGTTTCGGCTGCCTTGCGACTGGACTCGATTCCTCATCAGGCACTGCTCAGAGCCATGCGTTCTTGCGACCTGTGCGCCAGTGAAGCAACCTTGAACGAGTTGAAAGAAGTAATGGCCAGAGCGAAGTTTCGCCGTTACCTGACGGACGCCGCTCGTGAGAAGTTTGTGCAAAGAATCGAGAACAACGTGCGCCGGTTCGTGGTGCGGGAGGAGGATTGTCTCTCTCTTGATCCTGCTTGCCGCGACCCCAAAGACAATAAATTTCTGGCTTTGGCCGCCGAATCCGAAGCGGAGGTTCTGGTCAGCAGCGATGAGGACTTGCTGGTGCTTGATCCGTGGAGAAATGTGTGCGTGGTGCGGCCAGCGGATTTTCTGAATCTGGTTGAATAGGAACAGCTTGCGTTAGCTCTCTTCCCATGCGACGATCTTCAGCCACTCATCGAAGCGGCACTGTCTGGCTGCATCGCGGTCGATCAGCGTCTTGCCCATCCCATCCACCTACCGCTCGGATTGAGGTTGCACTTCGTTGTTGAATCCTCCGGTCTATTCAAGGTTTTACGATGCTCCAGCAAAGGAGCAGATTTAGATCCATTAGGGGTTATGGTCTCTTGAATCCTCTATCGCTATATCGTAATATACGGATATATGCGTAACGAAAGAATATCCCAAGCCCTGCCCAGGATACTTGCGCGAGGGTGGCCCTCATGGATATGAAGCTGTATGTCAAGCGCGCAGATTTGCTCAAAGCCCTGGCCCATCCGGTGCGCCTGTGCATCGTCCGCCACCTTATGGAAAAGCGGAACTGCAATGTCGGCCACATGCAGGAGTGCCTTGGAGCGCCGCAATCCACCATCTCCCAACACCTGCAAAAACTGCGTATGGCAGGCATCATCAAGGGCACGCGCAACGGCCTTGAAGTCAACTATCAGGTCTGTGACGAGCGTGCTGCGAGAATAGTCAACACGCTGTTTTCAACCAGGAATGAAGGCTAACCACTATGACAAAGAAGAAAGTAGTTATTGTCGGAGGCGTTGCCGGCGGTGCTTCCGCTGCGGCGAGACTGCGCAGGCTGGACGAGCAGGCGAAAATCATCCTGCTTGAGCGGGACGAGTATATTTCATTTGCCAACTGTGGACTGCCTTACTACATCGGTGAAACGATCCAGGAGCGCGACAGGCTGTTGGTGCAGACGCCGGAGGCCATGCGCGCCCGCTTCGCCATCGATGTCCGCGTACAGAGCGAAGTGACCGCAGTGCATCCGGACGAAAAAACGATCACTGTCAACAGCAAGGATCGCGGCCAGTACGAGGAATCGTATGACTACCTGATTCTCTCTCCAGGCGCCAAACCGATTCGCCCCAACCTGCCCGGGATAGACAGCGGCCGAGTCTTCACCTTGCGCAATATTCCCGACACGGACCTCATCAAAGCCTTTGTCGATCGCGAGGACAGTCACCGGGCCATCGTCGTCGGTGGCGGCTTTATCGGGCTGGAAATGGCGGAGAACCTGAAAGAGCGCGGCCTGGAGGTTACGCTCACCGAGGCTGCGCCTCACGTTCTTGCGTTTCTTGATTCCGACATGGCGATCCTGGCCGAGCGGGAACTACAGGAAAACGGCATACAACTGTTCCTTGGCGACGGCGTGGCTGGTTTCAAGGAACAGGCAGACGGACTTGCCGTTACATTGCAAAGCGGCAAAATTTTGACGGCCGATCTTGTCATCCTGGCAATCGGCGTCGCGCCGCAGACGGCGTTCCTGTCCGGCAGTGGCATTTCGCTTGACCGGCGCGGACATATCATCGTGAATGACCGCCTGGAGACTTCGCGAGCCAATATTTACGCAGTCGGCGACGCGATTCAAGTTGTTGACTACGTCAGCGGCCAACCCACTGCAATTCCACTGGCCGGCCCAGCCAACAAGCAAGGCCGGATTGCAGCCGATAACATTGCCGGAATTTCCAGCAGTTTCAAAGGCAGCCTCGGAACCTCGATCCTGAAGGTCTTCAGCCTGACGGCAGCGGCTGTTGGCGATAACGAACGGACGTTGCAACGCCTTGGCACTCCATACCGCGTGGCAATCGTGCACCCCAACTCTCACGCAAACTATTACCCTGGCGCGCTGCCATTGACCATCAAACTGTTGTTTGATGATGCTGGGCGCATCCTGGGCGCGCAGGCAATCGGCCTGGACGGCGTCGACAAGCGCGTCGATGTCATCGCCACAGTCATGCACTGTAAAGGCACCGTCCATGATCTGACGGAACTGGAACTTGCGTATGCGCCGCCATATTCTTCGGCGAAGGACCCGGTGAATATGGCTGGATTTGTGGCGGAGAACATTCTTTTCGGCCGGGGCGACGTGTTTACCTATGAGCAGCTCGCCTCGTTTGACCGGGAGAAAAGCGTCCTTCTGGACGTACGCACGCCAATGGAATTTGATAACGGCCACCTGCCCGGCGCGATCAACATTCCGGTCGACGCATTGCGCCAGCGCCTATCGGAACTGAACAAGGAAAAGCTGATCCTGACCTACTGCCAGGTTGGATTGCGCGGCTATATTGCCTCGCGCATCCTCAGTCAGAACGGCTTCCGCGTCAAAAACATGACGGGCGGCTATAAGTCGGCGGCACCGCATCTGCGCAAGCCCTCGGCCACGCCCTCTGGCACGGTGCTGGATACAGAGACGCAGGTCATGCGTCAGGCACCGGTTAGCCATGGAGCTGATCGCAACCTGAATGCCACTGGCCTTGTCTGCCCTGGCCCGCTGATGCAGGTAAAAGCTTCGCTGGACGAGATGAACGAAGGACAGGTGCTGGAGGTAACGGCCTCCGATCCTGGTTTCTTTGCCGATATCCGCGCATGGAGTCAGAGAACGGGCAACAACCTGATCAATGTGAAAAAGGAAAATAACCGCGTAATCGCTCTTATTGAAAAAAGAGCAAAGAACGCCGCGGCGCAACCGATGGTCGTTTCCGGTGACAGGGATAACAAAACCATCATCGTTTTCAGCGGCGACTTCGACAAGGCCATGGCCGCTTTCATCATCGCCAACGGCGCGGCCTCCATGGGGAAGAAAGTAACCATGTTCTTCACTTTCTGGGGACTGAGCATTCTGCGCAAGCCGGAAAGCGTGCCCGTGAAGAAGAACCTTGTTGAGAAAATGTTCGGCTGGATGCTGCCCCGAGGCGCCGGCGCGCTCAAGCTTTCCAAAATGAACATGCTCGGCATGGGAACAAAGATGATGCAAGCTGTGATGAAGGATAAGAACGTCTCGTCTCTTGCGGATCTGATCACCTCAGCGCAGAAAGCCGGAATCGAAATCATCGCCTGCCAAATGACGATGGACGTCATGGGGCTACGCAAGGAAGAACTGATCGACGGGGTTGAAGTCGGCGGCGTCGGCTATTACCTCGACAAAGCCGAGGATTCGAACGTCAACCTGTTCATTTAGAGAATTCTCTGGATCGCATAAGGAGTCCCACACTGGGCGCAACTTTGTTTTTGCGCCCAGTGTGGGAGCCCATGCCTCTGTAATTACAGAAGCAGTAAAAAAGCTCCAAGGTTAAAAGCGCCCGCCGTTTCCTGTTTCGATGGGCGCGCTGAATTCATTGCCCCATTCAGCAAACGATGCATCGTAGAGCACCGGCCGGAACCCGGTCAGTTTCTGTGTGAAATAGTCGTAGGCGGCCTGAACGCCGGATTTGCAATACGCGATCACCTGCGCACCAAACTTGATGCCCAGCGAGGCATATCTGGCACGAATTTCCGCAGCCGGCCTTAATATAGAATTTCCCTGGCTGACCATGTTTTCCTGCCAGAATACGTTCTTTGCGCCCGGAATGTGTCCGCTTCGCCTGCCGCCATTTGCGCCCGAGTAATCCATCGGGGAACGAGCATCTATGAGAGCAATGTTCTTGCTCGAAACCGCTTGTTTTACCGCGGGCATCTCGATAATGAGGGCGGGACGTGGATGCACGGTCAGAACGGCAGAAGCGATATTGCCAGGCACAGTTCGTGTCGTGCCGTGCTCTTTGGACCACTTCTCCAGTCCGCCATCCAGCAGAGCCACGCTGCTTCCATGTCCCAGATTGTCGAGCGTAAAGTACGTCCTGGCCGCGAATAAACCGAATACTCATTGCGCGTAATCCCAGATCAGGTACCATCCAGGCGTCGTCCCAAATTCTAGGTGCACTTTACTACTAGCAAAGCGTACCATGTTTTCGTAAATCCTTTGGAATGCGGTCATGAACTAATCAGACCGGTGAAACTGAAGGCGAACGGCAACGATCTGGGCAGCCTTGATCGCGTAATTGCTCTGTCAGACCAGCTTGGCTGGTAGAACGATTCGATGAATTTGCGATGTGGCAAAAATAAATCCGCGAATCCTGTAACGAATCGTCCAGTTCATGACTTTATTCTGATGAACGCACAAAAAGGACAGTGCAAACGATGAATCTGAACCGAAAATCAGCCAAGTGGCTCTTGATCTTCTGTTGCATCTGGAGTAGCGGAGCCGGAGCGCAGACGGCGCAACTGACGCTCCGGCAGGCCATTGACCGCGCATTGGGGCAAAATCCGGCGGCGGCGGTTGCAGGTGCTGACGAGAAAGCCGCCGGCGCCTCGGCCCGTCTGGCGCGCACCTATCTGTTGCCACAACTCAGTTTTACAGAAGACATCTCGCGCGGGGATGATCCCGTGTTTGCCTTCGGTATGCGTCTGCGGCAACGGCAGTTTACGCAGGCCAACTTTGCCTTGAACGAACTGAACCGGCCTCAGCCAATTGGCAACTTTTCTTCGCGTTTCTCCGGCTCCTGGATGGCCTTCGACTCATTCAAAACGCAGAAGGCGATTCGTGGCGCCGATCTGATGCATAAGAGTGCCGAGTCCAGCGCCAAGGCCGTGGACCAGAAGATCGTTCTCAATGTAGTACAGGCATACGAGTCGGTGCTCTATGCCGAGCGCGAGACCGATGTTGCGCGACATGAACAGGAAACGGCTGCGGCGCTGCTGAGCGCGGTCGCGGATCACGTTAAGGCAGGCTTGACGGTCGAGTCGGATCGTATGTCGGCCGAGGTAAATGTGGCAGCACGCAAGCAGGAGGTGATCGCCGCCCAGGGCGATCTGGAACTAGCGTGGGCGCAATTGCGCGTGGCAATGGGCGATGCGGAGCTGCAAGCGAGCGCTTTGCGGCCTATCGAACCGCACATGTTTCCGTCTGAGGCGCTCGATCAGGAGTTGGCTGCTGCCGCAAAGACTCGACCTGATCTTTCGGCCCTGAGAGACGCGCAATCAGCACAGGGGACGGCGGTGGGCGCGGCAAAGTCGAGTTTTGGTCCGCATGTGAGTGCATACGGAAACTGGGAAGAAGACCGGGGAGCCTTTACCAGTTCAGGCGGCAACAACTGGGTTGCCGGGGTACAGATCGGCATCGACATTCTTCCCTTTGGCAAGCGCGCCGAACTGGCAAGAGAGTCGGCTATGAAGCAGCGCATAGATGCGCAGTTAGCCACATCCCAACAGCAAGTACGTCTTGCGGTCAGTCAGGCTCATATTCACCGCAAGACTGCGGAGTTGTCGATGGAAACGGCGAGAGCCGCAATGGACCAATCGGCAGAGAGTCTGCGCATCTTGCGGAATCGTTACACGGCTGGCCTCGCAACCATCACGGATTTGTTGCGCGCAGAAGATGCATCGAGAGAGAGCCAATCCAACTACTGGCATTCCGTATACGGAAATGCTGCGGCTTACGCTGAACTGCTTTACGCGACAGGGACTCTGACTCCCGATGCGGCGGAGGAATTGCAATGAAAGTGATCTTATCCGGATGTCTATTGGCTGTTTCTTCGGTCATTTTCTCAGGCTGCCACTCAGCCGAGTCCACGCCGCCCACGGCGGTGCAGACTGTTCAGGCTCGTCTGGTGGAGAGCCATCAGCAAGAAGCTCCCTTGCTCGTAAGCGCTACAGGAACGCTGCACGCGCGGGAATCAGCAACCATCTCTGCTCAAGTCATGGGACGCATTGTGCAAGTCCTCGTGAGAGCGGGAGACAGCGTGCGAGCGGGGCAAACACTTGTCGTGCTTGACGGCGGTACACTGCGAGCATCAGTTGATCAGGCGCAGGCCGCGGTCAAGGCCGCCGAAAGCCAACAGGCTGTCGCGCAGACACAGTCCGCGCTCGCCACCAGTACGCTGGTTCGTTACAAGCAATTGCAGGCCGAGAAGAGCGTCAGTCCGCAAGAAATGGATGAAGTGACGCGGCGGGCCGAAGCTGCCGCGGCAAGCGTGGATGCTCTGCGCGCGCAACGCGACGCAGCCAAAGCGCAGGAGAGCGGCGCTCGCGCCATGCTGGGCTATACACGTTTGAGCGCACCCTTTGCGGGGGTGGTGACGGCGCGCATGGCCGATCCGGGAACGATGGCCGCTCCAGGCGTGCCATTACTTCAGGTGGAGAGTGCAGGGCCAATGCAGCTTCAGGCTGCTGTGGATGAGTCAGCGATTGGAAGCATTCGCAAAGGGATGAAACTCTCCGTGATGATCAACGGCGCGCCCAACGGCTCAACCACCGGCACTGTTTCAGAGATTGTCCCCGCCGCCGATCCAGCAAGCCACAGCTTCCTGGTCAAGATCGATCTTGCTCCTTCCGCGCAACTCCATGCCGGCATGTATGGAAGCGCAAAGATTGCGACCGGCACGCATCAAGCGATTCTGGTGCCACGCTCGGCGGTGGTTCTTCGCGGATCGCTATCCTGCGTCTATGCTCTCGACGCAAGCGGCATAGCGCAACTCCGCTCGATCACGCTGGGCGCAGTGCAGGGTGAGTGGGTCGAAGTGCTGTCGGGAGTTTCAGCCAACGAGAAGCTGGTTGATCTTCCCGGGGATCGCGATCTGGCAGGCAAGAGAATCGAGGCGCAATGATGAACAAGGAACCCATGCACCACGACCTTGGCATCGCCGGCCGTCTTGCGCATACATTTCTCAACTCCAAGCTCACACCACTTTTCATTGCGGCATCGCTGGCGCTTGGAATCTTCTCGGTGGCAATCATTCCACGCGAAGAAGAGCCGCAGATCCTTGTTCCCATGCTGGACATTGCCACCGCAATGCCAGGCGCCTCTCCAGCTGAAGTTGAGCAGCGCGTCACGTTGCCGATCGAACAGTTGGTACATCAGATCTCCGGCGTCGAATACGTCTATTCCACTTCGATGCCCGGGCAAAGCCTGGTGATCGTTCGCTTTCTGGTTGGAACGCCACAGGAAGACGCGCTGATCAAGGTGTACAGCAAGCTCTACTCGAACTTTGACCGGATGCCGCCGGGAGTATCGCAGCCGCTGATCAAAGCTCGTTCCATCGACGACGTTCCCATCCTTTCACTCACTCTGTGGGGGGAACACTACAACGGCTATCAGCTTCGCACCATTGCGGACGAGGTGCAGCATAGCATTCAGCAAGTTGACAACGTTTCGGAGACGACGATCATTGGCGGGCTTCCGCGTACGATGAGCGTTGTGCTCAGTACCGCAAAGCTGAATGCCTACGGATTGTCGCCCATGGCCATCGCCGGACATCTGCAAGCCGCCAACGCAAGCGTACAGGCCGGCAGCTTTGCAGAGAACAACAGCGAGATCCGTGTCGATGCAGGCAATCTCTTCACCCGCCGCGAAGACCTTGAAGATGTAGTGGTTGCGGTTGACCATGGCCGTCCAGTTTGTCTGCGCGATGTGGCGGACAAGATTGTGGACGGCCCCGCCGATCCTGCCAACTATGTGCTCTTTGGAACATCCAATGTCAGCGCGGCTGCACATCAGGCACCCGGCCAATATCCAGCCGTGACCATTACAGTGGCCAAGCGCAAGGGCACCAACGCGACCGATATTTCTAATGCCGTGCTCAAGCGCGTTCACGAGATGCAGGGCGTGACGTTGCCGAACGATGTAACCGTAACAACTACGCGTAACTACGGAGAAACGGCCAAGGCAAAGTCGGATGAGTTACTGGAGCATCTGCTTCTGGCAACCCTGTCCGTCACTCTGCTCGTTGCGCTCTTTCTCGGCTGGCGCGAGTCAGGCGTGGTGCTGTTGACCATACCCGTCACGCTTGCGCTGACCATGTCAATCTTCTATTTCTTGGGTTATACCATTAATCGAGTAACCCTGTTCGCCTTGATTTTCAGCATTGGGATTCTTGTCGACGATGCCATTGTCGTCGTGGAGAATATCGTGCGCCACTTCCGATTGCCGGAAAACCACGGCCGCCCGATGAGTGAAGTTGCGGTTGAAGCGGTCGCCGAGGTTGGCAATCCAACGATTCTGGCCACATTTGCTGTCATTGCCGCTGTGCTGCCGATGGCCTTTGTGCGCGGTCTGATGGGACCATATATGCGTCCAATTCCCGTGGGCGCTTCAGCGGCCATGCTCTTTTCGCTGATGGTGGCCTTTGTGGTCTCCCCTTGGGCGGCGCTGCGCCTCTTGGGCAGGCATCTGGCAGGAGCACACCTGCTGGAGCCGGAGCGCGAGAACTGGAGGACAAGAATATATCGCCAGGTGATGACGCCGCTGATTACATCGGCGCGCAATCGCCTGATATTCTTTGCGGGCGTGATCGTTCTGTTGCTGATTTCGGTCGCGCTGGTTCCTCTGGGACTTGTGCGCGTCAAGATGTTGCCCTTCGACAACAAGAGCGAACTTCAGGTAGTTATCAACATGCCGGATGGCACGCCGTTGGAACAAACAGCTCGCGTCGCGCAGGCTTTAGGCAGCGAACTGGGGCGGCAACCAGACGTGCTGAACTACCAGGTTCATGCGGGCACGTCCGGCCCCTATAACTTCAACGGGCTGGTGCGCCACTACTATATGCGCAGCCAGCCGAATCAAGCCGACATTCAGGTGAATCTTCTCCCTGCGAAGCAGCGCAGTGACCAGAGCCACACGATTGCGAAGCGGCTGCGTCCGCTGCTTCTCTCCATCGGCAACCAGTATGGCGCCCGCATTCAGGTGAGCGAAGTACCTCCCGGACCGCCTGTAGTGCAAACCGTTGTAGCCGAGGTTTACGGCCCGGATCTGGATGGTCAAACACGAGTCGCCCAGCAGATCAAGTCGATCTTCCAGCACACACCGGGCGTTGTCGACACCGACTGGTACGTCGAAGATCATCAGCCTAGGCTGATGATGCGCGTGGATGAAGTCAAGGCTGCGCAGCATGGCATTGCAGTTTCTGACGTAGCCCGTGCGCTGGCGCTTGCTCTTTCAGGAACTCAGGTTGGGCTGCTCCACGATCAGTCAACGCGGGAGCCTGTTCCTGCAATTGTCGAAGTGGACCGCGCGGATCGCTCCTCCGAACAGGGGCTGGATAATATCCGCTTGCCCGGCGCGGATGGCGGTATGGTTTCTCTGCGCGAACTGGTGATCGTCGAACACAAGACGATCGACCCCAGCATCTATCACAAGAATTTGCACCGCGTTGTATACGTGACAGGAGATGTGGCCGGAGCCGAAGAGAGTCCAGTTTATGCCATTCTGAAGATGAACAAGGCTCTCGACCATCTCACGCTTCCGGCCGGATACACACTGGCTCGCTACAATGCGTCGATGCCGGAATCCACGAGCCACTACTCGATGAAGTGGGACGGCGAGTGGCAAATCACACTGGAAGTATTTCGCGACATGGGCCTCGCCTTCGCCGCTGTGCTGATCCTGATTTACGTTCTGGTCGTCGGCTGGTTCCGCTCCTTCCTTGTGCCGCTGATCATCATGGCTCCGATTCCGCTTACCCTGGTGGGCATCATGCCGGCGCACGCGATGATGGGCGCCTTCTTCACCGCTACCTCGATGATCGGTTTCATTGCGGGCGCTGGCATCATCGTGCGCAATTCGATCATTCTCGTTGACTTTATTGAACTGCGAATACGCCAGGGAATGCCTTTGGCCGAAGCCGTGATTGACGCCGGGGCGACGCGCTTCCGTCCCATGCTGCTGACCGCGGCGGCGGTGGTTGTGGGCGCAAGCGTGATTCTCTCCGACCCTATCTTCCAGGGCCTTGCATTGTCGTTGATTGCCGGAGCCGTCGCATCGACTTTCCTGTCGTGGCCGACGATTCCCATTCTCTACTACATGGTTCACTCGCGCGCTGAATCCGAGATCGCCTGTGCACCCACCACCGATCCAGGAGAAACCCTATGACCGTTGAACGCGCAGTACAACTCACGGCAGGATTGATGATTCTGCTTTCACTTGCACTCGTCCACTTCTTTTCACCGAATTGGCTATGGCTGACGGCCCTCGTCGGATTAAATCTGTTACAGTCGGCATTCACCAACTGGTGCCCAGCCATGGCCATCTTTCGTGCTTTGGGACTGAAGGATACTAGCAGCTGTGGCGGCAAGTGTGAATGATATGAATGATCGACTCATGAATGCATCCCTGGCAGGCAGGCTCGACAGTCCAGAGCGTTTGCTCTGGATTCCGCCAGCGGTAGTGATTGGCGCACTAGCAGTCCAACCTGGTAATGCAATTGCGGATATCGGCGCTGGAACTGGGTACTTCTCTCTGCCCCTGGCGCAAGCAGCTGGATCTCTTGGCCGGGTATTTGCGGTCGATTGTCAGGCTGAAATGCTTGGACACCTCCAGTTCAAGCTGGATACGGGAAGCATATCCAACATACGCGTGATCAATGCAGATGCAAATTCAACTGGGTTGCCAAACGCATCTTGCGATCTTGTTTTCATGGCAAATGTGTGGCATGAGTTTGCGGACCGCCCTGCTGTTCTGCGAGAAGCCCGGCGCATTCTGAATACCAAAGGAAGAAT
>Ga0326727_10022193_pt1 | contig 12306 bp, 11 predicted proteins | sample MB2enrmetagenome_FD_207643 | JGI IMG/M metagenome (GOLD analysis project Ga0326727, IMG submission 207643) | Lab enriched peat soil microbial communities from McLean, Ithaca, NY, United States - MB29MY | ecosystem: Environmental > Terrestrial > Soil > Wetlands > Peat | place: USA: New York... | reverse complement strand
ATCGGCGGCGAAGCCGGGGTCAGCTCACGAAACGGAAAAAATCGTACGCTAAGCTTCCGTACGAGCTCGAAGCGGCCTGAACTTGCCCTGTTCGACGTGCCTGCTTTGCTGCCAGATGTAATCACCAGTCAGGTTAATATGCTCCCAGCCTAGCGGCGATAGGTGTGGCAGCAGCCTGTCGTCTACGCTTTTTCCCGTATCCCGAAGAGATTGCACGGCTCGTTCCAGGTAGACCGTGTTCCATAGCACTATAGCTGACACCACTAGGTTTAAGCCACTCGCGCGGTAACGCTGGTTCTCAAAACTGCGGTCGCGGATTTCTCCCAGCCGATTCATGAATACAGCGCGGGCCAGAGAATTTTTTGCCTCGCCCTTGTTCAATCCGATCTGTACGCGACGGCGGAGATCGACGTTCTGCATCCAGTCAAGCGCGAACAATGTGCGCTCGATGCGACCTAGTTCGCGTAACGCCAGCGCCAAGCCGTTCTGGCGCGGGTAGCTGCCGAGCTTGCGCAGCATCAGCGAGGCAGTCACGGTGCCTTGTTTGATCGACGCCGCCAGTCGCAAAATTTCGTCCCAATGTGCTCGGATGTGCTTCACGTTGATGTTGCCGCCGATCAGGCCAGAGAGTGTAGGGAACTGCTTCGCCTCGCGGTGAATATATAGACGCTTGTCGGATAGATCACGGATTCGTGGGGCGAAGCGAAATCCAAGCAGATGCATCAACGCAAACAGATGGTCGGTAAAACCCGCACTATCTGTGTAGTGCTCTTCAATCCGTAAGTCGGACTCGTGATACAGCAGTCCGTCCAGGACGTGGGTGGCATCTCGCACCGTGGCATTGATGACTTTGGTGTGGAATGGTGCGTACTGATCGGATATGTGAGTGTAAAACTGCACCCCAGGTTCTTGTCCGTACTTTAGATTTACTTGCCCAGCGAACTGTCCCCGGCCGCCAGCCTTGAAATTTTGGCCGTCCGAAGACGATGTAGTACCATTGCCCCACCAAACGGCGAAAGGCTGACGGAACTGCGCATTGATCAATTCAGCCAGGCCCGCCGAGTAGGTTTCGTCTCGGATGTGCCATGCCTGTAGCCAGGACAGTTTGGCATAGGTCGTGCCGGGACATGATTCCGTCATCTTGCTTAGGCCAAGGTTGATGGCATCAGCAAGAATAGTCGTCAGCAACAGGTGCTGGTCTTCGGCCGTCTCACCGCTCTTGAGGTGCTTGAAGTGGCGTGTAAAGCTTGTCCAGTTATCGACTTCCAGCAGAAGATCGGTAATCTTCAGATGGGGCAATAGACTGTATGCTTGTTGCATCAGTGCTTCCGCTTCGTCTGGCACTGCATTGTAAAGAGGCGTAATCTTAAGACGACCGTTGTTTGTGATGGTGGCATCAGGCAACTCGTTAGCGGTGGCGAGTCGTTCCACGGTCTCCAGCTCACGCTCCAGCACGGCCAACCGAGCTTCCAGGAAACGTTCGCAGTCAGTTTCAACAGCCAGGCCAAGTTTATTCTGCTCACGCTGCAACGTAAAACGCGGCACAGGCATCAAGTATTCTTCGAAATCTTTGAATTGCCGCGATCCTTGTACCCAGATGTCGCCAGAGCGAAGAGAGTTTTTTAACTCTGACAACACGCATAACTCGTAGAATCGACGATCCAGTCCATCAGTTGTATGCACTAATCCTTCCCAGCGCTTGCGTACAAATGAAGTGGGCGAATCTTCTGGTACTTTTCGAACCTGGCGCGCGTTCATACTCTTCAATATTTCCACAGCAGCCAATAACTCGCGAGCCGTCGGCGCGGCCTTCATAGTCAGAGCGTTCAAAAAGGTTGGAGTGTAGCGCCGTAGCTGATTAAAACCTTTGCCAACCAATGACAGGTAGTCAAAATTTTCCGACCGAGCCAACTTTTCTGCCTCGTTAATGCTTTCGCTGAACACGTCCCACGAGATGATGGCCTCGATGGCGGCGAATGGATCGCTCCCTGACTGCTTGGCTGCCAGCAAGGCATGGCCAATGCGATAGAAAAGGCGCACCTTGTCATTGATCGCCTTTCCGGACAGCTGAAACAGATCGGCATGATTTCGCTTTGCCTTGCTGAAAATGGACCCCATAAACCGGTCATGCAAGTCTATGATTTCATCAATCAGCGTCGCGCTAGTTTCAAGTAAAACTGCAACCAAGGTGGCGTAACGACGAATCGGTTCTAGGTCGCGCAGATGCTGAGCGGTCATTTGTCCGCCCTCGCGGGCGAGTTTCAGTAAGCGGTTTTGGTGGACAGTGTGCTCCAGTCCATGTGGCAACAACAGCTTGCGGATAGTTTCCAATCGTTCCAAATGGGTCATCAAATGCTTGGGTTTTGGTGAACCAGGTGGCTGACGCAGCCAAATAAGCCCGCTGCCCTTGGTACCCTCGCGCAACTTTAGCAGGCCGTCGAGGGCACGACGATGATGGTAGGACAGTGGCGCGGTCAGCGCCTCGTAGACTTGGCGCGTTCCGCGTATGAGCGCTTCGCTGCATACACGCTCAATGACATCAAGCGGCGGAAGAATGATGCGTTGCTGCCGCAACAACTCAACCAGCGATTCAGCAAGCACAATGCCCCTATCAGTTTGCTGGGCTAGCTCGGCAAGCTGGGGGACAAAGCGGCGGTAATCCCCGACGACAAAAGGCATCAGGTTTAGCAATGCCTGCAATTGAGATAAATGCTCGCGCCGAGTTTCCAATCGCTGGGCGTACTGCGGCCAGACATCCGATGCGATGCGCAACTGCCGACTGACTATGGACAACAAAGGCGCGGGCGGCTCCGCATCTGGAGGCAAGGCAAAACCAGGATATCGCAGATAGCACAACTGTACCGCGAAGCCGAGTCGGTTATGATCACTACGCCGCTGGCGGATAGCCGACAGGTCGGGTTCCGAAAAGGTATAATACCGTATGAGTTCGTCGTCCGTCGTGGGAAAGGCAAGCAGGCTGGCCCGCTCAGTGGGAGTCAACAGGCTGCGGCGCGGCATGATCAGTCATCTGTTCTCAGGTACTGATACAAAGTCTCGCGGCTGACACCGAACTCGCGGGCGAGCTTTGACTTTTGCTCGCCTGAGGCGATGCGTTGCCGTAGCGTGCCCACCTGCTCTAACGAAAGTGCTTTCTTGCGGCCCCGGTAAGCTCCGCGCTGCTGGGCGAGAGCAATGCCCTCACGCTGACGTTCGCGGATCAGGGCACGCTCGAATTCGGCGAAAGCGCCCATTACTGACAGCATCAGGTTCGCCATCGGCGAGTCCTCACCTGTGAATGTCATATTTTCCTTGATGAATTCGATACGAATGCCTCGTTTGGTAAGCTTCTGCACCAAACTGCGCAGATCATCAAGGTTGCGGGCTAGGCGATCCATACTGTGCACTACGACGGTATCCCCCTCACGCACGAAGCTCAGCAGTGAGTCGAGTTGCGGCCGTTGGGTGTCCTTGCCCGACGCCTTGTCGGTAAACACCTTGTCCACTTGGACGTGTTCAAGTTGGCGTTCAGGGTTCTGGTCGAAGCTGCTGACTCGGACGTAGCCGATGCGATGACCTTGCAAGGTGCCTCCCGAGACAAATGTGTCAGGAAGAAGTCTAAGAGTTAATATGGCATATGTCAAGAAATGGAAATTTGAATTCTAATCTGACGTTTCTACTGACCTATCCTGACGTCAACCTAGGGTATACCCCAAACGGACACAACCCCATGCTGTCCTTGACATCCCTTTGAATTGGCGGATAGAAATAAACTAAGGGGATGGAGTCCCCCTTGAACCGCTTGAGAAGCTGATGACTCCTGCCATTCTATTGCAATGGCAGGTTGTTGGCACGAAACCACGCCATGGAGCGTGGTTTTTTTATGGCAAACGCAGCGCCACGAGCCTTACGGACAGACGAAAGTTAGTGGAATTCACGAGGCAGACAATGGATGGGCGAAAAAGCACGCTGAACCTGGAATTCGGTTTGACCGTGGGGCAGGAAAAGGATCTCAACGCCTTGCGCCTGGCCAAGCTTTTGCCTGGTTTTTCCGCTCAGGATTTTTCCTCAGGCCGTGGCCGGGTAAGTCTCGGCCTGGAAGAGGCAAGCGGCTTGCGGGATGTTCTGCTCGACCTGTGGGAATTGGTGAAGTCCAATCCTGGGGCGCAAATACTGCTTGATAAGCAGAGGATCGAACTCGACGATTTCAAACAGGTCTTGCGGGTGCTGGACTGCGCCAAGGCCTACGAGGCCGCCAATATCGGAGAAAGATATTGTCACTCTATTCAATGGGGCTGGGATTGGGGATGCTTGTTTCTGGCCCAGGTTTCGCCCCTGGCCGGACAGGGAAAAGACGGTCTGGATAGGTCTTTGCTCAAGGACGTTTTGTCCCGCGAAGCAGAGAACCTGCACCTTAACCTTTGCCCGTATTTTGACTTGGCCAAGGCACTGGCTAAGGCTGACACGATTTCCGAGGAAACCTTGGCCTCATTGGATCAGAACAGCGCGGGAGTAAGGCCACGCAAACGGCTCTCCAGCTTGGTTTCGACCCAGGAAAACACAGCACCGCAACGGCCGCTTCCAAGCACGACCTTTGCCGACGTGGGCGGCCTGGACGAGGTTGTACTTACCCTCAGGGAAACCATCGAGCTTCCGATCCGGCATCCGGAAGTGTTGCGCTATCTCGGAGTCACTCCTCATCGGGGCGTACTTCTCCACGGAGAACCTGGTTGTGGCAAGACCTTGCTGGCCAGGGCCCTAGCCAACGAGTGCGGGGCCAGATTTTTTCCGATCAGCGGGCCGGAGTTGATCACCAAGTGGCATGGCGAGTCCGAGGAAAAGTTGCGTCAATTGTTCGAGCAGGCCCAAGAAGCTCAACCGTCCATCATATTCTTCGATGAAATCGACGCCATTGCCCAGGCTCGTTCGTCCTCCGAAAGCCTCCGCCTTGACGCACGGTTCACAGCACAATTGTTGACCCTGATGGACGGGATTTACGACTTGGGCCGGGTTTTCATCCTGGCCGCGAGCAATAGGCCAGACCTTCTGGACAAGGCTTTGTTGCGCCCGGGCCGCTTCGATTTGGTCGTGGAGATTCCCAAGCCGAACCGCGAAGGCCGCCTAAAAATTCTTGAAATTCATACCCGCAAACTTCCTCTGGTAAAGGATCTGGACTTGAAAAAAATGGCAGGCAAGCTCAGCGGGCTTACCGGGGCCGACATCGCCTACGTGGCCAGAGAAGCGGCCTACGTCTGCCTGAGAAAAGCGATTCCGCTAAATGGGCTTTTGGCTCAAGCCGAAGCCTTCCAGGTAGAAGCGTTGCGCGGCTTGCTGGTCACAGAGCAGGACATGCTTTACGCCCTGCAAAAGTTGCGCGCCAGGAAACGTACTGTTTTGAAAAATCGAGACGAAGGGACGGAAGCCGCATCCGATGCTGGCGCGGGGTCAAGCCTATGAATGAGAACCATCGGCAAGCGCTGGTCGTCAAGTTTCGCCACATCGATGACCTTCTCAATCAAGTCAGGCAAATCCTGGTTCCGGATTCAGCCTCCCTCTTCACAAATTACACAGCAGACGCCTCACCCGAGCAGCACAAGATAATCGAGGATCACCTTCTTAAGCTTCGTGAGACGATGAACCGGATCATGACCGAGCTAAACCTGCCCCCGCCCTCTCCGGTTTGCGGCGCTTTGTGGGCCGTGCAGATCCGGACGAATGACGCCAAACTCGCGCTCGCGGGGCTGGAAGCAAAACAGATGATCGGCTACGGGCCGCTTTCCGAGCAAGACATCAAAGTTTTCGGCGAAATATCGGCAGAACTAGGCGTCACGCTGGAGCAGCTTGAATTATATCTCGCTAGTGAACCAGCAAATTGATTGTTGGAAGCGGCAAGATTATTCGTCTGGACATCCTACTAAGGATGCAGGATGAATCAACAATCTAAAGAGGTAGGCTGATGAACTATCGAATTGTCTGGCTGGCTTTGGCCGGAACCTGCGGCACACTTGCCCGCTACTGGATGTCTGGCGCGGTATATGATTTGCTTGGCCGGAATTTTCCCTGGGGCACGGCGGCGGTGAACATCTTGGGGTGTCTGCTCTTTGGGGCCGTCTGGGTCCTGGCCGAAGAGAGGTTTATTTTGAGTTCCGAGACAAGAGTGGTCGTTCTGATCGGATTCATGGGAGCGTTCACCACCTTCTCGTCTCTTATCTTCGAATCGAATCAACTCATGCGGGATTCGCAATGGCTCTATGCCATGCTGAACATGGTTGGTGAAAGCATTTTGGGTTTTGCCGGGCTTTGGCTTGGCATGGCGCTTGGGCGGCTCATCTAGCCAGGAGGAAAGAAATGCGGATTCAAGAAGAAGTGGAGATCCTTCGGATCTATGTCGGCGAAAGCGCGCAGCATGAAGGCAGCCCAATCTATGAGGCCGTCGTCAATCTGGCTAGAAGTTCGGGCATGTCCGGCGCAACGGTGACTCGGGGCATGATGGGATTTGGAGCCAATAGCCTGGTTCACACCGCAAAAATCCTACGCCTTTCGGAAGATTTGCCCATACTCGTGGAGATCGTGGATAAACCCGAACGCATCGAGTCCTTCCTGCCCAAGGTTGAGGAACTGGTGACCGAAGGGCTTATCGTCGTGGACAAGGCCAGAGCCATTTTCCACCTCCCCATGCGAATCCGGGACGTCATGAACTCAAAGGTCGTTACAGCCAACCCGGATAGTCCTTTGTCGAACGTGGTGAGACTGCTGCTTAAACACAAAATCAAGGCCCTGCCTGTGGTGGAAAAAGGCTGGCTGGTCGGAGTCGTGACCGGCGGAGATTTGCTCAGCCGGGCCGTAATAGGTTTGCGCCTGGATTTACAACATCATTTGCCGCCGGAAATCCTCGCCGAAGAGATTCGCCGAATCGAGGCCGGAGGCGGCAGGGCCTCGGATATTATGTCATCGCCGGTGATAACGGTGAGCGTAAAGGCCAAGATTCCCGAAGCCGCGAAGCTCATGGCCAAGCGTAAGCTCAAACGTCTGCCAGTCGTGGACGATGACGGCCGTCTTGTGGGCATCGTGAGCCGTGTGGACGTTTTGAAAACCGTTTCCAGAGCTAACTATGTATCTCAAGTTTTGCCTCATCTTGCCCCAGGTCTTAAACTTTGCGCCGGGGACGTGATGTTCCGGGAAGTCCCTACCATTCTTGCACAGAGTCCTCTCAACGAGGTTTTGGACAAGCTCGTCGCTTCTCCCTTGCGCCGTGTGGTGGTGGTTGACGAGGTTGGCAAGGTCAAAGGCATTATCATGGACCGCCATTTAATAGAGCGTTTTAGTCCCCAGGAGAAACATGGCCTTTTGCGGTCGTTACTGTCTCGGCTGGCCTCGCCGCATAACAAGCCAGATTTTAGCGGCAAAGCCGAAGACGTCATGAAGCCTGACGTATACACCGTGTCAACATCCACTCCGGTTACTCAGGTTCTTGAGATATTGGTGGAAAAATCAGTGAAACGTTTGATTGTCGTGGATGATGCAGGCAAGCTGCAAGGGATCGTGGACAGAGATACCCTTTTACGTGTTATCGCCGGAAAAGAAGTTGAAGAAGACGATTTGCCAGAGAGTGTTTGATTGTATCAGATCAAAGCTGTCAAACCACTATAAATCTAAGGGGAAATCTATGCGAACCGCCATCACTTCCGTTGATGCCCTTGAAATTCTAGACTCACGTGGCAACCCTACCCTTCGAGTTTTTGTCAGCTTGGAAAACGGCCAAAGAGTTTCGGCTTCCGTGCCTTCCGGGGCTTCGACTGGCGAGAACGAGGCTGTGGAATTGCGCGACGGCGATCCCAAGCGCTATGGTGGATTGGGCGTGCTCAAGGCCGTGGCCAATGTGCGCGATAGCATCGCTCCGATCATTCTGGGCATGGACGTCACCCGTCAGGCTGAAATCGACCGGCTGATGATCGAGCTGGACGGGACGCCTAACAAGGCAAAACTCGGGGCCAATTCCATCCTTGGCGTGTCCATGGCCTGCGCCAGAGCGGCGGCCATATCCTGTGAACTTCCCCTTTATGCGTATCTCGGGGGATCGAACGCGGTGAGAGTGCCCGTCCCCATGATGAACGTACTCAACGGCGGCAAGCACGCCGATAACAGCGTGGACTTCCAGGAATTCATGATCGCCCCTATTGGCGCGCCATGTTTCGCCGAGGCCTTGCGCTATGGTTCGGAAACCTTTCACGCCCTGAAAACAATCCTCAAAAAGAAAGGTCTGGCCACCTCTGTGGGTGATGAAGGCGGCTTCGCGCCGAACCTTGGCAGCAATGAGGAAGCTTGCGAGATGATCCTTGAGGCCATAGAGGCCGCCGGATACGCGCCTGGCAAGGACGTGGCCCTGGCCTTGGACCCTGCCGCCTCGTCATTTTTTGAAAACGGAGTCTACAATCTGAAAAAGTCCGGGCAAGGGATAAAAAACAGCGCGGAAATGATCGCCCTTTGGAAGTCTTGGGTTGCCAAATACCCCATTATTCTTCTGGAGGACGGCCTGGCCGAGGACGATTGGGTTGGATTCGCCGACTTAACCTTGGAGTTAGGCGGAAGTATCCAGATCGTTGGCGACGATATTTACGTAACCAACACCCGTTTCATCGAGCGCGGAATTTTGGAAAAAGCAAGCAACGCCGTGCTCATCAAGCTCAACCAGATCGGCACGGTGACAGAGACGGTAGAAGCGGTGAAGCTTTGCCGCAAGGCTGGGTGGAGCTTTTTAATGTCCCACCGTTCCGGCGAAACCGAGGATTCTTTTCTGGCCGACTTTGCCGTGGCCATGGACGGCGGACAGATCAAGTCTGGCTCTGTATGCCGTAGCGAGAGGCTTTGCAAATATAATCGCTTTTTGGAAATCGAACACGAACTTGGCAAGTCAGCGCTATTTGGCCGTTAGAACTGAAGCGCTTTAACATTGGGGTCAGCCATGATTTGGCAATTTACTTAAGCTGTTAAGCCACCGAAGCGTAAGATTTTTCCCGTTTCGTGAGCTGACTCTGGACGAACCCAAGACACGCCAAACCAAGAAGACGCAAACCAGGACAAATAGAGTCCTTTACATAACCATAAAAGCAGGGACGACTATGACCATAAAATCAGCCAAGTTGTTTTTGAAACATGTGATATCCGACAAGGAATTTCTGTCGAACCTAGGCAAAAGTTTAGAGCTGCGTCATGGTTTTGCCTTTACTTTTAAGGAATTTAAAATTGCCTGGAAAGAATTGGAATTGGAAAGCGGGGGAAATTTTAGATCAGATATGCTTGTCGGGGCTGAGAAGGTAATTGACGCTATGTCCTTGCCGCCAGGAGAATTAGAAGAGCATTTTTGGATGGAAGAGCCACGTAAAGATACGAATTAGAGGTCAGCAAACGATTTGACAATTTACGTATGCTAAGGATGTCGTAGAAGCTTAGCTTAGCTTAGCGTACGATTTTTTCCGTTTCGTGAGCAGACCCCTAGCTTACCGCCAAAGCTTTTCAAACCTGGCCGGATTGGTGGCCGTGTACCTGACCGTGTGCTGAATGTTCCGGTGCCCGAGATAGTCTTGAATCAGCCGCGTGTCCGCCCCCTGGTCGGCCAGGGCGAAGCCGCAAGCGTGGCGTAGCATATGAGGATGAGCGGGCAGGGGCAAGCCCGCACGCTCGCCGTAATTGCGGATCGCAAGCCAGGCCGTCTTGCGGCTCAAAGGACCGCGCCTCTCGCTCACAAAAAAAGCCTCCGTCTCTGATTTCATCTTCGCGCGGTCGGAGAGCCAGGCCTTGACGGCGCGCACTTCGTCGGCGCGCAAGGGATGCGTCGTGGATAGCCCCTGTTTGAGCCTGGCGACGTGCAGGACGCGGCTTTCGGTGTCCACCTGGGACAGAACCAGGCTGATGGCCTCGGACACGCGCAGGCCGTGCCGGAACATGAGGAGCAAAAAGCACCGGTCGCGGGCCTCGTGCCTGGCCCCCTTGGTGGCCGCAAGGAGCTTGTCCACCTCGATGCCGGTGAGGTGTTTTCGTTCGTCGATCATTTTGTCTAGTGTTGGCATATTCGGCCCCTAGTGATTACAGGGGGTTACTGACCCCAAGCGGCGAAAGACTAGACAAAATAATCCATTTTGTCTAGTCGCCGATTTCCTGGCCGATCTATCGGCCCCGCGCCCTATCTCAAAAAAGCATATCTTGGGCTTTTCTTGGGATTTGACCTGTGCAATGTTGAGCCTACGCAAAATCTTTGTTTTCTCTGTAATCTCCTGAAGAAAGCGCGCCTCATGACTAGACAAAATGGATTATTTTGCCTTGTGTTGCTGTTTTCTGCTCTCTCGCTTCCCGTTCTGGCCGCCGATGACAAGCCGAAAATATCGCCTTCTGTCACACAAGGCGGGATGACGTGCTTCACGATCACGCCCGCAAATGACAGAAAGCATTGGTCTGAAAACCCAAGTTGTGACGAGCTGTGTGGAAATCAAAACGCGGCCTGTTCCGGCGTCACGAACGGGGCCATGAATCCGCCGACGAAATGCGACGATCCGCCGCCGCCAAACTTCGCTGTTTGTCGTTGCTGCAAGGTCGGGGACAAAAAATGAGGCGGTTCGTTCTTGCGCTCTTTGCCGTTCTAATTCTTGTTCCTGGCCTGATCGGCGCGGCGCTGGCGCAGACGACGCCGACACTCGGTGAAAAGCAGATTGGCACATCGCCTTGTACCAACAGCAACGCTTCGGCTGACTTCGACACGCTGGCCCAATGCTCAAGCACGGGCTCGACGACGGGGACGTTTCAGAAAGCGCCGTTGTTCGTGGGCGCGGTCACAAGCCCGCCTTATCCATCGACTGCGTGTAGTTCCAGCCTTGCGGGAATGATCCAATACACGGCAAGCGGCGGCTTTCAAGGATGCAACGGGACAAGCTGGGGCTCACTTTCTTCAGGTTCCGGCTCTTGTTCGGTCTCGCCTCTACACGGCTCACAGCTCTTCACATCCTCCGGTACTTTTACGCCGCCAACCTGTCTTTCGACGTCCAATTATATGTACTTTCGGGTTCTTGCCGTTGGTGGTGGAGCAAGTGGAAACGCAAATAATTCAGGAAGCGGAGGAAATTCAGATGGTGGATACGGTTCAGGTTATGTGAGTGTGTCACAGATCATTCTTACATCCTCTACGCCAATTAGCGTATGTGGCTATCCCCTTAACTCAGCATAGGTCATTGGGGCTGACCGGGAACAGGCCAAAAGCAGGCGGTCAAAAGCTTGTTCAGGCCAGAAGCGGCGATTGAAACGGTAACAATATTCGTCAAGGTAGCGCTGCAAATGCTTCTTCTGAACACCATGATACGTGCCAAGAATGAAGGCTTTAGCATTTGAAACCAGGATGTTAACCCACTTCAATACGTCGTATCGTGGCGCGCCTTGCTTGGGGTAGACAACTTGTTTGTCGTGAACCATGTTGAGATCTTTGACGACGTTGTAGGCAGAAAGTCCATCGGAACGGACGATCTGACCTGGAGCTATGTGTTCAGCCAGAACGGACTTGATCCTTTCGCCGTCAACATCATCGACGACTTCCATTTTTGCAAAGGTGATGGCTTCATTTTTCACGGCGGCCATGACTATGACAGGCACCTTGCTCGTTCCACGCCCGCGCTTGTCGCCACCTTTGTTGACACCGCCCTTGAAAAAGGCGTCATCGACCTGAATGAGACCCGCCAATTGGTAGCCAGCGTCGCGGACTTCCATAGCCTTGCGGATTTTGTGCAGCATGGTCCATGCGCACTTGAGGCCGATATTTATCTTTCGGGACAGAGCCAAAGCCGAAAGGCCGCGTTTATCAGTGCTGACGAGGAAAATGGCCCAGAACCATTTGACCAGGGGTGTTCTGGTCCGGTGCATGATTGTGCCTGCTGTGAGGGATGTTTGATGCTTGCACGTAAGGCACTGATACAACATGCGCTTTTCAATGCGATACGACTCGTGATGGCCACAATTAGGGCACCGAAAGCCTTCTGGCCAACGCAAGGTGAAAAGTCGCTCCCGGCAAGCCTCTTCCCTGGAGAACTTGGTCTGAAAAGAAATGAGGTCCATCTGGCTGTAGGGCTTGGGCATAGAAACCTCCACAATCAGCTGATTTCATTGGGATCATGCCAGAATTGCTGAGCGAAGGCAATAGCCACGTATTAATATCAGGTGTGTAATTTTTATTTTGGTTGTTCGGATGAAGGGGAACTCTGGCCGCCGGCCACGTGTGTTCAAGCTGGTGTCCCATTGTTCGGCCACCATGCGAACGTGTGGTGTCGAAAA
>Ga0326727_10022191_pt1 | contig 12308 bp, 15 predicted proteins | sample MB2enrmetagenome_FD_207643 | JGI IMG/M metagenome (GOLD analysis project Ga0326727, IMG submission 207643) | Lab enriched peat soil microbial communities from McLean, Ithaca, NY, United States - MB29MY | ecosystem: Environmental > Terrestrial > Soil > Wetlands > Peat | place: USA: New York... | reverse complement strand
CGTGAACTGATGCAAAAAACATCCCAACCGACACCGATCGCCCTGGCCGCTTAACGGCAAAATACGTCACCGTACTTACGCCCCAGAGTACTTAGCTTTCTTTGAATGGATTAAACCGTACATCCTGGGGGATTCTCCACGCTGCCGGCCATTTGGCGCTCCGTTTTGAGGCGGAGTTGGCCGCAGGCGGCGTCGATTTCGTCACCTTTCTCGCGGCGCAAGGTGGCTGACGCGCCGTGCCGCACCAAGGCGGCCAGAAAGGCCCTCTGCGCGGCTTCCTCTGGACGCGCCCAGGGCAAGCCCTCGACTTTGTTGTAGGGGATCAAATTCACCTTGGCGCCAAGGCGGCGGGCCAGCTTGGCCAGCGGCGCGGTAGCTGGTCCAAAGCATCCTTGATAAAGAGCGGCGGATCGCGGACATTATGGGCAGCATCAAAGGCCTGTTGGCCCGGACAAAATGAACGAATTGATATTCCTCGTCGAAGAGGCGCCGGAAGGGGGCTTTGCGGCCCGCGCGCTTGGGCAGTCCATCTTCACCGAAGCCGAAACGCTGGAAGAGCTTCGAGGCAACGTGCGGGAGGCCGTCCAATGCCATTTCGACGAGGGCAAGGCCCCAAAAGTCATCCGGCTCCATTTTGTGCGGGAGGAAGTGCTGGCCGGTTAGGCAATCGGTAATTCCTTCTCCCTGGCAGCATGAAAACACCAAGAGATTTGTCGGGGGCGGACTTGGTGAAGGCGTTGCGGCGTGTCGGCTACGAGACGAGCCGCCAGACTGGCAGCCACATCCGGCTGGTGACGACCGAGCGCGGCCAGCACCACATCACCATTCCCAACCACAATCCCATCAAGGTCGGCACCCTTTCGGGCATTCTCGGCGATGTCGCCGCCCATCTTGAAATCAGCCGCGATGAATTGGCCCGGCGGCTCTTTGAGGCGTGAGCAAGCGTTGGCCGACCGTTAGTCTCCGCTTTGTATTTCCTCCTTTAATCCGTCTCTGCCCGCTTCCATCGAGCGTTCTCTTTGGGGCATCGCCATTGCGTGGCCGGCCATTTCCCGCTCGGTTTTGAGGCGGAGCTGGCCGCAGGCGGCGTCGATCTCGTCACCTTTCTCGCGGCGCAAGGTGGCGGACGCTCCGTGCCGCACCAAAGCGGCCAGAAAGGCCCGCTGCGCGGCTTCGTCGGGCCGCGCCCAGGGAAGACCTTCGACTTTGTTGTAGGGGATCAAATTGACCTTGGCGCCAAGGCGATGGGCCAGCTTGGCCAGCGGCGCCGTTTCGTCCAAGCCATCGTTGACGCCCGCGATGAGGATGTATTCCAGGGTGATCATCCGGCCCTTTTTTTCCTGGTAGTATTCGCAGGCGGCGGTGAGTTCGCGCAGGGGATACTTCTTGTTGACTGGCATGATTTTGGAGCGCGTCCGGTCGGTGGCGCCGTGGAGGGAAATGGCCAGGCGGAATTGCGGGGCCTCGTCGGCCAGGCGCCGGATTTGGGGAACCAAGCCGCTGGTGGAAATGGTGATCTTGCGCGCGCCGACCTTGCCGCCCCAGGGAGCGTTGAGAATCCGCAGCGCCTTGAGCAGATTATCATAATTGGCCAGCGGCTCGCCCATCCCCATGATGACCAGATTGTTGACAATCCGCGCGCCGTCCTTTCCGCCCTCCGCCCGCTCGACCGCGAGGGTCTGGTTGACAATTTCCTCGGCGCGGAGGTTGCGTTTCCAACCGTCCAATCCGCTGGCGCAGAATTTGCAGCCGTAGGCGCAGCCGACCTGGGTGGAGACGCACAGGGTATGCCGGTCGCTCGGTTCGCCGTAGAGGCTGGGGCTGGCGGGGACAAGGACGCTTTCGACCAGCGCGCCGTCGGCCAGGCGCCAGAGGAACTTGCGCGTGGTGTCGGGTGCGCCCTGGCGCCGCACCAGTTCCAGCGATCCCAGCGCGTAGGTCTGCCGCAACTGCTCGCGCAGGGCCTTGGGCAGATTGGTCATCTCGTCCCAGGCGGCGGCGCGGCGCTCGTAAAGCCACTCCAGGATCTGCCCCGCCCGATAGGCCGGCTGCCCCCACAGGGCCAACTGGCTCTGCAGTTCCTCCCGCGTTTGCGATCGAATATCGACTTCCACGCCGCCAATGTATCGCGCCTTTGACGCGAGGGCGACTGTTATCCGGGGCGTGATGCCGCGAGGGGCGTTTCGATATGGAGTGCGGCGGCAAGAGGGAACACGGGCGCGACGCCGCTTTGATGCAGTGCGCGATTTTCGCAGCCTCGGGATTTCCAAGCGCCTCTGTAAAGTCGAAAGCGGTGCCGCCGCTGCGCTCCGCCACCGCAGTCCATAAAAGATGCGCCTTGCCGCTTCGTTATTGACAGCCTGGTGAAACATGTTACACTGCGGCTATGAAAACGATCACGATCCGGGACTTGCGCCAACGCTGGCCGGAGGCGGAGGCGGCGCTGCGGGTGGAGGAAGAAATCATCGTCACCCGCGACGCCAAGCCCGTCGCCAGACTCCTGCCCGTCGCGACGCCGGAAAGCAGGCGCAAACGCTGGGACGCGGACGCGCACCTGCGCTGGCTGAAAAAAGTTTGGGGCGGCAAAATGGCGCCGGACAGTGACGCGGCCCTGGCTCGCGCGCGCGCCGATCGATGGGAGGAGCGATCGACTTGATCTACATTGATTCAAGCTGCCTGATGAAGCTTTTTCGCCCCGCGCCGGACAGCCGGGAGGTGGCGGCCGCGGTCAACCGCGAGGACGCTGTGATCGTTTCACTGCTTGCGGAGTTGGAAGTCATCGTCCAGTTGAAGGCCGACTGGCTGGCCGGCAACTTGACACGCCCCGGTTGGCGGCGCGTGGAAGCGCGGTTCTCGGCGCTGCGCCACCAGCCTCCCTTTGAGTTTCGCGCGCTCTCCGGCTCGGTTTTCCCGACTGCCTTGCGCCAGCACCGCAACGCCGGCGGCCTTCATTGCCGGACGCTGGACCGCTTGCATCTGGCTGCGATGGAGGAACTCAAATTGACGCGGTTAATGACCCATGACGAACACCAAGCCAATGCCGCGCTCGACCGCGGTTTTGAAGTGATTCGGCCCGGCCGCGACTGAACGCTTTTTGGGGAGCGCGGGCGTCTCGCCCGCTGCTTTCGGCCTCTGGCCGAAAGCATTCCCCTCGGAAAGCAGTCGGCGAGACGCCATCCACCGCGACCGGGACGGATCGCGCTACCCAAACAGGGCCAACTGGCGCATCGCGCCTTTCGCGCGGAGGCGACTGTTATCAAATGCCTTATTCCCCGCTCTCTTTCAAAACAACGAAACGGCTGGCGCCGTTGCTGATCAGGTTCAGCATCAGGCCGCTCTTGGCATCCGCCGCCTTCAGCGCGTCCCGGAACTGGCGCGGGGTGGAGATGCGCTCGCGGTTGATTTCGGTGATAACGTCCCCCGGCTGGATGCCCTGCTCGGCGGCCGGCGAATCCTGCTCCACCGCCGTGACGATGACACCCGAAACCATTTCGACCCCGTATTGCCGGGCCAATTCCTTGTTCAACGCCTCGACTGTCAATCCTAACGGCGCGGGCTTGGCTTCTCCGGCGGCGGGATGCTCATTGCCGGCCAGTTCCTGCTCGCTCGGCAGCGTGGCGGGAGTGACTTTAATGGAGAGGTGTTTCTTGCCGCGCACCACCTCCAGCACTGTGACGCGCCCCGCCGTTTTGGCCGCGATCTCGTTCTTGAGCTGCCGCGAGGTCTTGATGGCCACGCCATCCACCGCCGTGATGACGTCGCCCGCCTGCAAATCGGACTTCGAGGCCGGGCCGCCGCGTTCGATTTCCTCCACCACGACGCCGTCCTGGGCGTCGGGGGCCAGTTTGCCTTCGAGGTTTTTGTAATCCGAATCGTCTTTCAACTCGCCAATGCGGATGCCGATCCACGAACGGGTGTATTTGCCCTCGTTGATCAAATGATCCATCACCCGTTTGGCCAGGTTAATCGGGATGGCAAACCCGATGCCGGTGTCCGACCCGAAAATCATCGTATTGATGGCGACGACTTCGCCGTAAAGGTTGACGAGCGGGCCGCCGCTGTTGCCAGGGTTGATGCTGGCGTCGGTCTGCATGAAGTCCTGATCGGCGTAGCCCCCGCCCATCTCCCCTTCAAAGGAGCGCCCCTTGGCGCTGACGTGGCCGACGGTCACGCTGTAACTCAAAGTGAACGGCGCCCCGATGGCCAGAACGAACTCCCCCACCCGCGTCGCGTCCGAATCCCCCAGTTTGGCCGGCGTCAATCCCGTCGCCTTGATCTTGATGACCGCCAGGTCCGATTCCGGGTCGGTCCCTTTGATTTCGCCGTCGAACCGCCGGCCATCCTTGAAGCGGACGATGATCTTGTCGGCATTTTCGACGACGTGATTGTTGGTCAGGATATAACCGTCGGCCGAGACGACGATACCCGATCCTTCGCCCTCGACTTTGCGGGCGCGGTTGCGGCGGCGGCTGCCCTGGCCGCCATTGCGATCCTCGAAACGGCGGCGCATCTCCGGCGGGAGCATGTCCCAAAACGAGCCGTCATCCTGGTTGTCCTGCTCTTTGACCTTCTGCGTCACTTCAATCACGACCACCACGGGCGATACCTGTTCGGCGACCTCGATAAAGGCCTCGTTGAGCTGCCGGGCGAGGTCCAGCGGCGAGGGGTCCTTGGCCATGGCGCGCCCCGCGCCGCCGACCAAAACGGCCGCCGCCAGCCAGCAGAAAACCGTGGGTTTAAGTGCTTTCATAAGTGCCAACAGAAAGTCCGGACTTTCGAGTCTCTTTCTCATCAAACGTTCAAAATGCGCCGCTTCCGGCATCCGCATTGACTTGCTCCGCCTTCCTCGCTAACATTATGGCCAACGACGGAATGAAAGTGGCCCCATGCAAGAGATAATCGAAAAGCTGCTCGCATTGCAAGACAGGGATGGCCGGATTTTACGCATCCGGGAACAACTGGCGCGGATGGAACCGGAGCGCCAACTGTTCCTGGGCAAGGCCGCCTCCGCGCAAGCGGGCTTGGACGCCGCCAAAACCAGCGCCAAACAGATCGAGGCGGACCGCAAAAAACTGGAATTGGAAGTCGAGTCCTACAAGAAACAAATCGAACGATACGCCCTCCAACAATTCGAAACCAAAAAGAACGACGAATACCGGGCCTTGGCGCACGAAATCCAGACCTGCAAGGATAACATCACCCGGCTGGAAGACCAGGAATTGGAGTTGATGGAACAGGCCGAAACTCTTCAAAAACAGCTCGCCGCCGCCAGCCGCGATGCCGACGAAATGAAAAAGCTGGGCGAAGGCCAGTTGAAAAACCTGGCTGAGCGCGAGCAAAAGCTTCGCGCCGAATTGACCGCGCTGGAAAGCAACCGCGACCAATTGACGGCCTCCATTGACGACGCTGCCTTGCGCAAATACGAGCGGCTCTTGCACACCAAAGGCGGCAACTCCGTGGTGGGCATTCAGCACGGCGTCTGCGGCGGTTGCCACATGAAGTTCCCCGTCCAACTGATGGTCACCTGCCAGGCCGCCCGCGAACTGGTCACCTGCCCCAACTGCAACCGCATCCTCTATTACAGCCCGGACATGGACCTGGCCGTGGCGGAGTAATAATTTATCATCAACCAAGCTCGGCCACCAAGCTCAAGCGTCAACGGGGCCGCGCCCGCGCGGGCGCGGAAGTGGACCGCGCTTCGATCCATGACCTTTTTCAATAACACGCTTCAACGGGGCCTCGATTTGGTTGGCTCAGGCGCCAGCCTCATCAAGGAAGCCAATATTGCTTGGAGAAACGTCAAGTAAATATATTCCCAATCTTTCAAACGCTGCAATCACCTCCTGCACTGCTGGCCACCGGTCCTCAAACTGCTCCCTCTTCTCCGATTCCCAGTCTGCCCAAACATCTTCCGGGAACTCAGGTCGCATATCAAGATGTGCGCCTGCAAAATCCAAAACGAACGGTCGCTTCACAATCGTCATTTCAAGCGTCAACAAACCGTCGTCGAAGTCGATCAGTTGCGGAACATTGAACCCCAGGATCGTCGTTATTGAGGACATGCCAAGTCGCTGATACACCTGTCTTTCGCGCAGGTAGCTCTCTTCAGAGCAGAGGACTTTCATTGCGACATCCGCAGATTTGCTCTTGTGTTTTGCAACCCAAACGATACCATCTTTTCCGGAGCCAAGCGTTTCGGCCAATTCAAGTTGACGCGCGGTGGCATACAGGCGAGCTTTACGTATCAGAATCTCGTTCATGATTGCGGAGCAAAATCACGGTGCATATTCGGCACAAGTGGAGATGCGGTTGATGATCAACGGCGAATCCATCAGCATCACCCACATGGGACCCGACTTTCTCATCGTCAACTCTCCAACCGAACATCCACCCGGCGAGGCCACCATCGTCCTGCAAGTGGACCAAAGCGAGCGACGCTGGACTGTGCGCCTGCCCGATGGCCTTCGACCCGGCCACAAGCGCGTCCAAATTTCCAAATAGCATTTGACATCGGCCCATTCCGTAGATTAAAAACGGGTCGATGTAAATGAAATTCTTCGTGTTTTTAAATAAGGTATGAGATTTGACCGTCTCTTTGAGATTCTCACCAAGCGACCGCCATTTCCCTGGCAAAGGCGACTATTTGAGGCCTTTTCGGACGGACAGATTCCATCCTCTTGTGAAATTCCGACTGGCTTGGGAAAAACATCGGTTGTCGCAATTTGGCTGGTTTCGCTGCTCACATCCCCCAACGTCACGGCCAGGCGGTTGGTCTATGTGGTAAACCGACGGACTGTCGTTGACCAAACGACCACGGAAGTCGAACGACTGAGGAATAGACTCAAAGACCTGCCTGATCTTCTGGCCAGGTTAACCGCCATGTGTGCAGTCTCGACCGATACACCACTCGCGCTGAGCACGTTGCGGGGGCAGTTTGCCGACAATCGTGAATGGTGTGCTGATCCCGCTCGCCCTTCTGTCATCGTTGGAACCGTGGACATGATCGGGAGCGGGCTGCTATTCAGCCGTTATACTTGCGGCTTCAAAAGCCGTCCTCACCATGCGGCGTTGCTGGGTCAGGATGCGTTGCTCGTTCACGATGAGGCTCATCTTGAGCCGGCGTTTCAGAAACTGCTCAATGACATCGTTGCCGAGCAAAGGCGTTGCAAAGATGTTCATCCCCTTCGTGTATTGGAACTTTCCGCGACCACACGCAAAGCAAGTTCTCCGTTTAGTCTTACCCAAGAAGACGAAAACGATCAGCGAGTAAAGCAGCGACTGCGCGCGCCCAAGCGTCTCGTGCTCCATCCCATTGCTGATGAAAAGCAGCTTGCCGAAGAACTCACAACGCTTGCGCTTGCCCGCCGCGACTCTGGCCGCGCGGTGCTGGTTTATGCCCGCTCAGTGGAAGTCGTGCAACGCGTGGCGGAGACGCTCGAAAAACAGAAACTCGCAACCGTTGTGCTCACTGGCACGATGCGCGGCAGGGAACGCGATGATCTCGCCCAAAAGAACCCAGAATTCTTGCGCTTTCTCCCGCCGTCGAGTCGCCCTGAAAACGCGCCACCGCCCGCTAAAGGCACCGTGTATCTGGTCGCCACCAGCGCGGGTGAAGTCGGCGTCAACATTTCGGCAGACGATTTAATCTGCGATCTTTCAACTTACGAGGGTATGGCTCAACGATTTGGCCGCGTGAATCGCTTTGGGGATACGCCTGGCAGCACCATCGAACTGGTTCACTCCAAGAGTTTCAATTTGGACGCCCCCTTGGAGGCCGCCCGTGCCCGCACGCTCGAATTGCTACGCAGCCTCGACGGCAACGCCAGTTCTGACGCTCTCCGAAAACTCGATCCCACCGCCCGTGCCGCCGCTTTCAGCCCACCGCCAGAAATGCTTCCCGCCGCAGATGCCCCCGTCCCGGATATTCTTTTTGACGCGTGGGCGCTAACGAGCATTCGCCACGCCTTGCCGGGTCGTCCACCGGTCGCGCCGTATTTACACGGCGAACCACCCGAATGGGAATTGCCGGAAACTTGTGTGGCATGGCGGCGCGAGGTGGATGTTATCAAAGGGCCGCTCCTCGACTATTACAGGCCGGAGGAATTGCTTGAGGACTATCCGCTCAAGCCCCATGAACTGTTGCGTGACCGTTCCTATCGCGTGCGGGAACACTTTGAAAAAATCTGGGAGCGTGTCGCCAAAGAACCCGGAGCAGGCCCTGAGACAACGGTGTGGATTATTAACGAAGATGGAAGCGTTGTGCCCGAACCTCTATCGGTCTTTGCGGATAAAAAATCAGAACCACGATTGTATGGGCGGACAATTCTGCTTCCGCCTTCCGTGGGTGGCCTTTCCGAAGCGGGGCTTCTGGAAGGAAAGTCTGAACATTGCGAGAAAATCAATTGCGATGTCGCAGACTTAGATGGCGTTCGTCAGCGCGTCTTTTGCTTTACTCCGGAAATTCCAGATGAATTTCCAAAATTCCGCTTGAGCCGCGTGATTGATACGTGGCGTGCCAACGAAGAAGGCGATGACGGCGAAGCTTCGGATCAAAACCGTTACTGGCTGTGGCTGGAAATTCCCACTCCAGCCGATAAAGGCGGCATTCGCAAGGCGGGCAAATCCGTTTCCCTTGAAGCTCACTCACGCGACGTTGAAACTCATACCATCGAAATCGTTCGTAAACTGGCCTTGCCTGAATCACTGGCGCGTTGCGTCATCTTGGCGGCGCGTTTTCATGATTTCGGAAAACGTCGTCGTTACTGGCAGCGTGGCATTGGCAATAACGATGAAAAGATTTGGCTGGCGAAAGCCGGACGCGAACTCCGTTCGCGCACACTTGATGAACCCTATCGCCACGAATTCGGCTCGCTCCGCGACACTGAGCGCGAGATTGAATTTCAAAATCTCGAACCCGACCAGCGCGACTTGGTGTTGCATCTGATTGCCGCTCATCATGGCAGGGCGCGTCCGCACTTTCCGAATGACGAAGCCTTTGACCCCGAAGGCACGCCTGCTGACAGCGAAGCCGTCGCCATCGAAGTGCCGCGCCGATTCGCCCGGCTGCAGCGCCGGTTCGGACGCTGGGGACTCGCCTACCTCGAATCACTATTGCGCGCCGCTGATTACGCCGCGAGCGCGGGAATTTCCCCCAAACAGACCATGCCATGACGACTCCCACGCCTTCATTCCGAATTCGAGTGGACCTCACCAATCCCGGCCAATTCTTCGCCTGCTGCGGATTGCTGGAACTCGCCGGCCGGCTGACGCCGGACGCCGTCGGTTGGTTTGAGCGCGGTTCGTTCTGTGTTTCGCAAAGTCAAAGACTGACCGAACTGCTGGCCGCTATCACTGGTGCGACGTTGCGGCAACTCGATCCCGACGACACAACCGCTTCACCAATCCAAATTTCCGCGCCGTTCGATGTCCGGCTCGATTGGTGGAAAACCAAGGATCGCGCCGTTTCCGATCTTAAAGTTTGGGCGGGCACGATGGAGAGTTTTCGCATCGCCCGTGCAATGCAAAACGCGATGCGCGCTACTGACTTCGCCTCGGAAAATCTGCTGAACATCGGCGTCATTGCCTGCGATCCTGATGACCCTAAAAAGAAAGTCGAGCCGTTCTACTTTGACGCCCGACGCGGCCCCAATTCCCACTCGCGCGACGTGGGCTTCGCGCCCAATGATCTTGGCCTGACGACCATTGCTTCGCCGTCCGTCGAGTTTCTTTGCCTTGTTGGGCTTCAACGCACCAAGCCAGTTCCCGTGCCGGGAACGCCCCGCATTTTTGACTACCATGTTTGGACGAATCCACTGCCGGTTGCGCTGGTGCCGGCGGCAGCAGCCGGGCTTTTGCCGGACTCGGCAGCACACGGCTATCGCTTCGAGAGCTGGTTTCGCACGGGCCAGCGCAAACATAAGGCATTTCTTTCCGCAAAACCAAAACCTCAATCATAAACATTATGAATAATAACACACAGTTTGATCGTTACCTTGCTGACGACGGCCCAGCCGCTCTTGTCGTGCGTGAACACCTCATCCCCGTCGAAGGCCCGGACGCCGTGGTTTTTCCCGCCACGTTCGCGGCGGGAGACGGCTTTCCGGGTGGCTACAACATTGATGGCGATCCGAATGGCCAGAATATCGCCCTCATTGACTCCGTCGGCTCGCAATCCAACCGCATTGAGCCGATGTTCGCCAAGGATGACTACAAGAAACTCGTGCCGCAAGTCGTGATCAAAGCGGGAGCTAAATCCATCAGCCTTTTGCAGGCGGGCCATCGCGCGGGCGACGCCATTGTCCGCTGCTCCGCGCTTCAACAAGAGTTGCAGGATGCCTTCAATAAGCTGCTTAATGGAGACGCCACTCCTTTGGCAAAAATCGCGCCGACTTCCCTGGTTTTTGGCGTGTGGGACTCACGCGACACGCAGGCAAAGACGCCGCGTCTGATTGCTTCAACTATCCGTGCTTACGACGTGCGAGTATTAACTCGTTCTGCTCAATATGTGCCGGCTTTGGATTATGTGAGCGAGGGATTATTGGAAGAACCCGAGGACTTGAAAGATGCGAGTGGCAAAATTAAGGGTAAGCATCCATTTGCACAGCGCGGCTTCACCCATGTTCCTGCCACCGCATCGCACGGCGGCGTCATTGCCAAAGGCGGCATTCGCCGCGACGCCACTCTCGCACTCGCCGCGCTCAGATTGATCCATGCTGGACCCGACACAGAAGCAACAAATAAACTCCGCCGCTACATCCTCGGCCTGGCGTTAGTCGCCTTCACTCGTTTGCCAGGTGGTTATCTTCGTCAGGGGACAATTCTTGTTCTCGATCCCGACAAAAAGACTACGTTCGACGAAGTTTATCCTGACGGAAAACGAAAAGCCGCCAATGTCACCCACCAGGCTGCGCTGGCCTATGCCAAAGATGTCGCCAAAGACTTCGGTGTCGGAAGCGACCGCACTGATAACTTCGATGTTGAGCGGGCGAAAAAGGACCTTAGAGGCGAGGGCGAAGGCAAGCCCGGCGGCAAAACCAAGAAAGCCAGGTAACCCAATCCCGCGTATGTCCGATTCCTTGTGCATCAGCATCCGTTTTCTCGACGGTGCGTTTCACGGCCGAGGCGATTACGGTGAACCAGAATGGCCGCCATCACCGTTGCGCGTTTTCCAGGCAATAGTTGCCGCCTCGGCTGCGCGCTGGAACGAGCGCCGCGGAGTCCATCACGCCGCAACGGCTCTGCGTTGGTTCGAGCAACTCAAATCTCCTGTCATCATTATTCCGCCACTCAAGGGCGTGACGGCCAAAGGCTATCGCCTTTACGTTCCCGACAATGTGGGCGATCTAGTCGGAAAATCATGGTCGCACGGCGGTGAAGCAAGCATGGCCGATTACCGCACCGAAAAAAAGGTTCGACCGACGCTCTTTCAAGACGATCAAGCCGTTCACTACCTTTGGTCGCTGGCTGGCGCGCCGAACGGTTTTGCGGAACACCGCGATAATCTTTTCGCCGCCGTTCGTTCCATCACTCACGTCGGCTGGGGTGTTGACCTCGTGGTTGCTGACGCATCGGTTCTCAATGATGCCGATGCGGCGGCCTTGAAGGGCCAACGTTATTTTCCAACCGACGACGACACAGCCCTCTCGCTCCGAGTGCCGCAAGGTGGCACGCTGGAAGATCTGGAAAACCGGCATAAAGCCTTTCTTAATCGCGTCAGCGGTGACGGTTTTGCTCCTGTGCCGCCCCTCGCGGCCTACGGCATCGCAAACTATCGCTCGCAACTCGAACCGCCACACGCTCCGCGCGCCGTCTTTGCCTTGCGCCAACTCGATGACAGCGGCTTTCGTCCCTTCGACACCGCCCGACGCGGATTGCACGTCGCGGGAATGGTTCGTCACGCGGCAGGCAGACCGGAATTTGCGCAAAGCATTGGTTGGAGTCATGAGGAAGTTCGTCGCATTGTCCTCGGTCACGGTGAATCGCCCGGCCAGCACCACCATCAGCCCGTTCAAGGCCCGCGCCTTGCATTCCTGCCGCTGCCCAGCATCGAATGGCGCGGTGAACAACGAGAGTTTTCCGTCGGAAGCGTCCGCCGCGTTGTTGTGACGGCAGTCGGCCCCGTCAATCGCGAAACCTTCCGTCGGTTCGCCCAGCAGTTCGCAGGCCAGGAGTTGATTGATGTAAAGTCAGGCAATCCCATCGCGCTGATGGATCGATGTTCGGAAAACGACGGCGCTATCAAATCGTATTTTCAACCTGCCGCAACATGGGCAACGGTTACGCCGGTTGTTCTCCCCGGCTACGATGAC
>Ga0326727_10022189_pt1 | contig 12308 bp, 10 predicted proteins | sample MB2enrmetagenome_FD_207643 | JGI IMG/M metagenome (GOLD analysis project Ga0326727, IMG submission 207643) | Lab enriched peat soil microbial communities from McLean, Ithaca, NY, United States - MB29MY | ecosystem: Environmental > Terrestrial > Soil > Wetlands > Peat | place: USA: New York... | reverse complement strand
AGAACACGTTCTGGTCGCGGTCGATAGTCACCACCAGCCGCTGCTCGGTAATCTCTTTGACCGTGCGCGTCTTGGGGACGGCCACTTCAATTCCCGACTGCAACACCGGCACGCTGATCATGAAGATCACCAGCAGTACCAGCACCACGTCCACCAGCGGCGTAATGTTGATATCCGCCAGCGAGGTTCGCGTCTGGCCGCTGTTACTTGTAAAGGCCACGGTCCACCTCCCGGCCTGCATCTCTAGCCGGTTCACGAACTGCTTCGGTGTTCGCCGTTCGCGCAGGAGCCTGCGCGCGAACCGGAATCTCTTCGAGCGAATTGAGCAGCTCGCGGCAAAAGTCGTCGATGGCCGCGGCAAACACCCTGATGCGCGCCGTGAACTGGTTGTAAGCAATGACGGCCGGAATGGCCACAAACAGCCCGGCTGCGGTGGTAATCAGCGCTTCGCTGATGCCCGGCGCCACGGCGCGCAGCGTGGCTGCTCCTTCCGTGCCCAACCCGTGGAAAGCGTCGATAATGCCCATCACCGTGCCAAAGAGCCCCACGAACGGGCTGGCGGATGCAATGGTCGCCAGCCAGGTGAGCCGGCGCTCGAGCGTGGTTACGGCTTCGCTGGCCGCCGTCTGCGCCGACCGCTCCAGAGGCGCGAGGTTGCGCGGCGGACCGGAGCCGCCTGTCTGCCGCTTGTAGGTCTCGTAAACCTCGTCGAAGACCTGCGCCAGCGGGCTTGCCTTGCACTCCGCGGCGATTGTTGCTATCTCCTGCAAGCGGGTCGCCTGGCGAAAGGCGCGCAGGAACCGCCGGCTCTCGCTTGTCGCCTTGCGGAAGCTTGAGCTCTTGCCGAAGATCACGGCCCAGGAGTAGAGACTGGCAATCAGCAGCAGCACCAGCACGGCCATCGCAACCGGGCCGCTGTGCTGGATTATCTCAACCAGCGCGCTCGAATTCTGAGGGGCTGGCTGCGCCCCCTGAGTGGCGATACCGTCAGCGGGCAGTTGAAAGAGCAATGCAGCAATCAAAATCGGAGTTCACCTCATCTTTAACGGTAGCAGACGGCGTGCCGCGTTCCAAGTTATCGATCTGGTGCGCTCGCGCGCTTTTCCATTCGGTTCCCAAGCCAGAGGTGCCGTCCGTCATGGTATGCTGCGCTCGGATTCCCGTTGCGGCTTTTTGCGTACCGATCTGCCAGAAAGCGAACAAAGCTGGGCGCTTATGCTCGCCGCGTATTTGTTCTTGCGGCCACTGTGGGAAACCAAGAGCACCGAACCGCCTTTTTCGGGAGACTTTCTCTACCATGCTCGTGGAACTGCGCGCTGAAAACTACGCCGTCATCGATCACGCCATCGCCTCCTTCGGCCCGGGGCTCAACCTGCTGACCGGCGAAACCGGAGCGGGCAAATCCATCCTCGTCGACGCTCTGGCGCTGCTGATGGGCGGCAAATCGAGCGTCGAAGTGGTGCGCCACGGCGCTGACAAGGCTGTTGTGTCTTGCGTATTTGAATCCACGCACAATGCCGAGACGATCCTCGAGGAAAACGGCATCGACTCCGGCGGCAGCGACGTCATCCTGCGCCGCGAGATCCTGGCTACCGGCAAGGGCCGCGTCTTTGTCAACAACCAGCCAGCCACGGTTGCCGTGCTGCGCCAGCTTGCCCCTGAACTGGCCCTGGTCCACGCCCAGAGCGAGAGCCTGTCGAGCTTTGACCAGGCCCAGCAACGCTCCCTCCTCGACCGCTTCGGCGGGATTTCCACCGACGCCGCGGCTGAAGCCTACGCCCGTTGGCGCGGCGCTTTCGTCAAGCTCGACGAGCTGCTCAAGGGCGAACAAGATCGCCTGCGAATGGTCGATCTGTGGAGCTATCAGAGCAAGGAGATTGACGGCGCGCACCTGGAGCCAGCCGAAGATGAAGCCCTCGAAACCGAGAAGCGCGTCCTCGCCAACGCGGAAAAGCTTTATGCCGCGGCTATGGGCGCGTTTGAACAGCTTTATGAAGGCGGCGCATCGGCCGAGGGCGCTCTGCGCGGCGCTCTGCGCAACGTGGAGGAACTGGCCCGCTACGACAGCCGTTTCAGCGAAGCTGCTCAGCAGCTTGCCTCGGTTCGTGCGACGGTGGACGATGTGGCCACGAGCCTGCGCGACTACGCCGAGGGCATCAATGCCTCGCCCGAGCGCCTAGCCGAGATCGAAGACCGTCTCGCGCTCATTGAGCGGCTCAAGCGGAAATACGGTAAGACCATCGCGGAGGTCGCAGCCTTCGGCGAAGACGTAACGCGCAAACTCGCCGAAGTGGAAGATCGCGATGAGATTCTCAAAGCACTGCGCGCTGAACTCGACTCTGCCGCAGGGGCTTATCGCGCTGCCGCCATAGCTCTCACGGCCGAGCGGAAAGCCGCCGCCGCCAAACTGGCAAAACTAGCCGAAGCCCAGATCAACTCTCTCGCCATGAAGGTTAAGTTCGAGGTCGGCGTCACCGGAACAGAACAGGAATCGCATTGGACCTCGAACGGATGGGACACGGCTGAATACCGCATCTCGACCAACCCCGGAGAGCCCCTCAAGCCGCTGCACGAAATCGCTTCCGGCGGCGAAATGTCCCGCGTGATGCTGGCCCTCAAAGTCTCGGTTGAAGAGGGCGCGGCCAAGCCCAAAAAGAAGATGCCCACCCCCCGGACGCTGGTTTTTGATGAGATTGACATCGGCATTGGCGGACGCGCCGCTGAGGCTGTCGGCCAAAAGCTGAAATCCCTCAGCCGCGGCCAGCAGGTTTTGTGCGTAACGCACCTGCCACAGATTGCCGCCTTCGCCGACCAGCACTTCCTCATCGACAAACGCGAGGCAGACGGCCGCACCAAGACCAAGGTCACCCTCCTCGACGACCGCGCACGGACCCACGAGGTTGCACGCATGGTTTCCGGCGCAAAGGTCACCGACACGAGCTTGCAGCACGCCGCGCAGATGATTGCTGCGAGCCGGTGAGAGCCGGTTCTGATCGCCGCCTGGATTTTTCGAAACTGCCTTTGGTCCGTTAGCAAGGGGCTAGTGGTATCGTCTGCTCTTAGTGTTTGCCACGTGGCTGCGTCCGTCCCGCTGGAGGGTCCGATGAGGTTGAAAAGAAAAGGATTCAGAGCGAGCGCGATTAAGACCAGGCGGCGCGTCCGAGACTTTGGTCGAAAGCGCTGTCTTTTCTGTTTCATTCATGCGCCGATTGGTATACTGGGGGTGTGACTATAGCCGCGTCTGAAACCATCTCGAACAGTGGCCGCTCAGGGACTTCCCCCACGCAAAAAAGGGTGTTGCTGCTCAAGCCGAGGGGCTTTTGCGCCGGTGTGGTGCGAGCCATCGATATTGTCAAAATTGCGCTTGAAACCTTTGGAGCGCCCATTTACGTTCGTCGAGAAATTGTGCATAACCGCTATGTTGTGAAAGAGTTAGCGGACAAAGGCGCGATTTTTGTTCATGAAATTGACGACGTGCCCGACGGTCAGAGGGTGATCTATTCGGCCCATGGCGTTTCACCGGCGGTGCGCGAGATGAGCAAATCGCGTCACCTCAGGGTTATTGACGCAACCTGCCCGCTGGTCACGAAAGTGCACATCGAGGCGGTCAAATTTGCCAAGCAGGGCTATTCGCTGGTGCTCATCGGCCATCGCGACCACGACGAAATCGAAGGTACGCTGGGTGAGGTGCCGGAGGCGACGCAGGTGGTTTCGAATGTTTCCGAGGCCGCGGCGCTCGAAGTGCCCGACCCCAACCGCGTGGCTTATCTTACGCAGACCACACTCTCGCTGGACGAGGCGCGCGACATCATCCACGCCCTCAAGTCGAAGTTCCCGCAGATCGTTGGCCCTCACTCTCAGGACATTTGCTACGCGACCGAGAATCGCCAGGTTGCGGTACGCAACGTGGCGCACAATGCGGACCTGGTGCTGGTGGTTGGCTCAACCAACAGCTCCAACTCCAATCGACTGGTCGAGGTCTCGCGCAACCTGGGAACCATCGGCTACCTGATTGACAACTCCCAGGCCATAGACCCGTCATGGCTTGATGGCGTCAGTACAGTTGCGGTGACGGCGGGCGCTTCGGCTCCCGAGGTGCTGGTCGCGGATGTTGTTAATTATTTGCGACAGAACGGTTTCAGCAGCGTCGAAGAAGTTGAAGTCATGCCAGAAAACGTGCGCTTTGGCTTGCCACCGGAAATTGTGCAGGCTATCGGCAGCAGCACGACCGGGGCAGAGGCTGTGCCCGTAAAGTAACAGGGGCAGCGGCTACCACGTATTTTGGGATGTCCCGGAGAGGAACAGAGGCGTTTCAATCGCATGAGCATTCATCAGGGTAAGACGCAGCGCGCGGCGCCCCGTTTTGGGCGGCTGGATGCGGATATCGCGGACGTGCGGTCGGCCGTCGTCCGGTCGCGGGAGTTTCTGCTCTCTGAGCAGCATCCCGAAGGGTATTGGTGCGGGGAACTGGAAGCCGATGCCATGCTCGAGGCCGATTACATTTATCTGCATACGCAACTGGAAAGCGGCGATCCTGGCCGGCTCAAGCGCGCGTTCACGGAGATGATGCGGTATCAGAACGAGGATGGCAGCTGGAGCATCTATCCCGGCGGGCCGGGCAATATTTCGCTTTCGGTCAAGTGCTATTCCGCGGCCAAACTGATGGGCGTCGCGGCTGATGATCCCCGGCTGGTGAAATGCCGCGAGTGGGTTCTGGCGCATGGCGGCGTAGTCGCGTGCAATACCTTCACCAAGATGTATCTTTGCGGCCTGGGCGAGTACGACTACGACGCGGTGCCGGCCATTCCGCCGGAGATTGTTCTCTTTCCGCGCTGGTGCTACTTCAACATTTACGAGATTTCTTCGTGGTCGCGATCGATTCTTGTTCCGCTGGCCATCATGTACGCCAAGAAGCCGTTCAAGAGAATTCCGGCGGAGCAGGGAATCGACGAGCTTTACGTGGGCGGGCGCGCCAACTCGATCCTTCGCCTCCGCAGGGACCGCAGTTCCGTCGTGTCCTGGCGCAATTTGTTCATTGTTCTGGACAGGATCGCGCACTGGGCTGAGGCCTTTCATATTCGCCCGCTGCGCAAGCTGGCTCTCAAGCGGGCGGAAAAGTGGCTGCTTGAGCGCCTGGAGATGACCGACGGGCTGGGCGCCATCTATCCGGCCATGCTCAACGCCATCATCGCGCTGCGCTGCCTGGGCTACTCCGAGGACGATCCGCAGGTGATTCGCGCCCGGGATGAGTTCGAGAAGCTGGGCATCGAAGAGCCGGCCAATGAACATATGCCCGAGCCGACTTTCCGTATGCAGCCCTGTGTTTCGCCGGTGTGGGATACGGCGCAGGCGGTCTTTGCCCTGGGCGAGGCCGGCGTCGAGCGCACTGACCCGCGGATGATCAAGGCCGCTGACTGGATGCTCTCGAAAGAAGTTCGCCACAAGGGCGACTGGGCCGTGAAGGTTCGGAATACGGAGCCGGGCGGCTGGTACTTCGAGTTCAACAACGAGTTTTATCCGGATACCGACGACACCGCACAGGTGCTGCTGGCGCTCAACAAGGTGGACAATCCCCGCGAGCGTTATCAGCACGAGGTGGCCGAGCGCGCCATTGCGTGGGAGTTTGCCATGCAGTGCAAGAACGGCGGCTGGGGCAGCTTCGACAAAGACAACACGAAGATGATCTTTCAGTACATCCCGTTTGCGGATCACAACGCGATGCTCGATCCGCCCACGGTGGATATTACGGGACGCATGCTGGAGATGCTGGCCGGCTACGGGTATACGCGCGAGGACAAGCGGGTGGAAAAAGCCATTCGCTTCATTTTCAGCGAACAGGAGCCGGATGGAAGCTGGTTTGGCCGCTGGGGAGTGAACTACATCTATGGAACTTTTCTCGTGCTGCGGGGACTGGACGCGATCGGCGTGGATCATAACGAGCCACAGATTCAGCAGGCAGCAGAGTGGATTCGCATGGTGCAAAACGCCGATGGCGGATGGGGCGAGACCTGCGGCAGCTACGACGATCCGAATTTGCGCGGCGAGGGCGTGAGCACGCCTTCGCAGACCGCCTGGGCTCTGCTTGGGTTGTTCGCCGCGGGCGACGACCGTTCCGATTCCATTGCCAAGGGCGTGCGCTGGCTGCTCACCCGTCAGAAGGCCAACGGGAGCTGGGACGAATCGATGGGCGAGGGCGCTGTCCGGCAAAGCATCATCACTGGAACAGGTTTCCCCAGAGTCTTTTATCTGGCCTACACCATGTATCGCCAATACTTTCCGCTGATGGCTCTCACCAGCTACCAGCGGACGATGGAACGCGCCGCTTCGTAAGGGCGCCGGAGGTTGATTCAAAGATGGCCATTCCTATTTCTCAGATGGGTACGGTTGCCGGGTATGTGCTGAAGAAGAGGCTCAGCGGCAACAAGCGCTACCCGCTGGTGCTGATGCTGGAGCCGCTTTTCCGCTGCTCGCTGGCCTGCGCCGGCTGCGGGAAGGTGCAGTATCCGCCGCACATTCTGAAAAGGCAGCTCACGCCCGAGGAGTGCTTTGCCGCGGTCGAGGAGTGCGGCGCGCCCATGGTCTCGCTGCCCGGCGGCGAGCCGCTGCTGCATCCCCGCATCGTCGAGATCGTGAATGGCCTCGTTGCGCGCAAAAAATACGTCTACCTCTGCACCAACGCGCTCGAACTCAAGCAGCGGCTGCCGGAGTTTACGCCGTCGAAGTATCTCACCTTTTCAGTGCACCTTGACGGCCAGCGCGAGCACCACGATTTTTCCGTCTGCCGCGAGGGCACTTATGACATAGCGGTCGAAGGCATCAAGGAGGCCGTCCGCCGCGGCTTCCGCGTGACCACCAACGCAACCTTCTTCGACGGCGCCGATCCCGGCAGCGTTCGTGGCTTTTTTGACGAAGTTATGGACATGGGCGTCGAGGGCATCGTGCTTTCGCCCGGCTACAGTTACGACAAGGCCCCGGACCAGAATCGCTTTATGGGACGCGCCCGCGTACGCCGTCTCTTCAGCGCTATTCTCTCGAACCGGAAGCCCAACTGGAAATTCAATATGTCGCCACTTTTTCTTGAATTCCTTATGGGCAAGCGGAACTACGAGTGCACGCCGTGGGGTTCGCCTGCATATAACATCTTCGGCTGGCAGAGACCCTGCTACCTGCTCCAGGAGGGCTACGCCGAGAGTTATAAGGAGTTACTGGAAACGACCAACTGGAATGAGTACGGCGTGGCCAGCGGCAATCCTAAATGCGCCAACTGCATGGTAAGTTGCGGCTATGAACCTTCGGCGGTTATCGAAGGCTTCGGCTCGCTCAAGGGATTCCTGGCGATGGTGCGCGGTACCTTTTCGAGCTATCGCGATGAAAACGCGGTGAAGCTTCTCGATGATTCAGTCCCGCAGGCAAATCTGGTGCAGATTGAGAAGCCCGAACGCGTTCTGGAGGAGACCAACGCATGACCGCTGAAGTGCAGAAATACACGTTTGAGCAGGTCGAGGCGCTGGAACTGGCTCCCGGCTCGGAGCACGAAGATCTTGAAGGCTGGGTGCCCACGCTGGCCACCGATGCCGAGCTGCGCGACGCTCTCGAAAAAGCGCTCGATTATCGCGGCGACGTCACGCTGACGCTCAAGTCTGGCGAAAAGATCGAGGCTTTCATCTTCGATTGCAAGAATGGCGCCACGCTGGCCGAGTCCTCGGCGCGGTACTACACGCCCGCCGCACCAGAAAATCGCAAGGTATGCTTCGCCGAGATCGCCCGCATCGAGTTCACGGGCAAGGACCGAGCCGCAGGCAAGCACTGGGAAGACTGGGTGAAGAAGTACAACGAGCGCAAAGCCGCCGGGGAGACGAATATTGGGCTGGCGCCGGAAGCGTTGGAATAGCAAGACAGTGAATAGTGGCCAGTGAACAGCCAAGGGTGACCCTTGTAATTGTCTTATACTGACCACTGCTATGAAAGTTTTTCTCACAGGCGCAACTGGATTTGTAGGCTACCATGTGGCCCGCGCGCTCGCCGATGAAGGCGCAAAGCTGCGCCTCCTCGTCCGCAAGACCAGCAACCTGGCTAACCTTGAAGGCATCGCCGGCGACACGCATGTGGGCGACCTTGCGCGGCCTGAAACCTACGCTCCGGCGCTGGCCGGCTGCGATGCCGTGGTGCACGTGGCCGCCGACTACCGGCTCTGGATTCGTGATCCCGCAGCCATGTACCGCGCCAATGTGGAGGGAACGCGCGACCTGCTCAAGCTGGCCCGCGATACCGGCGTCAAGCGCTTCGTCTACACCTCCAGCGTGGCCACCATGCACTTCCGCCGCGACGGCCTGGTGATCAACGAGGACACGCCGGTCTCGCTGGCTGATATGGTCGGCCACTACAAGCGTTCGAAGTTTCTCGCCGAACAGCAGGCCATCGCCGCCGCCGAGGACGGACAGCGGGTTATCATCCTCAACCCGACTACTCCGATTGGCCCCAACGACCGAAAGCCAACGCCCACGGGACGCATCTTTGTGGACTTTCTCAACGGCCGCTTTCCCGCCTACATGGACACCGGCCTGAATCTCGTCGATGTGGCCGAGGTCGCACGCGCTCACGTCTCCGCGCTGACCAAGGGCCAATCGGGCCATCGCTACATTCTGGGCGGAGAAAACCTTACCCTCAAGCAGATTCTCGACAAGATGGCCGCGATTACCGGGCTCAAGTCGCCCACGGTTGAGATTCCCTTTGCCGTGGCCGCGACCTACGCGTTTTTTGAGGAGTGGATTACAGGGCGCATTCGCAAGCGCGAGCCGCGCGCCACGCTCGAAGAGGTGCGCATGGGCCGCAAGAAGATGTACGCTTCGAGCGCGCACGCGCAGCAGGAACTGGGCTTCCGCATTTTGCCGGTCAACCCGGCGATGAAGGCTGCGATTGAGTGGTTCCGCGCCAACGGCTATGCGCCGAGTGCTCTGAAATGACCCGCATCGCCATCATCGCCGCCATGCCAGGCGAATTGAAGCCGCTAGTTCGCGGCTGGCAGCACGAGAGCCGCAATGGCGTAGATCTGTGGCGCAAAAAGCTTGACGGCGCCGAGTGGATTGCCGCCTGCGCCGGAGCTGGCGTGGATGCGGCCACGCGGGCTTTCGCGGAGATCGAAAAATCCGGCCCCATCGACGAAGTCATATCCATCGGCTGGGCAGGAGCCTTGCGCGAGGAGTTTTTGCCGGGCCAGGCATACGATGTCTCCACGGTCATCGATGCACGCACAGGAGAACGCTTTGTGAGTGCCTGTCCCCCAAATGATTGCTGCCTTGTAACCAGTTCGCGTGTGGCGGGCGCGGGAGAAAAGAAGAGGTTGGCTGCCACATACCAAGCCGCCCTGGTCGATATGGAAGCCGCAGGGGTTGCGCGGCTAGCCAAAATGCGCGGCGTCCCATTTTATTGCGTGAAGGGAATCAGCGACGGAACACTAGACCAACTGCCTGATTTTAATAACTTTATTTCTCCAGAAGGCCAGTTTAAACTGGCCCGGTTCGTGGTTTTCGCTATTCTCCGTCCCTGGCACTGGCCCGCACTCATGCGGATGGGCGAAAATAGCAAGAAGGCTGCGCACGAGATTGCGCAGTCCGTGCTCAATCTTTTGGATGAACGAGGGCCCGCAAGCAACCCAGATGGCGACACAAACCACCAACGCTGAACCTCTTATGAATTCGAAAATCCCCGCCACGATGCGGGCTGTGGTCTATCGCGGCGTCAACGACCTGCGCGTGGAGACCGTTCCCGTTCCGCAAATCGGTCCCGGCGAGCTGCTGGTCAAAATTGCCACGTGCGGCATCTGCGGCACTGACCTGAAAAAGATTCAGACCGGCTCGCACTCGGCGCCGCGCATCTTCGGCCACGAGATGGCCGGAACCATCGTGCAGCTCGGCGAGGGCGTCTCCAAATTTCGCATCGGCGAGAGAGTGATGGTGCACCATCACGTTCCCTGCGGCAAGTGCTACTACTGCCGCAAGCAGACATTTGCGCAGTGCGCGGTTTACAAGAAAGTGGGCGCAACGGCCGGCTTCGAGCCTTCCGGCGGCGGCTTCTCCGAGTACATTCGCGTGATGGACTGGATTGTCGAACTGGGCGGCGTGGTCCGCATTCCGGACGGCGTGCCTTTCGAGCAGGCGTCCTTCATGGAGCCGGTGAACACGGTCCTGAAGGGCGTAAAACTGCTCAACCTGAGCGCGGATGAGACCGTGCTGGTCATCGGCCAGGGTCCTATCGGCATCATGCTGGCGGCGCTTTCGCGCCGCACGGGAGCCCGCGTGCTTACCTCGGATTTGTATCCCGAGCGCCACGCCATTGCCGCGAAATTCGGGCTGCATGAGCCCATTCACGCGGGAACGGAAAACGTCGTCGAACGCACGCTGGCCGCAACCGAGGGCCGAGGCGCGGATGCGGTGATTCTGGCCGTGGGCGCCAATGCGCTCATCAAGACCGCGATGGATGCGGTGCGCTGCGGCGGCAAGGTGATGCTCTTTGCCCAGACCCAGCACGGCGAAGCCGTCTTTGACCCCGGCGCGGTCTGCATGGACGAGAAGAGCCTGATCGGCTCTTACTCCGCATCCGCGGCCATTCTCGACGAGGTCGCAGGTCTGGTGCTCGGCGATTATCGCAATGGGTTCGATTTGACCCAATTGATCTCGCACCGCTTTTCGCTTGAAGAAGCGGTTCATGCGATTGAGGTCGCTTCTCACCCCCAGGCTGACTCCATGAAGATTATGATTGAACCTGTGCCTGGAGCAGGAGCTAGATAAAAGGAGTCGGATGGCGAACACAGTAAAAGCCGTGATTCTCCGGGGCCGTAAGACCGTCGAGAACGTTGTCGAGGGGGGCCTGGATACAGTCGAGACGGTCGTTGAGGCAGGGCTGAACACAGTTGAGACGGTGGTCGTCGAGGGCCGCAAGAAGGTCGAGACCGCCGTCCACCAAGGCCGCAGGACCGTCGAGAACGTGCTTCTTCACGGCCGCACGACGATGAAGGCCGCGGTCCTGCACGGACGCGAGGACATCCGCATCGAGGCGGTGCCGGTTCCCGAAGCCGGGCCCGGTGAGCTGATTGTCAGCGTAGGCGCGGCGCTTACGTGCGGCACTGACTTGAAGGTCTTTCGCCGCGGCTACCATGCGCGCATGATCGTGCCTCCGGCGCTTTTTGGCCATGAGCTGGCGGGAACGGTTGTCGAGGCCGGCGAGGGAGTCACGGGCTTTGCTCCCGGCGACCGCGTCGTGGCGCTCAACTCCGCCCCCTGCGGCCAGTGCTATTTCTGCGCGCGCGGCCAGGAAAACCTCTGCGACGATCTGCTCTTTAATAACGGCGCATACGCCGAGTTCATTCGCATTCCGGCCCGCATTGTGGCCAAGAACACCCTTCACATCCCCGCCCAAGTGCCGCTGGAGCACGCGGCGCTCACTGAGCCGCTGGCGTGCGCGGTTCATGGGTTTGCGGATTCGCATCCGCACCCCGGCGACACGGTGGCCGTTATCGGCGGCGGCCCGCTGGGATTGATGATTCTTCACGTGGCCGCTCTGGCCGGCTACAGGGTGATCGCCGTCGTTAAGCACGACGGCCAGGTGGAGGCTGCGCGTCAGTTGGGCGCGGCTCATGTGGTGCAGGCCACCAACATTCGCAAGGCCATCCGTGAAACACGCGCGTTGACCGAGAAGGATCGCGGCGTGGACATTGCCATCGAGGCAGTGGGCGTGCCCGAATCGTGGGAAGAAGCCGTCGAGATGGTCCGCAAGGGCGGGACGGTGAATTTTTTTGGCGGATGCGCCGTGGGCACCCACGTCACGCTCGACACCAATCGCATCCATTATTCCGACATCACCATGCATGCGACCTTTCATCACACTCCGGCCATGTGCCGCGAAGCGCTCGATCTGATTGCCAGCGGACGCTTCCAGGCATCGGCCTTTATCACCGGCCACGCTCACCTTTACGAACTGAACCGCGTCTTTGAGAAGCTGATGAACCGTGGCAGCGAAATCAAAACCGCCATTGTGCCCTGAGGCGCGGGCGAGATGGAGGCGGGGATTGAAAGGTGTGAGTTTTAGCAGCTTTTGTCAGGGCGGGATTTCAGTGGCACCGTAAATGCCGCAAAATCAAAGGCGGGATTTAGCCCTGGAGGAAATGGCGGGCCGCAGCAAAGCAAGTCAGATGGAGAAGAGATGATCGCAACCACAGCGATGCAGCCAGACAAACAGGCAAGAGATCGCGAGGCGCTCATTGAGAGCGGCTGGGCCGCTCTGCCCGCTGATTATCGCATTCCCGATGTGGC
>Ga0326727_10022188_pt1 | contig 12308 bp, 11 predicted proteins | sample MB2enrmetagenome_FD_207643 | JGI IMG/M metagenome (GOLD analysis project Ga0326727, IMG submission 207643) | Lab enriched peat soil microbial communities from McLean, Ithaca, NY, United States - MB29MY | ecosystem: Environmental > Terrestrial > Soil > Wetlands > Peat | place: USA: New York... | reverse complement strand
TTCCGCGTGCCGGCGGCCGCGGCTCTGGCGGGTGTGCATCGCATAGGGGGCGAGCGCATCGTCTTCACGATCGAGCCAGTCGCCGGGCTCGAACGGGATGTCAGGATCAGGCTTCATCGGAGAAACCATCTTCGGCCGATCCGGCGAAAGTAAGACGCTCTTTGCGGAACAGGCTTAACGTCTGCGGTTGAAACGAACTGATACTTTACTTCAGCCCCTCCAAAGGCACTATCCGTATCACACTTGCCGATCAGTCTCAACCGTTCGCACCCTCAGGCGCGGCCAGTGCAGCTGTCAGCAACTCCCACAGAGCGTCGAGCGATTGCACGATAACTCGAGTGTCCGTAAAGACTGGCATGAAGTTAGTGTCTCCAAACCAACGCGGCACGATGTGCCAATGCAAATGGCCGGGCAAGCCGGCACCTGCTGCCTTGCCCAGATTGAGACCGATGTTAAAGCCGTCCGGTCTCATGAAGCCGCTCAGGGCGACGACCATTTTTCTGAGCGTTTCTTGCGTATCGACGATTTCAGCGGTATCCAAGTCTTCCAAACGCGCCTTGTGCCCCCGTGGAGCGACCAGGAGATGGCCATTGTTGTAAGGGAAGCGATTCAGGATAACGACTGAGCGCTCGGTGCGTTGGGCAATCAGGTTAGCGCGGTCATCGTTGGCTGCCAGCGCCTGGCAAATGAAGCAGGGTTCATCGACTGTCACCGGTTTGGGCGCCGTCACATAAGACATACGCCATGGCGCCCAAAGATGATCCATCGTCTCGCCTCCGGTTCATCTGTTTACAGGGCCTCTCCGTCCGTATCATAGAAATTACGTGACACAAGGAGCCGGCGCGTGCCTCTCGAACAGGTGAGAGTGCCTGCCCGATCCTGGACTGGCTCCTACCGAACGCTAGCGCGAAAGCACAATAGACATGGCCGTTCCGAAGCGACGTACTTCCCATTCGCGCCAGGGCATGCGGCGCAGCCACCACAACATCAAACCGACACAGGTCCAATACTGCCCGCGTTGTGAGCAGCCGGTGCTGCCGCATCGCGTCTGCGCCAACTGCGGTTTCTACCAGGGCCGAGAGGTCGTACCGGCCGACGAGGAGAAGTAAGTCATGCAGATCGCACTGGACGCCATGGGCGGCGACTTCGCGCCCGGGCCCATCGTTGCAGGCGCCGTGCAGGCCGTTGCCGCCGATCCCGAGCTGCGCGTCGTACTCGTCGGTGATCAGGCGCAGATCGAGCCTCAGCTTAACGGCGCCGCCCGCGACCGACTCGAGATATTCCACTGCTCCCAGGCGATCGGCATGGAGGAGAGTCCGGTCGTCGGCTTGCGCAAAAAGCCGGATAACTCTATCAGCCGATGCTGGCAGCTGCTGGCTCAGCGAAAAGTAGACGGCATCGTCAGCGCGGGCAACACCGGTGCCATGGTCGCCGGCGGCCTGTTCTTGAAGCGCTTTCTCAAAAACGTCCGACGTCCCGGCATCGCTGCGATCATGCCGACGGTGCGCGGGCACTGTGTTCTCCTCGACGTCGGCGCCAACGTCAGCCCGAAGCCTGAGCATCTGTTTCAGTACGGCGTCATGGGCAGTATCTTCGCCCGATGCATCCTGCAGCGCCCGGAAGCGACGGTCGGCCTGATGAACGTCGGCTCCGAGGAGGCGAAGGGTCACGACCTCGCCAAGGAAACGCATGCGCTCTTCAACGGAAGTCCGCTGCGTGATCGGTTTGTCGGCAACGTCGAAGGCCGCGATATTCACCGGGGTGCCGCCGACGTCGTTGTCTGCGATGGCTTCGTCGGCAACGTCGTTCTCAAGACTTGTGAAGGCGTTTTCGAGTTCCTGATGAAGGTGGCTTCGAAAGCGATCCTCGGCGCGCTGGATACCGAACGCGGCCGGGCGGAGCAGGCGTTACAGGCTCTCGAAGCACGTTATCATTACAGCGAGTTCGGCGGCGCACCGCTGTTGGGCATCGATGGCGTCTGCATCATCTGTCACGGCAGCTCCGGAGATCGTGCGATCAAGAACGCGTTGGCCGTGGCCGCCCGATACGCCGCGTTGCACCTCAATGACATGATCGTCCAGGAGCTCGAAGCCACTCAGCCGGCACTCGCGGATGGCGGTGCCTCCTGATCGCCCGGGACAAAGCGATCGGCCGATAGCCGGACTTCTCCAGGAAAGGAAGCCCGATGGCTCGCGCAGCCTTCCTCTTCCCCGGGCAGGGCGCCCAGTACGTCGGCATGGCCAAGGCTCTAGTCGAGAGTTTGCCAGCTGCCAGATGTCTGTTCGAGAAAGCCGCTGCGATCCTGGGATACGATCTACTCGCGGTTTGTGCCGAAGGGCCGGCCGAACGCCTTAACTCGACTGCTGTCAGCCAACCGGCAATTTTCGTCGCCAGTCTCGCGGCTCTCGAATCCCTCCGATCGACCAATCCGGACGCCGAGAAGGAAAGTGTTGCCACCGCAGGCCTGAGCCTCGGTGAATACACGGCCTTGGCGTTTGCGAACGCGATCACCTTCGACGAAGGCCTTCGGCTCGTTCGTCAGCGCGGCCAAGCTATGCAAGAAGCATCCGACGCGACACCAAGTGCAATGATCAGCATTGTCGGGCCGGAACTCGCCAAGGTCGAGGAGTTAGTCGCCGCTACCAAGGCGCAGGTTCCGACTGAGACGCTGCAGATCGCGAACTTCCTGTGTCCGGGAAACACGGTCGTGTCCGGCGGGCGCAGTGCGTGCGACGTCCTCGAGCGATTGGCGACTGACGCCGGCGCGAGGGCCATCCGTTTGGCCGTGGCCGGTGCATTTCATACGCCGCTCATGCGGCCGGCCGATGAAAAACTGGCGACCGCTCTGGCGAGCGTGACAATCAAGTCGCCGCGCGTGCCAGTATGGTCAAATGTCGACGCCAAGCCGCATACGGATCCGGGGGAGATTCGCGGGCTGCTCGTGCGCCAGGTGCTTCAGCCCGTTCTGTGGGAAGCAACAGTCCGCGGCTTGCTCGAAGCAGGCTGCGACCGGTTCTACGAAATCGGTCCCGGTCGCGTACTGGCCGGGTTGCTCAAACGCATCCAGAGGAAAGCAGAGTGTATAAACGTCGGCGCCTGAGGTTTGAACTTCCTTTCGAAAAGTGGAAGGTAGAGAAGCCGGGTAAGCTCGGAGTTGGCCTTTCCGGTTACACCGCGCTTCTGTATTCATTCAATTTGCGTCGTGCCGTACGCCCCGCGCGCGGGCAAATGGATTAAAGAGACACCTTGCCCGGCGTGCGTAAGCTGTGGTACATAGGCCCGGGGAAGGCGGCCCCGTGTCGCCGCGCTCGCCCTCCGGACGACACCTAATCCGCTTTGGAGGTCCGCACCGTGGCTTCTGTTGAAGAACGAGTCATCGATATTGTCTGTGAGAATCTCGGCGTCAACAAGGAACAGGTCACCCGTCAGACCTCGTTCACCGAAGACGTCGGCGCAGACTCGCTCGACATTGTCGAGCTCGTGATGGAACTGGAAGAAGAGTTCGAGATCACCATCCCCGACGACCAGGCGGAAAAGATCAAAACCGTCGGAGAGGCGATCGACTATATCGAGCGGGAGCAGGCTAAGAAATGACCCGTCGGGTGGTCATCACAGGGATGGGAACCGTCAACCCGCTCGCTGCAAACGTTGCGGGGACGTGGAAGGCCTTGTGCGACGGCCGTAGCGGCATCGCGCCGATCGAGTTGTTCGACACCACTGCCTTCAAAGTGCACTTCGGTGGTGAGGTCAAGAACTTCAATCCCGAGAATTACCTCGAGCCGAAGGCCGCTCGCCGGCTGGACCGCTTCGCTCAATTCGCTCTGGTGGCATCGATCGAAGCCGTGAAAAACAGCGGCTTCGACATCACGAAAGAAAACCCATACCGCTGCGGTGTCATCCTCGGCAGCGGCATCGGCGGCCTGAACGAGTTCGAAGAACAACACACGCGCTATCACGAAGGCGGACCGGGTAAGATCAGCCCGTTCGTGATTCCGAAGATGATTCCGAACGCCGCGGCTGGCAACATTTCTATTCAGTTCGGACTTTGTGGCCCTAATACGGCGGTCTCCACGGCCTGCGCATCGGCCGCGCACGCGGTCGGCGACGCCCTGCGCGCCATTCAATGGGATTACGCCGACGTGATGCTCGCCGGCGGTTCCGAGGCAGCGATCACGCCGATGGGGCTTGGCGGTTTTGCCTCGATGCGGGCCCTGTCGATGCGAAACGACGACCCGCCCACTGCCAGCCGGCCGTTTGACAAGGATCGCGACGGATTCGTGCTCAGCGAAGGCGCCGGCGTCCTCGTGCTCGAAGAACTCGAACACGCTCGCAAGCGCGGTGCGACCATCTATGCCGAGGTCCTTGGCGTCGGCAGTACCGCCGATGCGCATCACATCACCGCTCCGCACCCGGAGGGTTCCGGCGCCGCCGAGGCGATGCGTCTGGCACTCCGCGATTCGAAGCTTAATCCCGAGAACGTCGACTACGTCAACGCGCACGGGACCAGCACCGAATTAGGCGATGCGGCGGAGACCAAGGCGGTCAAGCAAGTGCTGGGCGGTCATGCCTACCGTGTCGCGATCAGTAGCACCAAGAGCATGGTCGGTCACCTGCTGGGCGCGAGCGCCGGCGTGGCATTGATTGCCTGCGCTCTATCGATTCGCCACGGCGTCGTGCATCCGACGATCAATCTGCAGACACCCGACCCGACCTGCGACCTCGACTACGTGCCGAACAATGCTCGCGTGATGCCAGTTCGGCGGGCGATATCGAACAGCTTCGGTTTCGGCGGCCACAATTGTTGTGTGGTCATCAGCGCCCTTTGAGCTACGTTTCAATTTCGAACCGACCTCACCGCTTAGTTAGACCTCATGAGCAGTCTCCGTCCTTCTGCGTCTCTCGACGAGCTGTCCGCTCGCGCCGCGCAAGCGAATCTTTCTCCCAACGAAATCGCAAGGTACAGCCGGCACCTGATCATGCCGGAAGTCGGCATGGACGGCCAGAAACGGCTCAAGTCCTCGGCGATTTTGCTGGTTGGCGCCGGCGGTCTCGGTTCGCCGCTGGCACTCTATCTCGCGGCGGCTGGTGTTGGCCGGCTTGGACTGGTCGACTTCGACGTCGTCGACTTCAGCAATCTGCAACGCCAGGTGCTGCACGGCACCTCGGACGTCGGCCGGCCGAAGCTGCACTCCGCACGCGACCGCATTGCGGCGATTAATCCGGAGGTCCGCGTCGATCTCTATGAGACGCATCTGACCTCCGCGAATGCGTTCGAGTTAATGAAACCGTATGATCTCGTCATCGACGGGACTGATAATTTCCAAACCCGCTATCTCGTCAACGACGCGTGCGTACTTCTTGGCAAGCCGAATGTTTACGGCAGCATCTTCCGATTCGAAGGGCAGGCCTCGGTCTTCTATCCCGGTAAAGGGCCGTGCTACCGATGCCTCTATCCGGAACCGCCGCCGCCCGGTGAAGTGCCGAGTTGTGCGGAAGGCGGCGTACTCGGCATTCTACCGGGGTTAATCGGCTGCATTCAGGCTACCGAAGGCGTCAAGCTGTTGCTGGGAAGAGGCACGCCGTTGATCGGTCGGCTGCTCCTGTACGATGCACTGCAGATGAGTTTTCGAGAGTTCAAAGTCCGGCGCAACCCGAATTGCCCGGTCTGCGGAGACCGGCCGACCGTCACGAAGCTGATCGACTACGAACAATTCTGCGGTATTCGCGGCCAAGAGACCGCACCGAAGGAGACTGCATCGATGACTGCCAACGGTCAGCCAGCCGGCGAGATCACCCCCGAAGAGTTGAAGCGGCGCCTCGACGCTGGCGAGACCGTCTTCATTCTCGATGTTCGCAATCCGCCCGAATACGAGATATGCCGCATCGCCGGTAGCACCTTGATTCCGCTGCCGGCTTTGCCCCAGCGAATCCAGGAATTGGACGCCGACCGAGAGCTGATCGTTCATTGCAAGAGTGGCATGCGAAGCCAACAGGCGATCGGCATCTTGCGACAGGCCGGTTTCACAAAGCTCCGCAACCTGACCGGCGGCATCCTCGCCTGGGCGGACAAAATTGATCGCTCAATGCCGAAGTACTAGTCAACGGAGGAAACGTCGTGGCTAAGAAGCTGGATTGGGTCTACCACCGCAAGTCCTGAACGAGCTGCAAGAAAGCTCAGGGGTTCCTTGAGACGCAGGATTGGGACATCGCGGACGAAGTGATCGACGCTTCGAAAAACAAACGCGGTCGGGACGCCGCTTTGGAACTGGCAAAAGCGGCGGACAAGGTGGTGATTGCTCGCGGCAAGAAAGTCGTGACTTTCGACATGAGGAAGGCGCCCCCGGACGACGACACACTGGCAGGTTACTTGCTCGGGCCGACAGGCAATCTCAAGGCGCCGACGATTCGCAAGGGAAATACGCTGCTGGTCGGGTTCGGGGAAGCGGCGTATCGGGAGTTCTTTGCGGAGTGATACAGCGCGCGTCAGGATCAGGAGACCCTGACACGACACGGTGCCCGTGGTCTCCCTCTGTTGGGCCGTGGTCTCCGGACAACGGCCCGGGCCCCGACCGCAGGTCTCCCGAAGTAAGAGGGAATCTACGGTCAGGCCAAGTGTCAGCGTCAGGAGACCCTGACACAACGATCGACGCAGCGCAATTACTCTGAGACCCGGCGCTGTGGTCAAGAGTGTACGGCAAGGGATTGCCAGCCATGTCGAGTCTCCAGCGGCTTCGATCTGAGCGGGCCTTTCACGATCGACAGGCTCTCAATCGCGCTGCGGACCTTGGCGCGGCATCTGCCCTTCTGTTCACCGACGACGACTGGCTGGACCACGAGACCTGGATACGGCCGGCGTTCTCTTGCCTGGGCGAACTCGCGGGCGAACCGGCTCTCGATTTCGGTTGCGGGCACGGCATGGCAGCAATTGTCATGGCCCGCCGCGGTGGAGTCGTCACGGCGCTGGACTTATCAATTGGCTACCTCACCGAGACCCAGCGTCGCGCGGTCGCGAACGGGGTCACGGTCCAGTGCGTCCAGGCCGATGGCGAACGATTGCCGTTCGCCGACGCGAGTTTCAGTCGCATTTGGGGCAACGCCATCCTGCATCACCTCGACTTAACAGTCACAGCGGCCGAATTGTGGCGAGTCCTGCGGCCGGGCGGTGTCGCGGTTTTCTGTGAGCCACGCGGTGACAACCCGGTTCTCCGGCTGGCTCGCAGACGCATACCATACGCGGGCAAGGAGCGCACGATCGACGAAGAACCCTTGCGACTCCGAGAACTGAAACCATTGCATGCCCTGTTTCCGGGCCTGCGGATCGAGAGCTACCAGCTTTTTTCAATGATTCGACGAGTGTGCACGCGATCAAAATGGCTTGGCGGACTCGATCGGATCGACCGAGTGCTCCTCAAATCGATACCGGTCCTTGGCAGATTGTGCCGTTATATGGTCATCTCGCTTCGCAAACCCGCTTGATCTGTTCAGACGATCAGTCCCGAAGCTGAATCTTTTTTCCATTCCGCCGTGTAAGATCCCCGCGCGGGGATTGTGTTTACCTATACCGAGGGTCGCATGCACGAGACGCCGAACACTCGACAGAGCTTGCTGCTGCGTCTTCGCGACCCGGCCGACGACCGTGCCTGGCTGGAATTTGTCGACCTGTATTCGCCGCTGATTCGACGCGTCGCTCGCCGCGGCGGACTGCAAGACGCCGATGCGGCCGATCTCGAACAGGAAGTGTTCAAAGCCGTCGCCGGAGCCATCGGTCGATACGATCCCGATCCGGCGCGAGGCAGCTTTCGGGGCTGGTTGCTCCGCATCGCCAGGAATCTGCTGCTCAACCTGCTCGCGGCCCGCCGCAGGCATCCGTCCGGCGGGGGTGGCACCGACATGATTTCCTTGCTCGAGGCGTTTCCCGATCCGGGCGGCGAGGATTCCGCAGTGTTTGAGGCCGAATATCGCCGGCGGACGTTTGAGTGGGCCGCCGATCAGGTTCGCGATGAATTCCGCCCGGCGACCTGGCAAGCGTTCTGGCGAACTGCCGTCGAGAATCAAGACCCGCGGCAGGTCGCTGCCGATCTTGCCATGAGCCAGGGCGGGGTCTATGTGGCGCGCAGCCGAGTGCTTGCTCGCATTCGCGTCAAGGTCGAGGAAATCGAGGGCAGCTGAGACTGCTCGGGGGTGAGGGGACCGACGCGCTGCCAGCTTCCCCTCACCCCACCCCCTGCTTCGAATGCCCGTGAAGGACAAGCCAAACTACACTGCCGACCCGCTGGGTCTTTGCCGGAGGATGAACATGGTTTCGCGCAACAGCCACTGCGATTCGAATCGCCTGCGAGCGTTCCTCGATTCTCCGCCGACCGACGATGGCGGGGCGTGCGATATCGCCGAGCACCTCGAACACTGTGAAAAATGCCGCAATGAGCTCGAGGCTATGGCCGGCGGTCGGTGGTGGCATGAGGTTCGCCCTTTTGTACGACCTGAGTCACGCGAGGAAGCGGGCATGACGACCCGAGCAGCGAACGCACCGGAATCCTCAGATCCGGACCTGGCTTTTCTGTCGCCTCCGGATGAGCCCGGGCACCTCGGGCGTTTCGGCCCGTACCAGGTGATTGGCGTGCTGGGTAAGGGCGGCATGGGCGTTGTCCTCAAAGCGATCGACCCTGCCTTACGGCGAACCGTGGCAATCAAAGTTCTCTCTCCCGTGCTGGCAACCAGCGGCGCTTCGCGAGCTCGCTTCACCCGCGAAGCTCAAGCCGCGGCGGCCGTCGTGCACAATCACGTCGTCGCCATTTTCCACGTCGACACCGACGAGGCCAGCGGCTTGCCGTACCTGGTGATGCCGTGCATCGTCGGTCGATCGCTGCAGGAACGAATCGATCGCGACGGACCGCTCGCTGTTCCCGCCGTGTTGCGAATCGGCATGCAGGCCGCGGCTGGCCTCGCCGCCGCACACGCCCAGGGCATCGTGCACCGCGACATCAAGCCGGCCAATATCCTGCTCGAAAACGGTGTCGAGCGAGTCGTACTCACTGATTTCAGCCTGGCGCGCGCCGTTGATGACGCGAGTCTGACGCAGAGCGGGGTCATTGCCGGCACTCCGCAGTACATGTCGCCCGAGCAAGCGCGCGGCGAATCGACAGATCTGCGATCCGACCTGTTCAGCCTGGGTAGCGTACTCTACGCGATGTGTACCGGACGACCGCCGTTCCGAGCCAGTTCCGCGCTGGCAGTGTTACGCCGCGTGTCCGATGAATATGCGCGGCCGGTGCGCGAACTGAATCCCGCGATTCCCGAGGACCTCGCCGAGATCATCGACAAGCTGCACGCCAAGGATCCTGCCGAACGCTATCAATCGGCGACGGAGGTCTCGCTCGATCTCGAGCACATTCTTGCTGAAGTGCAAAAGCCCGGGCGCCGAGCGGCCGCCGTTCCTCCTGTCGAAGTCGAGCCCCTGCCGCGTCGCAAGCAATGGCAACCTTCCATGGTCGCCGCGGCGATCGTTGTCGTACTGGCGGGCGTAGTTGTTCTGGCTTTCAACGGGGAACGACTCCGCGACCGATTGACGCATTTTGCTCCCGGTCAGGGCGATGAAGTGGTACCAGTGGCGTTCGCCGGCGATGAGATCATAACTCCCAAGACCGTTGAGAAGAAACACTCGAAGCGAAAACAGCTTCAGCTACAAGCAATCCGGAACAGCGAGGGGCAGGCCGCCGCGGTAGCTGCTTGTGCCGATACGTGCTCGGATGATGAAGATGATGACGAAGACGAAGATGGGATGGTCTTGAGACTGCCGAAGCTGCCACGACTGCCGATCGAGCTGCCGTTCGGAGTAATGGTCCGGTTTGAGCAGCCGCAAGGACGAGGCATCCAGGTCGTCGTCGGCTCCGAAGACGACCAAGCAGTCGCCGCGGGAAAGACTGAAACAAGAGCGTTTCCGTTGAAGGATTTCAGATCGGTCGACGTCCGCGGGCCGTACACGCTCGAGCTGAAGCAGGGAAAAGAATTCAAAGTTTCGATCACGACCGATGACACGTTGTTCCAGTATTTGCAGGTCGAGAAAGAAGGAAATAAGCTGATCATCGGCTTCAAGCACAAGAACGTTCGCTTCAATCTGAACGGCGAACACGTGCTCAAAGCTGCCGTGACGATGCCGGATTTGGAAAGCCTTTTTCTGAGCGGGGCGGCGCGAGCCAGCGCCAGCGAGTTTATCGCAAAGCAGCCGGTACTGTTTCACTTCAACGGCGCGACCCAATTCAAAGGCGCTGTCAAGGGTGAGGATTTGACCATCGATACAGGCGGTGCTTCCACGGTGAATCTCTCCGGTTCGGGGACGAATCTCAAGCTAATGGCACACGGGGCGAGTCACGTGAAGCTCGCGGACTTCGCGGTGAAAGGTGATCGGCTAATCGTCGATGCCAGTGGGGCAAGCTTTGTCGATCTGAAGGGCACGGCGACCGCGGGAGTTCTCAAGGCGAACGGTGCGTCGCATCTCAATCTGCGTGGGACGAAGCTCGCAGGCGCCGATATCACAGTCGGAGGAGCCTCGCACGCAGTTGTGACCGTCACCGAGAAACTCGACTACGCGGTATCCGGTGCGTCGCATCTGAGTTACTACGGTGACCCTGCAATCGGCAAGTCTGAGAAGAGCGGCTCGTCGCACGTGTCGCAGATGAGGTAATTTCTCCTCTCGCCGCCCGGCTCGTCTCGAGACGAGCCGGGCGGTGCCGCGCGCAGTGCTCTCGCAAGGGGAGTTCAGGAACGCATCACTTGCAGCTCGATAGTGCTTCGCGTGCCGCTGTGATCGTCTTGTCGATCAACTTCTCGCTGTGACACGTCGAATTGAACGCGGCCTCAAACTGACTGCACGGCAGATAAACACCTCGGTCCATCATCGCCCAGAAGAAGCGAGTAAAGCGGGCGGTATCACTCTTTTTCGCACTCATGTAGTCGGTTATCGGTTCGTCCGTGAAGAACAGCGTCCACATGCTGCCGACGCGGTTGAGGCGATGCGGAATGCCGGCATCGCTGGCCGCCCGCCGCACTCCCGTTTCCAGCCGGGCCGCCAATTCCTCCAACCTCGAATAAGGCGGCCGATCGCGCAATTCCTGCAAAGTCGCAATGCCGGCCGCCATGGCGACCGGATTGCCGGAGAGCGTGCCCGCCTGAAATACCGGGCCGGCCGGCAGTACGTGTCGCATCACATCCGCTCGTCCGCCGAAAGCACCCACGGGCATCCCGCCACCGACGATCTTGCCGAGGACAGTCAAATCCGGCATCTGCCGCAGCAACTGCTGCGCGCCGCCATAGGCAAGTCGGAAGCCCGTCATAACCTCGTCGTAGATCAACAACGCGCCGTGCTTTTCGGTTAGTTGGCGAAGTTCCTTGAGAAATTCGTCGGAAGGCGTCACCAAGCCCATGTTGCCGACGATCGGCTCGATGATCACGCCGGCAATGGCGTCGCCGCGCGCGCTGAAGGCATCGGCGAGTCCTTGAGTGTCATTGAAGTTCAGCACGATGGTGTCGTTCGTGGTGCCCGCGGGCACACCTGGACTGTTGGGGACGCCAAGTGTTGTGGCACTGGATCCGGCTTGCACCAACAGGCTGTCCACGTGACCGTGATAGCAGCCGGCGAATTTGACGATCAAGTCCCGGCCGGTGAACCCGCGGGCCAGGCGGATGGCGCTCATCGCCGCTTCGGTGCCCGAGCTAACCATGCGAACCATTTCGATCGACGGCACCGCGTCGATGATCATCTCCGCCAGCACCGACTCGGCCTCGGTGGGCGCTCCATAGGTAAGCCCGCGGCGAATCGCTTCACCCACGGCCTGGATGACGGTTGGATGAGCATGTCCGAGAATCAAAGGTCCCCAGGATCCGATGTAATCGATGTACTCGTTTCCGTCGACGTCATACAGATAGGGCCCCTCGCCGCGCGCGATGAACAACGGAGAGCCGCCGACCGCGCCGAACGCCCTCGCCGGACTGTTGACGCCGCCGGGAATAACGCGGCTGGCGCGGGCAAATGCTTCCTTGCTACGAACGCGAATCGGCTTCATATTCGCTCCTATCATGTTCAAGGCAGATGGAACGATAGCCATCTTACGCAGAGAGAGCGCCAGCGCACACAGCGGCCGCGGACGAGAATCGAGCTGTTGAATAGCGGAGAATCACGCTCGCTGAGATGGACTGTCAAGCAGCGATCGCCGCTCTTTCCACGTAAGAACCAGCTACTTAAGCGATCGCCATTCCCTCATCGCAGGAACACAGACCGGGTTAGCAATCGCCGTTCCCTCCCCCCTTTGTGT